>Ga0194129_10000120_pt1 | contig 153040 bp, 145 predicted proteins | sample TA2KigCa35mmetaG_FD_150862 | JGI IMG/M metagenome (GOLD analysis project Ga0194129, IMG submission 150862) | Freshwater microbial communities from Lake Tanganyika, Tanzania - TA2015038 Kigoma Deep Cast 35m | ecosystem: Environmental > Aquatic > Freshwater > Lake | place: Tanzania: Lake...
GGGGGACAACGCCATGACGCCCGTCGTGTTCGAGGGCTGCACCGGCTGGCTGCATTCGGCCGCGGGCAATCGCGGGGTGATCATCTGCGCCGCACAGGGTTACGAGGAGCTGTGCACGCATCGCCCGATGCGCGGCCTGGCCGAGCGCTTCGCCGAAGCCGGTCTGCCGACCCTGCGCTTCGACTATCCCGGCACCGGCGACTCGATGGGCGACGAGCACGATCCCGCGCGCGTACGGGCCTGGCTCGAGTCGATCCAAGGCGCTTCGCGTTACCTGCGCGAACAGGTCGGCGTCGAGGAGATCGCCATCGTCGGATTGCGCATCGGCGCCTTGCTCGGCGCCATCGCTGCGGAGGAGCTCGGTGACGTCGACGCCCTGGTGCTGATGGCACCGCCGGTCTCGGGCCGCGGCTATGTGCGCGAGATCCAGGCCCTATCGTCCGTGTTCATGCCGACGCCCGAGGGCGCGCCGCCGCCGGCCGATCCCGATACCCTACAGGCTACCGGCTTCCTGCTGTCGGCCTCGACCGTCTCCGACCTCAAAGCGCTCAACCTCCAGAAGCTGGCGCGCCGCCCGGCGAAGCGCGTGATGCTGCTGCATCGCCCCGACGCGCCGCCGGAGGCGACGCTGGCCGCTCGCCTGCGAGACCTCGGCGCCACGGTCGATGACATGACGTTCGATGGCTTCAAGGAACTGATGACGGAGGTGTGCTATGGCCAAAGCCTGCCGCTCGCCTTGTTCGAACGCCTCACCCGATGGCTGGCGCAGGGCGCGAAGACGGCAGATCGCCCCGTTGTTCCGGCCGGCGCCGCGCGCTTGACGCTCGACGCCGTCGATGAGGAGGCGGTGACATTCGGTGACGCCAACAAGCTTTTCGGCGTGCTCTGCCGGCCTCTCGCGCCCCGCCGCGAGGGCGCCACGCCCACGGTGCTGTTTCTCAATACCGGCCATCACCACCATGTTGGCTTCGGCCGCATGGCCGTGACCATGGCGCGCCGGCTGGCGGCCGACGGTATCCCGTCCCTGCGCTTCGATGTCGCCGGGCTGGGTGACAGCGGCGTCACGTCGGGCCGGGCTGAGGGCACGATCTACTCGACCGAATCCTGCGCCGACGTCAGCGCCGCCATCTCGATGCTCGAAGCGCGCGGCTACCACGCCCCTGTGGTGTTCGGCCATTGCTCGGGCGCCCATATGGCCTTTCACGCGACGCTCCGCGACGATCGGATCGCCGCACAGATGCTGATCAACCTCCAGGTCTTCATCTGGGGCGAGAATGATACGCTTGAGACCGTGATCCGCGCGCGCCGCCGAAGCGGTCGCGAGCTCCTCACCGACGCTTGGCGTGCGATCCGCCAACCCGAGATCTGGTCCCGCCTGCTCCGCGGCGAGCGCCGCGACCGCGAGGTGGCGCGCGCTCTGGTCGGCCGTGCCGTCCGTATCGCGCGCGACAAGCTGGCGCATGTCGGCAACCGGTTGCTCGGCGCCCGCGTGCCGATCAGCCCGGTCGAGGGTTGGTTCCGCGCAGTCGACGCACGCGGCGCGCGCACCTTGCTGGTCTACAGTGCCGGCGATGACGGGCTGATCGAGCGCGACCTGCATCTCGGCGCGGGCGGCCGCGCGCTCGCCGCCCTGCCGACGGTGCAGACCCGCATTCTCCCGAGCGCCGACCACGTGCTCTCCACGCGCGACGCGCAGGAACGGGTCTTGGCGATGTTGGCGGGCTTCCTGGCTGAGTTGCCAGCCAGGCCAGCGGCGGGCCAGACATATCGGCAGCAGCCGAACACGGCGACGCCACGCCTAGCCGCCGAATAATCTGCTATACCCGAGACCATGTCCCGGGTGCTCATCGCTGTCCTGGCTGTCGCCACCGTGCTGGCCGCCGCCGTGCTTGGCTACCTCCTGCACAAGAGCGCGCAGGAACTCGCCCAGCCCAACCCCGCGCGCGCCAAGGTCGTGTTCCCTTACCCCGAGGTCGTCCGCGACCAGTAATGTGTCCCTTATCACTGGCGAAGGTAGAGCATCAGCTCAACGCGCCGCGTAGCAGAGCGGCGTAGAGGCGATCGCGTAGGCCGCCAGGCTGGGCCAGCGCCATGCGCTCGATACAGGCCTCAAAGTCGGGCGTGCGAGTGGCGCGCAGACCTCGCCACGCCAGATCGGCCAGCGCCAGCGGCGAGGCGCTGGCGGCCTTCAGACGCTGCAACGCCGGGATCAGGCGCTGCTCGACTGCTGTGAAGTCCGTGCCGAAGGGAAACGCCGGCAGCAGGCCGCGGTCTCGCGCCGGCTTCAGCGCGCGCTCGATCCGCTCGGGCGTGTTGTTGCGGAAGGCGGCGGGGATCTCGTAGGTCGACGCGATCTTGCCGGCGCTCCGGGCTTGGCGCAGCAGCTCGGCCTGGAAACGCGAATCGGTGATGGCGAGCATCGCCGCAACACACTCCGCGTCGGCCTTGCCGCGCAGATCGGCGACGCCGTACTCGGTGACGAAGATGTCGCGCAGGTGGCGCGGGATGGTGGTGTGACCGTAGTTCCAGACGATGTTGGAGACGGTCTTGCCGGCCAGGTCGCGCGTGGCGCTCAGAGTCAGGATCGAGCGCGCGCCGTCGAGCGCGAAGGCCTGGGCGACGAAATTGTACTGGCCGCCCACGCCGCTGACGACGCGGCCATCCTCCAGCGCGTCGGAGATCGCCGCGCCCAGCGCTGTGGCCATCAGCGCGTTGTTGACGAAGCGGCCATGCGCGCGCGCCGCGCGCTTGGCCGCCGTATCGCCGGAGAGGTCGTTGGGAAAGGTCACCGCCGTCATGGCGATGCGTGCACGCTCAGCGTCGCTCATGTCGCGCAACGCGGCATAGAAGTCGCGCGGGCCGAGGAAAAACGCGGCATGCAGCGCCACGCCGTCGATCTCGCGCTTCAGGATGCCGGCGCGCATGAGATGCAGGAAGCCGTCGACGAACATCTCGCTGCAGCCGTAAAGGCCGATGTCGAACGGCTCCAGCTCGCGCGGGAGGGCATGCTCTGCCGGCGTCAGCGTGCCCACGACCTCGCGATACGCCGCGTTGTCGCGCTGCCGCAGGCAGAGCGCATGGGTGACCCCGTCGCCGACCGAGCCGATGCCGATCTGCAGGGTACCGCCGTCGCGGATCAGCCGCGCGACGTGGAAACCCATGGCGAAGTCGGCTGAACCCAGCGGCGCCTTGGGCGGCGCGAACAGCGTGAAGGATCCTTCACGCGCCTCGAGCAGATGGGCGAAGGCGTCGGCGCCGATCTCAGCGTCGCCGCCCATGAACGGCAGGTGCTCGTTGACCTCGCCAACAAAGACGAAGTCGGGATCGCCGCCGCGCGCCTTCAAGAGATCGAGCGTCAGGTCGGGATTGCAGCTCAGGCTGAAACGATCACCGCGGCGCGCCACGAGCTGGGCGGCGACGTTGACGCCGCAATCCACCAGATAGCGACCGACATGGGTGTAATTGGCGGAGATGTAGTCCCTCTGCGCGACCTCGACGCCCAGCCAGCGGCCGGCGAGCATGAAGAACTCGTGCACGGTGACGTTGGCCGGCAACTTGCCGGCACGACGATCGCTGGCATAGTCGAGCGCGACATAGCCGCCGAAGACGCGCTCGACGACCGGCGCCAGAAAGCGGCGTTCCATGTCGCTGCCGGGGCGCGGCACTTCCAGCGACAGCGCGGTGAAGATGGTGAGGCTGAGCGAGGCATCGGCACGCGCGCGGGCATAGAGCGCATTGGCGATACGGTTGGCCTTGCCCAACCCCAGCGGCAGGGCGAGCACGATCCTCTTGCCGACGCGCGCGATGATGGCGTCGACGATGGCTTCGGCGTTGTCGTGGATCACCATCGGCCCTTCGCCCTGTTGCGCCGGTAGAGCCAGCGCGCGAAGAGATTGTACGCGAGCTGGCCAAGCTGGCGCAGGCCGGGCAGTCGCGCCAGCGCGCCCAGCCAGCGCTGCCCCCTCGTGCGCGACCACAGCCGCTCGAAGGCGTCGACTCCGACACCGATCGAACCGTCAGCCTCCTTGACATGCAGCCGCTCGCGGATTGCCTCCAGCGGCGCGCCAACCTCCGCAGCGCGCTCCGGCTGGCTGTGTACGTCGATCCATTCGACATCGGTGGCGCCGCAGGCTTGCATGCGCTCGCGCTGCCCCTCGATCCCGGCGCGGCACACCGGACAGGCGCTGTTGTAGTAGACCTTGGCGGTCATGCGCCGACGTTACCGGGCGAAATAGGCCGGAGCGACCCTCCTGTCATTCCGAGCGCGGCGAGGAATCTTGGTGAGAACACTGGATTCCTCGCTGTGCTCGGAATGACAGGAAACACTCGCCTGCATACGGCGCGTTACCGCCACGGCTCGACCAGGACCTTGGTGTGGCGTTCGGGGTTGCCGAGTTCCGCGAAGGCGTTCCTGACACCATCGACGCCGACCTTGCCGGTGATCAGCGGCGCCACGTCGACCTGGCCCTCGGCGATCAGCCGCAGCGAACGGGCGAACTCCTCAGGCGTGTAGCCCAGCACGTACTGGACGTTGAGCTCCTTGCTGATGCCAAACATCGGCTCGGTCCGGTCGGGTTCCATGCAGACGCCGACCACGACGATGCGCGCACCGCGCGGCACGCCCTCGAAAATCTGTTGCAGGACGCCGGGCACGCCGACGCATTCGAAGACGAGCGCCGGCTTGGTCAGCACCTGGCTGCCCATGATCGGCGCCACGGGCTTGGCGTCGGCCGGCAGCGCCGCGTGCCGGGCCCAGGCCGTGTGCGCCGAGCCTTCCGCGGGATCGACGACGATGTCGGCGCCCATCTTCCGCGCCAGCTCCCGCCGCGTCGGTGAATAATCGGCGGCGACGATCGGCCCGATCTTCTTCAGCTTCAGCGCCGCGATCACTGCCAGGCCGACGGGGCCACAGCCGATCACCAAGGGCACCTCGTCGCCGGTGATGCGCGCCATCTCCACGGCATGCACACCCACCGCCAGCGGCTCGGTCAGCGCCGCGAGGTCGGTCGACAGCCCGTTGGGCACCGGGATGAGGAACGACTCGGTGAGCACCATGCGCTCGCCATAGCCGCCGGGGAAATCGTTGGAGTAGCCGACGCCGGTGATGCCGTCGGGAACGCGCATCACAGGGATCGAGCACACCCGCGTGCCAGGCTTGAGCGCTTTGGTGGTGCGCGGCCCGTAGTCGATCACCTCGCAGACGAACTCGTGGCCGAAGACGACGTCGCGCTTCAGGTCAAAGCGCGGCTTGCCGGTCATGCGCACGCTGACATCGACCATGTGATGTGCGTGCTTGGCCGCATGCAGGTCGGAGCCGCAGATGCCGCAGGCCAAGGTCTTGACCAGCACCTGGCCATCCGTCGGCACCGGATCGGCGAGTTCGCCGGCGACGATGTCACCGTCGCGGAAGATGGCGGCACGCATGGCTGGTCCCTCCGTGAGATCGTTGCTTCACGCTAGCGCTGACTGCCATGCTCGGTCGACAAGGATCGGGGGAGAATTTCGTATGCCGCGACAGGATTGGCGCAAGCGCGCCGGTACGCCGTTCACGTGCGAGAAGCGGCCGGCCATGGGCACCAAGGGCATGGTGGTCACCAACCACCCGCTGGCCTCGGCAGCCGGCGCGGAGATCCTGGCCGCGGGCGGCAATGCCTTCGACGCGGCGATCGCTTCGCTGTTCACGCTCAGCGTCGTCGAGCCGATGATGGTCGGCATATTCGGCGGCGGCATGGCGCATCTGCGTTTCGCCAACGGCAAGCACACAGTGATCGATGGCATGAGCACCGCGCCGCTGGCGGCGCGGCCCGACACCTATCGGCCGGTGTCGGACAAGATGCCCGACTACATGGAGACAGTAGGCCGCGAGAACGCTGTCGGCATCAAGTCTGTCGCGGCGCCGGGCAACCTCAAGGCGTGGTGCGAGATCCTCGCGCGCTTCGGCACCTTCTCGCTGGCCGACGTGATGGAGCCGGCGATCCGCCATGCCTCGCGCGGCTTCGCCGTCTCGGCCTATCTCCAGGAATGCGCCTCCGATGTCGCCGCTGACATGGCGCGCGACCGCGAGATCTCCAAGCTCTACCAGCCCGGCGGCAGGCCGATCCAGAAGGGCACGCGTCTGGTGCAAGGTGACTACGCCGAGACCCTGCGGACCATCGCCAGGAAAGGCCCCGGCGTGTTCTACGGCGGTGCGCTGGGCCGCGCCATCGTCGATCACTTCGCGCGCAAGGGCGGCCTGATCGCGATGCAGGATCTCACCGGCTTCAAGGTGATCGAGCGCAAGCCGGTGCGCGGCACGTATCGCGGTTTCGACATTGTGGGTCCGCCGCCGCCGACCTCGGGCGGCGTGCATGTCATTCAGATGCTCAACATTCTGGAGCACTACGATCTCGCCCGCCTGGGCTTCGGCACGCCGGACACGCTGCACCTGCTGGCCGAAGCGTTGAAGATCGCCTTCGCCGACCGCAACGCGGCCACCGCCGATCCGGCCTTCGTGAAGGTGCCGGTGGCAAAGCTGATCTCCAAGCGCTACGCCGACAACCGCCAGGCGCGTATCGACCTCAAGCGCGCGCAGGCCTGGCAGACCGGTCTGATCCGGCCGGAATCGGCCAACACCACGCATCTCACCGTGGCCGATTCCTTCGGCAACGTGGCGGCGATGACGCAGACGATCAACAACCTGTTCGGCTCGCGCATCATCGTGCCGGGCACCGGCATCATCCCCAACAACTACATGAACCTGTTCGACCCGCATCCCGGCCACACCTTGTCGATCGCGCCGGGCAAGCGGGTGACCTCCTCGATGTCGCCGCTGATGGCGCTGAAGGACGGCACGCTGCGCTACGCGCTGGGCCTGCCCGGTGGCCTGCGCATCTTCGGCTCGGCGATGCAGGCGCTGATCAATCTGATCGACCACGGCATGTCGCTGCAGGAGGCGGTCGAGGCGCCGCGCGTTTGGACGCAGGGCGGCCCGGTCGAGGTCGAGAACGAGGTGCCGAAGACAGTGCGCGACGCGCTGGCCAGGCGCGGCCACGAGATGCTGCCGCTGCCGCATATCGGCGGCGGCATGAACGCCATCCAGTTCAACGACGACGGCTCGACATTGGGTGCGGCCTGCTGGCGCGCCGACGGCGTGCCAATCGGCCTGGGCGGCGGCCCGGCCCGCCCCGGCACCCGCTTCTGGCCCGACAGGACACGGCCCAAGCCGCGATAGTTCCCTCTCCCCGCAAGCGGGGAGAGGGCGATCAACGAACCCTCAGCTTCGCTGAGAGCGCGATGGTGAGCGCGAGGCCGACGAGCGCCATGATCAGCACGGCGTCGCGCGGGCTCGACACGTCGGCCAGCACACCGGCGAGCAGCACGCCCAGCGGTCCTGTGCCGATGCACACGGTGACGATGCCCATCAGGCGCGAGCGCATCTCGGGCGGCGCCTCGGTCAGCATCAGGGTGGATTGCATGTTGCTGAAGCCCGCGGTGCCCAGCCCGCCGAGCACCAGCACGGCGACCGCCAGCCAGTAGGACGGCGAGATCGCCATCACCAGCAGCGCCACGAAGAACAGCGCCGAGCCGCCGACGAAGGTCAGACGCCGGTCGACGCGCACCAGGCCGGAGGCTAGCAGCATGCCGCCGGTCAGCGCGCCGATCGGCTCGGCGGCGGCCAGCACGCCGACCAGGGTTGGCGAGACCTTGAACTCGCCGCTACCGATCGGCGCGATCAGGCCCGAGTAACAGAAGGCGAAGGCGTTGACGACGATGGTGATGACGAAGACCAGCAGGATCAGCGCGTTGGTCCGCGCGAAGCGCAGGCCGGCGGCGATGTCGGTGAAGATGCCGCCCAGCGCCAGCTTGCGCGTCTCCTGCGCGTAGGCGAAGCCGAGTATGGCGCCGCCACAGATGAACTGGACCGCCGAGGAGATGCCATAGGCGCCGGCCATGCCCAGCAGCTCGAAGGTCACGCCGCCGAGCAGCGGGCCGATCATGCGCGTGGCAGCGCCGGTCATCGAATCGAGCGCGATCGCCGGCACCATGCGCGCCGGCCCGGCCGCCTCGCCCACCATGCGCCGGCGGGTCGGCATTTCGGTCGACCACATCGTGCCCGAGATGAAGCCGCCGACGACGATGTGCCAGAGCGCCAGCTGGCCGGTGGCGGCGAGGGTCGCGAGGATGGCCGAGATCGACGCCGGGATCAGCAGGGCGGCGAGGAAGACGTGCTTGCGGTTGACCGCCTCCGCCACCGCGCCGGCGAAGGCGCCGAACAGCAATTGCGGCAACTGGCGCGCGGCGGCCACGGCGGCGGCGGCGAGGCCCGAGCCGGTGACCTCGTAGGCGTACAGGCCGGCCGCGAGCAGCTCGAGCCAACGCATCGCGTTGGTGAAGCCGCCGGCCAGCCACAGCCGCACGAAATCGCTGGATGACAGCAAATCGCGCGTCCGCCAGCGCTCCTCCTCACTTTTCATTGCCGCCGAGGCTAGCACGCCGCACGGCGGAACCGCGACATGGCGCCCATGCTCGGATCGCGCGACTCGCACGCCGCCGCCGCGCTAGGCTGCGCGTCACTGTCATTCCTCGCTGCGCTCGGAATGACAGGAGTGGCGGGAGGAAACAGCAATGAACAGACTCGACGGCAAGATCGCGTTCCTGTCGGGCGCGGCGCGTGGCATCGGCGCGGAGACGGCCAAGCTGATGGCCAAGGCCGGCGCAAAGGTGGCGATCGGCGACATCCTCGACGAGAAGGGCCGCGAGACAGTGCGCGCCATCGAGAAGGAGGGCGGCGAGGCGCTCTATGTCCATCTCGACGTTACCAGCGAAGCCGAATGGCAGGCGGCGCTCGACGCCACGGTGAAGCGCTTCGGCGGGCTCGACATCCTGGTCAACAACGCCGGCATGTTTCTCGGCAAGGGCAGCGAGGAGGCGACCTTGGCCGAATGGCATCGCCTGTGCGGTATCAACCTCACCGGCGTGTTCCTCGGCACCAAGCTGGCGATCCCGGCGTTGCGCGAACGGGCCAAGACCAGCCCGCAGGGCAGCGTCATCGTCAACCTCGCCTCGATCGCCGGCCTCGTGGGCTCGCAGCTCGATCCGCTCTATTCCATGACCAAGGGCGGCGTGACTCTGTTCACCAAGTCGACGGCGCTGGAGTTCGCGCGCAAGGGCTATCGCATCCGCGTCAACTCGATCCATCCCGGCGTCATCGACACCGACATGGGCGCGCAGACCTTCGTCGCGCGCGCCCGCTTCGCCGGCACCAACGACGTCGAGGCGGCCCGGCAGACCTCGGTGGCTTATCATCCGATGGGAAGGCTGGGCGTGCCGATGGATATCGCCAACGGCATCGTGTTCCTCGCATCCGACGACGCCGGCTTCATGACCGGCTCGGGCCTGGTCATGGACGGCGGCATCACCGCGCAGTGAGATCAAGCTCCCTCTCCCCGCATGCGGGGAGAGGGAGATGAGAAGGAGACAGCATGAGCCACGACAGGGTCGCGATCGTCACCGGCGCCTTCGGCGGCATGGGTGTGGCGTTCACGCGCAAGCTGCTCGACGAGGGCTGGCGCGTTGCGCGCTTCGATCTGCGGCAGGCGATCGACGCCGCGCCGCCCACCAACGACGACAAGCGGGTCATGGTGGCGGCATGCGATGTGGCCGACTACGCCAGCGTCGAGCGCTCGGTCGCCGCGGTGCGGGAGCGCTTCGGCAAGGTCGACGCGGTCGTCAACGGCGCCGGCATCGTCGCCAACATCGCCTCGATCGCCAAGATGGACCCGGCGAAATGGGCCTGGGAGCTGGGTGTGAATCTCAGCGGCCCGTTTCACATGATCAAGGCCACGGCGCCCGCCATGGCCGCGTCCGGCTGGGGCCGCTTCGTCAACATCTCCTCGCAGGCGGCGCAGGTCGGCCTGCGCTACCAGTCCGCCTATTGCGCCAGCAAGGCGGGGCTGCTCGGGCTGATGCGCGTGGTGGTGGCCGAGTACGGCCACAAGGGCGTGACCTGCAACACGCTGCTGCCCGGCCTGATCGCCACGCCCAAGGTGCTGGGCATGCCGCCCGAGATCCTGCAGCGCGCCGTCGAAGGCATTCCCACCGGACGGCCGGGCACGGTCGAGGAGATGGCCGAGATGGCCGCTTTCCTGATGACCGACAAGGCCGGCTTCATCAACGGCGCCAGCATCGACGTCGACGGCGGCAGGCACGTGCAGATCAGCGACCTCACGAGGAAGCGGCAGTAACCGTCATCCCGAGCGCAGCGAGGGATCTAGTCGTCACCCTGGATTCCTCGCTACGCTCGGAATGACAGAGCAGCGCAAAGGAGACACCCATGAAATTCGGCCTGCTCTACGAGCATCAGCTTCCCCGCCCGTGGACCAATGGCGCGGAGCTCCGGCTGTTCCACGAGGCGCTGGCGCAGGTCGAACTCGCCGACCGGCTGGGCATCGACTATGTCTGGGAGGTCGAGCATCACTTCCTCGAGGAGTACGCGCATTCCTCGGCGCCCGAGGTGTTCCTCGCGGCCTGCGCCGCAAGGACGAAGAGCATCCGCATCGGCCACGGCGTGGTGCTGGCGCCGCCCGGTTACAACCACCCCGCCCGTGTCGCCGAGCGCATCGGCACCTTGGACCTGATCGCCTCGGGTCGCGTCGACTGGGGCACCGGCGAGTCGGCCTCGCGCGTCGAGCTCGAGGGCTTCGGCATTTCGCCCGACGACAAGAAGGCGATGTGGCGCGAGGCGGTCGAGCAGACCGCCAACATGATGGTGATGGAGCCCTATCCCGGCTTCAACGGCCGCTACTTCTCGATGCCGCCGCGCAACATCGTGCCCAAGCCCTACCAGACGCCGCATCCGCCGATCTGGGTGGCGTGCTCGCGCCGCGAGACGATTCACGCCGCCGCCCGAGCCGGCATCGGCGCGCTGACCTTCGCCTTCGTCGATCCCGCCGAGGCCGGCAAATGGGCGAAGGAGTACTACGAGATCATCAAATCAGTGGACTGCGTGCCGATCGGCCACACGGTGAACGCCAACGTCGCGATGGTCACGGGCTTCTCCTGCCACGAGGACGCGGCCGAAGCGAAACGGCGCGGCGCCGAGGGCTTCCAGTTCTTCGGCTACTCTCTCGGTCACTACTATGTCTACGGCTCGCACCAGCCCGGCGTCACCAATGTCTGGGACCGCTTCGAGATCGCCAAATCAGGCCTGCCCGAAGTCGGCCACGGCAGCGGCATCGGCACGCCCGCGCAGCTCACCCAGCACCTCCAGCGCTACCAGCACGCTGGCGTCGACCAGGTGATCTTCATCCAGCAGGGCGGCCGCAACAAACACGAGCACATCTGCGACTCGCTGAACCTGTTCGCGCAGAAGGTCATGCCGACCTTGAAGAAGGACGCCACCGCCCGCGAAGCCAAGAAGCAGGCCGAGCTGGCGCCGTTCATATCAGCGGCACTGAAGCGCAAGAAGAAGATGGCGCCGATCGCCCGCGAGGCGATCCCCGTCGTCTCGGCCTTCGGCCGCACCGTGCTCAACACCGGCCAGGCCACCGAAGGCCCGACCCACCACCTCAACGCCGACATCACCGTGATGATGAACGACCCGGCGGAGAAGAAGGCGCAGGCGGCGGAATAGGCCCGGAACAGCCCCCTCAGGCGCAGCCGGGAGCGAAAGCGGCGTCGGGGGCGCGAGTCCTTCAGTCTGGCGGCGCCCGCGCGACACCTGCCGCGCGGATCGCCGCGATCTAGGCGACGGGGGCGGATTCGGACGCCGGGTCGCCGGCGATCCGGCTGTGCACCATCCGGCGCGGCTCGGCCATGTTCCAGGGCATCGCCCGGTGCATCAGGCAGCGGTTGTCCCAGATCACGGTGTCGCCGGACGTCCATCTGTGTGCGTACACGCGCGGCGGCCTGCAGGCGTCGGCCGCGAGCTTGTCCAGGAAGCGTTCGGACTCCTCGAACTCCATGCCCGGAATGCCATAGGCGTGCCGGCCGATATTCAGCGATTTGCGTCCGGTCTCTGGATGCGCCTTGACCAGCGGGCGAAGCGGCGCCGGACCGTCGTGCAGGCCGTAGCCGTGATACTCGCTGCCCTCTCGCTTGACGTGGCCGAGCTTCGACTGGCTGTAGTGGAGCGAGTGATAGGCCGAGAGCGCGTCCACCTTCGACCGGGTCGTCGCGTCCAGGGCCTCGTAAGCGGCGCGCATGTCGGCCCATTCCGTCTCGCCGCCGGCGCTGGGAACGATCTCCGCGCTAAACACCGCGCCCTTGGCCTGGACGGGCATGTAGGTGCTGTCGGCGTGCCAGATCATGTTGCCCTTCATGATCTTGACGGCATCGTCGTCGCTCGACTCGATGCGCAACGTGCCGTCGGGCTTGATGTTCGAGAGAACCGACAACTCGAGTTCCAGCGGTCCGAATCGCTTGGCGAATGCGATCTGCTCGGCGCGGGACAGACTCTGCGCCGGGAAGACGAGCAAGGCGTACTGGAGCCAGGCTTCGTGCAGCATACGCAGCGTCGCGTCGTCGATGCTTGCAAGCTTCACACCGGTGATGACCGCACCGAACGTGGCGTCGATCGGGTGGACATCGAATGCGCGAGCCATGTGGCCTCCCCTGACCGGAAACGCCGGACAGCGGAGCAGTCTAGACGCCCGGAGCGCGGTGGCGACATGTGCGGCAGGCAACCCAGCCCCGCCCTCCCCGGAGCGGACGCCGCACTCCCGAGCATTGCCGTCCTCGAGCGTGCCGGGTTGAAATCGGCGACAGACGGTTGATGCGAGGGAGCGATCGATGAAGGGACCAACACGGCGCGCATCCATGTCGGGCGTGGCCGCTGCGCTTGCGACGTTGTCTGTGCCAGCGCCTCTCGTCGCCCAGTCCTGGCCATCCAAACCGATCCGCTTCCTGGTGACCTTCCCGCCCGGCGGCATCATGGACACGTTCTCGCGACACTACGCCGAGGCGCTGTCGCCGAAGCTCGGCCAGCAGATCATCGTCGACTTCAAGTCCGGCGCCTCGGGCGCGATCGGCGCGGTGGAGGTCAAACAATCGGCGCCAGACGGCTACACGCTCATGTGGACCATCTCCACCACGATGATCATGAACAAGGTGACGATGAAGTCGCTGCCCTACGATCCGGACAAGGATTTCGTCCCGGTCGCGTACATGGGGGCGGGCGCCCTGCCAATGCTGGTGGCGAGCGCCGTTCCAGCCACGAATCTCAAGGAGTTCGTCGCGTTCGCGCGCTCCAACAAGGTCAGCATGGGCACCTATGGCGTCGGTTCCTACGGGCACATCGCCGTCGAGGAACTGAACCGCGAATTCGGACTCTCGATGGAAGCAGTGCACTACCGCGGCGAAACCCCGATGTGGACCGATCTCGCCGCCGGGACGATCCATGCCGCCTCGGGCAGCTACCTCAGCGCTTCGCGCGTGCTGCAGGCGGGGCACGGGCGCGCCATCGCCGTGCCGACGAACACGCGCATGCGCAAGCTGCCCGATGTGGCGACCTTCATGGAGCAGGGCGTCAAGTCCAAGGCGTTCCAGATCCTGGGTTGGATCGGCATGTTCGCGCCCGCCGGCGTACCGCAACCGATTGTCGACCGGCTCTCCGACCTCATGGTCGAAGCGGGCAAGACCGAGAAGATCCGCACGATGCTCGATACGTTCGGCATCGATCGCGCGGCCGAGGACCAGCATTTCTTTCGCAAGATCATCGCCGACGAAGGCCCGATCTGGATCGAGTTGGTCAAGAGCCTCGGCCTGACGCCCCAGTAGCCGATGGTCAGCCGATAAACGCCTTCACCGTCTCCACGAACGCATCCAGCCGGTCGTGGTGCACCCAATGCCCGGCGTTGTCGAACGACACCACCTTGGCGGTGCCGAACTTGGCGATGCGGCCGTCGTCCTGCGGGTTCGAGGCCCAGCTCTCCTTGCCGTAGACCAGCAGGGTCGGACAGGCGATGCGCGTCCACAGGTGTTCGATGTCGTCCTGGGTCATGTCGTAGGGTTGCCAGGCACGCACGTAGTTGTCGAACTTCCAGCTATAGGTGCCATCCTCGTTCTGGTTCACGCCGTGCTCGGTGAGGTGGCGCGCCTGCGCGGGGGAGAGATGCTTGTTCTCCTCCTGCATGCGCGCGAAGGCTTCCTCGATGCTGGCGTAGCGCCGCGGCAGGCGGCCGGAAAGCTTGCGCACCTCGTCGACCCATCCCCGCATGCGCTCGTCGATGGTCTTTTTCTGCCGCTCGGCCAGCATGCGCGGCGAGGGCCCCAGCCCCTCGATCGCCACCAGCTTGCGCACGTTCTCGGGATAGACGCCGGCGTAGCGCAGCGAGATGTTACCACCAAGCGAATGCGCCACGATGGTCACCGGCGCGAGGTGTTGCTGATGGATCAGCTGCGCGAGGTCGTAGACATGGGCGGCCATGGCGTAGTTGCCGTCGGGCGACCATTGGCTGTCGCCGTGGCCGCGCAGATCGGGGGCGATGATGTGCCAGTCCTTGCGCAGGCGTTCGGCCACCCAGTCCCAGTTGCGGCAATGGTCGCGCCCGCCATGCACCAGCAGCAGCGGCGGCGCCCCGGGGTTGCCCCAGTCGACGTAATGCAGGCGCAGGCGCTGCGAGAAATAGACCCGCGAGGTCGGGCCGATGGTGGTGTCGGGCGTGTTGGTCATGGCCTGTGTCATAGCGCAAGACGATGCGGCCGTCTTTACCCCCTCTCCCCGCTTGCGGGGAGAGGGTTGGGGTGAGGGGCTGATTCGAGTGGCGCACCAACACCCTGCCCAACCTGGGACTCCCCCTCACCCCGACCCTCTCCCCGCTCGCGGGAAGAGGGAGGAAGGCGCCGTGTTTCCCTTGGACGGCTTTTCGCTCTACTTTCGGCCCGACGACAAGAAAGCGGATCGATGGACCTCAGCAACGAATATCAGTGCCTGCATGAATTCGTGAAGGCGGCGCGTACCAGGCTCAATCCCAACATCTGGGACTACCTGATCGGCGCCACCGAGAGCGAGACGACGATGAAGCGCAACCGGCTGGCGCTGGACATGCTGGGCTTCAAGCCGCGCGTGCTGCGCGACGTGTCGAAGATCGAGGCCACCGGTTCCTTCCTCGATCGCAAGCTCAGGCTGCCGGTGCTGCTGGCGCCGGTGGGCTCGCTGGAGTCGTTCGATCCCGGCGCCGGCGTCACCGTGGCCAAGGCCTGCGAGATGTTCGGCTGCGGCATGCTCTTGAGCTCGGTGACCACGGTCGAGATGGAGCGCGTGGCGAAGTCGTCCTCGGCGCTGAAGGTCTATCAGCTCTATGTGCGCGGCGACGACAAATGGGTGGCCGAGCGCGTGCAACGCGCCGTCGATTGCGGCTTCGACGCCTTCTGCATCACCGTCGACACCGCGGTCTACAGCAGGCGCGAGCGCGACATCGCCAAGCGCTTCATCAAGTCGTGGCGCGCCAACGCCACCGGCCAGGATTTCCAGGCCGCCTTCGCCTGGGACAACGTCAAGCGCGTGCGCGAGAGATTCCCCGACGTGAAGCTGATGCTCAAAGGCATCAACACCGCCGAGGACGCGACGATGGCCTGCGACATGGGCGTACACACCGTCTACGTCTCCAACCATGGCGGCCGCCAGCTCGACCATGGCCGTGGCTCCCTCGATGCCATGCGCGAGGTGGTGGGCGCGATCGGCGGGCGCGCCAAGATCGTCATGGATGGCGGCATCAGCCGCGGCACCGACGTTGTGAAGGCGATCGCGCTGGGCGCCGACGCCGTGGGCATCGGCCGGCTCTACTGCTACGGCTTGGCGGTCGCCGGCGCCGAGGGCGTGGTGCGCGTGCTCGAGTTGCTCGAGGAAGAGGTCAAGGAGTGCCTCGGCCTGCTCGGGCTGGACTCGCTGTCGAAAGTCGACCCCTCCTATCTCTGCCCCGCCAGCCCGGTCGTGCTGCCGCACGTCCACAGCGCGTTCCCGCTGCTGAACCTGCAGGACGAGGGCTATTAGCCCTTACTCCCCTCTCCCCTCGCGGGAGAGATGAGAGATACGAACCGCGACCGACTCTATTTCCCACAACACCGAGCCCATGATGTCCCAATTCGACTACATCGTCGTCGGTGCCGGGTCTTCCGGTGCCACCCTCGCCGCGCGGCTGAGCGAAAGCGGCGCGCATCGCGTGCTGCTGCTCGAGGCCGGCACCGAGGGCTCCGGCTACTTCTGGTCGCGCATCCCGGTCGGCGTGTCCAAGATGATCGACCTGCCCGCCGTCAACTGGTGCTTCTCGTCGGAACCGGACGAAGGCTCCGGCGGCCGCCGCATCGAGGTGCCGCGCGGCAAGATGCTGGGCGGCTCGAGCTCGATCAACGGCATGGTCTATATCCGGGGCCAGGCACAGGACTACGACCACTGGGCGCAGCTCGGCAATCGCGGCTGGAGCTGGCAGGACGTGCTGCCGGTCTACAAGCGCATGGAGAATTACGACGGCGGCTCGGACGAATTGCGCGGGCGCGGCGGGCCGCTGCGCATCACCGACACGCCGCGCCACAAGGTGCCGCTGCTCGAGAAGATCATCGAGGCGGCGGGCAAGATCGGCCTGCCGTTCAACGCCGACCTCAACGGCGCGACCCAGGAAGGCATCGGCATGTCGCAGGTGACCATCGCCAAGGGTCGCCGGCAGAGCACGGCCTATTGCTACCTCGACCCGGCGCGCGGGCGCGCGAACCTCGTGATCGAGCGCGGCGCGATGGCGCAGGCCTTGATCCTCGAAGGCAAAAGATGCGTCGGCGTGCGCTACGCGCTGGGCGGGCAGACGCGCGAGGCCAGGGCGACGCGCGAGGTCATCGTCAGCTCGGGCTCGATCAACTCGCCCAAGCTGCTCGAGCTGTCGGGCATCGGCCAGCCCGCGCATCTCGCGTCGGTCGGCGTCGCGCCGGTGCACGAGCTGAAGGGCGTCGGCGAGAATCTGCGCGACCACTACTCGCCGCGCGTCCGCTTCGCCATCACCGGGCGCAACCTCACTTTCAACGAGAACGCGCGCGGCTGGCGCGGCGCGCGCGAGGCGATCAAGTACGCGCTGTGGGGCGAGGGCTTCCTCGCCTCGACCTCGGTGCCGATCCGCCTGTATTTCCGCACGCGGCCAGGTCTGGAAACGCCCGACGCCACGGTCTCCATCGCACCCTTCCTCTACGAGCGCGTCGGCCGCGAGCGGCGCATCTCCAGGCGCAGCGGCATCACCATGAATGTCAACGTGCTGCGCTCGGAGAGCACCGGCTCGGTCCATGTGAAGTCGGCCGATCCCGCCGAAGCCCCGGCCATCCGCTTCAACTTCCTGTCGGCGCGCGCCGATCGCGAGGGCGTGCTGGCGGCGATCCGCAAGGGCCGCGAGCTGATGGCGACCTCGCCGCTGAAGGAGATCACCGGCGAGGAGATCGCGCCTGGTGCCGCGCGGCAGACCGACGAGGAGATCCTGGACTGGGTGCGCAAGACGGCCGAGACGACCTACCACCCGGTCGGCACCTGCAAGATGGGCAACGACCCGATGGCCGTGGTCGATCCGGAGTTGCGGGTGCACGGCATCGCGGGCTTGCGCGTCGCCGACGCCTCGATCATGCCGACGCTGACGTCGGGCAACACCAACGCGCCTTGCATCATGATCGGCGAGAAATGCGCCGCGATGGTGCTGGAAGCCGCCGCGCGCGATCGCAAGGCGGCGTAGGCGAGTCTTGCTCTCTCTCTCCCCGCTTGCGGGGAGAGAGAGGCAGCGGCTACTTCGGGTCCGGCCCGAGCTTCACCAGCAGCTTGCCGAAATTCTCGCCGCGTAGCAGGCCGATGAAGGCACGCGGCGCGCGCTCGATGCCCTCGACCACGTCCTCGCGATACTTGAGCTTGCCCGCCTTGATCCAGTCGGCCATGCGCTTGAGCGCCACCGGCCAGTGCTGCGCGAAATCAGTGACGATGAAGCCGCGCGCCGTGACGCGCTTGCCGACGAACGTGCCGAGCAGGCGCGGCCCCATCGGCGCGGTCTCGTTGTACTGCGCGATCGAGCCGCACAGCGCCACGCGGGCGAAGAAGTTGAGGTTGCGCAGCACCGCGTCGCCCACGACGCCGCCGACATTCTCGAAATAGACGTCGATGCCGTCGGGACAGGCGGCGCGCAGCGCCGCGTCGAGATCGTTGGCCGCCTTGTAGTCGACGCAGGAATCGAAGCCGAGCTCCTTGACGACGAAGTCGCACTTGGCCTTGCCGCCGGCGACGCCGACGACGCGGCAGCCCATGATCTTGCCGATCTGGCCGACCACCTGCCCCACCGCACCCGAGGCGGCGCTAACGACGATGGTCTCGCCCGCAACCGGCTTGCCGCATTCGAGCAGGCCGAAATAGGCAGTCATGCCGGGCATGCCGAGGATACCGTTGGCGGTCGAGATCGGCGCGATGGCGGGATCGATCCTGCGCAGCTCGGCCGCACGCGCCACGCCGTACTCCTGCCAACCCAGCCGCCCCTCGACAATCTCGCCGACCTTGATCGTGGGGTCGTTCGACTTCACCACCTCGCCGACGACACCCCCGGTCATGACAGCGCCGATCGCCACCGGCGGCGAGTACGAGGCCACGTCGCGCATGCGTCCGCGCATGTAGGGATCGAGCGACATGTAGACCACGCGCACCAGCACCTCGAGCGGACCGGGCTCGGGCACGGCGTAGTGCTCGACGCGAAAGTCGCTCTCGGCCGGCTCGCCAGGGGGACGATTCAGCAGCACGACGCGGCGGGCTTTGGCGGGAACGCTCATGGGGGATCAGGCTCCGAGGCAGTTGGCGAAGGTCAAGACGCGAAGCCCAAGCGTAGCGTCTCGGTCCCCGTCCCCTCCACCCCCTTTAGGGCAAGGCGGTCACATATGAAGCTTGGTCTACCTTCCCCCGGAGGGGGAAGGTAAGCGGTGTGTGTTCAGCGGATACGGCCTAACGCCTGTCTCCCAACGACTTCCTGCCTCCATAAGACGCTCCTAGAAGCGAAATACGGGGTGTTTTCTGAAGTGGGCGTATTCTGCTCGGCATGAGCGACCAAAACACACCCCTCCCGCCTCTTTCACCCCGCCACGAGCGCTTCGTCCTGGAGTACCTCCGCGACGGCAACGCCACCCAGGCCTATATCCGCGCCGGATACTCCCGACGCGGCGCCCAGCCCAGCGCGTCGCGGTTGCTGCGCCAACCGCATATCGAAGCCGCCATCGCCGCCGGCCAGCAACGCATCGCCGCCGCGCTGGAGATCTCCGTCGAGCGCCTCGGGCGCGAATACGCCAGGATCGCCTTCGCCAATATCGACGACTTCGTGCGCGTCGAGGCCGATGGCCGCCTGCGCGTCGATCTGGACAAAGCCAGCCAGGCGCAGCGCGCCGGCATCGTCGAACTGAAGATCGCCAACCATAGCAAACCAGAGCAAACCGTGACCCTGAAGCTGGGCAAGCTGAAGGCGCTGGAGATGCTGACGCACCGCGTCGGGCTGTTCGCCCGGAAACCCGAGCCGGTGCCGACGGCGCGGGACGACGACACCTACAAGGAGGCCTTCGAGAAGATGGAGGAGGACTGGGAGGACACGATACAGCTGCTGGGCGAGACGGCGGCGGAACTCGACAAGACGCGGGCGGCGCTGGCGGCGGCCGAGGCCAGGCTCGCGGCCGCCGTCCCGGTCACGCCGCCCGGTCGACCCCAAGCTCATGCCGAGGCGGCCGCCGCGCCGCCTCCTCGGGGCGAGGGCGAGATCGCGGGCGAATGCCCCGCCACCGCGCCCGAGGAGCCGCCGCCGATCATGCTCAAGGGCATGGGGCCGCCCTATCCGCCGAAGCAGGTGTCGCAGCCACCGTCGCAGTCGCCACCGCAGCCGGAGCCGCTGGTCGCCGGCGCCGGAAATGGGCGGATCTTCTGGAACACCGAGCGCAAGCCGCCGCCAGGCCCCACCTGGCACGACATCATCCGTAACTCCAAGTTCCCGGGATGGTGAGGCCATCGCCGACTCCTCTAGCCTCTCCTCGAGGCCGCGCTCGCGCGCCGGGAGGCTCCGCCTCCCCGCACGCGGCGTTGCGGCGACAGGCATCGCGAGTCAATCTGCGCCCCGACAAAAGGAGTGAATCATGAGCGTGGCGACGGACGGCACCAAGGGCGCCAACACCATCACCGGGCGCAGCGCCTTCCTGGCGCTGCTCAAGGACGAGGGCGTGACGACCCTGTTCGGCAATCCCGGCACCACCGAGCTGCCGATCATGCACGCACTTAGCGAGCATCCCGATCTCGGCTACGTGCTGGGCCTGCAGGAGGCGATCGTCATCGCCATGGCCGACGGTTTCACCCGCGCCTCGGGCAGGCTGACCTCGTGCAATGTCCATGTCGCGCCCGGCCTGGGCAACGCCATCGGCGCGATCTACACGGCGATGATGTCGGGCACGCCGATGATCGTCACCGCCGGCCAGCAGGAGCAGGGTCACGGCCTGACCGAGCCGCTGCTCTACGCGCCGCTGGTGCCGATCGCGACGCCGGTCGTGAAATGGGCCACCGAGGTGACGCGCATCGAGGATCTGCCGCGCATCATGCGCCGCGCCGCCAAGATCGCCACCACGGCGCCGACCGGTCCGGTGTTCATCTCGCTGCCCGGCGACATCCTCAACGACGAAGCGCCGCTCGATCTCGGCGAGTCGACGCGCGTCGACACCGCCGTGCGTCCCTCGGACACGGCGCTCGAGGCCTTCGCACGCCGGCTGCTGGCGGCCAAGTCGCCGGTGATCGTCGCCGGCACCGAGATCGTCACCTCGGACGCGCTGGCCGAGGCGGCGCGCTTCGCCGAGCTGCTGGGCGCGCCGGTGTGGCAGCAGACGGTCAATACCGGTGCCCATTTCCTCTCCGAGCATCCCTGCTTCATGGGCTCGCTCAACCGCAACCAGCGCGCGGTGCGCGATATCCTGGCGCCACACGACCTGCTGCTCTGTCTCGGCGCCGACGTGCTGCAGATGTCGGTCTACAGCGAGATCGAGCCGCTGCCGGTCGACACGCGCGTGCTGCAGATCGGCCTGCGCGACTGGGAGATGGGCAAGAACTTCCCGGCCGAGATCGCCCTGCGCGCCGACGTCAAGGAGACGCTCAAGGCGCTGATCCCGGTGCTTGAGCGGCTGGGCGGCGCGACGCTCGCCTCGAAGGCGCGCACCTCGATCGCCGGCCTGTCGGCCAAGAACTGGAGCGCCAAGCGCGAGGCCAAGCGCCAGCAGACGGCGTTGCGCGCCGAGGCCAGCCCGATGCATCCGGAATGGGTGATGATGCGGCTGTCGGAGCGGCTGCCGGCGGACGCGATCGTCGTCGACGAGGGCCTGACCAGCGCCAACAGCCTGGTGAGCTACTGGCCGTTCCGCGACCGCTACTCGTATTTCGGCAATGTCAGCGGCGGCATCGGCTGGGGCATCGCTGCGGCGGTCGGCGTGCAGCTGGCGCAACCCAAGCGGCGCGTGGTCGCGGTGATCGGTGACGGCAGCTCGATGTACAGCATCCAGGCGATCTGGAGCGCGGCGCACTACAAGCTGCCGGTGACCTTCCTGATCGCCAACAACGGCGGCTACCAGATCCTCAAGGACCGGCTGAAGCTGTTCCACGGCAACGACAAGCCGATCGGCATGGATTTCCGCGACCCGCCGATCGACTTCTCCGGCCTCGCGCGTTCCTTCGGCCTCACCGCCCGCCGCGCCACCACGGCGCTGGAATTCGACGCCGCGCTCGACGCGGCGATGGCCAAGACCGATGGCCCCACCTTGATCGAAGCGATGGTCGGCAAGGCAACCTGAATTGCCGCCCGCCGGAGGGAGAAAGTAGACCCACTGTCATCCCGAGCGCAGCGAGGGATCCAGTGCCGGCCTATGTCCGTCGCCACGTGCGGCGCGATTCGCCTTAGCGTCCGCGACCGGCAGTTGTACGATCCCGCATAGTCGGCTGGCTGCGAGCGGCGGGGGAAATCATGCTGGAGAACGTACCAAGCTGGCTGTTGCGGCTGGCGCTCTGGGTTGTGAGCAAATCCGAATGGCTGAGCGACAAGCTCAACCGCTTCGCGATCAACAGCGCGGTCGAGGTCTGCCGCACGCGTCCGCATCCCTGGAGCACGGCGCACGACTACGTATCGTGGACATCGCTCACCGACATGCGCTGGAGCGCGCGCCATCTGCCGGCCGTTCGTCTCGACGGGCTGCCGGCGCCCGAGACACTGCGGGAAATGTTCCGGGCACCCGGCACCGGGCAGCGCCCGTGCGAAAAATCGACCTGCCTGTTTCCCGCCTTCGCGCAGTACCTGACCGACGGCTTCATTCGGACCCGCTCGCAACAGGAAGGCGAACCCGACGACGTCCGGCGTCAGAACACCTCGAACCACCAGATCGATCTGTGCCCGCTCTACGGCCGGACACCGGCGCAGACCGCGATTCTGCGGCTGCGCGACGACACCGCGGGTCGGCGCGGTCGGCTCAAATCGCAAATCCTCCACGGCGAGGAGTACGCGCCGTTCCTGCTGGAGAACGACGCCGTCAAGGCGGAGTTCGCCGGGCTGGATGCGCCGCTCGGCCTGTCGAAGGTCCAGGATCCAGCTCAACGGGCGGTGATCTTCGCCTTCGGCGGCGATCGGGCGAACGCCACGGCGCAGGTGGCGATGCTCAATACGCTGTTCCTGCGCGAGCACAACCGCGTCGCCGGCGAGATCGAGCGCCTCAACCCCGCATGGGACGACGACCATGTCTTCGAGGTCGCCCGCAACATCGTGATCGTCCTGTTCATCAAGATCGTGGTCGAGGAGTACATCAACCACATCGCGCCGCTGCCGGTTCGCCTGCGCGCCGACCCGAGAGTGGCCTGGACCGCGGACTGGAACCGGCCCAACTGGATCACGACCGAGTTCAGCCTGCTGTACCGGTGGCACTCGCTCATTCCCGACACCATCGTCTGGAAGGACAAGAGCTATCCCGTCGGCGCGACGCCGCTGAACAATCGCCCGTTGCTTGAGGCCGGCCTGACGCGCGCCTTCATCGACATGAGCACCCAACGCGCTACGCGTCTGGGCGCCTTCAACACCGCCGCCGCGTTGGTCGACCTCGAGATCCTCGCCATCCGCCAGGGGCGCGCCTGCGATGTCGCGCCTTTCTGGAGGTACTGCGAATACGTCGGCTTGCCCGTGCCGCGCTCCTTCGAGGACATCACCAAGGATGCCGGCGTCGTCGCGTTCCTGAGGCAAGCGTATGGCGATGTCTCAAAAGTCGATTTCTACGTCGGCCTGTTCGCCCAGGAGACGGTGAAGAACTCGCCGCTGCCGCCCCTGACCCTGCGCATGGTCGCGGTCGACGCATTCTCCCAGGCGCTGACCAATCCGCTGTTGTCGGAACACGTCTTCAAGGAGGAGACGTTCACGCCGTTCGGCTGGACGACCATCAGCCAGACATCGACGTTGCGCGACGTCGTCGCCCGCAACAGCGCGACGCCGCTCGGCGACGCGCGCATATCGATGACGCGCGCCGGCTGGAAGCACGCCTGGTAGGCGCATGGCGAGAAGGCCGGAGCGATAGTTGGCGATGCGCGGTGAGGTCCAAGGCTATCGCTTCACTCCCTCTCCCCGTCTGCGGGCAGAGGGAGTTTCGCTCACCCCCCCAGCAACGCCGGCGCGGCCTTGACCTCCTGGCGTTCGACCTTCTTGACGATCTCGGTCAGCTTGACGTGCGCCGGTGCCTTCACCCCGATGTAGGCGCCGCGCTCGGCGATGTAGCCGTTCATGAACTCGATCTCGGTGCGGCGGCCCTTGCGGATGTCCTGGGCCATAGAGGGGCGCTGGATGTCGGCGCGCGGGTTGGGGTTGGTGTTCGAGCCGGGGCGCAGGATGGCCTCGATCTCGTCGAGCGCCGCCTTGTCGTTCTCCGAGGCGCGCGCCAGGGTCTCGGGCTCCATCTTGCCGATCTTCTCGATGTGGTAGCCCAGCGCCTGACCGATGCGCACCGCCTCGCCGCCGAGCTGGATCGAGAAACGGCGGATGGTGTCGTTGCGGTCGCAGTCCGAGCCCGTGAGACCCGTGGCGGCCGAGACGCCGTTCTTCATGCCGTTCTGGCACAGCTTGGACCAGCGCTCGCCCCAGAGGTTCGTGGTCGTCTTGGCGCTGTCGATCATGCCGACCATCTCGCGCAGCTCCTCGACGCGCTTGGTGATGCGGCCATGGACTTCGCCGACACGGAAGACGGTGTGCTTGTCGCCGCCTTTGGCGACGGTGCGGCGGATGGTGGCCGGCTCGTACATGTCGACGGAGATCAGCGAGGCGACCATGCCCACGGTCTTGCCCCAGCCGACGACTCCGGCGATGCGCTCCTCGTTGAGGCAGTTCTGCAGCGAGACGACGAAGCCGTCGGGCGACAGATACTGCCGGATCATCGCCGTCGCCCATTCGGTGTCGTAGGACTTCACGGCGACGAAGGCGATGTCGATCGGCTTCTGGCGGCTGAGATCCTGCAGCTCGGTGAGGTGCATGGTCTTGGCCTTGGTGACGGTGAACTTCTCCTCCGGCGTCACGCCATCGAGCAGCAGGCCGCGCGTGCGGATGGCCTCGATGTTCTCCGGCCACATGTCGATCAGGGTCACGTCGTGGCCGTTCTGCGCCAGATAGCCGCCGACATAGCCACCCAGCGCGCCGACGCCAACCACCGCGATCCGCTTGCCCATGATGTCCTCCCGATCCTTCGGGCGGAGCCTAGCCTCGCCCGGCCTCGGTGCGGAAGGCATGTTCGTCGGGGCTGCCATGCCATAGGTCAGCGTCAGGGCCATGGTAGTCTGACGGCGTACAGAAAGGGATCGCCGATGGCCTACGAAACGATCGAGGTGAAGCCGCTGGCCGGCGCGTTGGGCGCCGAGGTTGGCGGCGTGAAGCTGACGAAGGTGCAGGACAACCGCACCTGGGACGAGATCAACCGCGCCTTCCTCGACCACAAGGTGCTGGTGTTCCGCGACCAGGGCCTGAGCCCCGACGACATCATGGCCGTGGGCGGCCGCTTCGGCGAGCCGACCTACTATCCGTTCGTGACAGGGATGGAGGGCTATCCCTACATCTTCGAGGTCATCAAGGAGCCCAGTGAGACGCGTAATTTCGGCGGCGGCTGGCACTCCGACACGACCTATCTGCAGAAGCCGCCGCTCGCCACGCTGCTCTACGCCGTCGAGACGCCGAACGCCGGCGGCGACACGGTGTTCGCCAATACCACGGCGGCCTATGACGCGCTCAGCGACGGCATGAAGACCTTGATCGCGCCGCTGAAGGGCATCTACAGCGCCGGACTGAAGCGCTCCGGCGGCCGCGCCAACATCCACCGCCAGGTCGGCGCGATGAAGATCCAGAACGCCGAGCAGGCCGACACCTACGAGGCGATCCATCCCATCGCGCGCACCCATCCCGGCACCGGCCGCAAGGCGCTCTATGTCAGCAAGGGCCACACCATCCGCATCGAAGGCATGACCGAAGACGAGAGCCGGCCGCTGATCGACTACCTCGCCGATCACTCGACGCGGCTGGAGTTCACCTGCCGCGTGCGCTGGGAGCCGGGCACGCTCACGGTGTGGGACAATCGCTGCACCCAGCACAACGCGATCAACGACTATCACGGCCAACGCCGGCGCATGCGGCGACTCACGGTGGGCGCGCAGGTGCCGGCTTAGTTTTCATGTCCCCCTCTCCCCTCGCGGGAGAGGCCAGCAAGAACAAAGGGAGCTTCCAAACAATGAACTGGAGCGACCGGCGCCGGCGGTTCCGCGCCATCCTCAACGGTGCGCGCTGCGTGCATCCCGGCTCGGTGGTCGACGCGATCTCCGCGCGCATCGCCGAGGATCTCGGCTTCGAGGTTGGCATGTTCGCGGGCTCGACCGCTTCGCTCACCGTGCTGGGCGCGCCTGATCTGATCGTGCTGACCTTGAGCGAGTTCGCCGCGCAGGCCTATCGCATCAACCGTGCCGGCAATCTGCCGCTGCTGGTCGACGCCGACCACGGCTACGGCAACGCGCTCAACGTCAAGCGCACGGTCGAGGAGCTGGAGACGTCGGGTGTCGCGGCACTCAGCATCGAGGACACGCTGCTGCCGCGCGCCTATGGCGAGAAGCAGCCGAGCCTGATCTCGATCGAAGAGGGCGTCGGCAAGATGAGGGGCGCGCTCGCCGGGCGGCAGGATCCCGACCTCGTGATCTGCGGCCGCACCAGCGCCGTGCAGATCAGCTCAGTCGAGGACTGTATCGCGCGCTGCCAAGCCTACGAGGCCGTTGGTGTCGACGCGCTCTTCTTGGTCGGCCTGCGCACCCGCGCGCAGCTCGAGGCGATCTCCTCGGCCACCAAGCTGCCGATCGTGCTGGGCGGCGGCGGGCCGGAACTCAGCGACCGCGACTATCTCGCCAGCAAACGCGTGCGCGTGGCGCTGCAGGGTCATCAGCCGATCATGGCCGCGATCCAGGCGACCTACGAGACCCTCAAGGCGCTGCGCGACGGCACACCGCCCGCGAAGCTCACCGGCCTGGCCACCGCCGAGATGATGAAACGCGTTACCCGCGACGCCGACTACGAGCGCTGGACGAAGGAGTTTCTGGGCGGTTGATCAGCGATACGACGCCCAGAAGAAGAATGCGGTGCCGATCACGCCGAGCACCGTGCGCACCGCGTGCAGGGTGCCCCAGCGGCGGATCATCTCGGTGGTCGCCGGGCTGGCATCCGCTTCGCCCATCGCCATCAGGCGCTTGTTGAGCGGCATCATGACGAGCAGCGTGTAGGGCCAGTTGGCCAGCATCACCAGCGCGCCGGCGAGCCATTGCCAGCCCCGCACATCCCACCACGCGACCATGCCCAGCGCGAAGGCGATGGCCGCCAGCGGCGCCTGCATCGCGTAGCCGCGACGATAGGCCGGCTGCCACTGCAGGAGGACGGCGCGGTCGTCGAGCGCCAGTCGCGATGGCTGTTCGCCGACGCTGATGTAAAACGCCGCGCCGGTGAACAGGGCAGCGGAGATCAGGGCAAGCGAGGACGGCAGTATCATGCCGATCTCGTACCCGGAAACGTGGCTGCCGGGTACGACTCATTATCCTCCGACCGTGCGACTCGCTTCACTCGGCGTGCGAATGAATCTCGTCGGCGCTAGCGCACGCCCAGGCAGGTTGGATTTGCTGTCATCGCGAGCGCAGCGAGGGATCTAGGCTAGATCCCTCGCTGCGCTCGGGATGACAGCGGTGATTCAACGCGCCTAGATATCGCGCTAGCGCACAAGCTTGCCCGGCAAGGCGCCGGTGTGCGCGTCGTCGCGGAGCGTCTCGACGCCGGCGACGAAGACGTGGCGATATCCCTCCGCGCGCTGCACCAGCCGTTTGCCGCCAGCCGGCAGATCGTAGGCAACCTTGGGCTTCAGCACGCGCAGGCGATCGAAGTCGATCACGTTGATATCGGCCTTCAATCCCGGCGCCAGCAATCCGCGATCCGACAGGCCATAGGCCATCGCCGTGTCGCGCGCCTGTCGCTTGACCAGGAATTCCAGCGGCAGCTTGGCGCCGCGCGTGCGATCGCGGCCCCAATGGGTCAGCAGGGTCGTCGGCGAGCTGGCATCGCAGATCGTGCCGACATGCGCGCCGCCATCGGCGACGCCGAGCACGGTGGCCTCGTCGGTCAGCATCTCGCGCACGACCTCGAGATCGCCGCCGCTGTAGTTCTCGAAGGGATGCAGCAGCAGGCCGGTGCCGTCGTCGGCCATCATCAACTCGAGGGCCAGCTCGCGCGCGTCGCGGCCAGCGCGCTTGGCCATGGCCGCCACGCTCATGCCGGCGTCGGGCTCGTAATCCGGCCGGTCGCCCAGCGGATAGACGCGATCGAGCGTGATGCCCAGGCGCGCCACCTTGCCTTCCGGCGGCGGCGCGATCAGCGCACGGCGCAGCTCGGCATCGGCGCGGATCCTGGCCACGCGCTCCGGGTGCGGCAGCTTCGCCAGCGCCTTCCAGGCGTCGCTGATCAGGAACGGATGCACCGAGGTGTCGAGCCCCATCAGCACGCCGATGGCGCGCGAGCCGACCTGCGCGTTGGCCTCCAGGCCGGCGGCGCGCGCGGCGTGGATCTGCCCCAAGGTCTCGCGCCACAGGTCGGGCTCGGCCTGCACCTGCACCAGCAGGCAGGACAGCGGCCGGCCGGCGATCTCCGCCGCCGCGCGCAGCGCCTCGAACTCGCCCGGGCCGAAATCGGAGTTGACCTCCAGCACGCCGCGGCCGGCACGCTTCATGGCGCGGGCCAGCGCGAAGAGCTCGGGCTCGCGCGCCGAGAGGCTGGGCGTGAGCCGACCGTCGCGCGCCTTGTGCTTGGTGGTGCGCGAGGTGGTGAAGCCCAGGGCGCCCGACCGCAGCGCCTCCTCGAGCAGCGCGCCCATGCGCTCCATTTCGGCCTCGCCGGGCGCCTCGGCATGCTCGGCGCCGCGTTCGCCCATGACGTAGAAGCGTAGAGCGGCGTGCGGCACCTGGGCGCCGATGTCGATGGCCCGCGGCATCGCCGCCAGCGCGTCAAGATATTGCGGGAAAGACTCCCAGTCGAACGACACGCCCTCGGCCAGCACCGTGCCGGGGATATCCTCGACGCCTTCCATCAGGTTGATCAGGTAGTCGGTGCTGCCCTTGCGCACCGGCGCGAAGCCGACGCCGCAGTTACCGAACACCGCCGTGGTCACGCCATGCCACGACGAGGGCGTCAGGTAGGGATCCCAGGTCGCCTGGCCGTCGTAATGCGTGTGGATGTCGACGAAGCCCGGCAGCACCAGCAGGCCATCGGCGTCGATGACGCGCCTGGCCGCGCCGACATCCTTGCCGACGGCAACGATCACGCCGCCGGCCACCGCTACGTCGGCGGTGCACTTGGGCGCACCGGTGCCGTCGATCACCGTGCCGCCGCGAATCACCAGATCATGCATCGCCCGCTCCCGCTCAGCCGGCGCCATTCTACGCGAGGTCGCGGGCGATTGCCCCGCCGTTCGGGCATGCCTGCCCGTTGTCAGCGACCGGCGATGAAATCCCGGCCCAGGCGCGCCAATCGCGCCTGTCGCGGGCCCTGCGCAATGGTCTGGGAGAAGGCGATGTCGGCGAGCGCCAGGTCGACATCGCGCGGCGCGTCCGCCGTGAGATTCGCGCGCAGATCGCGCAAGTGCCGCAGCAAGCGCGCCGCCTCGAGTCGCACGCCGATCACCAAGTCGCCATCGGGACGACCGCTGGCATCGAGCGACTGCGCGGCGGCTCGCGCCGCCTGCCGCATCAGCGCCAGCGCGGCGGCGAATTCGCCCGCCGCCGCCTCATCCTGGCTGGCCATCGCCAGCGCGCGCGCGACGAAGCCGCAGATGCCGGCGGACCCCGAGGCGCCGACCGCGTCCTCGACGTCGCGGAACGGCAGCGCCATCGTTTCGTAGGCCTCGTTCGGCAGGCCGAGCATCGCACTCGCCGGGACGCGACACCCCGTCAATCGCAGCCGGCAATGCGGCGAGGGTCGGAGCGCGCCGAAGGGATCCATCGGCAGGATCTCGAGCCCCGCCGTCGACTTCGGCACGAGGAAAGCGCTGTAGCGCTTGCGGCCGTCCTCGACAGCGGTGATCGCCAAGACGATGAAGACATCGGCCAGCGGCCCGTTGGTGACGTAGGCCTTCTCGCCGTCGATCACCACGCCGTCGCCATCGCGAGTCGCCGTCGTCTTGAGATGCTTGGGATGCGCGCCGGCGCCCGGCTCGGAGATCGCCACAGCCAAAGTGAGCTTTCCCGTAGCCAAACCCGGTAGCAGTGCCGCCTTCTGCGCCTCGTTGCCGAAGCCATCGATGAAATACCGCCCGACGAGTTGATGGCCGGCCCACGACATGGCGAAGCCGACGCAACCGCCATGGCCGACCAGGTCATGCTCCGCCCGCGCGATATCGGCATAACCGCCGCCGTCGCCACCGAATCGCGCCGGCAGGCCAATACGGAACAGCCCCGCCTCCGCCAACGCACGCCACGCCTCACGCGGAAAATCATCCGACGCCGCGAAACTCCGCCCGGCGACATGACGCAAGGCGAACTCGGTCATGGACGTGGTCATCGGTCACCTTCTTCTACCTTCCCCCGGAGGGGGAAGGTCAAGACTCCGCGCTACTTCACCGCCTCCAGGGTTCGGCGCGCGATGACCATGCGATGCACCTCGCTGGGGCCCTCGTAGACGCGCATGGTGCGTACCTTCTGCATCATCAGCTGCAGCGGCAGCTCCTTGGTGACGCCCATGGCGCCGAAGGTCTGCATCGCGTGGTCGATCACCTCGGTGGCCATCTCGGTAGCGAAGACCTTGATCATCGAGGCCTCGGTGCGCACATCGCGGCGATCGTCGAGCTTCTCGGCGGCGTCCATCACCATCAGGCGGCAGGCGTGGATCTTGGTCGCCGCCTCGGCGATCCACCACTGGATGGCCTGGCGGTCGGCGAGCTTCTGCCCGAAGGTCACGCGCTGCTTGGCGTGGCCGCACATCATCTCCAGCGCGCGCCGTGCCATGCCGATACACCAGGCGCCCATCTGCAGGCGACGGATGGTCAGGCGCAGCTGCATGGGCGCGAAGCCCTGGCCGACGCGGCCCAGCACCTGCTCGTTGGGCACGCGGCAATTCTCGAACACCACCTCGTAGGTGCGCTGGCCGGCCAGCATCGGGATCTCGCGCGCGATGATGAAGCCGGGCGTGCCCTTCTCGACGATGAAGGCGGTGACGCCGGCATGGCGCCCGTCGGTGCCGGTGCGCGCCATCACAATGGTGAAGTCGGCGTAGGGCACGCGGCTGATCCAGATCTTGCGCCCGTTGATCACCCAGGAATCGCCCTCCTGCGTCGCGCGCGTGGTCATGCCGGCCGGATCGCCGCCGGCGCCCGGCTCGGAGATCGCGATCGCCGAATGCGCCTCGCCGGCGGCGTAGGGATTCATGTAGCGGATCTTCTGCTCCGGGCTCGCCACCGCCATCAGCATGTGCAGGTTGGGCGAGTCCGGCGGGAAGGTGAAGGGCACGCAGGTACGGCCGAGCTCCTCGTTGATCGGCATCAGGGCCACGGCCGGCAGGTTGGCGCCGCCGATCTCTTCCGGCGCGTCGAGCGCCCACAGGCCGAGCTCCTTGCACTTCTTCAGCAGCGGCGCCTCTTCCGCGTCGGTCAGCGACACCTTCTGGCCGGCGATCTCGCGCGCCAGGATGTTCTTCTCCAGCGGCATCAGCTCGTTGTCGACGAACTTCGCCACCACGTCGCGCAGCATCCTGTGTTCTTCGAGCATATCGGCCATCGTTCCCTCCGGTTCAGGACTTCAGCGTAGCAGCCACGGACCACGCCGCGAAACCGCCGCGAGCAGCATCAAGGCCGGCAGCGAGGCGGCAAAAAGGAATGTCGCATGGAAGCCGGCGACGAAATCGCGTGCGCCGTCGGAGGCGATGGTGAAGACCAGCGTGAGGCCCGCCGCGCCCAGCACCACGCCCAGCGTGCGGGTCAGGTTGGCGAGGCTGCCGGCGACGCCGCGATTCTCGCGCGGCAGCGTTGCTGTGACGATGTCGAGATAAGCGACCTGCAGCAGGCCGATGGAAACGCCCTGCAGCGTCAGCGTCCCGACCATCATCCACACCGGCGGCGAGGCGCCCCAGTTCGCCGTCGAGAGCAGGCCGGCCGACATCAGCGCGCAGGCGAGCAGCGTGGTGGGGTAGCGGCCCATCGCCGCCGAGACTCGCGCGCCCAGCGACGAGCCGATCGCGGCGCCGAGCGGCCCCGTCGCAAGCACGAAGCCACCGAGCAACGAGCCCAGCAACGTCTGGCGCGCGAGAAAATAGGGCACCAGCAGCAGGGCGGAGAAGCCCGCCAGGTTGACCAGCGCGTTCAGGAGGTTGAGCAGCGAAAAGTCGAACGAGCGGAAAACGCCCAGCGGCAGCATCGGTGCGCGGAAGCGGCGCTCGCGCTGGACGAACGCGGCAAGGCCGAACAGCGCGACCACCGCGAGGCCAACAGCGAGCGGCGTGTCGCCACGCCCGGCGCGATTCAGCGCCAGCAGCAGCGCGACAAGAGTCGCCGCCAGCAGCACCGCGCCGAGCGTGTCAAAGGGTTCGCGCACCGAGGCGCGCGGCGGCGTCGGCAGGTCGCGCAGCAGCAGCAGCGGAATCAACGCGATCGGCACACGGAACCAGAAGACGCCCGGCCAGCCAAACTCCTGCACCAGCAGACCGCCCAGCGAGGGCCCGAGCGCGCCACCCAGCGCCAGCATGGTGGCGTAGGCGCCCAGCACGCGGGCGCGGCGTTCCTCGGCGAACAACGAGGTGATCAGGGCCGGGCCGCAGGACAATGTCAGGGCGGCACCGACGCCCTGCAGCACGCGCGCCGCCAGCAGCCATTCAAAGATCGGCGCCAGGGCGCACAGCGCGAAGGCCACGGCCACGCAGGCCAGCCCCAGGCGGAAGACCAGCGCGTACCCCGCGAGATCGCCCATCCGGCCGAAGGCCAGCATCAGCGAGGAATGCGCCAGCATGTAGCAGATCACCACCCACTGGATGGCGTCGATCGGCAGCCCGAAGGATCCGGTGATCGATGGGAAGGCGATGTTGACCGCCGCGTCGAACGGCACCGTCGCCGAACCCAGCCCGAGCAGCGCCGCCTGGGCGAGCGCGCGGCGGTTGCTCACAGAGTCGTCCTGAACGAAGCGACCTCGCTGTCATTCCGAGCGCAGCGAGGAATCCAGGCTGTCTCGCTGGACTCCTCGCTGCGCTCGGAATGACAGGGGAACATGTGCTCCCATCAAGTCGGCAAGGTCATTTGGTCTTGCCGAGCTGGTTGAACGGCACGTCCTTGTCGACGCGCACGTCCTGCGGCAGGCCGAGCACGCGTTCGGCGACGATGTTGCGCAGGATCTCGTCGGTGCCGCCGGCGATGCGGAAGCCGGCGCCGCCGATCCATTGCGCCTGGAAGCCGCCGGAACCCGGCACGTCCGACGTCATGATGCCGGCCGGGCCCATCAGCTCCATCGCCAGGGCGCCGAGGTCCTGCATCTTGGGCGCGGCGACGACCTTGATGATCGAGGACTCCGGTCCCGGCGTCTGGCCGCGCGACATCGCCGTCAGCGTGCGGTAGCGCGTGTATTTCAGGCCCTGCGCCTGGACGTACCAGTCGGCGATCTTCGACCGTACATGGCCGTTGCGGATCGCCGGGCCGTCCTCCAGCTCGGTGCCGCGCGCCAGCTCGAGCAGCTCGTCGACGTCGAGGCCGCCCGAGGGCATGCCGACGGCGAGACGCTCGTTCATCAACGTGGTCAGCGCCGCCTTCCAGCCGTCGCCGACCTTGCCCAGGCGCTGGCTGTCGGGCACGCGCACATTGGTGAAGAACACCTCGTTGAAATTGGCGCCACCGGAGATCTGCTTGATCGGCCGCGCCTCGACGCCCGGGCTCTTCATGCTCAGGAAGAACATGGTGAGACCCTGGTGCTTGGGCACGTTGGGGTCCGTGCGGGTGATGATGATGCCCCAGTCGCTGTAATGCGCGCCCGAGGTCCAGACCTTCTGGCCGTTGATGATCCAGTCGTCGCCGTCGCGCTCCGCCTTGGTGCGGATGCCGGCGACGTCGGAGCCGGCGGCCGGCTCGGAGAAGAGCTGGCACCACACCTCCTCGCCGTAGAGCGCCGGCTTGACGTGGCGCGTGAGCTGCTCCTTGGTCGCGTAGGCCATCATCGTGGGAATGCACATGCCCAGGCCGATATCGAAGAAGCCCAGCGGCACGAGGAAGTTCGACTCCTCCTGCTGGTAGATCACCTGCTGGATCGGCGAGCCGCCCATGCCGCCGTATTCCTTGGGCCAGGTGATACGCGCATAGCCGGCGGCCGCCTTCTTGGCCTGCCATTCCTTGGCCGCCCTCAAGAGGCCGGGATCGTCGACGCGGGCGCGATAGGCCTGCTTGTCGTCGCTCTTGCGCTTGGCGTTGGCCTCGAGCCACTTGCGCACTTCGGCGCGGAAGGCGGCTTCCTCTGATGTATCGTTGAAGTCCATGGGGTCTGCCCTTTTCTTCTACCTTCCCCCGGAGGAGGAAGGTGGCGCGTAGCGCCGGATGGGGGATGCGCGTCACATCAAGCGGCGTTCTTGCGCTCCAGCCGCGTGACCAGCTTGTCCTTCCACGCCAGCGGCCCGCCGATCGCCAGCGACAGCAAGCGCGAGCGCCGGTAGTGGAACTGCGTGTCGGCCTCCCAGGTGAAGCCGATGCCGCCATGGGTCTGGATGTTTTCCTTGGCGGCGAAGTCGTAGGCCTCGGTGGCGGCAATACGCGCGGCGGCCGCGGCGATCGGCAGGTCAGCGCCGCCCTCCGACAGCATCATCGCGCCGTAATAGGCGTTGGAGCGCGCCAGCTCGAGCTTGACGTACATGTCGGCGATCTTGTGCTTGATCGCCTGGTACGAGCCGATCTGCCGCCCGAAGGCCTGGCGCTGCAGGGCGTAGTCGCGCGCCATCCACATCGCCGACTCCGCGCCACCGATCTGCTCGAAGGCCATCGGCACCGCCGCCACGTCGTACAGGGTCTCGAGCTGGCTCCAGCCCGCGCCTTCCGCGCCGAGCAATTCACCGGCGGCGCCGTTAAAGGCGATACGCGCGTGCTTGCGCGCCGGATCGACGGTCTTCACCACCTCGCGCGTCACGCCCGCACCCGCCAGGTCGACGATCGCCATGGAGAGCGAGCGGTCGCCCGAGCCGCCGGTGTTGACCAGCACGATGGCGAAGGTCGCCGCGGTGCCGTCGGCCACCGGCAGCTTCTCGCCGTTGACCTTGCCGCCGCCGAAGCTCGTGCGCACGTTGCGCGGCGAGGGCGCCTGCGGGCCTTCGCCGGTGGCGATGGTGCCGATCGCCGCGCCGCTCGCCAGCTTGGGCAACCACGCCTTCTTCTGCGCCTCGCTGCCGAACAGCTTGAGCGCCTCGGTGGCGAGGTACACGGACGATGCGAAGGGCACCGCGGCGCAGGCGCGACCCAGCTCCTCGGCGACGACGCACAGCTCCAGCGCGCCCATGCCGGCGCCGCCATACTCCTCAGGGATGGTAGCAGCGGTGACGCCGAGCTCGACGAGGCCTTTCCAGACCTCCTCGGCATAGGCCTCGTCGCCCTCCAGGACGCGGCGCGTGGTCTTGTACGGACTCTTGTCCGCCAGGAACTTGCGCACCTGCTCCTTGAGCATCTTCTGGTCGTCGGAGAAATCGAAGTTCATCGCACGATCCCGTTCTGGTTGGACGCGATTGTGCCGCCACGACACCCGCCGCCGCAACGGCGACAAATCCCCGCGTTCCGCAGCCTGACCGCAGGCCGAAATGCCCTAGGCTGTGGCGACCGCAATCGTGGCGGCGGTGTCGAAATACTCGTAGAAGGCGATGGCCTGGCCGTCGGCGGAAAATCGCCACGAATCGGATTTGAGCGAGCGTGCGATCTTGCCGGTGCGGCGGTGCCTCCAGGCGACTTCACACAAGGCCACGACCTTGTCGCCTTGCGCGATGTAGTCCTTTACCACGTAGTCCACCATCTCCCAGTCCGCCGCGATGTCGGCGAAATACTGGGCCACTTCCGCTTTGTTGCTGGCGTTGCGACTGAACTTCAGCTCGTCGATGGCGGCACCCATCGAGCCGAACTCGACCGTATCGGCGAAAAGCGACACCCAATGCGCCGCCGCCGCCATGACCGCCTTGTCGTCGCCCTTGCTGGCGGACCACTTGCCATACGCCTTGCGCAGGATCTCGGTGTTGCGCTCCTCGACGCTCGGCGCCGCGGCGACTGCCGCCGCCGTGTCATAGTGCTCGGCGAACTCGACGGCTTTGCCCTCGGCGTTGAACCGCCACGAATCGGCCTTCAGCGACTCGAGCTTTCGGCCGGTCTCTTTGTGGTGGTAGACGATGTGACATAGAGCGACGACGCGATCGCCCTGGGCGACCATGTGCTGAACCGTGTAGCGTTCCATCCGCAGCTCGGCGGCCAGGATGGTGAAATAGGCTTGCAGCGCGGCCTTGGTCTTGCGGGTGCCGGTATAGGGCACGCCCGTCGCCGCTGAACGGAAGTCGATCTCGTCGGCGAACAGATCCAGCCAGTGCGCAGCGCTGGCGGCGTTGCCCTTCTCGCCGTCCCACAGCGCATAACCCTTGCGCAACGCTTCGACATTGCGTTCTTCCTGCGTCATCGGTTGCCTCCCCGGTGCGATACGCACGCGAGGAGGCTAGCCGAATGCCGCACACCACGCCACGCCGGGTTGTGGCGCGGCGTGTCCGTGCAATCAGTCGAGATCCATGCCGTCCATGCCGGCGTTCTTGCGCGCCTTGGCGACCATGTCCTTGACGATCGGGCCGAGCGTCGCGGGATCGGCGACCTGGGCGATCGTCGGGCCCTTGTGCCAGCCTTCGGCCACCGCGATCTGACCGCCGCCGGCCTGGAAGACGCGGCCGGTAATGTCGCCGGACTCCTCGCTTGCCAGCCACACCGCGATCGGCGCCACCCACTTGGGATCGCGCCGCTCCAGATCCTCCGGCGAGTACTGCCGCAGATCGGCGGTCATGCGCGTATAGGCCGAGGGCGAGATCGAGTTCACCGTCACGCCATACCGGCGCATCTCCCGCGCGGCGATCACGGTGAAGGCGGCGATGCCGGCCTTGGCGGCGCCGTAGTTGGTCTGGCCCACGTTGCCGTAGATGCCCGATACCGAGGTCGTGGTCAGCAGGCGGCCGTGCACCGGCTGGCCGGTTTCCTTGAACTTGTCGCGCCAATAGGCGCAGGCGTGGCGCGCCGGCGCGAAGGTGCCCTTGAGATGCACCTTGATCACGCCGTCCCATTCCTCCTCGGTCATGTTGGTCAGCATGCGGTCGCGCAGGATGCCGGCGTTGGAGAGCACGATGTCGAGCTTGCCGAAAGTCGAGATCGCCTGGTCGACCATGCGCTTGGCGCCATTCCAGTCGGAGACGTCGTCGCCGTTGACCACGGCCTGGCCGCCCATGGCCTTGATCTCCTCGGCCACCTTCTGCGCCGGCGTCATGTCGGCGCCTTTGCCGTCGCGCTCGCCGCCGAGGTCGTTCACGACGACCTTGGCGCCGTGCTTGGCCAGCAACAGCGCGTGCTCGCGTCCCACGCCGCGCGCCGCACCGGTGACCAGCGCCACGCGCCCTTCGCACAACCTCGCCATGGGTTCCCTCCGTTGATTGGTGGGTCACAGACTGGCGCGGACGGACCCGCCCTTTCAACCGGGACTTTCCGTCACGCGATACCCGAGCCCCCGTCATCCCGAGCGCGGCGAGGGATGACAGGCATGTGCAATCCCGATCAAGCGCACATCGGCGGCCGGGCCTATACCAGCGCCATGGATCCCGTCGACAAAGCCCTGTGGTTCATCGAGAGCCACTTCGCCGAGGAGCTGAGCCTCGACGACATCGCCGCGATCGCCGGCGTGTCGCGCTTCCAGCTGGTGCGCGCCTTCGGCTACGCCACGGGAACCTCGGTCATGCGCTATGTCCGCGCGCGGCGGCTGACCGAAGCCGCCCGTGCGCTGGCCGGCGGCGCGCCCGACATCCTCGCCGTGGCGCTCGACGCCGGCTACGGCTCGCACGAAGCCTTCACCCGCGCCTTCCGCGACCAGTTCGGCGTGACGCCGGAATCCGTCCGCGCCGATCGCAGCCTCGCCCACCTCCAACCGATGGAGCCGATCCTCATGACCGAGACACCGACCGACACGCTCGAGCCACCACGCTTCGAGACCACGCCGGCCTTGCTGATCGCGGGCCTTGGCGAGCGCTACAGCCACGACGGCGGCGCCGGCATCCCGGCCCTGTGGCAGCGCTTCAACGAGCAGATCGATGACGTCCCGGGCAAGGTCGGCGACGTGGCCTACGGTGTCTGCTTCAACACCGACGATTCCGGCGGCTTCGACTACATCGCCGGCGTAGCCGTGCGCGACTTCGCCGAGCTGCCCAAGGACTATGCGCGCGTGCGCATTCCGCCACAGCGCTACGCCGTCTTCACCCACCGCGAGCACATCTCGACCATCCGCCGCACGGTCACGACGATCTGGAGCAAGTGGCTGCCCGCCTCCGGCTTCCAGGCCGCCGACGCGCCGTTCTTCGAGCGCTATGGTCCCGAGTTCGACGGCCGCACCGGCCTGGGTGGCTTCGAGATTTGGCTGGCGATCAAGTGACGTTGGAACCGCCGGCCGCTTCTGAAGTCGCCCGGCCCCTCACCGCTCGTCGACGGCTGCGACGCGGCACAGCGGGCGCCGCTGTCACAGCTACTGCGCCACCGCCCGCGTGCCGATGACGCCCTCCGCGGCGAGCTTGTCGAGTTCGGCGCGCGTCAAACCGAGATCGCCGCCCAGCACGACCTCGTTGTGTTCGCCCAAGGTCGGCGCCGGCGCCCACAGTGGCGGCGGCGCGCCGTCGAGGCGGTAGGGCGCGAGCGGCGCCACGTGATTGCCGATGAAGCGCCGCTCGGCGCGGCGCCAGAAGCCCGAGGCCACAAGTTGCGGATCGTCGAGCAATTCCTGCGCCGCATGGATCGGGCCCGACGCCACGCCGGCCGCCTGGAACGTCGCGACGATCGTGTCGCGCGATCTTCCGGCGGACCATCGGCGCACCGCGTCTTCCATCGCGCGCTGATCGAGCGTGGTCGCAGCGCCGACGATGCGCGCGACGGCGGCCCACTGCGCATTCGTCTCGGCGGACACCGCCCACCACGTGCCGGTCTCGCCACCGACCATGCGCAGTTTCGACAGCGGATGGCGGCTGCCATCGCGTGCCAGCAGCGCCTGCTGCGTCGACTGCGCGACGATGGCGTCGGCGCCGAGCTGAAACAGGCATTCGACCTGTCCGAGATCGATCACCGCACCGGCGCGGCTATGCTTGCGGCCATAGAGCGCGATCAGGCAGGCGATGGCGCCATAGATTCCGCCGATCGGATCGCCATAGGCGACGTGCTGCATGGTCGGCGGTCCGTCAGGCTCGCCGTTGGCGAAAGGCAGGCCCGAGGCTTGCTCGACCGTCGAGCCGTAGGCGCGGAAGCCGCTCCACGGCCCGCTGGCGCCGAAGGCGCCCATGGAGATCGCGATCAGGCCGGGCACCGCTTCGGTCATCGCCTTGGGTCCGATGCCGAGCCGGTCGAGCACGCCCGGTGCATAGTTCTCGATCATCACGTCGGAGCGTGCCGCGAGGCGGCGCACGAGCGCGACGCCCTTCTCGGCCTTCAGGTCGAGCGTCACGCCGCGCTTGTTGCGGTTGACCATGAGAAACGCGTGGCGCGTCTCGTAGGGCGGCGGATCGCCATCGATGATGCCGTCGAAGCCGCGCCACCAGTCATAATGTGCGCACGACTCGACCTTGACGATGTCGGCGCCGAGATCGGCGAAGTGCCGCGCCGCCAGGGGGCCGGCCCAACCCATGGTGAGGTCCAGCACGCGGATTCCTTCGAGCGGCAACGCCGGCGTGCTCGCGCGCGGCGCGGGCGTCGATGGATCGGCGGCGCCGGTCTCGATGTGGAACGGCATGCTCGGCCCGAAGGCGTGCACGCCAGGCACCGGTACGAAGCTGGCGCGGCCCTGCCAATGCAGGGTGCGCGGCAGATCGGCCAGGCTGGGCACCGGTGCCATGGGAATGCGCCGGCGCTGGCCCTCCTCCAGCAGCCACTTCGCCGGCTTGGCGCGCAGGGCCGGGACCAGAATGGGATCGAGTTCGTCGGCGCGATCCTGGCGCTGCAACGAGGTGGCGTTGCGTTTGTCCTCCGCCAGCTCCGGCCGGCCGATCATGTCGCAGAACGCGGCCCATTGCGGCGGCGTCAGCGCCGTGACGCCGATCCAGCCGTCGCTGGCCTGGTAGATGCCACCGGGGAACGTCGGCGTGAAGCGATTGACGCCGCGACGTATCACCTTGTCGCCGGTGAGCGCCAGCGCCGCGGCGCTGCTCTCGGAGAAGCACATATTGGCGGTGAGAATGTCGACGTCGACGCGCCGGCCGCTCCAGCCATTGTCGCGGCCAATAATCGCGCCCAGGGCGGCAATGAACGCCGTGACGCCGGCCACCACCTGTGGCGCGTGCCCGCGCGGCAGCATCGGCCGGCCGTCCTTCGGACCGGTGCCATAGGCCACGCCGCTCATCGCCTGGATCACCGCGTCGCTGCCGGTCCAGTCACGGTACGGGCCATCCGGCGTGAACCAGGTGAGGCCGACACGGACCGTGTCGGCGGCGCGCGCCGCGTCTGCCATGGCGATGTCGGCCGCGCTCTGGCCGGCGATGATCAGGTCGAGCGCGCCGGCGGCCGCGATGCTGTCGACGCGCCGCTTGCCGCGGTCGAGCCACACGGCGTAGGCCTCGCTCGCCTTGCCGCCATAACCGACGCCGGTCGCATCGGCCGCCCCGAGCTGAAACACCGTGGCGCCGTGCTTGGCGAACAGACGGCCGCAATAGCGCGCGGCCACGCCGCCGGGCATCTCCAGCACGCGCAAGCCGGCGAGTGGCGCGACCATCAGTTCGACTCCAGCAGATGGCAGGCGGCGCTATGCGTGGCGCCGAGATCGCGCCAGCCCGGGAACTCGGTGTTGCACACCGGCCTTGCGTGCGGGCAGCGCGGATGGAACTTGCAGCCCGAGGGCGGCGCCATGGCGCTGGCGATCTCGCCGCGGATCGCATCAACCGGTGCGCGGTGATCCGGATCGGGCCGCGGCACCGAGGCGAGCAGCGCCTGGGTATAGGGATGACGGGGATGGGCGAAAACCTCGCTGGTCGGCCCGGCCTCGACCATGTTGCCGAGATACATTACTCCCACACGTGTGCTGAAATGCTCCACCAGCGCCAGGTCGTGGGCGATGATCAGATAGGTCAGGCGGAAACGCTCCTGGATGTCGGCCAGCAGATTGAGGATCTGCGCGCGGATCGACACGTCGAGCGCCGAGATCGGCTCGTCGAGCACGATGCAGCGCGGGTTGAGCGCCAGGGCGCGGGCGATGGCGACGCGCTGACGCTGACCGCCGCTGAACTCGTGCGGGAAGAGATCGGCCGCCGTCTTCGGCAGGCCAACGACGTCGAGCACCTCCTCGACGCGCTGGCGTAACTCGGCGCGCTCGGGCCGGCCATGCGCGAGGATCGGCTCGGCGATGATGGTGCGCACGCGCAGTCGCGGATTGAGGGAGGCGTAAGGGTCCTGGAAGACCGTCTGTACCTCGCGGCGATAGGCTTTCACCCCGGCGCTACCAAGCGACGCCAGGTCCTCACCGTTGAACAGGATGGAGCCAGCGGTCGGCCGCTCCAGCATCAGCACCAGCTTGGCGATGGTAGTCTTGCCGCAACCCGATTCGCCGACCAGCGCGAAGGTCTCGCCCTCTTCCACCGCGAAGCTGACTCCGTCGACCGCTTTGACCGTGCCAGCCGCGCGCAGCAAGCCGCCGCCGACGCGGAAATACTTCTTCAGGTCGCGCACCTCGAGCAGTCTCATGCCACCGCTCCGGGGCCGGGATGCCAGCACGCGGTGACGTGGCCGGGCGCGAGCTCGACCTGCGGCGGATAGTCGGCGTCGCACTTGGCGGTGCGGCGCGGGCAGCGCGGCGCGAAGCGGCAGCCCACCGGCGGATCGATCAGGCTGGGCGGCTGCCCGGCGATCGCGTAAAGGCGGCGCTTGCGCTGGCCCAGATGCGGGATCGAGTTCAGCAACGCCTGGGTGTAGGGATGCGCCGCGGCTCGGTACATGGTGCGCACGTCACCGACCTCGACGATGCGGCCGGCATACATCACCGCGATGCGATCGCAGATCGAGGCGGCGACACCCAGATCATGGGTGATCAGGATGATGCCCAACCCACTGTCGCGCTGCAGCTCACGGAACAACTCGATCATCTGCACCTGGATGGTGACGTCGAGGTTGCTGGTCGGCTCGTCGGCGATCAGCAGGCGCGGCGCGCAAGCGATCGCCATGGCCGAGACTACGCGCTGGCGCATGCCGCCGCTGAACTGGTGCGGGTAGTTGTCGAGCCGCTTCTCCGGCGAGGGAATGCGCACGCGGCTCAGCACCTTGACGACGGCGTCGCGCACGGCGCGCGCGCCCTGGGCGAGCTTGTGGTAGCGGAACGGTGCGCCGACCTGGTCGCCCACGGTGAAGACCGGGTTGAGCGAGGTCATGGGATCCTGCGACACCATCGAGACGCGCCGGCCGCGCCAGTCGCGCGCCATCTCGTCCTCGGGAAGGCTCGTGAGGTCGGTGCCGTCTAGCCAGACGTTGCCGTCGACGATGCGACCGCTCTGCTTGGGCAGCAGACGCATGATCGACAGGCTGGTCATGCTCTTGCCCGAGCCCGATTCTCCCACGAGCCCCAAAGTCTCGCCCTCGTCGACATGCAGGCTCACGCCGTCGACGGCCTTCAGCACACCGCGCTTGAGAAAGAGATGCGTGCGCAGATTCTCGACGCGCAGGAGAGCCTGGCGGCTCATAGCGTTCCCAACCTCATGTTGAGGAGGCCGCACAGCGGCCGTCTCGAAGCATGGGCAACACAATCAGTGCTATAGCCCACCCTTCGAGACGTGCCCTGCGGTCGCTCCTCGGGGTGAGTTTGGTGAGTGAACACGCCGCTCACAACTGCCGCCGCTTGGGATCGAAAGTGTCGCGCAGCCAGTCGCCGATCATATTGGCCGACAGGCAGGTGATCATGATGGCGATGCCGGGCATGGTGATCGCCCACCACGCGTTGGTGATGTAGTTGCGGGCATCCGACAGCATGAGACCCCAGGACACATCGGGGGCCTGGATGCCCAGCCCGAGGAAGCTCAGCGAGGCCTCGAAGATGATCACCTGACCGACCTGCAAGGTGGCGAGCACCAACAGGGTGTTCATGATGTTGGGCAATAGGTGGCGGAAGAAGATAGTGGCGGTGCCGCAGCCCGCGACCTTGGCTAAGGCCACGTAGTCGCGTTCCTTCAGCGACAGGATCTCGCCGCGCACGATACGCGCGTACCACGTCCAGTAGGTGACGATGATGACGATCACCACGGTGTCGAAATCTGCGCCGAAGACGGCGGCGATCACCAGGGCCAGGGCAAGCGCCGGGATCGACATCTGGATGTCGACCAGGCGCATAATGATGGCGTCGACCACGCCGCCGAAATAGCCGGAGATCATGCCGATCAGCCCGCCGATGGCGCCGGCGAAGACGATGGCGTAGAGCGCCGAGACCAGCGACACACGGGCGCCCGCGATGATGCGGCTCAGGATATCGCGGCCGAGATTATCGGTGCCCAGCAGGTAGGCCCATTCGCCCTTCGGCTCCCAGACGGGCGGGCGGAAGGCCGCGGCGAGGTTCAGGCCATTGGGATCGTGCGGCGCGACGTTCTCGCCGAAGGCCGCGGCGATCACCACCAGCGCGAGGATCACCATGGAGATCCACGGCATCCCGCGGCCGCGCAGGCGCGTCAGCAGTCCGCGAGGCGGTAAGGTCGGGGCGACGGTCGCGTCAGCGGTCATAGCGGATGCGTGGATCGATGAAGCCGTAAGACAGGTCGACCAGCAGGTTCGAGGTCACGAACAGGATCGAGGTCAGCAGCACGCCGACCTGCACGACGGGGAAGTCGCGCGAGAACACCGCCTCGACGACGGTGCGGCCGACTCCCGGCCAGGCGAACACCGTCTCGACGACGAAGGCGCCGCCCAGCATGGCGGCGAAGTAGACGCCGAGGATGGTGACCAGCGGGATCGCCGCGTTGCGCAGCGCGTATTTCCATACCAGCACGCGTTCGCTGGCGCCCACGGCGCGGCCCATGCGGATGTAGTCGCTGTCGAGCACGTCGAGCATCGCCGAGCGCACGATGCGCGTCTGCGCCGCCACGGGATACCAGCCCAGCGCGATGGCGGGCATCAGCACATGCGCGGCCGAGCCGGTGCCGTAGGCCGGCAGCACGTCGAGATGGATTGCGAAGATCAGCACCAGCAGCAGGCCGACCCAGAAATTGGGCATCGCCTGGCCGAGCATGGCGAAGCCCTTGCCCAAGGTGTCGATCAGCGAGCCGCGATAAACAGCCGAGAGCACGCCGAAAGGCACGGCGAGCAGGATGGAGAAGGCCAGCGCCGCCAGCGCCAGGCCGATGGTCGCCGGCAGGCGGTCGAGCACGAGTTCCAAAGCCGGCGCCTGCCAGCGATAGGATTTGCCGAAGTCGCCGCCCAGCGCCTTTCCGGCGAAGATCAGGTACTGCTTCCACACCGGCTCGTTGAGCCCCATCTCCTGACGCACCTGCTCGATCAGCGCCGGCGGCGCCTCGGTCGGCAGCAGCAGCACGATGGGATCGCCGCTCAGCCTGGAGATGAAGAAGATCACGATGCTGGCGCCGACGATGCTGATCAGCCCCTGCAGCACGCGGCGGAGGAAGTAGCCGGTCACTACCTTCCCCCACTCGCGGGGGAAGGTGCCCGAAGGGCGCATGGAGGTGGCGGCATAGCGGCCAAATGCAAGTGGCGGCGGTGTCGCACCAACCACCCCCATCCGGCGCTTCGCGCCACCTTCCCCCGCCAGCGGGGGAAGGTAGTTGGCGGTGTACCTCTCACTTCTTCACGACCACTTCCTGCATGCCGCGCCAGTAGCCGGGGTACGGCCAGCCGGTGAAGTCGAGCTTGTCGGTGCGCCAGGCGAAGGTGACCATCGGCCGGTAGGTCGGCACGCCGCCCAGCACCTTCTCGTGCTTGTAGCGCGCGATTTTGCGCGCCAGCGCGGCGCGCTTCTCGGGATCCATGGTGAGCTTCAGCTCCGCGATCATCGTGTCGGCCTCGGCGTCCGAGGTGGTCGAGTAGCTGCCCCAGCCCTTGCCCGGCACGAAGGTGTGCACATGGCCGGCCCAGGCGGTGCCCGGATCGCCCGGCAGGTTCTGGCTCCACATATGGCTGAAGACGCCGTCCATTTCCGGCGGCGCGTTCCGGCCCATGCGCGCGAGGTTGAGCCATGCGGCGTATTCCATGCCCTGCACCCTGCAGCGGATGCCGGCCTGGGTAAGGTAGGCGAACATCGCCTCGCCGACCTCCTTCACGTTGGGCTCGCGCGGCGTGGTGAGGTTGTAACAGGGAATCTCGAAGCCCTGCGGGAAACCCGCCTGGCGCAACAGGTCGCGCGCCTTCTTCGGATCGTATGCATAGGGCTTCAGCTCGGGGTCGTAGCCGACGCCGCCTTTGCCGACCTGCACGTAGCGCTCGCCCTGGCCGAACAGCACGCTCTTGATGATGGCGTCGACGTCGATGGCGTGCGCCGCCGCCTGGCGCACGCGCACGTCGCGGAACGGCGACTTCTCCTGGTGCGTGTTGAAGTTCAGGAACAGGTTGTTGCCGGTGACGACGGTCAGCGTCTTCACACCAGGCATCTTCCTGAACTCCTCGACCATCGACAGCGGCACGGCGTCGAGGAAGTCTATGGCGCCGGTCTTGAACGCTGCCACGCGGGTGAGGTCCTCGGGGATGACCTTGATCACCAGCTTCTCGGCCTTGGGCCGATGGTCCTTGTTCCAGTAGTCGGCGAAGGCCTCGAAGCGGATCTCGTCCTTCACCGTGCGCGAGACGAACTTCCACGGGCCGGTACCGACCGGCGCCTTGCCGAACTCCGCCTCGCCGACGCGCTCGTAATAGGCCTTGGGCACCGCCCAGAGCTGCAGGAAGTTGGCGATGTAGTTGCCGTCGGCTTGCTTGAAGCGGATGCGGAAGTGGTGGTCGTCGACGATCTCGAATCGCTCGACCTCGGCCTGGTTGTGCGACCAGCGCGAGATCTTGGGATCGCGCATCTTGTTGTAGGCGAACTCGAAATCGGCCGAGGTCAGCGGATCGCCGTTGTGGAACTTCACGCCCTTGCGCAGGCGCACGTCGATGAACGGCTTGCCGTTCTCCTCCTGGACGCTCCACGACTCGGCCAGCCAGTTCACCACGCGCTGCTCGGGATTCACCCGCACCAGCTGCTCGAACATCTGGCCCATGAAGTAGTGGTCGACCCCAGCCGAGTACTTCACCGGATCGAGCATCGTCGATTCGGCGCCGAAGCCGGCGGTGACCGTGCCGGTCCCCTGCCCCGATGCCGCCATCGGCGCCAACGCCAGGACCGCGGCGAGACCGAGCACACTCCTGCGGATCATCTGTTTCCTCCGTCGTTCGTTGCGGCGACGGCAGCACGCGCCGCGACGGGGTGTCAAATGTCGCTTGCCGGCAGTTCTACAATGCAGATGTCGTGGTCACGCATGGACTCCCCGCGCGGGCGAACGCGCGCAGACGGTACTGGCAATGAGGGCTTTCATCCTGCCCGCACAGCGACACTGCCGCGTCGGCGCTTGCGACTCCCCGCGTCGGGCGGGCTAAGATGCGTCCGACACAGATCATCCAGCGGGAGGGAACAGATGAGCGCGGAACCCGTGAAGGCCGGAGCGGCCAAGCAGGACATCGGCATCAGCAGCGAGGGCCATGTCGGCGTCGTCGAAATCCAGCGGCCGCCGCACAACTACTTCGACAATGCGTTGATCAACCAGATCGCCGACGCCTACGAGGCGTTCGACCGCGACGACAACATCCGCGCCATCGTGCTGTGCGCCGAGGGAAAGTCGTTCTGCGCCGGCGCCGATTTCACCAACCGCCCGCAGACCGGCGCGGCCGAGACCGGCAAGCACCTCTACAAGGAAGCCACCCGCATCTTCCGGGCCAAGAAGCCGCAGGTCGCCGCCGTGCAGGGCGCCGCGATTGGTGGCGGGCTGGGCCTGGCGCTGTCGGCCGACTTCCGCGTCACCTGCGAGGAGGCGCGCTTCTCCGCCAACTTCACGCGGCTCGGCTTCCATCCCGGCTTCAGCCTCACCTACACCTTGCCGCGGCTCGTGGGGCAGCAGAAGGCCAACTTGCTATTCTACACCGGCCGTCGCGTGACCGGCGGCGAGGCGGTGGCGATGGGCATGGCCGACGTGCTGGTGCCGCTGGCCGACGTACGCAAGGGCGCGATGGCGCTGGCGAAGGAAATCGCCGAGTCCGCGCCGCTCGCCGTGCTGTCGACGCGCGAGACCATGCGCCGCGGCTTCGCCGACGAGGCCGAGCGCGCCACCGAGCGCGAACTGGTCGAGCAGGACTGGACGCGCAAGACCGCCGACTTCAAGGAAGGCGTCAAGAGCTGGGCCGAGCGGCGGCCGGGCAACTTCCAGAAGCGCTGACGTTCCCGTCATCCCGAGCGAACGCGAGGGATCTCCTGTAACGGGGAGATTTTTCGCCGTGCTCGGAATGACGATTTCAAGGAGACACCATCATGGGTCAGGTCGACGGCAAGGTCGCCCTCGTCACCGGCGGCGCGTCGGGCATCGGCGAGGCGTGTTCGCTCACGCTCGCGCGCGAAGGCGCGCGCGTGGTCATCACCGACATCGACGACACGCGCGGCAAGGCGCTCGCCGCCAAGATCGGCGGCGGCGCAATCTACCTGAACCACGACGTGGTCTCCGAGCAGCGCTGGATCGAGGTCGTGGCCGAGGTCGAGAAGAAATGCGGCCGGCTCGACGTGCTGGTGTCCAACGCCGGCATCGGCATCGCCACCTCGATCTTCGAGATGACCCTGGCCGACTGGCAGCGCCAGCAGGCGATCAACCTCGATGGCGTTTTTCTGTCGGTGAAGCACTCGGTGCCGCTGATGCGCAAGGGTGGCGGCGGCTCGATCATCATGATGTCCTCGGTCGCCGGCCTGCGCGGCGCGCCCGGGCTGGCTGCCTATGCCGCGACCAAGGGCGGCGTGCGGCTGTTCGCCAAGTCGGTGGCGCTGGAATGCGCCGCCGCCGGCGACAACATCCGTGTCAACTCAATGCATCCCGGCATCATCGCCACGCCGATCTGGGGCAAGATCCCGACCGGCGCGCACGGCATGGGCCACAACGCGCCGATCGATCCCTACGAGCGTGCGAAGATCGCCGTGCCGCTGTCGCGCGCCGGAGAGGCGCAGGACATCGCCAATGGCGTGCTATGGCTGGCCAGCGACGCCTCGAGCTACGTCACCGGCATGGAGATGGTGATCGACGGCGGCATGATGGCCGGAAATCCCTGGCGCCGCTTCTGAAGGAGCCTGCCGTGGCGACCGAGATCAGCGACATCAAGGACTGGCACGCCCACGTCTATTTCGACGCCAACAGCAAGGATGCCGCGCTCAAGCTGCGCGGCATCATCGTCGCGCGCTTCGTCGCCGAGATGGGTCGCGTGCATTCCGGGCCGATCGGCCCGCATCCTCGCTGTAGCTACCAGGTCGCATTCCCGCCCGCGATGTTCGCCGAGTTCGTTCCCTGGCTGGCGCTGAACCGCGGCGACCTCGTGGTCCTCGTCCACCCCAACACCGGCCGCGACCTCACAGACCACCGCGACCGCGCCATATGGCTCGGCGAGAAGGTCGACCTCGAATTGTCCATCCTGAGGGACTGAATCCATGCAGGACCTGCTGCCCATCGCGGCGCGCATCGGCGAGCGGCTGAAGGCGCGTGGCGAGACGATCGCCGTCGCCGAGTCCTCGATCGGCGGGCTGGTCTCGGCGGCGCTGCTCTCGGTGCCCGGCGCCTCGGCCTACTACATCGGCGGCGCGGTGATCTACACGCGCGCCGCCGGCGACGCGCTGCTGATGATCCCGCCGGAGGCGCGCGAGGGCCTGCGCGCCTCGACCGAGCCCTACGCCATGCTGATGGCCCGCACCATCCGGCAGCGGCTGGGCACGACCTGGGGCATCGCCGAAACCGGCGCCAGCGGCCCGACCGGTAACCGCTACGGCGACGCCGCCGGCCATGCCTGCATCGCGCTGAGCGGGCCCACCGAGCGCAGCATCACAATCGAGACGGGCAAGCCCGACCGCGTCGGCAATATGCGGACATTTGCTGAGGCGGCCCTTACCCTGCTTGGAGCGGAATTACGCTAGGGAACGCTACTCATGCGATACTTTAATCATTGAAAGACCTAGGCATTTCGATTTTGTCCAATCTTTTGTGAGTCTTGGTGAATATCTCTTGCTTTAACGTTAAAATCACGATATCTTGCTTCTTGTTGACGTTTAGACATTCAATCCGTTTCGATATTCAACAAGCAATATTTTGCAGGGGATACCGTGATGACCATTCTCAAGAGCATTCTTCGTGACGAGTCCGGCGCCACCGCCATCGAGTACGGCCTGATCGCCGCCCTGATCTCGATCGCCGCCATCACCGCGTTCAGCACGGTGGGCACCAAGCTCAGCGCCCTGATGATGAACACCTCCAACAAGCTGAACTAGTCGGACGCGGAACACCGCGCCGAACAGTCTGGGGAAATCAATCGCGCAAGCTGATGGCCGGCGCCGCGAAGGTGGCGCCGGCGTCGCTTTTATGACCGGCTACACCCGCGCGTTGCGGCGGCGGTCGTCGTCCCACATCAGGTAGTGCGGCCCCAGCGCGGCAAGGTCGGGCGCGCCGATCTGCGCCATCACCAGATCGACCTCGCGGCGGAAGATGCCCAGCGCTTTGGTGGCACCGGCCGTACCACCGGCCGCCGCGCCGTAGAGCGTCGGGCGGCCCATGAAGATGAACTTCGCGCCCATGCAAAGCGCGGTGATCACGTCGGCGCCGCGGCGCACGCCGCCGTCGAGCATCAGGGTCATCTTGTCGCCGACCGCCTCGACGATCGCCGGCAGCACGTCGAGCGGCGAGGGCGCGCGATCGAGCTGCCGCGCGCCATGGTTGGACACCATGATGCCGTCGACGCCGACCGACTGCGCGCGCAGCGCGTCGTCGGGATGCATGATGCCCTTGATGACGAACTTGCCCGGCCACAGGCGGCGGAAATTCTCGACGTCCTTCCAGGTCACCGAGGTCGGGGTCTGGGTGGCGACGAAAGCCGCGACGTCGTCGGCGCTGGCGCCCTTGGGCGCGTAGGGTTGCCAGTTGGAGAACATCGGCGTGCCGGTGCGCATGTACTCCATCATCCAGCCGGGATGGCGCAGCGCCTCGAACTTGGTCGCCCAGGTCATGCGCAGCGGCCGCGAGAAGCCGTTGCGCGAGTTGCGCTCGCGGTTCGAGCCGATCGGCACGTCGACGGTCATCGCCAGGGTCTTCAGCCCGGCGTCCTTGACGCGGCGGATCATGTCCTCGGAAATGCCGCGGTCCTTGGCGGTGTAGAGCTGATACCAGCCATGGTCGGGGGCGAGCTTGCCAAGGTCCTCGATCGAGCCGGTGCTGGCACCGGACATGATGAAAGGCACGTTGGCGTCGCGCGCCGCCTCGGCCAGCATCAGATCGGCGCCCGGGCGGAACAGGCCGGCCAGCCCAGTGGGGGCGATGCCGAAGGGGCTGGAATAGGCGCGGCCGAACAGCACCGCGCTCTGGTCGCGCTTGCTGACGTCGACCATGTAGCGCGGCACCAGCTCGCGGCGGCTAAAGGCATTCTCGCAGCCGTCGAGACCTTTCTCGTCGTCGACGCCGCCCTCAATGAAGTCGAAGGCGATCTTGGGCAGGCGTCGCTTGGCCGCCTTGCGCAGATCCTCGATGTTGATCACGCCGTCCACGCGCGTTTCTCCCGTCGGTCTTGTCGGGCCATTCTTGCCCGGACCGGCCGCCCGTCCAAGGGGGGACGACGCATGGGAGCCAACGGCCCGCGTCTTGCGTAGACTGGCCCGGAACGCAAGCATCAGGGGTTCGATGTCGATCGCCAGCCCGATCGTGCCGATCATCGACGACGAGTCCGCGACGCGCGCCGAGAGCATCCGCCGGCGGCTGGCCGATGAGATCATCACCGGCCGACTGCAGCCCGGCACGCGCCTGGACGAGGTCGGCACGGCCGAGCGCTTCGCCGTATCGCGCACCCCCGTGCGCGAGGCCCTGAACCAGCTGGTCGGCATCGGCCTGGCGCAGCGCCAGGGCCGCGGCGTGGTGGTGGCGGTCATGGCGCCTGCCGTGGTCGGAGAAGCCTTCGAGCTGATGGCCGACCTCGAGGCGCTGTGCGCCCACTACGCGGCGCGGCGCATGACGCCGCTCGAACGGCGCCTGCTGGCGGAAATCCACGAACGGTCATGCCAGGCGATGCGCTTTGGCGCGCGCGAGGATTACGACGCACTGAATACCGAGTTCCACGCCGCGATCTACCGCGGCAGCCACAATCGACCGCTGGAGGAGGCCGCGCACGCCGCGCGCCGCCGTGTCGCGCCCTATCGCACTGGCCAGTTCAACGTTTCCGGTCGCCTCGCCAGGTCCTTCGGCGAGCACGCCCTGGTGGTCGAGGCGATCCAGCGAGGAGAGGCGGCCAAGGCCGCCGCGCATATGCGAGCCCACGTGCGCACCGTGAGCGACGCGTCACTCGCCTATGTCGCCGAAGCGCGCGCGAGATAGCCGCGCCAGCCGCCGCAGGCCGAGATGTCCTCCGCGCCCTCGGCGCCGGCCGCTTCGCAGAGAAAGCCCTTCACCTTGCGGCCGTCGGCCAGCGTGACGTCGCCGAGGCCGAGCGGCGAGGGGATGCGCGCCAGGAAGGCGCCAACGGCCTCGGTCGGCACGCGCCAGATCTCGCCGTCGATCGCGACGCCATCCTTCGGCACGCGCACCAGCCCGGGCCGCGCGACGCCGGCGCCAGGCAAGCGATAGAAGCGATAGATCGGCGCCGTCGCACAGGCCGAGTCGAAGCGCGCGCCCACGGCCAGCAGCTCGCGGTTGAGCGGCAGGTCGCGCATATGCGCGCCGACCACGACGATCGGCATGTCGGGATAGCTCGGCGCGGCGCCCGACGATTCGGCCGGCGGCAACGCCACGCTGGTCGCGCCCATCGTGCCGCCGACATCTCGATGGAACGCCTCGCCGATCGCCGCGAGGCGGCCTTCGCGGAAGGCCGGCGCGATCAGCGTGACACCGGCGGGCAGCCCATCGGCGCGAAAGCCCGCCGGCACGGCGAGCGCCGAGAGATCGAGCTGGTTCACGAAGTTCGTGTAGTGGCCGAGGTTGCTGTTGAGCCGCACCGGGTCGGCCAGCACCTCGGCGACGCGGTAGATCGTGCCCGAGGTCGGCACCGCCAGCACCTCGCAGTCGGAGAAGATCGCCTCGGCGTGACGGCGCAAGGCACGCAGCCGGTCGCGCGCACGATAGACTTCGACCGCCGTGGCCTTGCGACCGCTGTCGATGATGGTGCGCGTGACCGGGTGCATGGTGTCGCCACGCGCAGCGATGAAGGCGTCGATCGCCGTGGTTCGCTCGGCCGCGCCGGCGGGGCTGTAGAGCACCGCCGCGGCCTCGGCGAGCGGCGCATAGTCGATCTCGACCAAGGTGGCGCCCAGACGCCGCAGGCGATCGAGCGACCGGGCGTAGACCTCGGCGGCTTGGCCATCGCCAAAGAACTCGCGTTGGTCGGGTTTCGGCACGGCGCAGCGGAAGCGCCCGGGCGGCGCGGTGAGATCGGCGACGAAGCCCGCCGGCGCGGCCCGCGAATAGATGTCGGCGGCGTCGAAGCCCATGGCGGCGCGCAGCACGGCGAGGCTGTCACCGACAGTCAGCGCGAAGACCGAGACCACGTCGAGCGCACGGCATGCCGGCACGACGCCCGACGTCGACAGCAGGCCGATGCTCGGTTTCAGCCCGACGATATTGTTGAAACCCGCCGGCACGCGACCCGAGCCGGCTGTGTCCGTGCCCAGGGCAAAGCTCACGAGGCCCGAAGACACCGCCACCGCCGACCCCGCGCTCGATCCGCCCGGCAGGTACTCGGCGTCGAACGGATTACGCGCCACGCCATAGGGTGAGCGTACGCCGACCAGACCTGTCGCGAACTGGTCGAGATTGGTCTTGCCGATGACGAGCGCGCCCGCCGCCGTCAGCCGCTCGACGACGGTGGCCGATTGCGCGGGCGCGTAGGCGAAGGCAGGACACGCCGCCGTCGTCGACAGCCCGGCGACGTCGATGTTGTCCTTCACCGCGAAGGGCACGCCGAACAACGGCAGCCGCTCGAGGATCGACCGGTCGGCGGCCAGCGCCCGGTCGAGCCCGGCGGCGGCCGACCGCAACGCCTCGTCCGCGACGCGGCTGATCCACACCGCGTCCTCGCCGGCCGCCGCGATCCGGGCCAGCACCGCTTCGACCACAGTAGAGGGCTTGCGGTGCCCCTCGCTGTAGTCCTGGCGCAGGCGCTCGATATCCAGGCTCTCACGCACCGACGTCATCACGCTTCCCCGTTCGCAGTGCCAAGTCCGTAATCAAGCCCTGTGCCACGCCCCAAAGGCACCGCGGCCTCAGATGAAGCCCAAAAATTAGGCATACCGCGCTTTAATGTATGCAGACTGTCCGCACAGACATCAGACAACCCTGTGAATCAACAGGAGAGGCGCTGGCACATCCCTTGCTGCCTGCCGGTCGGGGCAGACGGGAGATCCAGCATCATGAAGCGCCGCACTTTTCTCGCATCTTCGAGCGCCTTGGCCACGTCGATGGCGGCGCCGGCGGTGTTCTCGCCGCTGAAGGCGCAATCGCGGCAGGAGACGCTGTTGATCGTCGCCGAGAACACGCCCAACATGATGGACATCCACGGCGTGGGCGCCAACCGGCCGTCCTACGAGGTGTCGTGGAACACCCATGACCGGCTGATGACTTACGGCGTGAAGAAGGACGCCAGCGGCCAGGACCACTACGACTATTCCAAGCTCGAACCCGAACTCGCGACCGACTGGAACGTCACGCCGACCTCGGCGACCTTCAAGCTGCGCAAGGACGCGAAGTTCCACGACGGCACGCCGATCACAGCCAAGGACGTGAAGTGGTCGTTCGACCGCGCCGTCACGGTGGGCGGCTTCCCGACGTTCCAGATGCGCGCCGGCTCGCTGGAGAAGCCCGAGCAGTTCGTCGCCGTCGACGACCACACCTTCCGCGTCGACTTCGTACGCGCCGACAAGCTCACCATGCCGGATATGGCGGTGCCGGTGCCGGTGGTCATGCACTCCGAGCTCTGCAAGAAAAACGCGACGGCTACAGATCCGTGGGCGATGGAGTGGACGAAGAACAACCTCGCCGGTGGCGGCGCCTACAAGATCGAGCGCTGGCAGCCCGGCCAGGAGGTCGTCTACGCGCGCAACGACGAGTGGAAGAACGGGCCGATGCCCAAGATCCGCCGCGTGATCCTGCGCATCATCCCCAGCGCCGGCAACCGCCGCGCGCTCCTGGAGCGTGGCGATGCCGATATCTCCTTCGACCTCGGCTCCAAGGACTTCTCCGAGCTCAAGGCCTCGCCCAAGCTGACCATCGTCGGCACGCCGGTCGAGAACGCCATGCAGTACATCGGCATGAATGTGAAGCAGAAGCCCTTCGACAATGTGAAGGTGCGACAGGCGGTGGCCTACGCCATCCCCTACCAGAAGATTCAGGAGGCCGTGATGTTCGGCCAGTCGATCCCGCTCTATGGCGGCGCCGACAACAAGGCCAAGGGCACGAACTGGCCGCAGAAGCACGGCTACAACACCGACATCGCCAAGGCCAAGGCGCTGCTGGCCGAGGCGGGCTACGCCAATGGCTTTGAGACCACGCTGAGCTTCGATCTCGGGCTCGCCGGCATCAACGAGCCGCTCACCATCCTGCTGCAGGAAAGCCTCGGCCAGATCGGCATCAAGGCGACGATCAACAAGATCCCCGGCGCCAATTGGCGCGCCGAGCTCTTGAAGAAGAACATGCCGATGATCACCAACACCTTCGGTGGCTGGCTGAACTACGCCGAGTACTTCTTCTACTGGTGCTATCACGGCCAAAATGCCGTGTTCAACACGATGAGCTACCAGAACCCCGCGATGGACGCGCTGATCGACAAGGCGCGCTTCACGACAGGGCCGGAGTACGAGGCGGCGGTGAAGGGCTTCGTCGACGCCGCCTTCGAGGAGGTGCCGCGCATCCCGCTGTTCCAGCCGCTGCTCAACGTGGCGATGCAGAAGAACGTCACCGGCTACCGCTACTGGTTCCACCGCCAGCTCGACTACCGCCAGCTCGTCAAGAGCTGAGGCTTCGGCTCGATGCTCGGCCAGATCCTGTCGCGCCTGGCGACGGCCGTGCCGAGCGTCATCGGCGTGGTGATCGTCACCTTCATGCTCACGCGCCTGCTGCCGGGCGATCCCGCGGCTTACTTCGCGGGATTGGCCGCCACGCCGCAGGCGATCGCCGAGATCCGCGGCAAGCTCGGCCTCGACAAGTCGCTGCCCGAGCAGTTCATCGTCTATGTCGGCGACCTGCTGAGCGGCAATCTCGGGACCTCGCTGTCGACCGGCCAGCCGGTCGTCACCGAGATCGCCACCCGCCTGCCCGCCTCGGCCGAGCTCACGCTGGTGGCGCTCATAGTCTCCGCTGGCATCGCCATCCCGCTGGGTGTGCTGGCGGCGGTGAAACAGGGATCGTGGATCGATCACCTCTGCCGCGTCGTCACCACGGCGGGTGTGTCGCTGCCGGTGTTCTTCACCGGCCTGCTGTTCGCCTACGTCTTCTACTACTTGCTGCAGATCGCTCCGGCGCCCACCGGCAGGCTCGACATTTTCGTCTCGCCACCGACGCACATCACCGGCTTCTACCTGATCGACAGCGCGCTCACCGGCAACGGCGAGGCGTTCTGGGGCAGCCTGCGGCAGCTCGCGCTGCCGGCCTCGGCGATGGCGATCTTCTCGCTGGCGCCTCTGGCGCGCATGACCCGCGGCTCGATGCTCTCGGTGCTGGGCAGCGACTTCATCCGCACCGCGCGCGCCAGCGGCCTGGCGCCGCGCACGGTCGTGTTCACCTACGCCTTCCGCAACGCCGTGCTGCCGGTGATCACCACGCTCGGCATGGTGTTCTCCTTCCTGCTCGGCGCCAACGTGCTGGTCGAGACCGTGTTCGCCTGGCCGGGCATCGGGCTTTATGCCGTCAATGCGCTGATCACCTCGGACTATGCGCCGGTGCAGGGCTTCGTGCTGACCATGGCGGTGCTCTACATCACGCTCAACCTGATAATCGACGTCGTCTACGGCCTGGTCGATCCGCGCGTGAGACTCGACACGTGAGGGCGGTGACAACCCCGACTACCCTCCCCCGCCCAGCGGGGGAAGGTATCTGGAACTGAGCATGCTCCCCCTCCTGCGCCATGCCCGCTACGTCCTGTCGGAGAATCCGGTCACGGCGTTCGCCTTCGGCCTGTTCGCGATGTTCCTGCTCGCGGCGATCCTCGGCCCGCTGATCGCGCCCTTCGATCCGCTGGCGACCAACACCAGCCTCGCCTTGAAGCCGCCCTCGGCGGCGCATTGGTTCGGCACCGACCAGCTCGGCCGCGACATCTTCAGCCGCGTGCTGGTGGCCACCCGGATCGACCTCACCATCGCCTTCGCCTCGGTGATCCTCGCCTTCCTGCTCGGCGCGGTTTCCGGTGTCGCCGCCGGCTATTTCGGGGGATGGTCGGATCGCATCGTCGGCCGGCTCGCCGACACCATCATGGCCTTCCCGCTCTTCGTGCTCGCCATGGGCATCGTCGCCGCGCTGGGCAACACGGTCACCAACATTGTCATCGCCACGGCGATCATCAACTTCCCGCTCTACGCCCGTGTCGCGCGCGCCGAGGCCAATATCCGGCGCGACGTCGGCTTCGTCGAAGCGGCGCGCCTGTCCGGCAATGGCGAGGCGCGCGTACTGTTCGGCCATATCCTGCCCAACATCATGCCGATCATGATGGTGCAGATGTCGCTGACCATGGGCTACGCCATCCTCAACGCGGCGGGCCTGTCGTTCATCGGCTTGGGCGTGCGCCCGCCGGCGCCCGAATGGGGCATCATGGTCGCCGAGGGCGCCAACTTTATCCAATCAGGCGAATGGTGGATCGCGCTGTTCCCCGGCGCGACGCTGATGCTGGCGGTGTTCTGCTTCAACCTGCTGGGCGACGGGCTGCGCGACATCATCGACCCCCGGAAACGCACATGAGTAAACGCACATGAGCGCCGCGCCCGCGCTCGCCGTCGAGGATCTGTGTGTCGAGTTCCGCACGCGCTCCGGCGTGGTCAAGGTGCTCGACCAGGTCGGCTTCAGCATCGCCAAGGGCGAGACGGTGGCGCTGGTTGGCGAAAGCGGCTCGGGCAAGTCGGTCACCGCCTTCGCGGTCATGGGCATTCTCGACGCCGCCGGCCGCGTAACGTCAGGGACGGCGATGTTCGGCGGCTCCGACCTGCTGGCCCTGCCCGAACGCGAGCTGGCCGAGCTGCGCGGCCGCGAGCTGTCGATGATCTTCCAGAACCCGCGCACGGCGCTCAATCCGATCCGCCGCGTCGGCGAGCAGATCGCCGACGTGCTGGTGCGCCATGGCGGCGCCACACGCGCCAAGGCGCCGGCGCTGGCGATCGAGATGCTGAAGAAGGTGCGCATCCCCGATCCCGAGCGCCGCGCGAAGGCGTATCCCTTCGAGCTGTCGGGCGGCATGTGCCAACGCGTGATGATCGCCATCGCCATCGCCTGCCGGCCCAGTCTGCTGATCGCCGACGAACCGACCACCGGCCTCGACGTCACGACGCAGGCGGTGATCATGGACCTGATCGCCGAGCTGGCGCGCGAGATCGGCACCGCGACGCTCTTCATCACCCATGACCTGACGCTCGCGGCCGAGTATTGCGACCGCATCATTGTCATGCACGCCGGCCACGTCGTCGAGAGCGCACCCAGCGCCACGCTGTTCAGCGCCGCGCGCCACCCGTACTCCGCGCGCTTGCTGGCGGCCACACCCGGCGAGAGCGGCGCGCTGGCATCGCTGGCGTCGATCCCGGGCTCGCTGCCCGATCTGCGCCGCGCCGACCTGCCGAGCTGCCGCTACAGCGAACGCTGCGAGCGCCGCCTCGACGCCTGCGCCGAACCCTTGCCGCGCACCGCGGTCGGCGAAGCGCACATCGTCGCCTGTCGGAATCCGCTATGAGCGTGCCACTGCTGGACATCGCCGAGCTACGCAAGCACTTCGAGGTCGGCGCCAAACGCGGTGCGTGGCGACGGTTCCGCGATCGGCTCAGCGGCAAGGATGCGCCCACGCCCAAGCTGCATGCAGTCGACGATGTCAGCCTGACCATCGGGCGCGGCGAGACCGTGGGGCTGGTGGGCGAGTCGGGCTGTGGCAAGTCCACCCTGGTGCGGCTGATCAACCGCCTGCTCGATCCCACCGACGGCGTGATCCGCCTGGGCGCCACCGAGCTGTCACTGTTCCGCGCCCGAGATTTCGCGGCCAACGAGAATCGCGCACGCATCCAGATGGTGTTCCAGGACGCTGGTGATTCACTCAATCCCCGCTACACCGCGTTCGACGCCATCGCCGATCCCTTGCGGCGGCTGAAGCGCGTCGGCGGCGACGCACTTGTCGCGCGGGTCGACGCTCTCGCCGACATGACCGGCCTGCCGCGTGAGCTGCTGAGCCGCTTTCCGCACCAGCTCTCCGGCGGCCAGAAGGCGCGCGTCGGCATCGCCCGCGCCATCGCCGTCGAGCCCGAGCTCTTGATCCTCGACGAGCCCACGGCAGCGCTCGATGTTTCGGTGCAGGTCGTGATCCTGCAGCTGCTCGAGGATCTCAAGGCGCGGCTGGGCATGAGCTACCTTTTCGTCAGCCACGACCTCAACGTCGTGCGCCTGCTGTGCGATCGCGTGCTGGTGATGTATCTCGGCAAGATCGTCGAGGCCGGGCCGGCGGCCGAGGTCTTCGCCCGGCCACTGCATCCCTATACGCGCGCGCTGATCTCGGCGATCCCGCAGGCCGACCCGGCGCGGCGCGCCGGTCGTCTGCGCCTGTCGGGCGAGCCACGCAGCCCGATCGATCCGGACCCCCATGTCTGCCGTTTCCACGGCCGCTGCCCGATCGGTACCACGGTCTGCGCCCAGTCCGCGCCGGCCCTGCGCCGCATGACGCCCAGCCGCGATGTCGCTTGCCACTTCGCCGACACGGCCGTCACCCTGAACACGGTGCAAGATTCTTCGCCCGCGAAAAATGGATCGGGAGAACCATGATGCAGCCTGAGGACGATACGGGCGCGTATGTCGACGCCATGGCAAGGGTCATTGGCCTGCCGATAGACCCCGTCGCGCGCGACAAGGTGATCGCCAACGTCGAGGTGGCGCGCACCATCGCCGGCCTGGCCCTCGCGGCGCCGCTGCCGGACGCCACCGAGAACGCGCCGGTGTTCGAGCCATGAGCGTCGATCCGACATCGGCGCAGGCCACCGCATCCGACGTCGCGCGGGCGGTGCGGGTAAAGCGCGTCACCGCCTCGGCCGTGATCGAAGCCGCGCTGGCGCGCATCGCCGCGCGCGATGGCGTGTTCAACGCCTTCACCACGGTGACCGCGGAGCGCGCGCGCAAGAAGGCCGCGACGATCGACGAGACCATCGCGGCGGGTGGCGATCCCGGGCCGCTGGCCGGCGCGCCCTTTGCGGTGAAGAACCTGTTCGATATATCGGGCGTATCGACCCTGGCCGGCGCGAAGATCAACGCCGATCTGCCGCCCGCGCCGCGCGACGCGACCCTGATCGAGCGCATGGAGTTAGCCGGCGCCGTCCTGCTGGGCGGGCTGAACATGGGCGAGTACGCCTACGACTTCACCGGCGAGAACAGCCATTACGGCCCCTCGCGCAACCCGCGCGATCCATCGCGCATGACCGGCGGATCGTCGGGTGGCTCGGGCGCCGCCGCCGCCGGCGGGCTGGTGCCGATCACGCTGGGTTCCGACACCAACGGCTCGATCCGCGTACCGTCCTCGCTCTGCGGCCTGTTCGGCCTGAAGCCGACCTATGGTCGCTTGAGCCGCGCGCGCAGCTTTCCCTTCGTCGACAGCCTCGACCATCTCGGCCCGCTGGCGCGCTCGACCGAGGATCTCGCGCTGTCGTTCGATGCCATGCAGGGACCAGACGAGGATGACCCGGTCTGCACCGAGCGACCGGCGATGCCGACCCTGCCGTTGCTTGACCAGGGCATCGGCGGCCTGCGCATCGCCGTGGCGGGCGACTATTTCGAGCGCCAGCTCGAACCGGTGGCTGCCGAGGCTGTGGCCAGTGTGGCCAAAGCGCTGGGCACCACACGCAAGGTGGTGATCGCCAACGCCGCCGCCGCGCGCGGTTGCGCCTATGTCATCACCGCCTCCGAAGGCGGCACCTTGCACCTCGACCGCCTGCGCCAGCGGCCACAGGATTTCGACCCGGACACACGTGAGCGCTTCATGGCCGGCGCGCTGACGCCGGCCGCCTGGTACATCAAGGCGCAGCGCTTCCGTCGAGTCTTCCGCGCCCATACCCTGAAGCTGTTCGACGAGGTCGACGTGATCCTGGCGCCGGGGACGCCGACCACAGCGCCGTCGCTCGGCCAGAAGACGATGAGCATCGCCGGCGTCGACATGCCAGTGCGGGCCAATCTCGGCATATTCACCCAGCCGATCTCCTTCATCGGCCTGCCCGTGGTGGCGGTGCCGATCCAGCGGCCAGAGGGGCTGCCGATCGGCGTGCAGGTGATCGCGCGGCCATTCAACGAGCAGGCGGCGCTGCGCGTCGCGGCCTGGCTGGAAAAGGAAGGAATCTCCGCCGCGCCGCCGGCGTAAATGCTAAGAGGCACGGCATGAGTCACGAGATCAACATCCCGGAGGTCGTCCGGGAAGTCACCGACGCGTTCTATCGCTACGAGACCGCGCTCAACACCAACGACGTCAAGACGCTCGACGAGTTGTTCTGGAAGAGCCCGCACACGCTGCGCTACGGCATCGGCGAGCAGCTCTACGGCCACGACGAGATCGCCGCCTTCCGCTCCGGCCGTGACCCCGCCTTTGTGCAGAATCGCGATCTGCTGAAGGTCTGGATCGTCACCTATGGCCGCGATTTCGGCACCGCCAATATCGAGTTCCGCCGCCACGGCGCCACCAAGACCGGCCGCCAGAGCCATACCTGGCTGCGCACGCAAGACGGCTGGCGCATCGTCGCCGCGCATGTCTCGCTGCTCGGTGAGACGACACCGATGCGCCCCTGAATTCGCCCGTGAAGCTGCTGCTGACCCACACGCCGCAGTCGCGTCGTCAATACTACGGCGCCAAGCCGCTTCAGCTGCTGCGCGGCCTGGTCGAGCTGACAACATACGAGGGCGACACGCCACTCGACCCGCAAGGCCTGATCGCTGCCGCGCATGACGTCGAGTTGATCATCGTCGATCGCTCGACTTCCGTGCCAGGCGAGGTCTTCGCCGGCCTCCCCAACCTGCGCGCAGTGATGCGCACCGCCGTCGACATCCGCACCATCGATGTCGAGGCCGCGTCGCGGGCCGGCATCCTGGTGACGCGCGCCGAGCCGGGATTCGTGCGGTCCGTCGTCGAGCTGGCGCTGGGCTTCCTCGTCGATCTCTCGCGCGGCGTCTCGCGCGCCACCGCGTCCTATCACGCCGGCGAGATACCGGAGATCCGCGTCGGCCGCCAGCTCGCCGGCGGCACGGTGGGCATTATCGGCTACGGCCGCATCGCGCGCTACCTGGCGCCGGTGCTCGCGAGCATCGGCATGACGGTGCTGGTGTCGGACCCGTACGCGCAGGTCGACGATCCGCGCTTCATCAAGCTGCCGATGGATGACCTGCTGGGGCGCGCCGACTATATCGTCTGCCTGGCCATCGCCAACGAGGAGACCGAGAACCTGCTCGATGCCGCGGCCTTCGCGCGCATGAAGCCGGACGCCTTCTTCGTCAATCTCTCGCGCGGCAACCTCGTCGACGAGGCGGCGCTTGCCGCCGCGCTCCGCGAGGGCCGCATCGCCGGCGCCGCCATGGATGTCGGCCGAGCGCCCGACCAGATGCCCTCGCCCGAGCTGGCGCGCCTGCCCAACGTAATCGCGACGCCGCATATCGGCGGCCTGACGCCGCCGGCGAGCGAGAGCCAGGCAATGGACACGGTGCGTCAGGTCCAGGCGCTGCTGAAGGGCGAAGTACCGCCGGGTGCGGTCAACGCCGCAAGCTGGACGCGCCGACCGTAACACCTGAGCAAGAATCGCGGCGCCGATACAGCTCAGGTGCCGCCGCTGCCGTAGAGTCGCGTCAGGACCTCCAGCAGGTGGCCGTCGGGACTCTCGAAATACATGCCGCGGCCGCCGTCATGGCGATTGATCTCGCCGGCCTTCTGGCGCGCGGGATCGGCCCAGTACGTCAGCCCGCGATCCTTGATGCGCTGGAAGACGCCGTCGAACTCCGCCTCGCCGACCAGGAAGGCGTAGTGCTGCATCACGAGCCTGTCCGGATCGGTATGAAAATCGAGCGACACGCCGTTGGCGAGCTCGACGACATCGAAGACGCTGAACCGTGTCGCTGGCTGCAGGCCGAGAATTTCCGTGAGGAACGCCGCCGCCTTCTTCTGGTCGCGGCTCCAGACGATGGTGTGATTGAGTTGAACGCCCATGCCACCCTCCATCGCCCGGCATATGAGGCGGACGATGGGGCGGCGCAAGGCACGCGCCGGTGACCGCCGCCCGCGATATCGCGGCGGCGGTCACCGGCGGCGACTAGGCGGCCGCCTGACGGCAGCGGGTCGGCGCGCCGGCGCGGCTGGTCGCGTACATCACCTCGGTGGCCTCGAAGCTGCGCAGGGAGTGCGTGTCGGAGGCGTAGGAGAAGCCGGAGGGCGACGGGACCTGCGACAGGGTCGTCGCGGCGCCATTGGCCGCCGTCTGCACCGAAGCGGTCTGCGCGCGGCGGTCGAAGGTGACGATGATGTTCACGCCGTTGGCGCAAGCGTAGTTCTGGCGGCGCAGCTCGGGATCGCCGCCCAACGGTGTGCCGGCCTGCTTCGTGGTGGTGGCGGTGCAAGCGCCCAGCGCCAACGCACCCAGGGCCAACCCCAGCAACATACCAGTCTTCATCGCGAACCCCCTCCTTTGCGGCCTGGCCATCTCCTGCGCCCAGGCCATCACCCCGCCACCATGCCATGAGCGGCGGCGGCGCCGCTAGCCCCGATGGGCCTTGCCGACGGCCCCGTCAGCATGCCGATATGCCGCCGCCAGAGCATGGAGACAAAGCGCATGGAACGGCGGATCGACACCGGCACCGACCAATTGCTGGCCACGCTACGCGAGGGCGTGCTGGTGATCACCCTGAACCGGCCCGAGGCGCGCAACACGCTCTCGGTCGAGCTCAGCACCGCGCTGCGCGCCATGATCAAGCTGGCCGGCGAAGACGCCGCCGTCCGCGCCGTCCTGCTGACCGGCGCCGGCAAGGCCTTCTGCGCCGGCGGCGACGTCAAGGGCATGGGCGAGAACCGCAAGACGACGCTGACCCCCGAGGAACGGCTGGCCGACCTCAAGTTCCGCCAGATGGCCTCGACCGGCGCGATCCTGGCGTTGCGCAAGCCGACCATCGCGGCGCTGCCTGGCCCTGCGGTCGGCGCCGGGCTGGCGCTGGCGCTCAGCTGCGACATCCGAATCGCCGCCACCTCGGCTTTCGTCAGCACCGGCTATTCGCGCGTGGCGCTGAGCGGCGACTACGGCATCGCCTGGCTGCTGACGCGCCTCGTCGGCACAGGCCGGGCGCGCGAGCTGATGTTCACCAATGCGCGGCTCGACGCTGCCGGCGCCGAGCGCATCGGCCTGGTCAACCGCGTCGTGCCCGACGCCGAGCTGAACGAGGCCGCTTTCGCCATGGCGCGCGAGCTGGCGGCGGGCCCGGCGATCGCGCTAGCGCTGATGAAGGACAATCTCGACCTCGCGCCGCACGTCGCCTATCGCGAGGCCGCCGACCAGGAAGCCGAGCGCATGGTCATGGGCCAGCGGACCGAGGATCACAAGGAGGCGGTGCGCGCCTTCATCGCCAAGCGCGCGCCGGTCTTCACCGGCACCTGACGCCGGTGTGAGTGCCGCGCGAGCGGCCGATGCGGTAGACTCGTTCCCGTGTCGCCCGCGAACCGCCTGTCGCTGATCAAGCACGCCGTCGTTGTCCTCTCCCTGCTGCCGGCGGCCGAGCTGGTGCTGCGCTGGCAGATGGGCCGCATGGGCGCGCGACCAACCACCGAGGCGCTGTTGTGGACCGGCGACTGGGCGGTGGCCTTCCTGCTGATCACCTTGGCGATCACGCCGGCGCGCGCGCTGTTCGACTGGCCGCCGCTCGTCACCCTGCGCCGCCGCCTCGGCCTGGCCGCGGCCGGCTACGCCCTGCTGCATTTCGGGCTCTACGTCTTCGACCAGAAATGGAATCTGGTCGTGGTCGCGCTCGAGATCGTGAAGCGCTTCTATCTTACCATCGGCTTCGTCGCCGTGCTGGCCTTCGTCGCGCTGTCGATCACTTCGACCGACGGCTGGCAGCGCAGGCTGCGGCGCAACTGGAAGCGCCTGCACTACCTCGTCTATCCACTGGCGGTGCTGGCATTGATCCACTTCTTCCTGCAGTCCAAGGCCAATGTCTCCGACGCGGTCATGGCCTCCGGATTGTTCCTGTGGCTGATGCTGTGGCGCGCCCTGCCGCGCGACATCAGGAGCAAGCCGCAGACACTGGCCGGCCTCGCTGTCGCCACGCCGATCCTCACCGTAGTTGTCGAGGCGCTGTGGTACTGGGGCGCCAAGGGCGTGCCGCCGATGCGCATCGTCGAGGCCAGCCTCGACCCGATGCTGATCCCGCGGCCGGCGCACATCGTGCTGGTCGCCGGCCTCGGTGTTGTCGTGGTCACGCTGCTCTGGCGGCTCAAGCCGCGGAAGACCGTGCCTAGTTGAAGTGCAGGCCGCCGTTGGTCTGCACGGTCTGGCCGGTCATGTAGGCGTTGCCGATCACCATCAAAGTCGCCTGCGCCACCTCTTCCGACGTACCGAGGCGGCCGACGGGAATGCGCGCGGCGGCCTCGGCGCGGCGTGAGCCGATCATGTCGGTGTCGATCAGCGAGGGCGCCACGTTATTGACGGTAATGCCGTCCTTGGCCAGCCGCGCGGCGTAGCCGCGGGTCAGGCCCTCCATGCCAGCCTTCGACGCATTGTAATGCGCGCCGACCATGCCGGCGCCGCGCGCCGCGCCCGAACTGATGTTGACGATACGCCCCCAGCCTCGTGCGCGCATGCCGGGCAGCACGGCCTGCGTGCACAGGAAGGCCGATTTCAGGTTCACCGCGATGGTGCGGTCGAAATCCGCTTCGGTGAGGTCGTCGAGCCCGCGCATGATGCCGATGCCGGCGTTATTGATCAGCACGTCGATCGGCCCCAGCGCCGCCTCGACCTCGCGCACCATTCGACCGACGGCGGCCGAGTCCGAGACGTCGGCCTTCACCGCCAGCGCGGCATGGCCGGCCTGTCGGATGGCGCCGGCGACCGCTTCGGCGTCGGCCGCCCGCTCCAGGTAGTTCACCGCGACCGCCGCGCCCGCACTGCCCAGGGCCAGTGCGATCGCCCGGCCGATGCCGCGCGAGGCGCCCGTGACGAGCGCCACGCGATCGGCGAGGTCGGTCACTTCTTCTCCAGGTTCCAGAAGGCCAGCGACGGCGCCTGCACCAGGCCGGAGAGGTTCTTGCGCAGCGCGGTCGGCGTGGTGAACTGGCCCAGCGGCACGTGCGTCGGATACTCCAGCACGCGCAGCTGCACCTGCTCGGCGATCGCCTTCTGCTTGGCCGCGTCGGTCTCCTTGGAATAGGCGTCGCGCAGCCTCTCGAGCTCGGCGTCGCACGGCCAGCCGAACGTCGCCTTCTCGCAGCCGCCGTTGAGGAAGGCCGCCGACACCGGATCGATCACGTCGACCGAACCCCAAGAGGTGAAGTAGGCGCCCCAGCCGCCCTTGTCCGGCGCGTCCTTCTTGGCGCGGCGCGACACCAGGGTCTGCCAGTCCATCGGCTGCAGGTCGATCTTGAAGCCGGCCCGCTCGAGCTGCGCCTTGGCGACGGTGGCGAGGTTGTTATGCCCCGCCGTGTCGGTCTGGTGCAGGAAGACGATGGGGGTGCCGTCGTACTTGGCCTCGGCCAGCATCGCCTTGACCTTGTTCATGTCGCCGGTCAGCACGCCGTCCCAGCCCTTGGTCGATTGCAGCGGCGTGCCACAGGGGAACAGCGACTTGCACTCCTTGAACCACTTGGGATCGCCGACATTGGCCTCGAGGAACTCGCGCTGGGTCAGCGCCACCATGGCGGCGGCGCGGATCTTCGGGTTGTCGAACGGCTTGTGCAGGGTATTGAAGCGCATCGCGTACTGCCGGCCGGCGGTGTTGGTCACCGTCAGCTGGATGTTGTTGTCCTTGGCCAGCAGCGGCAGCAGGTCGGCCGGCACGATCTCGATCATGTCGATCTCGCCGTTGAGCAGGGCGTTGACCTGGGTCTGCAAGTCGGGGATCGCCAGCCACTCGATGCGGTCGATCTTGGCCACCTTGCCACCGGCCAGGCCCGAGGCCGGCTCGGCACGCGGTACATACTTGGGGTTCTTGACGTAGACCGCCTTCTCGCCCGGCTTCCACTGGTCCTTCACGAACATGAACGGACCGGAGCCGGTGGCGTCGGTGATCTGCTGCTGCGGATCGGTGTCGGCGACGCGCTTGGGCATGATGAAGGGCGCGTTGGAGCCGGACTTGGCCAGGCTCTGCAACACCAGGCCATAGGGCTCCTTCATCTTCAGGCGGAACGTCTTTGGGTCGACCGCCTCCATCGCGGCGACGAAGGACATGAGCTTCTGGCCTACCGAATCTCGCGCGCCCCAGCGCTTGAGCGAGGCGATGACGTCCTCCGACGTCACCGGCGCGCCGTCGTGGAAGGCGAGCCCGTCACGCAGGGTGAAGGTCCACGTCGTGCGGTCGTCGCTCAGCGTGTGCTTGTCGACCATCTGCGGCTTGATGGCGAGGTTGCCGTCGAGCGCGAAGAGCGTGTCGTAGATCAGATAGCCGTGATGGGTGGAGATCAGCGCCGTCGTCCAGATCGGGTCGATGATCTTGAGGTCCGAATGCATCGCCGCGCGCAGGGTGACCTGCGCCGAGGCGGGCGAGATCGCGGGCAGCGCCGCCGCCGTCGACAGCACGGCCGCGGTGAGCGCCAGGCGGGCGCTTCGCATGATGATCGACATTCTGGGGTCTCCCGGGAAAGGCAACTGGGCGGACGCTACGCCGCGCGCCCCCGCCCTTGCAAGAAGCGGTCCCAACAGGCCCCGCACCTGCCCGTAACGCCACGCCGCAGGGCGGCGCACCACCGGGCGCCGTAAAATACTGCGTCGCCCCCGCGCCGACGAGGTTCCCTAGTGTCGATCATCTCCAGCGTCGAACAGCTCGAGGCCCTCTACGGCCTGCCCGGCGAGACGTCCACCGTGAAGGAGGTCGACTGGATCACGCCGCAGTACCGCGCCTATATCGAGGCCTCGCCCTTCCTGGCTCTGGCGACCGCGGGACCCGAAGGTCTCGACTGCTCGCCGCGCGGCGATCTCCAGGGCTTCGTGCGCATCCACGATGAGCGCACCCTGATGCTGCCCGACCGCAGGGGCAACAACCGCGTCGACTCGCTGCGCAACATCGTGCGCGATCCGCGCGTGGCGCTCTTGTTCCTGATCCCGGGCGTCGGCAACACGCTGCGTATCAACGGCCGCGCGCATCTCAGCATCGAGCCTGATCTGCTCGACTCCTTCGCCGTCGAGGGCAAGCCGCCGCGCTCGGTGATGGTGATGCAGGTCGACGCGATCTACTTTCAATGCGCCCGCGCACTGGTGCGCTCCGAACTCTGGAACTCCGCGCGCCACCGCCCGCCCAAGGACCTACCCAGCGCCGGCGACATCCTCGCCGCACTGAGCAAGGGGCGAGTGGGCGGCGAGGCTTACGACAAGGAGTGGCCGGGGCGAGCGGCGAAGACGATGTGGTAGGGTCGTTTCTGTCCGATGAGTCACGGCCCAACGGAGTCTCGCCGTGCCAGTCTTCACAATCGAAGTCGCGCAGCGTGAACTCACCAAGTTGATCGCGCGGAAGCTGGAGAAGAGATTGTGCTCTTGCGCGGAAAACGACCGATCGCGAAGATCGTCGCCATTCCCGTGAAGCCAAAGCGCAAGTTCGGTCGACTCAAAGGGAAGGGACCAATCGGCCCCGAGTTCTTTGGGGCCACTTCCTGAAGAAGAACTAAGGCTTTGGGAAGGAGGCATGGATGGCTCATTGGACGGCCAGTAGCCTGACGACGATAGGGCGATCCAAGTAATGGTCGACCCGCAAGCCAGCCGTCGGCGCCTCCTGCGTTATCTCGCGGCCAGCCCGCTTTTCGCTGGCGCACCAGCCTTCGCTCAAGCGCCGGTGCCGCAGACGCGCCTGCCCGATCCGATGATCTGGGCGCCGCGTGAGCTGAATGAGTTGATCGACAGCCCGTCGCGCGCACTTAATGTCTTCGATTTCGAGCCGGTCGCCCGGCAGAAGATGTCGGCGGCGCATTTCGGCTATCTCGCGACCGGCAACGATGACGAGGTCACGCTGCGTGCCAACCGCGAGGGCTTCGCGGCGTTCCAGCTCCGGCCGCGCCGGCTGATCGATGTCAGCCGCGTCGATATGAAGATGGAGCTGTTCGGCGCGACCTGGGACAGCCCGATTGTCATCGCGCCCACCGCCAGCAACAAGGCGTTCCACGCCGATGGCGAGATCGCCGTCGCCAAGGCCGCGCGCGCCGGCCGGCACCTGCAGATGCTGTCGACCGTGGCAACGACCTCGATCGAGGACGCCATCGAGGCGCGCGGCGCGCCGCTGTGGTTCCAGCTCTATCCGACCAACGAATGGCATGTCGGGCTGGCGATGGCCAAGCGCGCCGAGAAGGCCGGCGCGCCAGCGATCGTGGTCACCGTCGACGTGCTGGCGGCGCAGAACTGGGAGATGTTCCAGCGCCTGTGGCGCGCCGACAAGGAGGGCGCGGCGCAATGCGGCTCGTGCCACGGCATGGGCCTGCGCAGCTTCGTGCGGCGCAAGCCGCATTTCGACGGGCTCGACCTCGGCGCCGCGACCAGCACCGGCGCCACCAACCTGACCTGGGATTTCATCAAGCGCCTGCGCGATACGGTGGGCACCAAGATCCTGCTCAAGGGCATCCTGGCACGCGAGGACGCCAAGCTCGCGGTCGAGCACGGCGTCAACGGCATCGTCGTGTCGAATCATGGCGGCCGTTCCGAGGACAATGGCCGCTCGACCATCGAGGTGCTGCCGGAGATCCTCGTCGCCGTCGATGGCCGCATTCCGGTGCTGGTCGACAGCGGCTTCCGCCGCGGCACCGACATCGTCAAGGCGCTGGCGATGGGCGCCAAGGCCGTGTGCATCGGCCGGCCCTATCTCTGGGGCCTGGGCGCCTTCGGCCAGGAGGGTGTCGAGCGCGTGCTGCACCTGCTGCGGCGCGAACTGTTCGCCGCCATGCAGCAGATGGGCGCGCCGTCGCTGAAGGACCTCGTGCCGGCGATGGTGACCCGCGCCTGAGGACATTGTCCCCCGACAAGAGCGGGGCTGAATCGCGGCGCGCGATGGCTTAGGCTAGGCGCCTCGCTTCGTCGGAGTCCGCCATGCTGCCCTCGCAACGCGCGCTGTTCGATATGCCGCGCGATGTCTGCTACCTCAACGCCGCCGCCTGGAGCCCGCTGCCGCTGGCCTCGCAGGAAGCCGGCCGTGTCGGCGTCGGCCGCAAGGGCCGGCCGTGGGAGCTCGATGCCGCCTTCGCCAACACCATGCACGAGCGCGCGCGCAAGGCCGCGGCGGCGCTGATCGGTGCCGACGCCGCCGACATCGCGTTGGTGTCGTCGGTCGGCTACGGCGTGGCGATCGCCGGCAAGGTGATGAAGATCGCGCGCGGCGCGCGCGTGCTGACGCTCAAGGACGACCACACCTCGCCGGTCCTGGAATGGATGAGCCGCGCCGAGGCCGGCGGTTTTCGCGTCGAGTCGGTTGCGCACTCTGGCGATGGCGACTGGACATCGGCGGTGCTGGCGGCGATCGAGCGGCCCGGCGCCGAGCCGGTGGCGCTGGCCTCGATCTCCTCGGTTCACTGGTCCGACGGCGGCGCGCTCGACATGGCCAGGATTGGCGCGGCGCTGCGCAAGGTGGGCGCGATGCTGCTGGTCGACGCCACGCACGACGCCGGCGTGCGCCGCATCGACGTGAAGACGCTCGATCCCGACATCCTGATCTTCCCGACCTACAAATGGGTGCTGGGGCCCTATGGCCGCGCCTTCGCCTATGTCGCCAAGCGCCATCAGGGCGGCATCCCGGTCGAGCAGACAGCCTTCGGCCGCAAGCGCGTGGTGGCCGAGGATCCGGTCTATTTCACCGATCCCTCCTACGTCGACAGCGCCAAGCGCTTCGACATGGGCGAGCGCGATCATTTCATCTCGATGGAGATGGCGGCTATCGGCATGGAGATGATGGCTGGCTGGGGCAATGACGCCATCGTCGCGCGCCTGTCGATGCTGACCAAGCGGCTGGCCGAAGGTCTCTCGGGCGACCGTACCAACGCCGGCGCCACCGTCATGGACGAGAAACTGCGGGCGCCGCACGTGCTGTGCCTCGGTTTCCCGCAGGGCATGCCCGAGGACCTGCCGAAGAAGCTCGCGGCGCAGAAGGTCTACGCTGCGCCGCGCCTGGGCCGCCTGCGTATCAGCCCGCATGTCTACAACGACGAGGAAGACGTTGACCGCTTCGTCGCGGCGTTCAAGACGGCGGCGGCTTGAGTAGCTGTCATCCCGAGCGCAGCGAGGGATCCAGGCCGGCCCTGGATCCCTCGCCGCGCTTGGGATGACAGGGTTGCCTACAACTCCACCACCCGACTCGTCACCGGCACCGTGCTACCGCCCCATAGCGGCAGGTAGGTCATCTTCTGGCCGGCGCCGCCGGCGACGATGATGTGGATGTCGCGCGGCGTGCGCGCGACCTCGCCACCCAACTCGCCGCAGCGATCGAACAGCCATTGCTGCGTACGCGCCAGATCCCAGCCGCGCTGGGTCAGCAGTCGGGCCAGCTCGGGCGGCAGCAACAGCGCCTGCTCGCCGCGCTCGGGCTTGCGTGCTGCACCTGTCGCGATGGCACCGGCGCACATGATATGCGGCACCGAGGCCAGCGCCGTCTCAGGCGTGTCGCCGGGATGGCCGATCAGCACTTCCATGGTGCCGGAGACGCCGAGCACGCTGACCGCGTCGGCGCCTGATGGAACGCCGCGATGCGTGGCGAAGGACGGGAAGGCGGCGTTGGCTGCCTCGTCTTCTGCATCGGCTTCGGCGAAGCAGAAGGTGTACTTGCCGGGCTGGCCCATGGTTGCCATGTCGCCAACCAGCGGCCGCGCGCCGCCGATATTGCGCAGCACCAGCGCGACGGCTCGGCCGATGCAGGCGTTGGCGCGGTTGCCCGGCCCCAGCATGTTGGTACCGGCGTTCATCTCCAGCGCCGCCGCCACGGGGCCATGGACCATGGTCACGACGCAGGCCGTGCCCGTCGTGGTCGAGACGCCGAGCAGGTTGAAATCGGGCGTCAGGCACGCCGCGGCGGCGGTCACCACCAGCGGCAGCTCCGCCGGCTTGCAGCCCGCCAGCACGCATTGATAAGCGACCGCGGCGGGCGTGATCTCGCCGAACAGCGGTGGCATGGGGCCATAGGAACGCTCGGGCGCGCCGACGCCCTTTATCATCGCCTCCAGCCGGCGGCGCGTCGGCGGTACCATGGGCAGGCCGTCGGCCTGCTCGGCCTCGGCCAGCGCATTCTGCACGTCCTCGAAGACGGCGCCGTCATCGAAGACCGGCAGGTTGCCCCAGTCCATCAGGGATTGGCCATATCAGGCCGGTGGCGCGATGCGCACCGAGCTGACGGTGGTGCCGCCGAAGGACGGGATGAAAGCGGAGTGCTTGCCCGGCCCGCCGGCCACCAGGATGTGGATGTCCTGCGGCGTCGGCCCGATGTAGTAGTAGTCGCCCTGACGCGGCCGGCTCGAGCTGGCGTAGCTCTCCTGGTTGCCCTTGGAGACGCGCGAGACGTGCACCTTCGAGCGCTCGTGCAGCGCGGCCTGCATGCTCTCGATGGTGTAGCCGTCGCGCTTCAGGGTCTGGGCATGCTCCGGTCCGATGACCACGAAGTACGGCCCCTTGCCGTAGATCGTGTTGGCGCCCACCTGCGAGATGGTGCCGGCCATGGTGGTGAGGATGTCGTCGCCAGTCGTGCTGCCGTGGTCGTTGATGTTGTGCGGCGCCTCGCCCGCCATCGCCGTCACCACGCTGTCGTTGGCGTTGAAGCCGCGGCGCACGTGGTACGGCTCCCACGGACTCTCCTCTTCGTTCTCGCCGAAGCAGAAGGTGTATTTCGCCGGCGAGCCCTGGGTCGAGCGGTCCATCTCGCCCGGCTTGGCGCCGCCGACATTGAGCAGGATCAGGCCGAGCGCGCGACCGATCGTGGCGTTGGCCTGCCAGCCCTGGCCGAAGCAATTGCTGCCGCAATTGATCTTCAGCGTGTGCCGCATCGGCCCATGCACCACCAGCATCGGTGCGCAGGAGTGCGTGGTCGCCAGCGTGCCGTGCAGATTGTAGTCCGGGTTCAGCACGGCGTGCAGCGCCGCGGTGACCACCGGGAAATACTCCGGCCGGCAGCCGGCCATGACAGCATTGGCCGCGAGGCTCTGCAGGGTCGGCACCACGGAGCGCGGCGAGACCGGCAGGAAGGGCCGGTTGTCGCCGCGGCAGACCGCGACGAACTTCGCGACCTTGTCCTCGGTCGGCACATAGAGCGGCATGCCGTCGCTCCAGCCCTGCTGCATGGCGTACTCGTTGAACGCCGTGACATCCATCTCGCCGACGTCGATGAGCTCGGCGTCGGCGGGGTCGGTCTGGGACGTATCGGTCATGGCGCTGTCGTCACTCGTTCAGGTCAGCCGCCGCTCATGACCTTGGTCAGGCCAGCGGTGGCGGTTTCGATACGCTCGGCGAGTTCCTGGGCGTTCAGGCCGCCGACAGGATGCTTCACGACGATGAGTCGCGGGGTGATCTTGCGCGCCTTGGCCTGCGCGAGAACCAGCGACTTGAAAGTCTCGGTCGCGATCACGTAGGCCGTGACGCCCTTCTTCTCCAGTTCGACGCTGTCGTGGAAACTCCACGATGAACAGGAGCCTCAATCGGCCAAGGCTAGGAGCGCCGCCTTGTAGTTCTTGGCGATCTCGTCATACAGCGCCGCCGGCGCCGGCTGACTGGCGCTGTCCTTGCCGAGGAAGGCGATGTTGTCGATAGGCCGCATCGCGCCCAGCTTGGTGCGGATGCCATCGAGCAGCTCGCGCGCGTTGGGCTTGGCGTTGGTGACCAGCGCGATCGGGTCACGCAGCCAGTCGACTGCCGCGGTGGCCATCTTCTCGCCGCCGGTCGCCGACACGCCGAAACTCGGGTTCACAATCTTCATGCCGACCTTCCTCCCGGATGGTTCGTGGTGTCGGAACTTTCGACCCTCCCGATCATCCTGACAAGTGCGCCGGGCGAAGCCCTGCCCCGCTCCGGTCAGCGATGGGCGGCCGCCCATGCCGCGGCCGCCGCCCCAGCTTGCTGCGCGTCGGCCAACGCCTGGGCGATGGTCTCGGGAGCGCTGGCGCGCACATCGCCCGCCGCGAACAGGCCCGGCGCCGAGGTCGCGCCATCGGCGCCGACGACCAACGCACCGGCGGCATCGCGATCCGCCTCGACGAAATCGCAGGCCGGCTTGCGACCGACATAGGGAAACAGCGCCCGGGTCTCGAGCCGCATGGTCTGGCCACCGCGCTCGATCACCAGGCCTTGCAGGCCGTCGTCGCCATCGAGCGCGATGATGCGACCAGGGATGGCGGTGACGTTGGGCAGCGGCGGCGCCGTCTCGGCGACGACGGTGACCGCGCTCGCCATGCCGGCCAGCTCGCGCGCTTCCTGCACGGCCCAGCCCTGATCGCCGACCACCACGACAGGCTGACCGGCATAGAGCGGCCCGTCGCAGACGGCGCAATGCGAGATGCCCTGGCCGAGATAGCGCGCCTCCTCCGGCAGGCCGAGCGTGCCGTGGCTCAGTCCTGAAGCGACGACCACGGCGCGCGCGGCGTGGGTTTCATCGGCGACGACCGACCACGTCGCGCCGGCGCCGAGCGCCGTGACCTCGCCGAAGCCCATCTCGACGCCGGCCTCCGTGGCCTGGTCGAGCAGCGCGGCGATGAAGTCGGGACCGGTGAGACCGGCGGCTTCCGCCGGCGCGTTGTGGATCTCGCCGAAATTCATCATCAGGCCGCCCGGCCCGAGCTTGTCGATGCACATCACCCGCGCACCGGCCTTGGCCGCCACGGCGGCGGCGCGCAAGCCGGCGGCGCCCGCGCCGATCACGACAACGTCCCAGATCTCGCTCATGCCTGCTCCCACCTTACCGCCGCCTGTCATAACAGGATTAGCCGGCGCAAATCAGCCCGGCTGCGCTATAACCGGCGCCGATGAAGGAGATCGGCATGCAGGATCAGAAACTCTTCGGACACCGCGAGGGCAATATCGGCCACGTGGTCTTCAACAACCCGGCCAAGCTCAACGCCGTGTCGCTCGACATGTGGGAGCGCATGGTCGGCGTGCTCGGCGACTTCGCCCAGGATCCCGAGATCCGCTGCGTCGTGGTCAGCGGCACCGGCGGCAAGGCGTTCGTGTCGGGCGCCGACATCTCGAAGTTCGAGAGTGAGCGCGCCAACGCCGAGGCGCAGGTGCGCTACGACGCGATCTCCAAGGACGGCTACGAGGCGCTCTACAACTTCCCAAAGCCGACCATCGCCAAGATCAATGGCTACTGCATCGGCGGCGGCATGAACCTCGCGGCGTGCTGCGACCTGCGCTACTGCAACGAGGCGGCGCGCTTCGGCGTGCCGGCGGCCAGGCTTGGCCTGGGTTACGGCTTCCTGCGCATCGAGCGGCTGTCGCGCATCGTCGGCCTGCCGCGCGCCATGGAGTTCCTGTTCACCGCCAAGCAGTACAGCAGCAAGGAGGCTGCCGAGATGGGCCTGGTGCATGGCGTCGCCGCGACGGATGCCGAGCTCGACGCCATGGTGGGCAAGATCACGTCGGCGATCGGCGAGAACGCGCCGCTGACCATCGCGCTGGCCAAGGCGTCGGCGCGCGAGATCGCCAAACCGGAGTCGCAGCAGGATCATGCCAAGCTCGAGCGCATGGCGGTCGCGTGCTTCGACAGCGGCGACTACCAGGAAGGCCGCCGCGCCTTCATGGAGAAGCGCAAGCCGGTGTTCAAGGGACGGTGAGTGTCATGGCCGCCCTGCCGCTCTCCCATCTCTTCGTCCTCGACCTGACGGCGCATCGCGCCGGCCCCACGGCGGTGCGCCAACTCGCCGACTGGGGCGCCACGGTGATCAAGATCGAGCAGCCCAGCGACGGCAAGATGGACTCGATGGGCGGCGCGCGGCACGGCTTCGACTTCCAGAACCTGCACCGCAACAAGAAGGCGATGACGCTCAACCTCAAGAGCTCCGAGGGTCACGCCATCTTCATGAAGCTGGCGGCCAAAGCGGACGTCATCATCGAGAACTATCGCTCCGACGTGAAGCACCGCCTGGGCATCGACTACGACGCCGTCGCCAAGGTCAATCCGCGCATCATCTACGGCTCGATCGCCGGCTTCGGCCAGAGCGGCCCCGACGCGGCGCGGCCCGGTGTCGACCAGATCGCCCAAGGCATGGGCGGGCTGATGTCGATCACCGGCGAGCCCGGCGCAGGGCCGATGCGCGTCGGCATCCCGATCGCCGACCTGACCTCGGGCCTGCTGCTGGCGCAGGCGATCATCCTCGCGCTCTATGACCGCGAGCGCACCGGCAAGGGCCAATGGGTGCACACCTCGCTGATCGAGGCGCAGATCTTCATGCTCGACTTCCAGGCCGCGCGCTGGCTGATGAAGGGCGAGGTCGCCAAGCAGGCGGGCAACGATCATCCGACCTCGATTCCCACCGGCGTATTCCCGACCAGCGACGGCCACATCAACATCGCCGCCTCGGGCGACAAGATGTGGAAGCGCTTCGCGCTGGCCATCGACGCGCCGCATCTGCTGGAGCATCCCGAGCACGCCACACCCGGCACGCGCTCGCAGAACCGCAAGGCGCTGAACCAGCGCATCGGCGAGGTGACGAAGACGAAGCCGTCGGCGCACTGGATCGCGGCGCTGAACAAGGCCGGCGTGCCCTGCGGGCCGATCAACACCATCGACAAGACCTTCGCCGAGCCGCAGGTCCGGCATCTCGGCATCGCGCGGCCTGTGAAGCATCCGAAGCTCGGCGACATCAAGGTGGTCGGGCAGCCGATCAATCTGAGCGCCGCGCCGCAGCCGACGGAACTGAAGCCGACGCCCGAGCTCGGGCAGCATACCGACGAGGTACTGGCGGGCCTCGGCTACGACGGCGCCGCGATCGCGACACTGCGCGCCGGCGGCGTGGTCTGAAATGGCACGCCGCACGGCGCTGATCACCGGCGCTGGCCGCAATATCGGCCGCGCCTGCGCGCTGTATCTGGCGCAGGACGGCTTCAACGTCGTCGTCAACGGCTCGGCCAACCGCGCCGCCTGCGAGGCGGTGGCGCAGGAGTGCACGGCGCGCGGCGTCGAGGCGCTGGTGACGATGGGCGACGTCGGCGATCCGAAGGACGCTCAGCGCATCGCGTCGGAGGCCATCGCGCGCTTCGGCGCCATCGACGTGCTGGTCAACAACGCGGCGATACGGCCGGGCAAGCCTTTCCTTGAGACCAGCGAGGAGGAGTGGCGGCGCGTGATGTCGGTCGATCTCGACGCGGCGGTGTGGCTATCGCGCGCCTGCCTGCCCGGCATGCTCGCGCGCGGCTGGGGCCGCATCGTAAACTTCACCGGCATGAACGCCATGCAGGGCACCGGTGGTCGACCTTCGGTCACGGTGGCCAAGCACGGCGTCTGGGGCCTGACCAAAGCGCTGGCGCGCGAGTTCGGGCCCAAGGGCATCACCGTCAACGCGATCTCGCCCGGCCCGATCGCCGGCGATCGCGACAATGACGATCCGGCCGCGGTGAAGCATCGCCAGGACAGCGTGAAGGCCGTGCCCGTGGGCCGCATGGGCAGCGCGACCGAGATCGCCGGCGCGCTGCGTCTGCTGGTATCGGACGACGGCGCCTTCATCAACGGCCAGATGCTCCAGATCAACGGTGGCGCCGCGACCTGAGCCCCGGTAACGTTCCCGTCAGCCGGCCGCAAGAGTCGGCGTCTGGAGGACTCACCGAGGAGGCATCCCATGGTCCGTCTCAAGGGGTTGAGCGTCGTCGCCATCGTGGCGGCCAGCGTGGTGGCGTGGTCGGGCGGCGCGTTCGCCCAGGCGAAGATCGTCGACGGGCCGGAGGTGAAGTGGCGCCTGGGCGCCTGGGGCAAGCCGCGCGCGGCGACGCAGAACGTCGAGACGCTCAAGAAGTTCATGGCCGAGCGCACCGGCGGCAAGTTCCAGATCACCATCGGCTACGAGAGCTTCGGCCAGCCCAAGGAGCTGCTCGACTCGCTGAAGGTCGGCAGCCTGGAGATGACCAACATCTGCGCCTCGTACCATCCGGAGAAGCTGCCGGCCTACTCGGCGCTCGACCTGCCGTTCCTGCCGATCCCTGACTTTGACACCCAGGAGCGCGTCCACCGCGCCTTCTACAAGCATCCGGCGATCGTCAGGGAGTTCGCTGGCTGGAACGCCATGCCATATCTCTCGGCGGTGCTGCCGAACAACGAGTTCATCGGCCGCGGCAAGGCGCCACGAACGATCGCCGATTTCAAGGGCATGCGCGTGCGCGCGCTGGCCGGCATCGGCGAGGCGATGCGCAAGCTGGGCGCGATCCCGACTTCGGTCGACGCCACCGAGGTCTACACCTCGCTCGAGCGCGGCACGGTCGACGCGGCCGCCTTCCCGACGACCTACGCGCACCAGTCCTTCCGCACCTACGAGATTGGCAAGTGGTACACCGAGAACATGAGTCTCGGGAGCGTCGGTTGCCCGACCCTGATCCACACCCAGCGCTGGGCCGAGCTGCCCAAGCAGTACCAGGACCTGCTGATGGAGGCGGTCCCGTTGGCGCACGCCGCGCTCAAGGCCGCTTACGCGGCGGCCGACGAGAAGAACATCCCGCTGTTCAAGAAGAAGCTGGAGTTCCTCCGCTACAAGCCCGAGGAAGTCGCGGCCTTCCGCAAGGCCGGCGGCGAGCCGGTGTGGGAGGAATGGGTGGCGAAGCGCGAGGCGCAGGGCATCCCCGGCCGCGAGCTCTTGAACTTCCTGCTCAAGGAAGCCGGCGCCGCGCCGAAATCGTAATCTGTCATTCAGAGCGACGCGAGGAATCCAGATAGGCCTGGATCCCTCGCGATGCTCGGGATGACCACCAGCGGCACGACTACCCCGCCTGATCAAGGATGAAGGTCACGATCTCCGGCCACGCCGTGAGGCAGGCGATGGTGATGATGTCGGCGAAGATGAAGGGCCAGATGCCGCGGAAGATGTCCGACACCGAGATGTCCGGCCGCACGCCGTTGACGACGAAGACCACGAGGCCGACCGGCGGCGACAAGGTGGCGATGCCGTTGAGCTTCACCAGGATGATGCCGAACCAGATCGGGTCGTAGCCCAGCGCCTCGATCACCGGGAACACCACCGGCAGGGTCAGCAGGAACATGCCGACGCCTTCGAGGATGGTGCCGAGGATCAGGTAGACCACGTAGATCGCCAGCAGGATCCAGATCGGCGCGACCTTGAGCCCAGTGACCCAGGTGGCGAGCTGCTCGGGCAGGCCGGCGAATCCGAGAAAGCGCACGAAGATCAGCACGCCCCAGACGACGGTGAAGATCACCGCCGTGAGCTTGGCGGTCTCGAGCAGCGCGCCGCGCAGCTCGGGCCATTTCATCCGGTTCGCCAGCGCGATCACCAGCACGCAGGCCGCGCCCAGCGCGCCGGCCTCGGTCGGCGTCGCCCAGCCCCACAGCATCGAGCAGAAGATGATGGCGATCACCAGCACGATCGGAAACGTGCCCGGCAGCGAGGACACGCGCTGCGGCCAGGTATAGCCGCGGATCGGCTTGCCGTAGGCCGGGTTGCGCCAGCACATGATCAGGATGATCGCGGTATAGACCAGGGCCGAGAACAGGCCGGGCGCGAAGCCCGCGACCAGCAGCTTGCCGACTGACTGCTCGGTGATGATGCCGTAGACCACCAGCAACGCGCTGGGCGGGATCAGCGAGTCGAGCGTGGCGCCGGCGGCGACCACGCCGGCGGCCAGCCGCTTATTGTAGCCGGCCTTCAGCATCTCCGGGATCGCCACCTTGGCGAAGACCGCGGCCGCCGCGGTGTTGGCGCCGGATACGGCGGAGAAGCCGGCGACGGCGTAGACCGTGGCGATCGCCAGCCCGCCCGGCAGCCAGCCGAGCCAGCGCCGCGCCGCTTCGAAAGCGGCCTGGGTGATGCCGGCGTAATAGGCGAGGTAGCCGATGAGGATGAACATCGGCAGCACGGAGAGCGTGTAGTTCACGACAGAGGCGTGCGGCACGATGCCGGCCGTCTTCAGGCCCGGGCCCCAGCCGGTGATGGCGACGAGTCCGAAGGCGCCGACGATCGCCGCCGAGAAGGCGATGCGCACGCCCAGCACGCAGAGCAGGATCAGCAGGCCGCAGCCGACGATGCCAACGGTAAGCGGGTCGAGGCTCATGACCGCTTCTCCTCGCGACCCCTATTCTCCTCGCGACCCCTATTCTCCTCGCGACCAAGGGCCTCCTCGATCTCGTGGCGCGCCTGCACCTCGATGGTCTCGATCACCGGCACGGCGATCGGCGGCGCCTCGGGATGCGCGACCAGCCGCGCGTAGTCCGCCGCCTGCAGCACGAGGCGCAGCCACAGCACGGCGAGCACGAAGGGCACCAGCAGCTTGGTCGGCCAGGTCTTGAGCTTGATGTCGATGGTCGAGTCGCCGAGCTGATAGGCGCGCAGGAAATTCTCGAAGGTCGTCTCGACCAGGACCGTGACGATCACCAGCGCCACCAGCACGGCGAACAGCTCCATCGCCCACAGGAAGCGCTTGGAGACGCCGCGCAGCAGCAGGTCCATGCGGATATGCGCACCGGTGCGCTGGGCATAGGCGATACCGAGGAAGGCGAACAGCGCGCTCGCCTGCTCCATGTAGTCGATGTAGCCATAAATCGCGGTGTCGAAGGCGGTGCGGCCGACGATCTGGAAGACACCGATGAACATCAGCACGAAGATCGCGGCCGCGGCGATCAGGTTCATCCCGTCCTCGAGCCGCGACCAGTAGCGGTGCGCGGCCGCCAGCGCGGCCGACCCATCACCCATCATACCGCCTCCCGCCTTCGCCCGGCGGCCGCCCGTGTTCGGGTCGTGTGCGCCACCAGCGTTGACGCAAGGCTAGCCCATCCGTCTCGCCGAGCGTAGCGGGGAATCGCGGAGATCAGGCGCGCTTCGCCTTCTGCCGCTGCCACAAGGTGACGAAGACGAGGATGCCTGCGATCGCCAGGCCGCCGAAGGCCATGCCGATCGCCCCGCCGATCATGCGCGCCATGCCGCCGATCAGACCGGTCTCGATCGCCAGCACGACCTTGGGTTCGGCGCGACCATCGGGCAGCGTGCCCGTGATGCGGTACTCGCCCGGCGCCGTCGCGGTGAAGGAGTAGATCGAGCGTCCTTCCCGGCTGCCGAACGTGTAGGTCGCGCCGGCACTGTTGGGCACCAGCTGCACGTCGCCGCCGGGCCCCCGCATCGATAGCCGCAAACCGCCCATGCCGGCCCCGACATGGACCCGACCGTCCACGACGCTCTTGTGCTCGTAGTAGATCGTGTAGGTGCCCGGCTCTTTCAGATTCAGCGCGACGCCGCCGGGCATCACGACCTGCATCAGCCGGCTCTCGATCCCGCCGAGGCCCGAGGCGACATGGAAGCCGCCGGCGACGAAACCAGCGACGGCGATCACGCCGGCGAGCACGAACCAGAGCGGGCTTCTCATGATGGTCTCCTGTTCTGTTCCCTTCACCCGCTGGCGGGGGAAGGTAGTTAAGCCGTCGACAGCTCGATCACGCCGGCCTTCCCGCCGCCGCTCGGCGCGGTGAGCTGTGGCGGGCGGCTCTGGAGGCAATGGCTGGGCGGCACTTTCCAGGCCGCGCCAAGGTCGTCGAGATTGGGCGTGGCGCTCTCCCTTGCCTCACCTTCACCCGCCATAGGGGCAAGGTAAAGGCGTCGGCGACAGCCTCATTGTCCCGGGAACCGGCTGTTGCGGATGATGTCGTGCCAGGTCGGGCCTGATGGCGGCTGGCGCGTCGCGTTCCGGAGGATCGTCCCGTTTCCGGCGCCGGCCACATGCGGTGGCGGTTCTTCGGGTGCGGCTTGGGGCGGGTCTATCGCACATGGATTGCTATTGTCTTCCTTCTCCCCGCGAAGGTCGGGAGCCGCGGACGGCCCCTGACATTCGCCGGGAGAAGGGGGGACATCTGGATCTTGCGTCGGCGGGTCGAGGCCGGCGGCGGCCAGCGCGGCGTGCGCCGTCGCCAGCGCCGCTTGCGCCTCGTCGCGCTCTTCCGCCGCGTCGCACAGCAGTTCCTTCGTCTCCCACAGCTCCTCCCCGAGTTTCGCGATCACCTTCTCGTAGCGCGCGCTGTCCACTGGCGCCGGCTTCGGCTCGGGTCGTTTGGCGAACAGCCCGACATGCTTGGTCAGCGCCGCCAGCGCCTGAAGCTTGCCGAGCTTCAGGGTCACGGTTTGCTCTGGTTTGCTATGGTTGGAGAGCTTCAGCTCGAGGATGCCTTCGCGCTGCGCCCGGCTGGCCTTCTCCAGGTCGACGCGCAGGCGGCCGTCGTCTTCCACGCTGACGAAGTCGTCGACGCTGGCGAAGGTGATCTTGGCGTATTCCCGCCCGAGGCGCTCGACGGAGACCTCCAGCGCGTCGGCGATGCGCTGTTGGCCGGCGGCGATTGCGGCGTCGATATGCGGTTGGCGCAGCAACCGCGACGCGCTGGGCTGGGCGCCGCGTCGGGAGTATCCGGCGCGGATATAGGCGTGGGTGGCGTTGCCGTCGCGCAGGTACTCCAGCACGAAGCGCTCGTGACGGGGTGAAAGTGGCGAGAGGGGTGTGTCTTGGTCAGTCATGCCGAGCAGAATACGCCCACTTCGAAAAACACCCCGTATTTCGCTTCTAGGAGCGTCGAATGGGGGCAAGAAGTTGCTGGGAGACAGGCTTTTCTGTCTTCGGGCCGCGCCGCTCCAGTGGCGCTCGAAATGCGTCGCTGGAGCGACGCGGCCCGAACGCCATAAGAGCCCCACCGCGTCGGGCGATCTTGAATTTGTCGCGCTGGTACGGCAGTGAGCACGCGCCGACCCAAGGAAGCGGGCGGCTAAACGGTTGGGAGATTGGTCGATGAGTCGGATTGGTTCGCGTGGCGTGTCGCGCCGTGGCGCGATTGTGATGACCGGTGGCGCGCTGGCCACGCCGATGCTGGCCGCGGGAATCGCCCGTGCCGCCGACGACTGGCCGAACCGGCCGGTGCGCTACATCGTGGTCTTCCCCGCTGGCGGACCGACCGACACGCTCTCGCGCATCGTCGCGCGCGAGCTCTCCGAGATGACCGGCCAACAATTCATCATCGAGAACCGCGCCGGCTCGGGCGGCAATGTCGGCGCCGAAGTGATCGCGCGCGCGGCGCCCGACGGCTACACCGTCGGCCTCTACACCATCGCCGCGCACGCCATCGCGCCGACGCTCTACGCCAAGCTGCCGTTCGACGCGGCCAAGGACTTCACCGGCATCGCCATGCTGTGGTCGGTGCCCAACATGCTGATGACGCGCATCGATTTCCCGGCCAAGACGGTGCAGGAGATCATCGCGCTGGCCAAGGCCAATCCCGGCAAATACTCCTTCGCCTCCTCGGGCGCCGGCACCTCGCCGCAGATCAGCGGCGAGCTGTTCAAGCAGCTCGCAGGGATCAACATCCTGCATGTGCCCTATCGCGGCAGCGCGCCAGCGCACCAGGACCTGCTGGCCGGCCAGGTCGACATGATGTTCGACAACATCCCCGGCCCGCTCGGCCTGATGAAGGGCGGCAAGGTGAAGGGCTTCGGCGTGACGTCGAAAGAGCGCCACCCCGCCGTGCCGGAGCTGCCGGCGATGAACGAGATCCTGCCCGGCTTCGTGATCACCTCCTGGGGCGGCGTGTGCGGGCCCGCCAACCTGCCGCCGGCGATGGTCGAGAAGATGTCGGCGCTGACCAAAAAGGCGCTCGAGAGCCCGCGCGTGATCGAAGCCTTCGACAAGCAGGGCGCGACCCGGATGTGGATGAGCCGTACCGACACCGAGGCCTTCCGCGCCGAGGACGAAAAGCGCCTGGCCCCGGTGATCAAGGCCTCCGGCGCGAAGGTGGAGTAGTCTCTTCTCTCCCTCTCCCCGCAGGCGGGGAGAGGGAGCCAGATGCGATAACCCTGCGCCAGCGGGGAAAGCATGAGGCTCCCTTGCGCCTCCTCCGTCCTCCCGTACACTGCCTCTCAATAAGCAAGGAAAGCACAGGGAGGCATTGACGATGGCCGGACTCCGTCTGGGGCGCCGACGTGCGCTCGTTGTATCGCTCGCCACGCCCATGCTGGCGTCCGGCATAGCCCGCGCCAGCACTGACTGGCCCAACAAGCCGGTTCGCTACATCAACCCCTTCCCGGCCGGCGCGACCACCGACGTGATGTCGCGCATCTGCTGCCAGGAGCTCAGCGAGCTCACCGGCCAGCAATTCATCGTCGAGAACAGGGCCGGCGCCGGCGGCAACGTCGGCGCCGACGCGGTCGCCAAGTCGGCGCCCGACGGCTACACCCTGGGCCTGCTGAGCATCGCACCGCACGCCATCGCGCCGACGCTCTACGGCAAGCTGCCGTTCAACGCCGACAAGGACTTCACGCCGATCAGCATGTTCTGGGCGCTGCCCAACATCCTGGTGGTGAAGAACGACCTGCCGGCGAGAAGCATTCAGGAGCTGATCGATCTGGTGAAGGCCAATCCTGGCAAGTACTTCTTCGGCTCGGGCGGCGCGGGCACCAGCCCGCATATCTGCGGCGAGATGTTCAAGTTGCGCGCCGGTCTCGAGATGCAGCACGTGCCCTATCGCGGCGGCGCGCCGGCGATGCAGGACATGCTGGCCGGCCAGCTCGACATGATGTTCGACAACATCTCGACGCCGCTGGTGCAGCACAAGGCCGGCAAGGTGCGCGGGCTGGCCGTGACCTCGCCGCAACGTCACCCCAACGCGCTCGACCTGCCGACGGTGGCAGAGATCATGCCCGGCTTCCAGATGACGTCCTGGGGCGGCCTGTGCGGCCCCGCCGGCCTGCCGCCGGCGATGGTCGAGAAGGCCGATGGTCTGGTGAAGAAGGCGCTGTCGACCGAGAAGATCAGGACCGCCTTCCTCGCCCAGGCGGCGACGGTGTTCTACATGAACACCGCGGACACGGTGGCGTTCCGGCGCAAGCAGCAGGAAGAGCTGGCGCCGGTGATCAGGGCGTCGGGGGCGAAGGTGGATTAGGTTCCAGCGGCTCATGAGGCCGCTCCGCAATCGCGGCATGCGCAAAGTCGCCTTGAGGTTCGGGACGCGCCCGTTAGAACTCAGGGTCGCGAGGCTGCTGTCACGCGTGGCCTCCAGCACCCTGGGAGTGGTTCGGGCAGATGAACAGGCTCTTGATCGCCAATCGCGGCGAAATCGCCATCCGCATCGCGCGCGCCGCGGCCGACATGGGGCTGCCGACCGTCTCGGTCTATTCCGAGGATGACGCCAACAGCCTGCATCTCAGGGTGACCGACGAGTCCCGGGCGCTGCCTGGACGCGGTGCGACGGCCTATCTCGACATGGACGCGGTGATCGCGGCAGCCAAAGCCTCGGGCTGCGATGCGGTCCATCCCGGCTACGGCTTCCTCGCCGAGCGCGGCGATTTCGCCAGCGCCTGCGCGAAGGCGGGGCTGACCTTCGTCGGGCCCGAGGTGCAGCATCTCGACCTGTTCGGCGACAAGGCCCGCGCGCGGCAGGCGGCGGCCGCCGCGTCGGTGCCGGTCATTCGCGGCCTCGACCACGCGATCACGCTCGCCGAAGCGAAGGACTTCTTCGTATCGCTGGGCGCCGGCGGCGCCATGATCATCAAGGCGCTGGCCGGTGGCGGCGGCCGCGGAACGCGAGTGGTGCTGAGCGCCCAGGAGATCGAGCCGACCTTCGAGCGCTGCCGCTCCGAGGCGCGCGCCGCCTTCGGTCGCGACGAGCTCTATGTCGAGGAACTGGTGACGCGCGCGCGCCACGTCGAGGTCCAGATCCTCGGCGACCGCACCGGCGCCATCGCGGCGCTGGGCGAACGCGAATGCAGCGTTCAGCGGCGCTTCCAGAAGATCATCGAGATCGCGCCAGCGCCCCACCTCGACGACGGGCTGCGCCGGCAGATCATCGACGCAGCCGTGCGGCTGGCCAAGAGCGTCGGCTACTTCAATCTTGGCACGTTTGAGTTCCTGGTCGACGTCTCGGGTCGCGCGGGCGCGCAGCCCTTCGCCTTCATCGAGGCCAATGCGCGGCTGCAGGTCGAGCACACGGTCACCGAGGCGGTGAGCGGCGTCGACCTGGTGCAGTCGCAGATTCGCCTGGCGCAGGGCAAGACGCTGAAGGAACTAGGCCTCGATCGCGAGGGCGCGTTCGCGCCGCGCGGCTATGCCATCCAGGCGCGGGTCAACATGGAGACGATCGAGCCCGACGGCACGGTGCGGCCGGGCGGCGGCACGCTCTCGGCCTACGAGGCGCCCAACGGGCCGGGCGTGCGCACCGACGGCTTCGGCTATGCCGGTTATCGCACGTCGGGGGCCTTCGACTCGCTGCTGGCCAAGGTCATCGCCCATTCGCCCTCGCCGGATTTCGCCGACGCCGTGGCACGCTGCACGCGGGCGCTGAGTGAATTCCGCCTGGAGGGCGTCGCCACCAACATCGCGTTCCTGCGCAATGTGCTGGCGCATCCCGACTTCGTCGCCAGCAAGGTCCACACCCGCTGGCTCGATGAGAGTCTCGCGACGCTTGCCGCGCCCGGCGAGCAGCGGCAGCGCTTCGTGCCGGGCGCGGCGACGGCACCCGCGCGCGGCTCGGGTCATGCCGGCGCGGCGGTGAAGAGCAAGGACCCGCTGGCGCTCTTCGCCCACGACGCCTCGGTGAAGGCCGAGCGCACGGCGCAGGCGCCGGTCGAGGACGACGCCCCCGATATGGTCGGGCCGGACGGATCGCTCGGCGTGGCCTCGCCGATCCAGGGCACCATCGTGGCAATCAACGTCGTCGACGGCGAGGCGGTGCGCGCCGGCCAGCAGGTCGCGGTCGTCGAGGCGATGAAGATGGAGCACGTGATCGCCGCGCCCCACGCCGGCATCGTGCGAGGCATCACCATGGCGGCGGGCGACGTCGTGCGCGAGGGCTTCCCGATCGTCTTCGTGCAGCAGGCCGATGTCGCGGGCGGTGCCGTCGCCGCCGCCGAGGCGGTCGACCTCGACCACATCCGCGACGATCTGCGGGAGAATATCGAGCGTCACGCGCTCACCTTGGACGAGAACCGGCCGGACGCCGTCGCGCGGCGCCGCAAGAACGGCTACCGCATGCCGCGCGAGAATATTGATCGCTTGGTCGATCCCGGCTCGTTCGACGAGTACTGGCCGCTGATCGTCGCGCGCCAGCATCAGCGCAACACGATCGAACAACTGCGCCGCAACACACCAGCCGACGGCGTGGTCGCCGGCATGTGCACGATCAACGGCGATCTGTTCGACGAAACGCGGTCGCGCGCGGCGCTGGTGCACTATGACTACACGGTGCTGGCCGGCACGCAGGGCAGCCGCAACCACTACAAGCAGGACCGGATGTTCGAGCTGGCGCATCGCTTCCGCCTGCCGATGATCCTGTTCGGCGAGGGCGGCGGCGGCCGGCCCGGCGACGACCATGTCGGCCCGCGCGTCGCCATCGACACCAAGACCTTCACCACCTATTCGCAGCTCTCCGGCCTCGTGCCGATGATCTCGGTGGTCAATGGCCGCTGCTTCGCCGGCAACACGGCGCTGGTGGCCTGCGCCGACGTCATCATCGCGACGGAAGGCTCGACCCTGGGCATGGGCGGGCCGGCGATGATCGAGGGCGGCGGCCTGGGCATCTACACGCCGGAAGAAGTCGGCCCGATGTCGTTCCAGGTGCCCAACGGCGTCGTCGACATCCTCGTGAAGGACGAGGACGAAGCGGTCGACACGGTGAAGAAGTACCTCTCGTACTTCCAGGGTCCGATCAGCCGCTTCGAGGCACACGACCAGCGCACCTTGCGCTCGGCGATCCCCGAGAATCGTCTGCGGCTCTACGACATGCGGCGCATCCTGCACACCCTGGCCGACAAGGATTCCGTGCTGGAGATCCGCCCCAAGTTCGGCATCGGCATCATCACCGCCTTCGCCCGCTTCGAGGGTCGGCCGATGGGCGTGATCGCCAACAATCCGCATCACCTCGCGGGCGCGATCGATTCCGACGGCGCCGACAAGGGCGCGCGCTTCATGCAGCTCTGCGACGCCTTCGACATCCCGGTGCTCAACCTGATCGACTGTCCCGGCATCATGGTCGGCCCCGATGTCGAGCGCACCGCGCTGGTGCGTCACTGCACGCGGCTGTTCAACGTTGGCGCCAATATGACGGCGCCGCTGTTCACCGTGGTCGTGCGCAAGGCCTATGGCCTGGGCGCGCAGGCGATGCTGGGCGCCGGCTCTCTGGTCGGCTTCTTCTCCATCGCCTGGCCCACGGCGGAGTTCGCGGGCATGAACATCGAGGGATCGGTCAAGCTCGGTTATCGCAAGGAGCTGATGGCGATCGAGAATCCCGAGGCCCGAGTGGCCGAGTTCCAGCGCCGTACCGCCGAGGCCTACGACACGGCCAAGGCGGTCAACGCGGTCATGGGCGGCGGCATTGACGACGTGGTCGATCCCGCAGCGACGCGGCAGTGGATCGTCAACGGCTTGAAGCGGCTGCCGCCGGTACCGGTACGGACAACGAAGAAGTATCCCTACATCGACACGTGGTGAACGCCGAGGGCGCGGGCCATGACATCTCTTGATCAGGCGTGGTCGGACTTGCGGCCCAGGCTCAAGATCGTGGAACCGGTGCCCTTCTCCGCCGATCAGTGGTCGTTGATCGAAAGCTTGCGCGCGAACTTCAACGACCGCGAGGCGCAGACGCGCCTGCCGCTGCCGATCGCCCGCTTCCGCGATTCCGCGCGCAAAGCGATCTTCGAGCATGCGACGCAGTTCGACGACGTCGAAACAGCCTATGCCGACGACAACGCGCCCGACGCCGTGGCGGGCTACGCGCGTCTGTACAACGACGACGTCGATGCGATGCTGGAGGTGCTCGTGCCGTCGGCGCGGTTCCGCAAAGGGCACTACGCCTACGGCAAGTTCACGGCACCCCAACCGCACGGCCTGCATACCGACCACAGCGCCGAAGATCCGGACGCCGCGGGCGAGCCGATCTGCATCGCCCGCATCGAGACCTTGGGCACGCACTACGTCGCCGGCGACTACCGGGCCTATGACGCGCGAACCCAGAGCATGCTCAACGCCCTGCGATACTGGACCGCCGCGCCCGAAGGCCAGCCCGAGGCCATCTTCGACGCGTTGCTGAAGCAGGGCACGCTCAAGACCATGCCGATCAATCACGTCGTGCTGATGGTCGCCGGCAACAGCTCGGCGCGCGCGCAAGCCACGCAGCACATCGCCGCCCGGCCACCGGAGGGCGGGCTACACTCGGCGTTCTTTCAGCGGCAGTACAAGCTCGTCACGCCAGCGCGTAGCGCTTGAGCCAGGCCGGATCGGGATCGTGGCCAAGGCCCGCTCCGGTGGGCACGTCGAGGCTGGGTTTCCATCGCAGCAGACCGATGCCGTAGGGGTCCATGTGATCCTCGGCGTCGATGGTCGCGAAGAAGGTCGGCGCGTCCATCGCGGCGATGAGGTGCAGGGAGGCCAAAGCGGCCGGGCCGACGAACGGCGTGTGCGGCGCTACGGAGACATCCAGCGCCTTCAAGGCGGCGAGCGCGCGGATCGATTCCGTGACACCGCCGATCATGGCGACATCAGGCTGCGCCACGGCGACCGCGGGCGCCCTGGCATAATGCGCGAGCTGCTCGGCCGAGCCGAGATCGGCGCCCAGCCCGATGGGAATGCCGGCAAGCGCAGGCATGTCGAGAACACCCTCGGGCGGCCAGAACGGATCTTCCAGCCACAGCAGGTTCAGCGCTCGCCAGCGCGCGCTGTCGCGGATGACATCGGCCCGCTCATGGGCGCCGTTGCAATCGGCGACAAAAGGAATACCGGCGCCGACCGGGCGGCGCGCCTCCTCGATCACATCGAGGTCGAACTCATGCACCTTCACCGCGCCGGCGCCGCTCGCCAGCGCCTGCTCGACGCGAGCGCGCACGCGGCCGGCGTGATTGAAGCGATCGAGGCTCGCCATGACGGGGATTTGCTTGCGCCGCGCGCTGCCGACCATCGCCGACAGCGATTGTCCCGCCGCTTTGCCCGCGATATCCCACAGCGCCGTGTCGATCGCGCCCAGCGCGTTGAGGATGTGGCCGGCCCGACCGAAGGAGGCGAAGCGTCGGCGTGTCTCGAGATTGAGCGCCTGACGCTGCTCGACCGATTGTCCGACAAAGACCGGCGCGACGATGTCGCGGATCGTCGCCGCCAGGCTCGCCTGCATGGCGGCCCCGAGGCACAGCGTCTCGCCGTAGCCCACCAAGCCCGAGCGCGTCGTGACGCGACAGAACAGCGGATACCGCGCCGGCGGCGGATCGCCCGTGCGATGCTGGTAGGGAATGCGGAGCGCGACGGGCTCGATGCGATCGATGATCATGATTGCCTCGTACCTTCCCCCGGACGGCAGGGCTATCGCATCTGGCCCCCTCTCCCCGCGTGCGGGGAGCGGGTTGGCGTGAGGGGCTGAGGCAAGTGGCGCACCACCGCCCTGCGCAACCGGAGGCTCCTCCTACCCCGACCCTCTCCCCGCTTGCGGGGAGAGGGAGGAAAACGCCACGTGTGATCCGCGTCAGGCGCTCTTGGCCTTGAGCTCCTCGAGCTGCTGGCGGGCGCCGGCGACCATGCAGGCGATGTCGGCGGTCAGCATCACCATGTCGAAGCCGCGCTTCACCGCGCCGGCGGCGAAGGCCGCCGAGGCGCAATGCATGACGCACTTGATGCCGGCCTTGTGCGCGGTCGTCCGGATCTTGTCGCAGGTCGCCATATGCAACGGATCGGGATTGTCGCCGCGCGGCGGCAGGCCGAGCGCGAACGACAGGTCGGCCGGTCCGATATAGACGGCGTCGAGGCCCGGCGTGGCGCAGATCGCGTCGAGGTTGGCGAGGCCCTCCTTGGTCTCGATCATCGCCATGACGACGATCTCGTCGTTGGCCTTGGCGACATAGTCCGGGCCGCCATAGTGCGCGGCGCGCACCGGCCCGTTCGAACGCATGCCGACCGGCGGATAGCGGCAGGCGGCCACCGCCTTGGCGGCCTCCTCGGCGTTGTTCACCAGCGGCACGATGATGGCGTAGGCGCCCAGATCCAGGGCCTTCATGATCGCCGGCGGATCGTTCCACGCGACACGCACGACCGGAACGGTATCGGTCTGCGAGATCGCCTGGAGCATCGGCCCCACGTCGCTCATCTCCGACAGGCCGTGCTGGAGGTCGACGCACAGCGCGTCGAAGCCCTGGCGCGCCATGACTTCTGCCGTGAACGTGTTGGCCACGGACAGCCAGCCGAGCGTGACGCACTTCTTGTCACGCCACATCTGCTTGATCTTGTTCGGCCGCATGGCGGCGCCCTCCCCTTGGTTGTCGATCCGCGACCAACTGCATAGCCCTCAAACGATCGGAAGTTCAATACGGATGGCGCGAGGCTGACATGCGCGTGCGCAAGCCGCGCGACCTGTACTACCATCCGCGCCCATGACGAACGCAGTCCCCTCCATCGCCGTCATCGGCGCCGGCATGGGCGGTCTCGCGGCCGCGGCGGCGCTCAGGCTCAAGGGCCTCGACGTCACGGTCTACGAGCAGGCCCGGCGTTTCACGCGAATCGGCGCCGGCATCCAGATCGGCTGCAACGCCATGCACGTGCTGCGCGGGCTGGGGCTCGAGGAGCGGCTGCGCGCCGACACCTTCTATCCGCGCTCCTGGAACAACCGCGACTCGAAGACCGGCGACGTGATGTTCGACATGGAGTTCGGTCAGCCGGCCGAGCGGCGCTACGGCGCGCCCTATCTGCTGGCACATCGCGGCGATTTGCACGCGGCGCTGGCCTCGGCGGTTCCCGACGAGATCGTCAGGCTCGACCATCGCGTGGTCGGCCTCGACCAGATGGGCGATGGCGTCGTGACGCTCAGCTTCGCCAACGGCGGAACGGCGCGCGCCGACGCGGTGATCGCCGCCGACGGCGTGAACTCGCTGGTCAAGAAGATCCTGTTCGGCGAGAGCTCGCCCAACTTCACCGGGCGCATCGCCTATCGCACGGTCTATCCGGCGGCGCGGCTGGGTGGGCTGGAGATCCTCGACGACTGCACCAAATGGTGGGGCCCCGACCGCCACATCATCATGTACTACGTCAAGCCCGACCGCTCGGAGATCTACTTCGTCACCAGCCAGCCCGAACCCGGCTTCGAATTCGAGTCGTGGTCGGCGACCGGCGATATCGGCTCGTTGCGCGACGCCTTCGCCGAGTTCCACCCGCAGGTGCGGGGCGTGATCGCGGCGTCGAGCGAGGTGTTCAAGCGACCGCTGGTCGATCGCGAGCCGATGGAGCGCTGGGGCGAGGGCAACGTGACCCTGCTGGGCGATGCCTGCCATCCGATGACGCCCTACATGGCGCAGGGCGCGGCGATGGCGATCGAGGACGCCGCCGTGCTGGCGCGCTGTCTCGACGGCGTCGAGCGCGCCGGCATCGCGCCAGCGCTGCGGCGTTACGAAGCCAATCGGCAAGCGCGCACCGCACGCATGCAGCTCACGTCGCGGCAAAACGCCTGGGGCAAGGGCGCCACCGACACAGACTGGGTCTACGGCTACAACGCCTGGACGGCCGAGCTGGCGTAGCGCCGCGGGGTCACATCGCCAGCGGCGCCAGCGTGACGGCGGCGATACCCAGCGGCACGGGGTAGCGCAGCGTGAAGCGCAGGATCGCGGTCCAGCGCGCCCCGAGGCGCAACTCGTTCCCGATCAGCGTCGCCGGCACGATCCAGCCGCCGAGGATCGCCAGGCCCAAGCCGCCCAGCGGCAGCATCAGGTTGGACGTGAGCTGGTCGATCAGCTCGTAGACGCTGACGCCGGCGAACGGCTTCCAGCCAGCCCACAGGCTGAACGAGAACACGGTCAGCAGGCCGGTCGTCCACGCCGCGAGCGCGGCGAGCGACGTCGCCAGCGGCCGCGCCATGCGGAAGCGACGGCAGAGCAGCGAAACCGGCATTTCCAGCATCGACAGCGCCGAGGCCAGGGCGGCGACGAACAGAGAGACGAAGAAGGCGCCGGCCATCAGCGCGCCCAGCGGCATATCCGCGAAAGCCAGCGGCAGGGTGACAAAGAGCAGACCGGGCCCGGCTTCGGGGTTGAGCCCATGGGCGAAAACGATGGGGAAGATGGCGATGCCTGCCAGCAAAGAGATCGCCGTATCGATCATCATGCTGGTGGTCGCGACGGTGCGCAGCGCCATGTCGCGTCCGGCATGCGCGGCATAGGTCACCATCACCGTCATGCCGACGCCGATGGAGAAGAAGCCCAGCCCCAACGCCTCGAGCGCGGCTTTCGCCGTCGCCTTGCTCCAGTCGGGCTTGAAGAGAAAACGCACGGCGGCGGCGAGATCGCCGACGATGGCGGAGTAGACCGCCAGCGCCAACAGCAGCGTGATCAGCACCGGCATCAGCACGCGGCACGCCGTCTCGATGCCGCCGATCACGCCCAGCGCGACGATGGCGGCGGCGATCGCCATGAACAGGCCGTGGAACAGCGCCATGCGCGGCGCCGAGCCCAGCAGCTCCTCGAATCGTTCGCGGACCTGCGCCGCGTCTCCGCCGGGCAGGCCAGCGACGACGGTGTCGGCGAGATAGGCCAGGATCCAACCACCGATCACCGAGTAGAAGCTCAAGATCAGGAAAGCCGTGAGCGCGCCCAGCGTGCCGACCAGCGACCAACGCGGCGTCGCGCCGACCTCGATCGCCACCGTGCGCGGGCTGAGTGCCGCGTCGCCGCCGCCGCGCCTGCCCAGCGCCATCTCGACCAGCAAGAGCGGCAGGACGATCAGTACCAGGCCGAGCAGATAGAACAGCACGAAAATGCCGCCGCCATTGCTGCCGACCTCGTAGGGGAATTTCCAGATGCTGCCGATGCCCACCGCCGAGCCGACGGTGGCGAGGATGAAGGCGGCGCGGCTGGACCACTGGTCGGATCTGTCGGCCATGCGCCGAGAATAGCGACCCGGGCCTAGAGACCCAATTCAGGGATTACCCATAGGGGCTTCTCGCCGCGCGCCACACGCTGGACGTTGTCGAAGCCGTTGCGCAGGCGCGCCTCGTTGCTTTCCCAGGTCGGGCCGGCGAGATGCGCGGTGAGCACGACGTTGTCGAGCGTGAACAGCGGGTTGTTGGCCGGCGGCGGCTCCTCGTCGAAGACGTCGAGGCCGGCGCCGCCGATCTTGCCCGAGGCCAGCGCCGCATGCATCGCCTTCTCGTCGATCACCGGCCCGCGCGAGGTGTTGATGATCAGCGCCGTGGGCTTCATGCGCGCGATCTCGGCGGCACCCAGCAGGTGATGCGTCGTGTCGTTCAGGGGAACGTGCAGCGAGATGATGTCGGACTTGCTGAGGATTTCCGGCAGCAGGCGGAAGCGCACGTTGAGCGCGTCCTCCTCGGCCTCGGTGAGCCGGGCGATGTCGTAGTAGGTCACGATCACGCCGAAGGCCTGCGCCAGCCGCGCAGTCTTCTTGCCGATCGTGCCCAGCCCGATGATGCCCAGCGTCTTGCCGCGCAGCTCGTTGACACGCGGCACCGAGTTGCCGCGCCAGCGGCCGCCGGTGACGTTGGCATGCTGCTGGATCAGCTTGCGCGAGACCGCCAGCATCAAGAGCAGCGCGTGCTCCGACACCGCCACGGAGTTGGCGCCACCGTTGTTGGAGATCGGCACCTTGGCCTTGCGCGCAGCCGCGAGGTCGGCGCGGTCATAGCCGGCGCTGAGCAGCTGGATCAGCTTGAGCTTCGGCGCGCCGGCGTACAGCTGCTCCTTCACCAGCATGTCGACGAAGCCGACCAGATAATCGGCGCTCTTCAGCGCCTCCGTGCATTGCGGCGAGCCGGGCGCCACCTTGACGATCTCGTAGCCCGAGGGCGCGATGTCGTCGACCATCGACAACGTGTCGCCCGGCGCGGCCACCACGATGCGCGGTGCCATCGTTTGTCTCCCCCTTGGTCCGACGGCCTCAGTTGGCCAGGCGATACAGCCTCATCGCGTTGTCGCGCGTGATCTTGCGCCGCTGCTCGGCGGTGACGCCGGCGAGCTCCTTGTTGAGGAACTCCTGGCTGTCCGGCCAGATGCCGTCGGGATGCGGGAAGTCGGAGCCCCACATCACGTTGTCCTCGCCCAGATGGTGCAGCAGCTCGATGCCGACCGGGTCGGTCTGGTAGGTGGCGTAGAACTGGCGGTGCCAGTACTCGCTGGGCTTCATCTTGAGGTCGAGGTCCTTGAACTGGTCCTCCCATTCCAGATCCATGTGCTGCAGCACGTAGGGGATCCATCCCAGGCCAGCTTCGCCGATCACGATCTTCAGGTTTGGATAGCGCGCCGGCGCGCCGGAGAAGATCAGGCCCATCAGCATCGTCGACATGTGCATCTGGAAGCCGGTGATGTGCACGGCGAAGATGCGGCGCTGGACATGCGGCGGGAACTTGGTGACGTCGGGCGAGCGGCCGCCGATGGTGTGGAAGTGCAGCGGAATGCCGGTCTCGTGGCCGAACTTCCACAGCGGCTCCCAATGCTCGTCCCACAGCGGCACCATGTCGGGCCGGTTGGCGATGTCGAGGCCCAGCACGCCGCGCTTGGCGCAGCGCATCGCCTCGCCGACCGCCTCCTGCATGTTGTAGTTGGGAATGTTGGCCAGGCCGATCAGCCGCTCGGGCGCGGCCTTGCAGAAATCGTGGAGCCAGTCGTTGTAGATGCGCAGCATCTCCAGCGCGGCCTCAGGATCGTTGAGCCGACCGCTCGAGCCCAGCACGCCGTAGATCACCTCGGCCTGCACGCCGTCACGGTCCTGGTCCTTCAGGCGCAGCGCGGGTTCGGTCAGCCGGCGCACGCCCTTCTTGCCGTCGTCGTAGAGCCCGGTCGAGGCCATGCGGTCGGAGCGATGGATTACGCCGGGGACGTATTCGCGGCCGGCCGAGCCCATACCGTTGACCAGGCCGAAATTCGCGCCGTTCTTGCTCGTCCAGTACGGCCCCTTCGGTCCGTCGACCACATGGGGCATGCGGTCCTTGAACGCCGCCGAGGCGTTGGCCGTGAACAGATCGGGCGGCAGCCAGATCAGGTCGACATGACCGTCGGCCGAGATGACGTCGTATTTCATGGCTCGTTCCTCCGCGCTGGCCGTAAGGTCGCGCGGACAGCGCCGGAAAGCTAGCGCTTCGGCGCGCGGGAGCTATGCCTCCGCGTCACGGCCGGACCCCCGGCGCCTCCATCGCCATGCCGCGGGCGCGGCTCATCAGGTAGAGCTCCAGCGCCGCATACTCCGCCGAGTCGTAGGCGTAGGGCTCGGCGCGCATGCCCACCAGGCAGTTGCGCAAACGACGCTTGAGAGAGCCCACCGCCTGCCACTCCAGCCGGTAGATCGGATAGCCGGTCGGGTGGCCCTGAGGGATGGTGGCGCCGGCCAGCCGGCCGCCGGCGTTGTCGTCGTGGCACTGCGCGCAGGACAGGTTGAGCTGCCCCTGCCGCTGGCGCCACAGCGCCTCGCCGCTCTCGACGAAAGGCCGCAGGCGCGGATCATCAGGTGGCGCGATCGGCTGGCCGCGTGATTGGCGGGCGATAAAGGCGCTGAGCGCCACCAGCTCGCGGCTCTCCGGCGCCAGCGGCTCAGCCTTCTGCTGCTCGACCCGGCAGCGATTGACGCGCTGGCCGAGATCAATCGGCCGATTGGTCGCTGCGTCGAAGGCCGGGTAGCGGGCAGCGACGCCGGCCATGGCGGTCTCGCCGGCGTGACAGTCGGCGCAGGCCTTGCCGGCCGCGCCCTCGCGCCTGGCCCACAGCGCCCGGCCCTCGCCGACCCACAACATGCCGGGGTTGGCGCTGTCGTCGTCCTGCATGGCGCGCAGGGAAGCACCCATCTCCTGGTAGCCGGAGCGGCGCGGATCGGCGGTCTGCGCCATGGCCCACGTCACCAGGAAGACGGCCAGCGCGCCCGCCGAGACGATCGCCGGCAGCGACCTCATTCGACGGAGATCGACGCGCTCTCCTCGACGGAGAAGCCGTTGTCGCCGGTCCAGCGGAACACCAGCGTGCCGCTCTGCGTCGCGACCGTGGTGAAGGCGATGAACGGGTTGGCGGCGATCGCTGGCGTGAGCGTCAGGCCGAAGACCTCGGCGCCGTCGTACACGCAGGTGAAGCGGGTGATGATGTCACGCGGGATCAGCCGACCATTGGGCCCGGCGCGGAAGCCGGTTTCCATCGGATGCGCGATCAAGGTCTTGATCTCGATCACCTCGCCGCGTTTGGCGGTCTTCGGCACGTTGACGAGGACGCTCGCCATCACACGATCTCCTCGACGCAGGCCGCGAGCGTCACCACCACCTCGGCGGCGCCGCTCCAGAAGCCGCCGTCGCTCAGCTCGGCGATGGCGACGATGCGCTGCGAGGCGTTGAGCTTGATGCGTGTCGACAAGAGCGCGCGCCCCGAGCGCGGGCCCAGGTTCGCGTGCAGCACGTGCGGCTGCGGGTTGTTCTCGTTGAAGATATGGATCGCGCGGACGTGGTCGGCGTCGGTCATCGGGCTGTCGACCGTGACCGACAGCGGCACGGTGTGGCCATTCTCGACCAGCGGCGGGATGTCCAGCGTCACCTTGCCGGTGTTGATCTTCGCGCCCCTGGTCACGGCCTCGATCGCCTTGCGCATCTGCTCCGGCGTCGCGCGCGCGGACGACAGCGGCATTACGGCGGCGATCGCCGAGCCGATCACGAAGGCGCGTCGTGTGGATGGGCTCATGTTGGTGGGCTCATGGCGCCGATCCTACTCCTTGAGCGTCATCAGGAAAGCGACGACATCCTCGACCTGCGCCGCAGACAGTATAGGCTTGCCGGCGAAGGCGCGCGCGACGCGTTCCAGCCCCTCGGTCCGATAATAGGGCGGCATGATCGTGGCCGGATTGAGCCGGCCCGCATCGACGACGCGCAGGCGCAACTGCCCCTCCGACCAGCGCGCGCCGGCGCCCGACAGGCTGGGCGCGAGATTGCCCTGGAAGCGCTCCTCCGGGAACGGCCCGGTGTGACAGAGCAGGCAGAGCCCGACCTGCCGATTGGCGACGACGGCGCGACCCCGCGCCGCGTCGCCCGGCTCGCCGGTGAGCGACTGCGGGATCGCGTCGCCCACCACGGTCTGCGCCGAAACCGGCCCCGACAGCAGCAGGGCGACGAGCAGCAGCACGACGCGCATCGTTCACCCGAAGGTCTCGGCCGTGATGGTGCGGAACCAACCCTCGGCGTAGAGCGCCTCGCGGGCGCGGAATTCCTGGGGCGCGTCGAGCGGGCTGACGCCACCGGCGCCCGGGATGTCGGCGAGCTGGCCGTTGGTCGGCTTGTAGACACCGGCGATGGTGATCCCGTAGTCGGGCGCCACCAGGCTGTAGCAGGTGTTGATCAACCGCGGTTCGACCGGCTCGCGGCCCGCCAGGCGCGCGACGATGGCGACGGCGCACACCTTGGCCTGGGCGTTGGCGGAGAAGGCGGATTTGGGCATCGCGCCCATGATCGCCGCGTCGCCGATGACGTGGATATCCGGCCGCAGCCTGGACTCGAACGACACCGGCTCGACCGGGCACCAGCCACTGCGGTCGGCGACGCCCGCCGCCTCGGCGATGCGGCCCGCGCGCTGTGGCGGAATCACGTTGGCCACCGCCGCCTTGTGCTTGGCGAAATCGGTCGCGAGCGTCATGTCGGCGGGATCGACCGACACGACCTTGCCGCCCTTCGACAGCGGCACCCATTCCAGCAGGCCGGGATAGAGCTTCGCCCAGGCGTCCTGGAACAGGCGCTGCTTGGAGAAAGCGTCCTTGGCGTCGAGCAGCACCAGCTTCGATTTCGGCTTCTTCGTCTTCAGGTAATGCGCGATCAGGCTGACGCGCTCATAGGGACCGGGCGGGCAGCGGAAAGGATTGGCCGGGGCCGACATCACGACCAGCCCGCCATCGTCCATCGCCTCGAGCTGGCGGCGCAGCAGCACCGTCTGCCCGCCGGCCTTCCAGGCATGTGGCATCTTTTCGGCCGCCGCTTCGGTGTAGCCCGGCAGGCCCGACCAGTTGATGTCGATACCTGGCGCCAGTACCAGCCGGTCGAACTGAAAGCGCGCGCCGCTGTCGAGCACGACGGTCTTGCCGTCGACGCCGACGGCGCGCCGACGCGCCACAGTCACGCCGGCGCGCTCGACGCCGTCTTGCGTGAATTGCTGCTGCGCGATTTCGCGCAGGCCGCCCAGCACGGCGTTGCTGAACGGGCAGGCCGTGAACACCGGGTCGGGCTCGATCAGGCTTACTGCCAGCTTCGGCTCCAGCGCCTTGAGCGTCCGCGCGCAGGTGGCACCGGCGAAACCGCCGCCGACAATGACGACACGACCGACCGCCTGCGCCGATGCGATACGCGGCGCGGCGAGCGCGCCCACCATCGCCGCGCCGACTTGCAAGAAGCGCCGTCTACCTTCCCCCGCCTCCGAGCGCGCAAGCGCGTCCTTGAGGGGAAGGCATGTAGATCGACTCCTCACGGCGCGTCCCTTTGCGCGGCGAACCAGGCCGCGAGCGCGTCGATCTCGGGATCGGTATAGCCCTTGGCGATGCGGCCCATTACCGTCGGGGCGCGCTCGCCTTTCTGGAAGTCGCGCATCGCCGCGGCGATCTCGGCCGCCGGCCGGCCGTTCAGTCGTGGTATCGCGGTGTCGACGCCTCTGGCCGTCGCGTGGCAGCCGGAGCAGGACATCGCGCCGAAAGGTCCGTCGGGCGAGGCGGCGTGCGCCGCGCCGCCCGACAGTCCCATCAACAGCAGGCCTATCCAGCGGCCGCGGCGCACCTACGCCTTCTTCAGGTCGTGATGCATCAACGGCAGCGAACGGATGCGCTTGCCGGTGGCCTTGGCGATGGCGTTGAGCACCGCCGGCGCGGCCACGGCGATGGTCGGCTCGCCGACACCGCCCCAGAACCCGCCCGACGGCACCAGCACCGTCTCGACCTTCGGCATCTCGTCGATGCGCATCATGTTGTAGCTATCGAAGTTGGTCTGCTCGACAGCGCCATCCTTGATGGTGATCTCGCCGTAGAGCAGCGCCGTCAGACCGTAGACGAAGGAGCCGGCGACCTGGCGCTCGATCTGCGCCGGGTTGACGACGTGGCCGCAATCGGTTGCCGCCGTGATCTTGTGGATCTTCAGCACGCCGGCGTCGCTGACCGACACCTCGGCCACGCCGGCGACATAGCTGCCGTAGCCCATGATCTGCGCGATGCCGTGGAAATGGCCCTTGGGCAGCGGCTTGCCGTAGCCGGCCTTGGCCGCCGCGGCGTTGAGCACCGCGAGCCATTTCGGCTTGAGCATCTTGCGGCGGAACTCCAGCGGATCCTGGCCGGCGGCGGCGGCCAGCTCGTCCATGAAGCACTCCATGTAGACCGCGTTCTGGTTGGTGTTCACACCACGCCAGAAGCCCGGCGGCACGTGCGGGTTGCGCATCGCGTGATCGACCAGCAGGTTCGGCACGTTGTAGCCATAGGCCGCCTCGACGCCGGATGCGGCGAAGCCCTGGAACTGCACCGGATCCATGCCGTTGACCAGGTTCTGCGGCAGCACGGAGCTCAGGATCGACTGGCCGGAGATGCGCACGTGCAGGCCGACCAGGTCGCCTTTGTCGTTCAGGCCGCCGACCAGCTTGCACATGGTCACCGGATGATACTGGCAGTGCGTCATGTCCTCTTCGCGCGACCAGATCAGCTTGATCGGCACGCCGGGCATCTGCTTGGCGATCAGCACGGCCTGGCGCACATAGTCGGTGCGGCCACGCCGGCCGAAGCCGCCACCCAGCAGCATCTTGTAGACCTCGCACTTGGCCGCCGGCAGGCCGGATGCGTCCGCCGTCGCCGCCAGCGCGGCCTCACCGTTCTGCGTCGGGCACCACACCTCGCACTTGTCCGGGGTGAAGAGCGCCGTGGCGTTCATCGGCTCCATGGTGACGTGGTGCTGGTAGGGATAGGAGTACACGGCCTCGATCTTCTTGGCCGCGCCCGCGATCGCCGCCTTGGCGTCACCCGCCTTGTTGCCGACGAAGGCTTCGGCCGCGTCGAGGCCTTCCTTGAGCGTCGCCGCGATGGTCGCGCTCGAAACCTTCGAGTTCGCCGTCTCCTCCCAGACCACGGGCAGCGCGGCGAGCGCGTTGCGCGCGGTCCAATAGGTCTCGGCGATCACCGCGACCGCCGTGTCGCCGACCTTCACCACGCCCTTCACGCCGGGCATGGACTTGACCCTGTCGGCGTCGAAGCTCACGACCTTGGCGCCGAACACCGGCGCGTCCTTGATCGTCGCCGTCAGCATGCCCGGCAAGCGCAGGTCGATGCCGTAGATCTGCTTGCCGGTCAGCTTGTCCAGGGTGTCGAGCCGCTTGAGCGGCTTGCCGGCAATCTTCCAGTCCTTGGGGTCCTTGAGCTTGATCTCCTTCGGCGGGTCGAGCTTGGCGGCCGCCGCAGCGACCTTGCCGTAGGTCAGCTTGCGGTTGGTCGCCTTGTGGGTGATCACGCCCTTGTCGACGGAACACTCCTCCGGCTTGACCTTCCATTCGGCCGCCGCCGCGCGCACCAGCATGTCGCGCGCCGCCGCGCCACCCTGGCGCACGTACTCGTTCGACTCGCGCACGCCGCGGCTGCCGCCGGTCGAGAAGTTGCGCCAGATGCGTTGGCGCGCGAGGTTCTGCGTCGGCGTCGGATACTCGGTGGTCACCTTGGACCAGTCACACTCGAGCTCCTCGGCGACGAGCTGCGCGAGCCCGGTTTCCGTGCCCTGACCCATCTCCGAGCGCGCGATGCGGATCACGACCTTGTCGTCGGGGCGGATCACGACCCAGGCGTTGATCTCGGGCGCCGCCGCCTGGGCATGGGCGCCGAAGAACGGCACGTTGAAGCCGAAGGTGAAGCCGCCACCGGCCGCGGCGGCGCCGGCCATCACGCTGCGACGCCTGACGGGCTTGGCGTGGGCGTTGGTTTTTGTCGTCATGTCGACCTCCCTCACGCCTTGGCCGCTTCATGGATCGCGGCGCGCACCTGCTGATAGGTGCCGCAGCGGCAGATGTTGGTCATCGCCGCGTCGATGTCGGCGTCGGTCGGCTTGGGCTTGTCCTTCAGGAGCGCTACCGCGGCCATGATCATGCCGCTCTGGCAGTAGCCGCACTGCGGCACGTCCTGCGCCAACCAGGCGCGCTGCACCTTGTTCAGCACGCCGTTGGTGGCGAGGCCCTCGACCGTGACGATCTTCTTGTTGCCGGTGACCTGGCTCAGCGGCACCTGGCAGGAGCGCGTCGCCACGCCGTCGATGTGCACCGTGCAGGCGCCACATTGGGCGACGCCGCAGCCGTACTTCGTGCCGGTGAGCCCGATCGTGTCGCGCAGCACCCACAGGAGCGGCGTGCGCGGATCGACAGTCACCTGATGGACTTTGCCATTGACCGTGAGGGCGGGCATGCGAGCTTCTCCCTTGCTGTTGCGAGGCGGCCTTGTCCCCATCAACACGTGGACAGCCGTCGGCTTCCCTGGAGCGGAGCCTAGGGCATTTCACGCCGCGCGGGAAAGGCCGCGTGACGGCGCTGGTCAAACGATCGTGATGCTCGTTACCGCCGCGTTACCGCGGGAAAGCGGTCGCGGCGCGGCCCGCAGACAGTCCATCATTCGCATGCGCGCTACGCAACGGCGAAGCCTTCGTAACCGTTCTTCACCACGGCCTCGCAGCGTTCGAGATAGGCCGGGAAGCCACCGATATAGGGCATGAACACGCGCGGCTTGCCGGGAATGTTTGCGCCGACATACCAGGAGCTGCAGGTCGAGCGCAGAGTCAGGCCGGCGACGCTGCCGACATGCTGGACCCAGCCTTCCTGCGCCGCCTCGGTGGCTTCGATCACCTTGGCGCCGCGCGAGCGCACGGCCTCCAGGCAGTCGGCGATCCATTCGACGTGCTGCTCGATCGACGGCAGCATGTTGGTCAGCACCGACGGCGAACCCGGACCGGTGATGGTGAAGAGATTGGGGAAGCCGGCGATGGTCAGGCCGAGATAGGTCTTCGGGCCCTCCGCCCAGCGATCCTTCAGTTGGCGTCCGCCGCGACCGCGGAAATCGATCCGCAGCAGCGCGCCGGTCATGGCGTCGAAGCCGGTGGCCAGCACGAGATCGTCGAAGACGTAGTCCTTGCCCTTGTGGCGCAGGCCGGTGGCGGTGACGCGCTCGATCGGCTCGGCGCTGACATCGACCAGCTTGACATGCGGCTTGTTGAAGGTCGCCCAGTAGCCGGTATCGACGCATAGCCGCTTGCAGCCGATGATGTTCTTCGGCGACAGCAGCTCGGCGACCTGAGGATCGATCACCGTGTCGCGGATCTTGCCACGCACGAAATCCTGCGCGGTCTTGTTCGACGCATCGTTGAGCAGCAGATCGCCGAACGCGCCCATGAACGGGATGCCGCCATAGGCCCACCGCTCCTCGTACGACTTGCGCCGCTCCTCCTCCGTCGCCTCGATCGCCGAGGCCGGATTGAACTTCAGGTCGATATTGGCCGGCATCTTGCGCGCGCGGGCGCGCATGCCCTTGTAGTCGGCCTTGATCGCGCGCTTGTATTCGTCGGTGAGCGGCTGGTTGTTCGCCGGCACGGTGTAGTTGGCGGTACGCTGGAACACCGTCAGGCCCTTCGCCTGCTCGGCGATGACCGGGATCGACTGGATCGCCGAGGAGCCGGTGCCGATGACGCCCACCGTGCGGCCGGTGAAATCGACGCCTTCATGCGGCCAGTTACCGGTGTGATAGGTCGGGCCCTTGAAATCGGCGAGGCCTTCGATCTTCGGCGTGTTGACCGAGGACAAGCAGCCCATCGCCGTGATCACGAAGGTCGCGACGACGCGCTCGCCCCGGTCGGTCTCGACCGTCCAGGTATTCGACGACTCATCGAAGGTCGCCTTGGTGACCTTGGTCTCGAAGCTTATGTCCTTGCGCAGATCGTAGCGGTCGGCGACGTGGTTGGCGTAGCGCAGGATTTCGGGCTGCGTGGCGTAGCGCTCGGTCCAGTCCCACTCCTGCTGGAGCTGGTCGTCGAACTGGTAGGAATACTGCATGCTCTCGACGTCGCAGCGCGCGCCGGGATAGCGGTTCCAGTACCACGTGCCGCCGACGCCCCTGCCGGTCTCGTAGACGCGCGCCGAGAAGCCCTTCTGGCGCAGCTTGTGCAGCATGTACATGCCGGCGAAGCCCGCACCGATCACCACCGCGTCGAACCGCTCCTGCGCCATCCGTCCCATCCTCCCGGAATCCGTCCGATATGAACGGCCGTTTACCGCACAGAACGTCGCGCGCCAAGAGCCTCGATCGTCGCGGCGGGTATGCGCGTGCCTTTGGGCCTCGCCGCTCCAGCGGCGCTCATGAAAGCGTTGCTGGAGCGGTACGGTCCAAACGGCATCAACGCCGCTCGAAATCGACGCGTTCGTCGACCGGCAGGCCGAGCAGATGGCGGCGCAGGCAGTCGAGCGCCAGCTCGGCGGCGCCGATACGCAGCCATTCGCGGCCGCCTTGCAGGCGCGCGGTGCGCGACACCGTTGTGTCGGCATCGGCGATGCCCAGGCAGATCGTGCCGCCGAACTCGATGCGATCGGCGCCCTGGTCGAGATCGATCAGCGACACCAGGGCGTGACTGGCGCCGCTGCCGCGACGCAGCGCCGTCGCCAAGGTCGCGGCGCTGTCGGCGGAGATATCCGAGGCGTTGGCGCCGATCGAGCGCGACAGCTCGGCGAGATCACGGGAGATCACGCCGCGCCGGAAGACGGACTCCGCGCCCTCGATCGGCGAGACGCGCGCGGCGATCTCGCCACCGGTGAACATCTCGGCCACCGACAGCGAGCCGCCGCGCTTCCTGAGCGCGTCGAGCACGACGCCCTCCAGGGTCTGATCGTCCTCGGCGATGATGAAATTGCCCAGCCGCTTGCGCACCTCCGCCTCGACCGGCGCCAGCGCGCGCGCCAGACCCTCGGCGTTGGCGCCGCGCGCGGCGAGCTTTGTCTCGAGCTGCGGGTAGTGCGCCTGGAAGCCCAGCTTGACCTCGACGCCGTTGGCCAGCGCCTCGATACCCGCGAGCATCTGGTCGGCGCGCGACTCGCCTATGCCAAATGAATGGAAACGCTTCAGCCGCGTGACGCTTTCCACACCACTCATCTTCAGCAGACGCGGAATGAGCTGCTCGTCGAGCATCTTCTTCAGCTCGCGCGGCACGCCTGGCGTGAAGAAGAAGCGCGTCTTGCCGATATTGACGGCGAAGCCGCAGGCCGTGCCGATCGGGTTGTCGATGAACTCCGCGCCCGCGGGCAGCATCGCCTGCTTGACGTTGTTGGGCGGCATGACGCGATTGCGCCGGGTGTAGAACGCCTCCATGCGCTTGAGCCATTCCTGGTCAAGCACCAGCTCGACGCCGGCCGCCTGCGCCGCGACCTCCTGCGACAGATCGTCGACCGTCGGACCCAGCCCACCGTTGACGATCACCGCGTCGGCGCGCGTCGCGGCCTCGCGGAACGCCTTGAGCAGCGCCTCGCGATCGTCACCCACCGTCGTGCCCCACACCACATCGAGCCCGACCTCGCCCAGCCGCCACGCCATGTGGCTGTAGTTGGTATTGATGGTCTTGCCGGTGAGGATCTCGTCGCCGGTGCACAGAATCTCGATACGCATGCCTGCTCTCCCCATTCGGGGCAGCACGATACGCTATGATTGACCCGGGACGGAACGCCAACAAGCGACGGGAGACAAGCCGTGCGCATTCATAATCTGTACGTCGACGACAAAGGCATCTCGCATTTCCGCGACATCGAGGTCGAGTGGGGCGAGAGCACGCCGAGCGGCCAGGTATCCAAGCGCCTGCCGGCCACCGGCATCATCTTCCGCAAGGTGCAGCCGACCTACGACCTCGACTGGCATCCCGCGCCGCGCCGGCAATACATCATCAACCTCGACGCCGGCGTCGAGATTACCGCCGGCGACGGCGAGGCGCGCGTGATCGGCGCCGGTGAGGTGATCCTGGTCGAGGATGTCATTGGCCAGGGCCACAAATCCAAGGCGATCGCCGGCAAGATCCGCCACTGCATCTTCGTGCCGATCGACTGAGCGCCCTCCGTCAATGCGGCGCAGCTTGTCATTCCGAGCGGAGCGAGGAATCTAGTTAGTCCTGGATCCCTCGCTACGCTCGGGATGACAGTTGGAAATTGGGAGAACGTCCGTGATCTACGACTACATCATCGTCGGCGGCGGCTCGGCCGGCTCGGTGCTGGCCAACCGGCTGTCGGCGCGCAGCTCCAACAAGGTGCTGGTCTGCGAAGCCGGCCAGGACACGCCGCCGGGCAACGAGCCGCCGGAAATCCGCGACTCGTATTCTGGTACGGCGTACTTCGATCCGCGCTTTCACTGGACCGAGCTCAAGGTCCACACCCAGGTGGTGAGCCACAACAATCCGCACGAGAACCGCCCGCCGCTGCGCAAGTACGAGCAGGCGCGCGTGCTGGGCGGCGGCTCCTCGATCAACGGCCAGATGGCCAACCGTGGCGCGCCCACCGACTACGCCGAGTGGGTCGAGCGCGGCGCCGAGGGCTGGGGCTGGGACGCGGTGCTGCCCTACTTCAAGAAGGTCGAGCGCGATCTCGATTTCGACGATGCCTGGCACGGCAAGGACGGCCGCATCCCGGTACGCCGCATCCCGGTCGAGCACTGGACCAGGCACGCGCAGGCGGTGGGCGAGGCCTGCAAGCAGGCTGGCATGAAGTTCCTGCCGGATCAAAATGGTGAGTTCGTCGACGGCTACTTCCCCGTGACGCATTCCAACGCCGCGGAGCAGCGCGTCTCGGCGGCGATGGGCTATCTCGACGCGACGACGCGCAAGCGGCCCAACCTCACCATCTCGACCAACACCCAGGTGAAGTCGCTGATCTTCGACGGCACGCGCTGCGTCGGCGTCACCGCCACGGTCAACGGCGCGGACCAGGAGTTCCGGGGACGCGAGATCATCCTGTCCTCGGGCGCGATCCATTCGCCGGCACATCTGCTGCGCGCCGGCATCGGACCAGTCGGGCATCTCAGGGACATGGGCATCGAGGTGGTCTCCGCCCTGCCCGGCGTCGGCCAGCGGCTGATGGATCATCCCTCGATCGCGCTGTCGTCCTTCATCCGGCCCAAGGCGCGCATGAACGAGCACACGCGCCGCCACATCCAGGTCGGCATCCGCTATTCCTCCGATCTGCCCGGCATTCCCAAGAGCGACATGTTCGTCGCCGTGGTCAGCAAGTCGGCGTGGCATGCGGTGGGCGAGCAGATCGCCTCGCTGCTGACCTTCATCAACCGGACCTACTCCGAGACTGGGCAGGTGAAGCTCGCGACGCGCGACTGGCGGGCCGAGCCGATCGTCGAGTTCAACCTGCTGTCCGACACGCGCGATCTCGACCGGCTGAAGCAAGGCTTCCGCAAAATGGCGGCGCTGCAGATGATGGAGCCATTGAAGGCGGTGACCGACAATCCGTTCCCCGCCTCCTACTCCGAGCGCGTGCGCAAGATCGGCGTGGTCAACGCCAAGAACAAATTCCTCACGTCGGTGATCGCCAAATTCCTCGACGGGCCGGCGGCGCTGCGCAAGTACATGATCGAGAAGTACGTCGTCGAAGGATTCACCTTCGAGCAGGTGATGTCCGACGACGAGGCGCTGGAGGCCTTTGTGCGCCAGGCGGCGATCGGCGTGTGGCACGCGTCGTGCACTTGCCGCATGGGCCGCGCCGACGATCCGATGGCGGTTACCGATATCAGCGGCCGCGTGCGCGGCGTGCAGGGGCTGCGCGTGGTTGATGCCTCGATCTTTCCGATCGTGCCCTGCGCCAACACCAACTTCCCCACCTTGATGACGGCGGAGAAGATCTCCGACGCGATCCTCGCGGGCAATTGACGTATTCCCCTCTCCCCGCGAAGACGGGGAGAAGGAAGGGAGGAACCACCATGTCAGTGATCCTGGGCTCTGGCGAGCATCGCTATCGCGTGGTCGAGAACTGGGCCCGGCTGCCCGACGGCTGGGAGTTCCGCGACGTCGCCGCGGTCGCGGTCGACAGCAAGGACAACGTCTACGTCTTCAATCGCGGCCAGCACCCGATGATCGTATTCGACCGCGCCGGCAACTTCCTGCGCTCTTGGGGCGAGGGCCTGTTCAGCCGCGCGCACGGCATCGACATCGACAGCGACGACGTTCTGTATTGCACCGACGACGGCGACCACACCGTGCGCAAGGTGACCACCGACGGCAAGGTGCTGCTGACCATCGGCGTGCCCAACCAGCCCGCACCCTTCCTCAGCGGCAAGCCGTTCAACCGCTGCACCCACACCGCGCTGTCGCCCAAGGGCGAGATCTACGTCTCCGACGGCTACGGCAATTCCTGCGTCCACAAGTACGATCCAAGCGGCCGACACCTGATGCGCTGGGGCACGACGGGCACCGATCCGGGCGAGTTCAACATCGCCCACAACATCGCCACCGACGACGACGGCTGGGTCTATGTCGCCGATCGCGAGAACCACCGCGTGCAGGTGTTCAACGGCGACGGCAAGTACGAGATGCAGTGGAACAACATGCATCGTCCTTGCGCGCTGTACTGCTGCGGCGGCAAGAACCCGCAATTCATCATCGGCGAGCTCGGGCCAGGCATGCCGGTCAACGCCAAGCACACCAATCTCGGCCCGCGCTTGGCCATCGTCGACAAGACGGGCAAGACCATCGCGCGCCTGGGCGGCGAGCGCGGCCCGGGCCTGGAGACCGGCCAGTTCCTGTCGCCGCACGGGCTTGCGGTGGATTCGCGTGGTGACATCTATGTCGGGGAGGTCAGCTACACCAACTGGCCAAGCTCCAATCCCGGCCAGACGATGCCGAAGGTCCTGCGCACGCTGCAGAAGCTGGAGAAAGTGGCGTGAACGCGGATTTCGTCGTTGTCGGTGCGGGCTCGGCGGGTTGTGTCGTCGCGTCCCGCCTGAGCGAGACCGGCGCGACGGTGACGCTTCTCGAGGCCGGGCCGACCGACTGGTACCCGTTCATCCATATTCCCGCCGGCGTGCGCACGCTGCTGCGCAACAAGCGCATGAACTGGAACTACGAGAGCGAGCCGGAGGCGGTCAGCGGCAACCGGCCGATCCATTGGCCGCGCGGCAAGGTGCTCGGCGGCTCGAGCTCGATCAACGGCATGCTCTACGTTCGCGGCAACGCTACGGACTACGACGGCTGGGCGCAGATGGGCTGCCGCGGCTGGTCGTTCGACGACGTGCTGCCGCTGTTCAAGAAGTCCGAGGACTACAAGCCGGGCGACTCCAGCGTGCGCGGCAAGGGCGGACCGCTGAAGGTCGAGGACTACCGCACCATCCTGCCCCTCACCCATCTGTTCGTGAAGGCGGCGCAGGAGGCCGGCTTCACCTTCAATGCCGACCTCAACGGCCACAGCCAGGAAGGCGTCGGCTACTCGCAGATGACACGGCGCGGCCGCTTCCGCGGCTCGACCGCGCGCACCTTCCTTGCCGAGGCGCGCGGGCGCGCCAATCTCCGCGTCGAGACCAACGCCATCGCCACGCGCCTGCTGTTCGAGGGCACGAAATGCGTCGGCGTCGCCTTCCGCCAGAACGGCGTCGATCGCGAGATCCGCGCCGCGCGAGAGGTGATCGTCAGCGGCGGCGCAGTGAACTCGCCGCACTTGCTGCAGATTTCCGGCATCGGCCCGGCCGAGCACCTCAAGAGCATCGGCGCGCCTGTCGTGCTCGATTCGCCGGGCGTCGGCGCCAATCTGATCGACCACTACGTGATCCGCATCTCGCATCGCGTGAAGGATCTCGTGTCGCTCAACAACCTCGCGCGCGGACCGCGGGTCGTGGCCGAGGCCATCCGCTACGTCGTCACCGGCAAGGGCGCGCTGACCATGGGAGTCACCAGCGCGCAGGTCTTCTGCCGCAGCCGCGAGGGGCTGGCGAGCCCCGACCTGCAATTGCTGTTCACGCCCGCCAGCTCCGACCCCATGCGCATCGGCGAGCTGGAGCGCGAGGCCGGCATGACGGTGGCGATCTGCGTCGTGCGGCCCGACAGCCGCGGCACGATCATGGCCACCACGACCGATCCCACGGCCAAGCCAGCGATCCGGCCCAACTACATCTCTGCCGCCGAGGATCTGCGGGTGATGACCGCGGGCTTCCGCCATACACGCCGCATCTTCGCGGCACCGTCGATGGCGCAACACAGCGCTGGCGAGATCGCCCCCGGCCCGTCGGTCGAGAGCGACCTCGACGTCGCCGACTACGCCAGGCGCGCCGGCAACACGCTCTACCACCCGGTCGGCACCTGCCGCATGGGCGAGGATCCGCGCGCGGTGGTCGATTCACGGCTGCGCGTGCGCGGCATCGGCGGGCTGCGGGTGATCGACGCCTCGATCATGCCGACCTTGACCACCGGCAACACCAACGCGCCCACCATCATGATCGGCGAGAAGGGCGCTATGATGATCCGCGAGGATTCTGGCTTGGCGGCATGAAGAACGCCAGCCAGGCGCCCACGACATTGCCGCAGCCGGCGACAATCACGGCGACGCGGTAGCCGCCGGTGAGATCGAAGAGAAAGCCGGCCAGCACCGGCAAGGTGACGGCGGCGACGCACCAGCCGATATAGAGCAGGCTGGCGATGCGGCCGTACTCGGTCTTCGGCCAGTACATCGCGATGGCGCCGGCGGTCGAGCCGGAGATCAGGCCGTAGCCGATGCCGATCATGCCCAAGGTCACGGTCGAGACCAGCGCCTGCGGGAACAGCGACAAGACGACGGCGCCGGTCAACGACAGCAGGTGCGCCACCGCCATGACGCGCGGGATGGCGAAGCGATCGACCAGCCAACCGCCGCTCAGCCGCGCGGCGGCGATGGCGGCGGGAATCGCGGTGGTGGCGGCGAGCGCGATCTCGGGCGACGCGCCGTAGGCGGTGATGATGCCCGCGGCCTGACTCAGCACGGTCAACCCCGCGGCCGCCGCAAGGAAGAACACCAGGGATAGGCGCCAGAAGATTGCCGCCCGTGGCGGCGATTGCGGGGCAGTCCGCGTCGCTTCCGGCTCGGCCAGACGCGCGCGCGCATGGACGGTGAGCAGCGTCGCCAGTACGCCGACGATCGCCACCACAACGCCCAGCCCGCCCATCACCACGCGCACGTCCCAATGGGCCACGGCCCAGCCGAACAGCGGCGCCGCGATGACGGCGCCGGCGGGATAGAGGCTGACGATGTAGCCGTTCACCAGGCCTTGCCGTCCGCTCAGCATCAGGTTCATGCCCTGCTGCAGCATGATGTAGGCGGCGCCGCCGCCGATGCCGAACAGCACGCCGTAGCCGATGGTCAGCAGCGCCAGCCCATCGGCGATCGCCGCGAGCCCCAGGCCCGCGGTGCTGAGCGCGCAGCACGCCGCGACCAGCACGGGCACCGACGCCAGTCGGTAGAGGCGTGGCGCGATGTTCATGCCGACCGTGAAGCTGATCGTCGCGGCGGCGAAGACGATCGCCAGATCCGACCGGCTGACGCCCAACGATCGCTCCAGCGGCTTGAGGAACACGCTGAAGGCGTAGAGCGAGCCCATCGGCAGGTTCACCAGCGTCACTGCCAGCAACATCGCCCAGGGGCGCGGAGGATCAGCGCTCACGTTTCGTCGTCCTGAGCGCAGCGAAGGACGACAGGGTGGTTCATTCCTCGCCCGACTCCTTGTACGCCGCATTGAGCGCGACCATGCGATTGTAGGCGTCCATATCAGGGTCGGCGACGCGCGAGGGCGGCACGTAGAGCGTGTAGGCGATCGACAGCGGTTCGCTCATCAGGTCGGCTGCGACGATCTGGCGGATGATCGACTCGCAGCCCGGCAGCACCGCGGCGTCGTAGAGGTACATCGCGTGCGCCGGCCCGTAGATGCGCTCGAGCTTCTCGACGAGCAGCGACATGGCCGGCAGGGCGTAGCTACCCTGCTTGTGGGTGGCGAAGCCGAAAATGCCGATCTGCCACAGCACGACCGCCGAGCTGGTGTCGACGCTGCGCCGGTTGAGCACGAAATCGGTGGCCTCGAAGGACTGGCAGCCATGGATGCCGGGATCGACGCCGAGATCGGCGAACAGACAGTCCTCGGCCGAGATGCCCGGCAGCATGCGCGCCTCGAAGCCTTCGGCGCGCGCGCGGCGGATCGCTTCATGCGCCGGCGAGACGAAGACGCCGGGATGACCGTAGAACGCCGCGCAGGTCAGGTCGCCGGCGCGCAGGCAGGCGAGGATGCGATCGACCATGCCGCCATAGGCATCCGTGCGATCCTTGTCGGCGACATAGGTGTCGGCCAGCGACCGCGCGCCCTCGGGATTGAGCGAGCGGATCGCGCCCTCGGCGATCGGATCGCCGACGAGATAGAGCACCGTGTCGGCGCGCTTGATCCACGCCACCGCCTCGGTGGTCATCTGGCCCACGGTGCGGATGCCGGTGCCGACGATCACCAGCGAGCCCCGGCGCGCCGGCGGGTCGTTGGCGCCGAAGGGATCGTCGCGGTCGGCCATCAGCTTTTCCCCGGCAACGCGACGGGCGAGGCCGGCGCCGCCGGCAGCGCCGTGTGGGTGAGTCGCGTGTAGATCGTGCGCGCGTTGGCGCTTTTCACGATGTCGCGCTCTGCCGCGTCGAGTCCGGCCGCGGCCATCGCCGCTTCGGGATCGCGCAGAAACGCCTCGTGCTTCATTGGGTCTGTCGCCATCGCGACCCAGAACGCCATCAACCGATCTTCCGCCACGTCGTCCTCCGTACCGGCACGCTAGCATAGGAGGGCCGCCGGCGAGCGCCGTTGATGCCCATGGCGGCGGCGGACTACGCTGACGCAAACAACGCGGGGAAACGGACGGGATGGCGATCGACAAGCGCGTGGCGAGCGCCCAGGCGGCGATGGAGGGCGTGCGCGACGGCGCGGTGGTCTTCGTCTCCGGCTTCGGCGGCGCCGGTTTCGCCAACGTTCTCATTCGCGCGTTGCGCGATCACGGCGCGAAGGAGCTGACCCTGGTGGTGAACTCCGCCACCCACCGCCTTTCGCTGACGCACGAGCTGATCGCCAACGGCCAAGTGCGCAAGGTGATCGCCAGCGCCGGACGCGGGCGCGAACCCGGACTGTCGGTGTTCGAGCAGCTGCTGAAGGACGGCAAGATCGAGTTCGAATGCGTACCGCAAGGCACCTTCGCCGAGCGCATCCGCGCCGGCGGCGCGGGCATCCCCGCCTTCTATACGCCCGTCGCCTACGGCACGGATCTGGCGAAAGGCAAGGAAACGCGCACGATCAACGGACGGGACTGCGTGCTGGAGCATGCGATCAGCGGCGACCTCGCCCTCCTGCGCGCCGACATCGCCGACCGCTTCGGCAATCTTGTCTTCCGCCACGCCCAGGTGAACTTCGGGCCGGCGATGGCGACGGCGGCGAGGCTGGCGGTGGCCGAGGTGCGCGCGACGCAGGACGAGCCGATCGCGCCCGAGCGCGTGCAGCTGTCGGGCGTCTTCATCGATCGCGTCGTGGCGGTGGGAGCGTAAGACCGATGCCCGGACTCAATCGCAACGAAATGGCTTGGCGCGCGGCGCAGGACATCGCCGATGGCACCGTCGTCAATCTCGGCATCGGCATCCCGGTGCTGGCCTCCGATCACCTGCCGGCCGGCCGCGACGTCTTCTTCCAGTCCGAGAATGGCGTGATCGGCGTCGGCCCTGCCGCCGCTCTCGACGAGGCCGACAGCGACCTGGTCGACGCCGGCAGCCGCACTGTCACCTTGCGCTCGGGCGCCACCATCGTCGATTCGACGGCGTCCTTCGCCATGATCCGCGGCGGGCATATCGACGTGACCGTCCTTGGCGCCTTTGAGGTCGCGTCCAACGGCGATTTCGCTAACTGGGATTCGCGCATACCCGACAAGGGCCCGCTGGTCGGCGGCGCCATGGACCTCGCCGTCGGCGCGCGCGCGGTCTGGGCGATCATGGAGCACAACACGCGCGCCGGCGCGCCGCGCCTGCTGGAGCGCTGCGCGCTGCCACTCACCGCGGTGCGCTGTGTGCGCCGCGTGTTCACCGATATCGCCGTGGTCGATATCACCGCCGCAGGCTTCGTCGTGCGCGAGTTGCTGGCCGATGTCAGCGTCGATCAGCTGCGTGCCCGTACCGGCGCGCCGTTCTCGCTGGCGCCTGACTTCAAGCCACTATTGGTACCGCCGCTGCCCGCTTGAGCTTGACAAGCGGGCACTGAAGTTCTTTTTTTGTTCTCATCATGGATGCGACCATCCTTCACGCGGATCTGGACGCCTTTTATGCGTCGGTCGAGCAGCTGCTCGACCCGTCGCTGCGGGGCAAGCCGATCGCCGTCGGCGGCGGGGTCGTGCTGGCCGCGTCCTACGAGGCCAAGGCCTTCGGCGTCCATAGCGCCATGCCGGGGCGGCGCGCACGCGAGCTCTGCCCGCAGCTCATTTTTGTCGACGGTCATTTCAAGGAGTACCAGCGGCTGGGTGACGCGGTCATGAACGTGATCGGCGACTTCACACCGTTGGTCGAGCGCATCTCCATCGACGAGGCCTTCGCCGATGTCGTGGGCTGCACCCATCTCTTTGGTTCGCCCGAGGAGATCGCACGGGCGATCCGCCATCGTGTTCGGACGGAGCTCGGCCTGCCGATTTCGGTCGGCGTGGCGCGCACCAAACACCTGGCGAAGATCGCTTCGCAGGTCGCCAAGCCCGACGGTTTGAAGGTCGTCGATCCCGCCACCGAGCTGGACTTCCTGCACAACCTGCCCGTCGCGCTGATGTGGGGCGTGGGCCCGGCCACGCAAGCACGTCTGGCCGGGATCGGCGTGACGACCATCGGGCAATTGGCACGAACGTCGCCGCGCGCGCTTGAACGGCTGCTGGGCCCGGCGGTGGGCGAGAAGCTCGCAGCGCTGGCGTGGAATCGCGATCCGCGCGAGATCAGGACGGATCATCGCGCGCGATCGGCGGGCGCGCAGTCAGCGCTCGGCAGGAAGCCCGCCGAAGCGCATGTCATCCACCCGACCTTGGCGCATCTTGCCGATCGGATCGGCGCGCGACTGCGCGCCAAGTCTCTGGCCGGCCGGACCGTGACGGTGCGCGTCCGGTTCGCCGACCTGCGCGCGGTCACCCACGCCGCGACGTTCGACGCGCCGGTTTCCTCGACGGCGAGCCTGACGGAGATCGCCGAGGACCTCGTGCGCGCGGTCCTCGCACGACATTCCGACGAGCGATACATCTCCTTGCTGGCGATCTCAGTGTCCCATCTCGAGAAGGTCTCGCGCCTGCAGCTCGAGCTCGCGCTCGGCCTGGCGGACGAAGGCCGCCGCCCCGGCACAAGACGCGGCATGGCGCGCGAAGCGGCCGACCGGGCGGTCGACAAGATTCGCGATCGTTTCGGATGGGGCGCCGTGGGCTATGGTTCGGTCGCGTTGGGCGCCTACCGGTCCGTTCCCGACGCGTTTCGCGAGCTCGCCGAACGGGACCTGTAGTCATTGGGGTTGTCTCATGCGTGTGTTTGCGATCGTCGCCGCTCTGGCCGCGCTGCTCGGCGCGACGCCCGGCCATGCGCAGTATCCCGACAAACCGATCCGCGTGGTGGCGCCTTTCGCGCCGGGCGGCAATGTCGACGTCACCGCGCGGCTGCTGGCCTCAAAACTCAAGGACGTGCTGGGCCAAACCGTGGTGGTCGAGAACAAGCCCGGCGCTGGCGGGCTGATCGGCGGCGAGCACGTCGCGCGCTCGGCGCCCGATGGCTACACCCTGATGGTCGCGGCCAATTCGCTGGTGCTCGGCCCAGTGGTCTACGGCCGCGCGCCCTACGATTGGCGGCGCGACTTCCAGCCGATCAGCCTCGCCTCGGCAGTGCCGATGGTGCTGGTCGTGCATCCCTCGGCACCCGTGAAGAGCCTGGCCGACGTGATCGCGCTGGCGCGGACCAGCCCGGACAAGATCCCGGTCGCCACCGCCGGCGCCGGCACCACGAACCACCTCGCCATCGCGCGCATCGGCGGCGCGACCAATGTCGAGTTCACCCTGGTGCACTACAAGGGCAGCGGAGCGGCCGTGGTCGACGTGATCGCGGGCCAGGTGCCGGCGCAGATCGATCAGCTCAGCACCGCGCTGCCGCATATCCGCGCCGGCAAGTTGCGTGCGCTGGCGGTGACCTCGCCGCGACGCGTGCCGCAGCTGCCCGACGTGCCCACGGTGATGGAGTCCGGCGTCGCCGGCCTGACCGACTATGACGCCGTGACTTTCGCCGGCCTGTTCGCGCCGGCGAAGATTCCCGCCGAGGTGCTGGCCAAGCTCAACGCCGCCATGGCGAGCGTGCTGAAGGATCCGGAGATCGCCAAACGCTTTGACGATCTCGGCGCGCAGCCACAGCACAGCACGCCCGAGGCTTTCGCGGCGATGCTGGAGAAGGAAGACCAAATCTGGTCGCCGCTGATTCGCAAGCTCGGCATCAAGGCGGAGTAGCGGACCACGACCTCACGCCGAGGAGGCCGCGAGGCGGCCATATCGAAGCATGGGCGACGCGTGGGGTGTCGCCCACCCTCCGAGACGCGGCCCACAGGCCGCTCCTCGGGGTGAGGTCGGGCTCAACGGAAGGCCTGCACCTTCGCGTTGTCTTCGGTCGACAGCGCATGGTCGAAGAGCGTCCATGTCGCGTTGCTGTCGTGCACGACCTCGAGTCGCAGGGTTACCGCCACGCCAGGCAGCGGCGTGATGACGGCCTGCTCCTCGGCCTTGCCGTTCCAGCCGGCGATCAGATCGCGCTGGCCGCCGCGGAAGTCGCGGTTGGCCGGCGGCCCGAATCGCGTCGTGGTTTCCTCGAGGATCGCCGCCGCCGACTTGCCCGGCGGCGCCTGGGTAAGCGAAACCTCGACCACCTTCGCGCCGCTCAGCGGCGAGACGAAGCCGGCGGACAGCGTGCGACCATCGGTGAGATTGGCAATCAGCCGGCGCACATAGGTCTCGCTGCCCTTGTCGCGCCGCGCCTGCGGCGTGAGCTGCGTGATGCGGCGCACATCGCGCACGTCGGTGCGCCGGCCCAGCGCCGCCTCGACCTCGGCCAGGCTCATGCCGGGCCGCAAGTCGAGCAGGTCTGCCTTGTCCACCGGCGTCGGCGCCGCCATCGCCACGCGGCCGATGACCATCACGCAAAGCGTGACGATCACGGCCAACGCGAGGAACACCGCGTCGGGCAGACGACGCATCGGCATGGCGCGCGCCTGGATCCTCTCGCGCATGACGATCACGGCGGGAAGCACATGCGCGCGAAACTCCAGGGTGTGATGAACTGCGGCAGCACCGATGGCGCGGGCTCGCCCGCGTCCATGCGCGCGGCGTCGAGGTGGGGCGTCGGGTCCATCAGATCTGCGCGCCGCTGGTAGGGCGGGTTGCGACGGTTGGTCAGCGGCCCGGTCGCGGAGTTGTCGTACATCTCGAAATGCAGCATGTGGCTGCCGCCCGAGAGCCGGCCGATGCTGGCGATATGCTGGCCCTTGGTCACCGAGGCGCCGATGCGGATGCCGGCCGGCAGGCTGCGCGAGACCTCGCCGTAGCGCACGGTAAAGACGCCGTGGTCAACCTCGAGGGCATAGGTGTCATGGTAGAAATAATAGAACGCCTTGACGGTGCCGTCCTCGACGGCGCGCACCGCCGTGCCGACCGGCGCGATCAGATCGCAACCCGCGTGCTTGCGGGTGCCGCTGGAGCGATTGGCACCGAAGCGCCGGCCGCCCGTGTTGTAGGCCAGGGACGGTCTGGCATTGAGTGGAAACAACATCGGAACCTCCGGACTAAGCTACCCCTGGGTCTGGCTCCCCCAATTGCCTAAATTATGTGTGTGCTCACTTTTATTGTCAAGGAAGAGTCGAAAGCGACCTCCGAAAAAGCGGAGGATAACGACTTCGATATCGGAACGCCGTCACTGGAGAAACAGTCATGCCGCGCCACGCCTTTTTTTGCTTCCATCGCGAGCGGGATCGCTGGCGAGCGGACCAGGTGCGCAAGAGCTGGATCGAGCGCGACAGCAGCGAATCTGGCTTCCCCGATCCGGCGGACTGGAACGCGATCCTCGATGGCGGCGACGAGGCGCTCGAGGCGTGGATCGACAAGGAGCTTGAAGGCACGACGGTGACGGTGGTGCTGGTCGGCGCCGAGACCGCCGAGCAGGACCACGTGCTGACCGAGATCGAGAAGAGCTACGACCGCGGCAACGGGCTGTTGGTGATCTTCATCAACGGCATGCTCGACCAGGGCGGCGCGCGCGACAAGAAGGGCGCCAACCCGCTGGCCGACTTCCAGGTCGACCACGACCGCGTGAAGGTGCCGCTGTCGAAGCTGTACCCGTCCTATGACTGGGTCACCGACATGGGCCGCATGAACCTCAACGCCTGGATCGAGGACGCCGCACGGCGCGCCAACAAGGCGTGAGCCCGACCGAACGACTGCTCGCCCTTCTCGACCACCTCGGCCTAAAGCGGGCGCACATCGCCACCCAGATGCCCGGCGACATCGCCGGGCTGGCGTCGATGCACGGCGAGAGGCTGGCCGGCATCGTGCTGTGCGTACCGACGCGGCTCGATCCGGCGCAATTCCAGCACGTCAGCGATCGCCTGCTGATGATCTGCGGCGCGGGCGGCCTCACCGCCGACGTCACGTCGCGCGCCGCCCAACGCCTGTCCGGCGCCGCGCGGCACGTGCTCGCCGACTACGACGCGCCGGGCTGGGCCGATGTCATGGCCGACCGCACCGCCGAGATCGCCACGCGCATGACGGGCTTCCTCGATGGTCATGCGGCCAGCGCGCCGACCGCGCCCAAGCAAGAGGGCATGCACGCCGAGATCACCTACCGCATCGAGGGAGCGGGGCCGGCGCTCCTGTTGTTGCCGTTCTTCCTCGCGCCTTCGCAATGGGCGCCGGCGATGCCCGCGCTGACAAGGCACTTCAGCGTCGTCACGCTGGGCGGCCCGCATCTGGGCGGCGTCGCGGCGCTGGAGGATCGCGCCAAGGCGCCGACCTACCAGGCGATGTTCCGCACCCTGATCGACATCATGGCGCCCAAGCCCGGCGAGGCAATCCTCGATGTCGGCTGCGGCGCCGGCTCGCTCGATCGATTGCTGGCCAAGCGCCTGGGCAGCGCCAACCCGATCACGGCGATGGATACCAACGCCTTCCTAAGGAGCGAGGCGGCGACCCTGGCGAAGGCCGAGGGCGTCGACGCCACGATCCGCTTCGTACCGGGCGACGCGGAGAAGCTGCCGTTTCCCGACGCGAGCTTCGGCTGCGCCTTCTCGGTCACCGTGCTCGAGGAATGCGACGCCGATCGCGCCATTGCAGAGATGAAGCGTGTGGTGAAACCGGGCGGCCGCATCGGCATCGTCGTGCGCGCGCTCGACATGCCGCAATGGTGGAACCTGAAGCTGCCGCCCGACATCACCGAGAAGATCGTCGTGCCGCCGCAATCCGTCGCCGCCAAAGGCGTCGCCGATGCCAGCCTCTATCGTCGCATGCGCGAGGGCGGGCTCGTCGACCTCACCTGCTTCCCCTCGCTGATCACGCTCGACCGGCCCGAGGGGCCAATCTGGCGCTATCGCGAGGATCATGTGCTCTCGCTGCTGAGCGGTGAGCAGATGCCGACCTGGCGCGCGACTCGCGACGCGGCCGAGCAAGCGGGCCTGCTGTTCATGGCACACCCGATGCACTGCGCCGTGGGTGTCAAGCCGGCGGCATGAGCTCGCGACGAATGTCGTCCCGCACTAACCCGCCTGATTGCTGAAAAAGCGATTGGGCGGGCGCGTCAGGCCGAGGTTCTCGCGCAAAGTGGTGCCCTCGTATTCCTTGCGGAACAGGCCACGGCGCTGCAGCTCGGGCACGACGCGATCGACGAAATCGTCGAGACCCTCAGGCAGGTACGGGAACATCACGTTGAAGCCGTCGCTGCCCTCCTCCATCAGCCATTGCTCCATCTGCTCGGCGATGGTCTGGGGCGTGCCGACGAAGCTGAGGCCGGCGAAGCCACCCAGGCGCTGCGCCAGCTGGCGTACCGTGAGGTTGTCGCGCTGGGCGAGCGCGATGGCGCGCTCGCGGCCGCTCTGGCTGGCGTTGCTCGGCGGGATCTCGGGCAGCGGCCCGTCAGGATCGAATTTCGAGGCGTCGGTGCCCAGCGCGATCGACAGCGAGGCGATGGCGCTGTCGTAGTGCACCAGGCTGTCGAGATGGGCGCGTTTGGCCTTCGCCTCCTCGACCGTGTCGCCGACCACGACGAAGGCGCCGGGCAGCATCTTGAGCTGGTCGGGCTCGCGACCCACCGCCTTCATGCGGCCCTTGATGTCGGCGTAGAGCCGCTTGCCGTCGGCGAGGCTGCCGACGCCGGCGAACACCATCTCCGCCGTCTCGGCCGCGAGCTGCTTGCCGGCCTCCGAGGCGCCGGCCTGCACGATCACCGGCCAGCCCTGGATCGGCCGGCCGACATTGAGCGGCCCGCGTACCTTGTAGTACTTGCCCTTGTGGTTCAGCACATGCAGCTTGGCCGGATCGAAGTAGACGCCGGCCTCGACGTCGCGGATGAAGGCGTCGTCGGCCCAGCTGTCCCACAGCCCGGTGACCACGTCATAGAACTCGCGCGCGCGGCGATAGCGCTCGTCGTGCTCCATGTGGTCGTCGAGGCCGAAATTCAACGCCGCGTCGGGGTTCGACGTGGTGACGATGTTCCAGGCGGCGCGACCACCGCTCAGATGGTCGAGCGAGGCGAAGCGACGCGCCAGGTGATAGGGCGCGTCGAAGGTGGTCGAGCCGGTAGCGATCAGGCCGATATGCTCGGTGACGGCGGCGAGCGCGGGCAGCAATGTCGGCGGATCGATCGAGGTCACCGTGGCGCTGCGCTTGAGCGCCTCCATCGGCATATTGAGCACCGCCAGGTGATCGGCCATGAAGAAGGCGTCGAACTTGCCGCGTTCCAGGGTCTGGGCGAAGCGCTTGAGATGCTTGAAGTTGAAATTGGCGTCGGGGAAGGCGCCGGGATAGCGCCAGGCGGCGGTATGGATGCTGACCGGGCGCATGAAGGCGCCGAGGCGGAGCTGACGGGACATCGGACACCGGTGGACGTGACGGGCGTTGTCCGTCACTTAGCCGGGGCGCAGGTGGCTTTCAAAGCGACTTTCCTTGCGCACCGGATAAGTCGCCCTGGCGTTACCGAACGGCGCGGCGACCCAGCAGATCGATTTCGGGCGTAGGGTCCCATTGGTGTCTCCAGGGACCGGTGTCCAACCCGCGGCGCAGCCCGGGTCTCGAACGGCGCAGCGGCGGGCCCGGGCGATGGGACGGCACCGGCGGTACGGCCGAAACGCCGGCGATCCACGTGCCGGCCACATAGGTCTTGGCATAGCCGGTGAGCGTGAGAAATTCGGTCAGATACTCGACGAAGCGCTTCTCGCCGTTCAGAACGAAGTGCCCTTCGTTGGCATCGAACAGGCGATAGCAATGCCCAAAGCGCTGCACGGCGATGGCATGCGCGCCACCCGTGCGGCGCAACTCGAAGTAATAGAGCCCGTCGCCCGCGAAGACGCGGTCCCGCACGAGCTCGGCGCTGACGCCCCGCTCCGTGCGCATGTAGAGCGCGCGATTGACCGGCACCTCGTACTGCTTCAGCACGGTTTCGACGCGGATCAGGAAGCCCGCGGTGATGCCGCGGCTGAGCGCCTGGTCGCGCGGGACCTCGGCGAAGCCGCCATTGGCGGTGGGGCCGGAGTCCTTGCCGCTGCTGATGGTGGTGTAGTGATAGTCTCGACCCCAGGCTCGCAACCCGATCCAGCGCAAGGCGAAGCCGACGCAACGGCCGCTCAGCCCGGCCGCCGCCCACTCGGCCGGCATCTGCCTTTCATCGAATCCCGGCACATCCTGGTCCATCGCATAGACCAGTTCGCCCCGCCGCATGGCATCTCGCTGAATGTCGTCCCACCGCATGGCTGCCGTCCTGTCGCCCGTCGATAGCGACAGGATGCGGCGTCATGAGGCGCGGCGCTGTTCCCCGGGGGACACGGCTCTGATGGTGGGGTTCGCCCCGGCGAGTTCAGGGGTGGCCGCGGCGGCCGTCGCGGCGATGTCCAGAACCCGCCACCGCGCGACCGCGTTGGCGCCGGCGACCGTGGTGCCCTTGTCGTAGACGCGACCGTAATCGACCTGGCGCATGAAGCGCTCGAGGAAACCCGCGAAACCGCGCAGGCCGTCGACCCTGAAATGCCCGTAGTGGCAGTCGAACAGATGGTAACGGTCGCCCTCGCGCTGCGCGGCGAGCGCGTGGACGCGACCGGCGCGGTTCATCTCGAAATAGTACAGCCCGTCGCCGTAGGAGAGCCGGCCGAGCACCAGGCGCGCGTTGATCGGCTGGGTCGTGTGCATGTAGCGGCGATCGTTCACCGCCACGCCGTACTGGCGCAGCACGGTCTCGACCCGCGGCAGCACGCGTTGACCGACGCTGCGGCAGATCGCCTGGTCGCGCAGCACCTCGGCCGGCGCGCCCTCGGACACCGGAGCCTCCGGCTCGCCACGCATGTCGAATGCGAAGTCCTGGTCCCAGGCGCGCTTGCCGATCCAGGTCAGGGCATAGCCGACGCCTTCGCTCAGCGACGCCCAGCCTTCGTTCATGGCGTAGACGAGCTCGCCCCGCGCCAGCGCGTCGAGCTGGATCTGGCCCCACGGAAACGCCCCGTTCTCCATGCTGATCACGCTCTCCCCGTCGCCACGTTCTTACGAGATGGCGCGGACAATACCAAGGGTCACGGGAGGCGCTGTTACCGGCGCGACAGGGGTCAGGCGGCGCGTTCGGCGGCCAGGCTCTCACGCAACCCGGCGACGATCTCGAAGGAGCGCAGGCGCGCCTGGTGGTCGAAGATCTGACTGGCGATCATGACCTCGTCGACGCCGGTCTCCGCGATGAAGGCGGCGAGGCCGCGTCTGACGGTGTCGGGCGAGCCGACCACGGCGCGCCGCTGGGCGTGCTGCACCTGGGCCTTCTCGCGCGGCGTCCAGTATGTATCCATGTCGTCGATCGGCGGCTGCAGCGGCGTGGGCGTGCCGCGGCGCAGATTGATGAATTGCTGCTGCGCCGAGCTGAACAGCCGGCGCGCCTCGGCGTCGGTGTCGGCGGCGAAGGTCGAGACGCCGGCCAGGGCGTAGGAACGCTGCAGATACTCCGAGGGCTTGAACTCGTCGCGGTAGATCTTCAGCGCCTCGAGCAGGTAGTCGGGCGCGAAATGCGAGGCGAAGCCGAAGGGCAGGCCAAAATGGGCCGCGACCTGGGCGCCGAACAGGCTGGAGCCCAGGATCCAGACCGGCACGTTGAGGCCCTCGCCGGGCACGGCGCGCACCGCCTGGTTGGGGATCGCCGGCCGGAACCAGGCCAGCAGCTCCTGCACATCCTGCGGGAAATTGTCGGCCGCGTTGAAGTAGCGGCGCAGCGCCTGGGCGGTGCGCTGGTCGGTGCCCGGCGCGCGGCCCAGCCCGAGGTCGATGCGGCCGGGATAGAGCGATTCCAGGGTGCCAAACTGCTCGGCGATCATCAGCGGCGCGTGGTTGGGCAGCATGATGCCACCGGAGCCGACGCGGATGGTCTTGGTGCCCTCCGCGACATAGCCGATAGCGACCGCCGTGGCGCTGCTGGCGATTCCCGGCATGTTGTGATGTTCCGCCAGCCAGTACCGTTTGTAGCCCCATGTCTCGGCGTGCCGGGCGAGGTCGCGGCTGTTGTGCAGCGCCTGACGGGCGTCGGAGCCGGCGAGGATCGGCGACAGGTCGAGAACGGAGAACTCAATCACGGAACCTGCCCCTGCAACGCGCTCAACGCAGATATGGGATGCCCGGGGCGCAGCGCCAATTCCTTTGCGCCCGCCGCCCGGCCGCCGCAGTGTAGACGGCAAGGGGCGACGGATGGAAACCCGCATGTGCGACACGATGGCGAGCTGAGATGGGCGCCATCACCGGCCGGCAGTGGCTGACGCTTCTGACGGTCCAGTTCACGACGATCCTGTTCGGGCTGACTGCCACCTCGGTGACGGTGATCCTGCCGCAGCTCAAGGGCGCGCTGTCGGCGACGCAGGACCAGATCTCCTGGATCCTGACCTTCAACCTCGTCGCCACCGCCGTGGCCACGCCGCTGACCGGCTGGCTGGCGGCCAAGCTGGGCTGGCGCGTACTGATGGTGTCGTCGGTGATCGGCTTCACCGCCGCCTCGGTGCTCTGCGGCATGGTCAGCACCCTGGAAAGTCTGCTGCTGCTGCGCGTCATCCAGGGCGCCTTCGGCGCGCCGATCTTCCCCATGGGCCAGGCGATCTTGCTGGGCAGCTTCGAGCGCCACCAGCATCCCTTCATCATCATGATGTGGGGCGTGGGCGGCGTGATGGGCCCGATCATCGGCCCGACCTTCGGCGGCATGGTGAGCGAGCTGATCTCCTGGCGCTGGACCTTCTTCCTGATCGCACCGTTGGGCGTGATCGCGGGCTTCCTGGCGGCGGCCGTGCTGACCGACCGCGAGAAGGGCATGCGCCGGCCGCTCGACTTCACCGGCTACATCTTCCTCGGCATCGCCATCGCCGCCTTCCAGCTCATGTTCGACCGCGGCCAGCGCAACGACTGGTTCGACTCTGCGGAGACCGTCATCGAGTGCGCGCTGGCGGCGGTGTTCTTCGTCATGTTCCTCATCCACATGCGCACGACATCGACGCCGCTGGTCGAGCCGGCGACCTTCGCCGACCGCAACTTCGTCGTCGGCGCCACGGTGGCGATCATCATGGGCATGCTGCAATACGTGCCCATGGTGCTGTTCCCGCCCATGCTGCAGGAGCTGCGCGGCTATCCCGACGGCATCATCGGCCTGCTGGTCGCCTCGCGCGGGCTGGGCAATTTCGGCTCGTTCTTCATCGTCGCGCCGCTCACCCGCATCAGCCCGCGCTTCTGCCTGTTCCTCGGCTTCTCGATCCAGGCCGTGGCGGCGATCTGGATGGGCTCGCTCGACATCAATCTGAGCACATCCGACGTGATGTTCACCAACATGCTGCACGGGCTGGGCTTCGGGCTCAGCTACACGCCGATGGCCGTGCTCGCCTTCTCCACCCTGCCCGGCAGCCTGCTCACGCAAGGCAACGCGATCTTCGCGCTGGTGCGCATGCTGGGCAGCAGCATCTTCATCTCGATGACGCTCGTGGTCTTCACCCACTCCGTCGCCGAAGCCAGCGTCAACCTCACCACCTACATCAACGCGCTGCGCGTCGACGCGCTGCTGCCATGGACCACGACCTACGGTGCGCTGGGCAGCGTCGCGACCTACGACCGCTTGGCCAACGAGGTGCAGCGCCAGGCCGGCATGATCGGCTACATCAACGCCTTCCACCTGATGACGGCGATCACCATCGCCGCCGCGCCGCTGGCGTTCCTGTTCGCGCCGAGAGGCGCGGCGCGTTGATCAAGATCAGGGCAGCGCCATCGTCTCGAGATACGAGACCGGAATCTCCGCCTTGTTCTTGTATTCGTCGAACGCGCCGAGACCAGGTTTCATCGCGGTGGCGACATTGCGGAAGTGAAAATCGATCTTGTCGCGGTTCACCAGCACCATGCTGCGAACCTTGAAGTACATCGCCGGCTGCCCGGTGATGCGCGAAATGTCGTCCTTGTTGGTCGATTCGAAGTCCGTCCAGAAGCTGTCCTTGCGCACGGAGCCAAGAATCGCGGCGCCATAGTGGAACAGCTTGATGGTGGGGCCCGGCCCGCCGAGAATCGGTTTGACCATCCGCGCCTCCTCGATGCTCAAGCCACAACCTAGCGGAGTAGCGGCCCGGCGCCTAGGCCGGCGGCGCGACCGAGAGGCCGACGACCTTGTGCTTCTCGATCAGGCTCTTCACGAAGCCTGACTTCTTCGCTTCCTCGACGAAGCTGCGCAGGAACGCCGCGCCGGCCTCGTTCGTCTTGGCGGTGCCGATGGCCTGCTGCACGGCAGTGAACTGGCCGTCGAGGATGCGCGAGCCGGGCACCTTCTGCACGTCGCTCAGCAGGCGCGGCTTCAGGCCGGCCATGGCTTCGAGCTTGTCGTTGACGAAGAGGTTGAGGGCGCCGTCGAGGCCCTCGGTGCGCACCAAGGTGGCGTTCTTGATGTTGCGTTCCAGCCAGAGGTCGTAGGCGCTGCGCGCGGAGACCGCGATGCGCACGCCCTTGCTGTCGACCTCGGTGACGCTCTTCAGCGTCGAGCCTGCCGGCACGAGGTAGGTGGCCTCGATCTCGACGTACGCGGCGGTGAAGGTGATCTTCTGCGCCCGCGCCGGCTCGGCGCCGATCAGGCCGATATCCCAGGTGTTGGTGCCGCCGTGATCGGCCAGCTCGCCCGGCGTCTTGTAGGGCAGGTACTTCACCGGCACGCCCAGTCTCTCGGCGATCGCGGCGGCCATGTCGGGGGAGACGCCGGCCGGGTCGCCTGACGGCGTCTTGCCCGTGACCAACAGGAAATTGCCCATGTTGATGGCGGCGCGCAGGACGCCCGTGGGCGCGAGTTGGGCGGCGAGTTCATGCGGCATGGTGGCGTTCCCCCTCTTGGCCCCGCAGTGGAGCCTTGAAACCGGCGCCGATTCAACCGTCAATGCGGGCATCCGGAGGAGATCACCTATGAAGCGGATGAAATTCGGCGCCTTCCTCGCCCCGCATCACCCCGTCGGCGAGCATCCCACCCTGCAGTTCCAGCGCGACCTCGAATTCGTCGAGCATCTCGACCACTACAATTACGACGAGTTCTGGTGCGGCGAGCATCACTCCAGCGGCTGGGAGATGATCGGTTCGCCCGAGATGTTCCTCGCCGCCGCCGCGATGCGCACCAAGCGCATCAAGCTGGGCACCGGCGTGGTCTCGCTGCCCTACCATCACCCGTTCAACGTCGCGCAGCGCATGGTGCAGCTCGACCACATGAGCCACGGCCGCGCGATCTTCGGTTCGGGTCCGGGCGCCCTGCCCTCGGACGCGCGCACCTTCGGCATCGACCAGGTGCTGCTGCGCGACCGCCAGGACGAGGCGCTGGGCGTGATCGTGCGCCTGCTCAATGGCGAGCGCTTCAGCTATCAGTGCGACTGGTTCCAGATCAACGAGGGCCAGCTCCAGCTGCTGCCGCTGCAGGACACGCTGCCGATGGCGGCGGCCTCCTCGATCAGCCCGTCCGGTATGCAGCTCGCCGGCAAGTACGGCATGGGCGTGCTGTCGATAGCGTCCACCTCGCAGGAAGGCCTGTCGGCGTTGCCGGTGCAGTGGAGCTTCGCCGAGGAAGCGGCGAAGAAGCACGGCAAGACCGTCGATCGCAAGGATTGGCGCGTGCTGGTCTCGTTCCATCTCGCGGAGTCGGCCAAGGACGCCGAGCGCGAGGCGCTCGACGGGCTGTGGTGGTGGCACAACGAGTACCGCGTGCGCGTGCTGGGCCAGCTCGGCGCCGTGGCGGTACCCGATCGCTACGAGCTGATGGCGCAGGTGCGTGGCGCCGGTGGCGGTGGCGCCGGCGCCTCGGTGGTCGGCACGCCCGACCAGCTGGTGGCGATGATCAAGAACCTGCAGAAGGTTACCGGCGGCTTCGGCACCGTGCTGGGCTTCGCGCATGACTGGGCCAACCGCGAAGCCACCTTGCGCTCCTGGGAGCTGTTCGCGCGCTACGTGATCCCCGAGCTCAACGGCTACACGGTGAACCAGAAGGTCTCCGCCGAGTTCCTGGCGTCGCACCAGGCCGAGCTGATGAAGGGCCGCGCCGAATCGATCCGCGCCACCGTGAAGGGCAACGAGAAGGCGCAGGCGGCGCTCGCGGTGACGATGAAGAACATGGCCGCCGCGCAGCAGGCCGGCGGCTTCCGCCCCGGCTCGCTGCCGCCGATGGAGGAGATGAAGAAGGTCGGGTCGGACGACTAGCAAGTGTCATCCCGAGCGTAGCGAGGGATCCAGGTTGCTCTGGATCCCTCGCTACGCTCGGGATGACAAACAAGAACAGGGAGGGGGTGATGGGTTCGATCTCGCGGCGCGGCCTGCTGGCCGCGTCGGCGGCGGCGGCGGCGGCGGCGGCGATGCTACCGCATCAGGTATTGGCGCAGGCCTGGCCGGACAAGGCGGTGAAGATCGTCGTGCCGTTCGGGCCGGGCGGGCCGGCGGATGTTTATGCGCGCGTGCTGGGCGCGGCGCTGTCGGAAACGCTGAAGCAGCCCTTCGTCATCGACAACAAGCCCGGCGCCGGTGCGGTGATCGGCACCGACATCGTCGCCAAGGCGGCGCCCGACGGCTACACGCTCTTGATGATGTCAAACACCCACACCACCAACGAGACCCTGCTGGCCAACAAGCCCTACGCGCTGCTCAAGGACCTGGCGCCCGTGGCGCCGGTGAATTCGTCGGACCTGCTGATGGTGGTGCATCCCTCGGTCGAGGCCAAGACGCTCAAGGAGTTCCTCGAACTGGCGAAGAAGCAGCCGGGCAAATTGAGCTACGCTTCGTCGGGTCCGGGGACGCCCTATCACATGGCCGGCGAGCTCTTTAAGTCCATGAGCGGCACCGACATCCTGCACGTGCCGCACAAGAACAGCGGCGACGCGCGCAACTCAGTGCTGGGCGGCCACGTCCACATGATGCTCGACGCCATCACCGCGATCGCCGGCAATGTCGAGGCCGGCAAGCTGCGCGCGCTGGGCACCACCGGCCAGAAGCGATCCCGCATCATGCCCGACCTGCCCACGGTGAGCGAAGCCGGCGTGCCGGGCTACGAAGCGACGATCTGGCTGGGCGTCATGGCGCCCGCCGGCACGCCCGCGTCCGTCGTCGACAAGCTCAACGCCGAGATCGCCAAGGTGATCGCGCGACCGGACATCAGCGCCGCCTGGGCCAGGCAGGGCGCCGAGCCGATGACCCTGTCGCCGACGGCCTTCGGCGCTTTCCTCAAGGGCGATATCGAGAAATGGGCCAACGTGATTCAGACCGCCGGGATCAAAGCGCAGTGAAAAGCTTCCACGTCCTGAGCGGTGGCGCCGCGCAAGCCCTCGTCGAATCGCTGCGCCCGACCTTCGAGCGGGCGACCGGCCATCGCATCGAGGGCAGCTTCGGCGCCGTCGGCACGATACGCGACAAGCTGCTGGCCGGCGCGCCCGCCGATCTGGTGATCCTGACCTCGACGCTGATCGCCAACCTCGAGCGCGACGGCCATGTCGTGTTCAACTCGGCGAAGAATATCGGCAAGGTCGAGACCGCGATCGCCGTTCGTCGCCGCGACGCCGCGCCGGCGATCGGCAGCGCCGACGCACTGCGCGCGGCGCTACTGGACGCCGACGAGATCCATCTGCCCGACCCGACATCGGCGACCGCCGGTATCCACTTCGCCAAGGTGCTGCGCGAGCTAGGCATCGCCGACCGAGTCGCCAGCCGGCTGCGTGCCGCGCCCAACGGCCGGACGGCGATGCGCGCGCTCGCGGCGTCCAAGAGCGACCGCCCGATCGGCTGCACCCAGGTCACCGAGATCCTCGCCACGCCGGGTCTGGACCTCGTGGCGCCGCTGCCGCCGAGCTGCGCCTTGCGAACAACCTACACCGTCGCCATCGGGATCCGCGCGCAAGCGGCCAACGAGGCCGCGCGCTTCATCGCTATGCTGACCTCGGAGCCGGGCCGCGAGGCGCGCAGCGAGCTGGGCTTCGTTTGAGCGCTGGGCGCGCGCCACTCCAGCGGCGCGTCAGGGCAAGACGCGCCGCCGGAGCGGCGCGCCCCGACCAAGGCTACTTCCCGCCGCGTGCCTTCTTCCACGCCTCGTAGTCGCGCTTGGCTTCGTCGCCGGCGACCGGGAAGAGTCCCTTGAGCGGGCGGCCCTTGGCCACCTCCAGCTCCGCCCAGCTTTCGTACTCGTAGTTCTTCAGAGCCTCGTCGGCCACGGCCTCGACGATATCGGGCGGGATCACCAGCACGGCATCGCGGTCGCCGACCACGATGTCGCCGGGATAGACGGCGACGCCGCCGCAGGCGATCGGCAGCTGCAGGTCCATCGGCCGATGCACGATCGGGCTGGGCGGCGAGGACGGGCGGCGGTGATAGGCCGGCAGGCCGGTCTTGAAGACGCCATTGGTGTCGCGGAAGCCGCCATCGGTGACGATGCCCGCGGCGCCACGCGCCTTGAGGCGGCCGATATAGAGATCGCCGGCCGAGGCGGCGCGCGAGTCGCCCCGCGAGTCGATCATCAGCACGTGGCCCGGCGGACACTCCTCCATCGCCTGCGGCTGGACCATCGAGCGGTTGGTCGAATTCGGGCCATCCTTGTCCTCGCGCGAGGGGATGAAGCGCATGGTAAAGGCGATGCCGACCATCGCCGGCTGCTCGGGCCGCAGCGGCCATACATCGTAGAGGGTCATCGACTTCAGGCCGCGGCGGTTGAGCACGCCGGTCAGGGTCGAGGTGCCGACGCGGGCCAGCGTCTCATGCAGATCGGAACTCAGGGCGTTCATGGGCGTCTTTCTCTCCCCAGGGGTTGGCGGCCGATTGTGTCACCACCCACCCCCAAGACCATAGGCCATTGACGCGATTGTGCGACGGCGGAGGGTCTAGCCGCCCTGCGCGGGCGGGAGTACCATGGCGCCAATTAGGGAGTTCCCGATGACCGCAAAACCCATGGCGCCCGCCGGCGTCAACCACATCGTCCTCAACGTCCGTAACCTTGAGGAATCGCACCGCTTCTGGACCGAGGTGGTGGGCTTCGAGCAGGTCGGCGAATTGACGCCGACCGAGAAACGGCCCAACCCGCCGAAGATGCGCTTCTACAGCGCGCCCGGTAACCCCAAGGGCCATCTCAACCACCACGACGTGGCGATCGTCGAGAACCGCGACCTGCCGCCGCCACCCGAGAACTGGTCGATGTTCGGCGGCGGCTTCGCCGTCAACCACATCGCCATCGGCTTCCCGACGCGCGAGGCGTGGCTGGCGCGGCTGGAGCATCTGCAGGCGAAGGGCGTGAAGTTCGGCCGCCGCGTCAACCACGGCATGACGCACAGCCTCTACATCAGCGACCCCAACGGCTACGGCGTCGAGCTGCTCTACGAGCTGCCGCACGAGGTCTGGGGCGGCGACATCAACGGTGCGCTGAACTACGTCGAGGTCCTGCCCACCGAGGGCAAGGAAGCGCTGATCGACTCCGAGAAGAATCCGGTGTTCCGCAAGGAAGCGGTTCCGGCCGAGTGATCCCTTCTCCCCGCGAAGGCGGGGAGAGGGTGGCGCGAAGCGCCGGATGAGGGGCTTCGCGATCGTCCAACGGGCAGTGTCTTCGCTGGGAGACCGCCAAGCCCCTCATCCGCCTCGCTGCCGCTCGGCACCTTCTCCCCGCCTGCGCGGGGAGAAGGAATTTGAGGATTTCCCCCATGCATTTCGGCATCGCGCTGCCCACGGCGGCGGATTCGTGGAAGATCGTGCGGCGCGCCGAGGAGCTCGGCTTCTCGCACGCCTGGTTCTACGACACGCAGATGCTGAGCGCGGATTGCTTCGTCGCCATGGGCGCCGCGGCGGTCCACACCAGCCGCATCCGGCTCGGCACCGGCGTGCTGGTGCCCTCGAACCGCATCGCGCCGGTCACCGCCAACGCCATCGCCACACTCAACCAGCTCGCCCCTGGACGCATCGATTTTGGCGTCGGCACCGGCTTCACCGCGCGTCGCGCCATGGGCTTCGGCGCGATGAAGATCAAGGATATGGAGACCTACATCGCCCAGGTCTACGGCCTGCTGCGCGGCGAGATCGTCGACTTCGAGATGGAGGGTCAGCGCAAGAAGATCCGCTTCCTCAATCCCGAACTCCCGCTGTTCAACACCAAAGACCCGATCAAGCTGCACCTCTCCGCCTTCGGCCCGCGCACCCGCGCGCTGACGGCGAAGCTCGACGCCGGCTGGATCGACTTCGTCGGCAATGTCGACACCGGCATCCGCGAGGTGCAGGCGATGCGCACGGCGTGGACCGAGGCCGGCCGCGCCATCGGCGATCTCGAATCCACCGCCTTCGCGCTGGGCTGCGTGCTGGCCGACGGCGAGCCCGCCGATTCACCGCGCGCCATGGCGCAGGCCGGACCGCGCGCCGCCGTCATGCTGCATCGCGCCGCCGACGAGGCGATCTCGGGCCTCAAGCCCGGTATCGCCATGCCGACCAGCGGCAGACCCGAGGTCGACGGCTACATCGAGCTCGCCCGAAGCTTCGAACCCAAGGACGCGCCCTACCTGCGGAACCATCGCGGCCATCTGATGTTCGTGAAGCCCGAGGAGAAGCGCTTCGTGACCGCCGAGCTGATCAAGGCGACGTCGTTCACCGCCAGCGAGCGCGAGATCATCGAGCGCATCCTGAAGCTGCGCGACGCCGGCTACACCCAATTCACCATCCAGCTCGTCCCCGGCCACGAAGCCGCGATCGACGACTGGGCGCGGATTCGCAAAGCCGTCGGCTGACACCACTCTGTCATTCCGAGCGCAGCGAGGAATCCAGGAGTGGCCTGGATTCCTCGCTGCGCTCGGAATGACAGGTCAAGCCAGGCGCGCGCCGGGAATGGCCTTGTCGGCGGTCTGGTAGAGGCCCTTGAGGCTGTGCTCGACGAGCGCCTTGTGCCGGGCCACGGCGTCGGGGTGCAGCTCGGCCTCCGGCGACACCTCCGCCAGGTGATACTTGAAGCGGTCCACGCCGCGTACCAGCAAGGCGCTGCTGCTGCGGCCCTCGGCCGGCTTCAGGCTGGTGGGCATGTAGCGTATGGCGAAGCCACGGCGCGGCCAGCTGGCGCGGTTGGGACCGGAGCCGTGCACGATCAGCACGTGATGCAACGAGACCTCTCCGGGCTCGAGCACGAAGTCGACGGCCTGTGACTCGTCGACCTTGGCTTCGACTTCCTGGCCGCGCGTCAGCAGATTCTTCTCGGCGAAGGTGTCGTGGTGCTTGAGCTGCGTAAGGTGGCTGCCGGGCACGACGCGCATGCAGCCCGAGAGTTCGTTGCTGGGCGCGAAGGCGACCCACGCCGTCACCACCTCGGGCGCCGCCAGGCCCCAGTAGGTCGCGTCCTGGTGCCACGAGACATAGGTGCCGTCGCCCGGCCCCTTGTTGAAGAAGCCTGAACTGAAGCAGAGCAGATCAGGGCCGAGGATGCTCTCGACCGCGTCGAGGATGCGCGCGTCGCGCACGATCGCGTCGAGCCAGGGAAACACGAGATGCGGCTTCATGTTCAGCAGGCCGGTGCTGAGCGACGCGCCGGCGCGCTTCTCCGACTCCTCGAAGCGGCGGTTGAACGCGTTCGCTTCGTCGACCGAGAACGCGTTGACCTTTAAGTGATAGCCACGCTCGTGGTAGGCGGCGACTTCCGCCGCGCTCAACGCCGTGCCCATCGCGATCCTCCATTTTCCAATCTGTCATCCCGAGCACAGCGAGGGATCCAGTTACAACCCAGATCCCTCGCTGCGCTCGGGATGACAGACAGGGCTCTAGAATGCACTCGCCGGCCGCGCGAGGCCATAGTGGTCGCGCAGGGTCTGCCCCTCGTAGGCGGTGCGGAACAGGCCGCGCCGTTGCAGGATCGGGATCACCTCGGCGACGAAGACGTCGAGCATCGAGGGCAATAGCGGCGGCATGACGTTGAAGCCGTCGGCCGCGGCGTCCTTGAACCACTCCACCATCAGATCGGCGATCTGCTCCGGCGTGCCCGCCGTCACGTAGTGGCCGCGCGCGCCCGCGAGATAGGCCAGCAGCTGGCGCAAGGTCGGCGTCTCTCGCCGCACCAGGCCGACGATCACCTCCGTCCGGCTGCGCGCCGCCTCGACCGTGCCGGGATCAGGGAAGTCCTCGACCGACAGAGGCTTGTCGAGCGGCAGGTGCGAGAAGTCATGCCCGCCGAAGCGACCCGACAGGCGCTTGCGGCCGATCTCGGGGTCGGTGAGGTCGTTGAGTTCGTGCGCCATGCGCCGCGCCTCGGCCTCGGTCGGCGCGATCAGCGGGCTCAAGCCCGGCAGGATCAGCGCCTGGTCGAGCGGGCGGCCCTCGGCGACGACCAGCGCCTTGAGGTCGGCGTAGAACGCCTGCGCCGTCGCCTTCTCCATTTGCGCGGTGAAGATCGCCTCGGCGTGGCGCGCAGCGAAGCGCCGGCCAGTGTCGGACGAGCCGGCCTGTACGAAGACCGGCCGGCCCTGCGGCCCGCGCGGCATGTTGAGCGGACCGGCGACCTTGTAGTGTTCGCCGCGATGATTGACCGACCGAATACGATCGGCGCGGGCATAGAGGCCCTTGGCGCGATCGTCGACGATGGCGTCGTCGGCCCAGCTGTCCCACAGCGCCTTGACCACCGTCATAAACTCCTCGCCGCGCGCGTAGCGGTCGGCGTGGCTGACCTGCCCATCGCCGCCGTAGTTGCGCGCCGCCGCCGCAGCCCAGGAGGTGACGATGTTCCAGCCGACACGGCCGCCGCTCATATGGTCGATCGAGGCGAACTGGCGGGCGAGATTGAACGGCTCGGTGTAGGTGGTCGAGGCCGTGGCGATCAGGCCGATGCGCGTGGTCGACACCGAAAGCGCCGCCAGCACGGTAATCGGCTCCAGCCACGTCCGCCCCGCCGCCGCGCCGTCCTCGCCCATCGCCAGCTGGTCGGCGAGGAAGATCGAATCGAACAGCCCCGCCTCGGCCCGGCGCGCCAGGTCCTGGTAGTAGCGGATGTCGGTGAGCGCCAACGGCGAGGACGCTGGATGGCGCCACGAAGCCTCGTGGTGCCCGCGACTCTGGATGAACAGGTTGAGGTGCATGCGCCGGGTCATGGCGGAACTCTACACCCTCTTGCCGCCGGGGGTGGTTTGCGCGATGACTTTGGCGGCACCAGTACCCTCGGACGTCGGAGGGCCGGATGAGCGATACCGACACCAAGCCGACCACCAAGATCGAGCCGAAGACCGAGCGGCCGAAGCTCTATCGCGTGATCCTGGTCAACGACGACTACACGCCGCGCGAGTTCGTCGTCGAGGTGCTGAAGGCGGTCTTCCGCATGACCGAGGCACAGTCCTATCGCGTGATGATGACCGCCCATCGCCGCGGCGTCTGCGTCGTGGCGGTGTTCACTCGCGACGTCGCTGAGACCAAGGCCACCGCCGCCACCGACATGGGTCGCCGCGCCGGCCATCCGCTGACCTTCACGACCGAGCCGGAGGAGTAGCGCCGCGCACGTAGCGGCGCGTGAGGATGCGCAGGCGGTCGCGGAAATGCGGGCGCAGGCGCGGGCGTTCGGGGATGTGCTCGAGGTCGTACCGGTCATGGAGCTCATCCGCATGCGCGGTCGAGAAATCGAAGGCGGCGACGAGCGGACCTGGCCATGGCGCGTTTCCTCCCGGTGTCGCGGTGACGCTACTCCCTTCCTCCACCGCCGCGCCTGCATAGCCGCCCAGCGGTTTGCGCCCGCGATCGAGGATTGACGGCCTCCTCCGCGGGTCTAGGCTTTCCCTACCAAGCCAGCAGGAGCGCGTGAGCCATGACGGACAGGCTGATCTCCGGCGACAACCATATCGACCTCACCTATTGCCCGCCCGATCTGTGGTCGGACGCCGCGCCCAAGAAGTGGAAGCTGCTGGCGCCGCGCTGCGAGGAGCTCGACGACGGCCTGCACTGGTTCGTCGAGGCGCAGGACAAGGGCATGTGGAACGGCGTCGGGCCGGGCTTCCTGAAGTACCAGCAGGGCTCGTTCCATCACGTCGACGAGATGCATGCCGCCGGCTTCCGCTGGGACTACCGGCGCGGCGCCAAGCCCAGGCCGACCACGCCGGAGCTGCGCATCGCCGATCTCGATCGCGACGGCGTCGATGCCGAGATCGTCTATGGCTGCCTGATGATCAACGAGATGATCGCCGATCCCCAGATGCGGGGATGGTGCGACGGCATCTACAACGACTGGGTCGCCGACTTCGCCAAGCGCGCCGACGCCAAGCGCGTCTTCCCGCTGGCCATCGTGCCCAACCACGATCCGATCGCCGCCGCCGCCGAGGTGCGCCGCTGCGCCAAGATGGGCATCAAGGGCGGCGACCTCGCCTTCAAGCGCATGTCGCTGCCGCTGTGGCACCACGACTGGTACGCGCTGTGGGAAGCCGCCGCCGAGTGCAAGTTCCCGATCTCCTTCCACTCCACCGGCTTCAAGGCGCTGCGCGCGCCCGACAATCCGCAGATGGAGAAGGAGTACTTCACCGAGTACCGCCTGGTGCGCTCGGCGCTGTTCCAGCTCGACACCATGGAAGTGCTGGTCTCGATGCTCGCCTCGGGCGCCTGCGAGAAGTATCCGGACTTCAACTTCGTGCTGGGCGAATCGGGCTGCACCTGGCTGCCTTACGTGTTCGATCGCCTCGACACGGAGTACCACGACCGCGCCCGCGCGCTCGGCTTCAAGATGAAGCCCAGCGATTATTTCCGCCGCCAGGGCTACGTCACCTACCAGCAGGACAAGTACCTCGAGCCAATCGTGCCGATGATCGGCGAGGACAACATCATCTGGGGCGCCGACTACCCGCACCCCGATTGCCTGTGGCCCGACTCGAAGAAGGTGCTCGACGAGAACCTGGCGAAGTTCTCGCCGGCGGTTCGCAAAAAAATCACCAGCGAGAACGTCGCGCGGCTGTACGGGTTGAACTGACGCCGCATTCCCTCTCGCCGCGAGCGGGGAGAGGGAGCTAAGCCCGCCAGCGCGATAAGTTGGCGGCGACGAAGGCGTCGTCGTGCAGCTCCGGATAGGTCGCGTAGAGGCGATCGATGCCCTCGCTCTGGCCGGGGCTGAGCGTTTCGCGCGGATCGAGGCAGTGCGTCGAGGTCATCAGCCCCTGGCGGCGCAGGATCTCGTGGCAGCCCGGGATGCAGCCGGCGAAGTCGTGATCGACGTCGAAGACGACGCTGTTGCAGTCGGTGACGAACGAGTCGAGCGCCAGCGTCTCGGGTGTGACCGACGCGCCGCTCGACACGGCGAGCTTCAGTCTCTCCAGCAGCTCGACGGCGCCGCGTGTCCAGACGCTCCAGTGACCCAGCAGGCCGCCGCGGAAACGCAAGGTGACCTCGCGGTTGCCGGTGCGCACGACCAGCGGCGTCACCAGGTCGGCAACGATGTGGTCGTCGTTGCCCGTGTAGAGCGTGATGCGCTCTTCGGCTTGAGCCTGGGCGATGCCGAAGGCGACGTCGAGCGTCTTGTAGCGGTTGAACGGCGCGACCTTGATCGCGACCACGTTGTCGATGGCGGCGAAGCGGCTCCAGAAGCCGCGCGACAGCTTGATGCCGCCCACGGCGGTCTGCAGGTAGAAGCCGACCAAGGGCATCTCCCTCGCCACCGCCGCGCAGTGCTCGATCAGCTCGTCCTCGCTGGCGCCCTTCAGCGCCGCCAGCGACAGCAGCACCGCGTGATAGCCCATGGCGCGCGCGGCGCGCGCTTCCTCGACCGCCTGCGCGGTCTTGCCCACCGCGCCGGCGATCATCACCAGCGGCCGGTCGGTCCACTCGCGCGCCGTCTCGATCGCCAGCTCGAGCACCGGCCTGTAGAGACCGACCTCGCGGATCGCGAACTGCGTGGAGTGCACGCCGACTGCCAGCCCGCCCGAGCCAGCGTCGACGTAGTAGCGACTGATCGCGCGCTGCGAGCGCTTGTCGAACTGACGATCGGCATCGAGCGCCAGCGGATGCGCCGGGATTACCGCGCCCTGGCGCAGGATCGACAAGACCGGCGCGGGAAGGTCGCGCCAGTGAAGGGTTGGGGATTGGGTCATGCCGCTATCCTATCCCAAGGCGCCGTGGCGGGAAGCTAGGGGGTGCCCTCGATGATCACAAGGTCGGTGACGGCGCCGGCTTGCCGAAACGCCGACGCGGCCTGGTACTCCGGCGAGTGGTAGCAGGCCTGCGCGGTCTCATAGCTTTCGAACTCGATGACGACATGCCGATCGCGCGCCTGGCCTTCGACACGCTGGAACGCCCCGCCACGCACGAGGAAGCGCGCGCCGTACTTCGCGAACGCTTCGGCATCGCGTTCGATGTACTTCTTGTAAGCCTCCGGGTCCGTCACCGTGGCGTGGAAGATCCAGTATCCCTTGGCCATGGTGACTCCGTCGGGTGCGCCTGACGCTCAACCCAGTTCGGGCCCGGCCAGCGCGAAGACATAGGACGGATCGTCCAGCCCTTTCGCCGTGCCGAGCGTCATCCTCATATAGGCGCGCGGTGTCTGTCCGCCCTGCCCCTCGATCCATGCGCGCACGTCGCGATGGGCTTCGGGCACGTCGATGATGAACGGGCCCGTCGCCGACGTCGTCGCCTTGGCGATCAGCGCCAGCGCGATCGGCTCGCTGTCGGCGATCACCGGACCGATCGAGGTGGCGATGCGGCCTTCGCGGCCCAGCGCATAGCCGGTGATCGCGCCCGATGGCGTCTGTGCGATCCAGGCGAGGCCGGGTTGGCGCAACAGGAGATGCGCCAGGATCGTCGGTCGCTCCATGCCGCTGAGCGGCCGGTCGTAGGTCGCGAGCTCCGAGAGGTCAGCGATTGTCGCCGGCCGGATCTCGATACCGCGCGGCGGCGCCACCGCGTCCTTCGCGGCGTCGAGATGCCAGCGCCGGATCGAGTAGAGATCGTGGAAACCCAGCGGCAGGTAGATCGGCCGGCCCAGTTCGGTGGCATCGAGCCCGGCGACGGCGCCCATGTCCTGTACGTCGGCGATGCAACGCTTGAGCAGCCCGGTGCCGACGCCACCGCGACGGCGGTCCTTCGTCACCAGCACCATACTGATCCACGCCAAGCGCTGGCCCAGCGGCAGCACCAGCGAGCTCGCGTGCCATGCGCCATCGGCGCCCACGAGGCCGAAGCCGCGGCCGGCGCCCAGCATGAAACGCCAATCGGCGACATTCTGGTTCCAACCGGCCTCGATCGACAGCGGCCACACCGCCTCTGCGTGCTCGGCCTCGATCGGCCGCACGTCGAGCGGCTCAGTACCGGCCATCGCGCACCTCGTAGTGCGTGGGCTTGTTGTGCGTGGCCATGGCGCGCGCCAGCCAGTCGGCGTTCCACTCGATCATGGTCTTGAGCGGCACGCTCGGCGGGCCGAACTCCTTGACCATGCGCGCCGCGTTGTTGATCCAGCCGGTTGGCGCGGGCTTGCCGGCGAGCTTCGGTGCCTTGCCCAGAAGCTTGCCGAACTCGGTCGCGACGGCGGCGACCTCGAAGGTCTCGGGCCCGGTGACGTTGATCGGCGAGGTCGGAGTCGTGGCGTGCGCCAGGCAGCGCAGCGCCACCTCGTTGGCGTCGCCCTGCCAGATGACGTTGGCGTGGCCCATCGACAGATCGATGATCTCGCCGTCGCGCACCTTGCGGCCGATGTCGTGCAGCACGCCATAGCGCATGTCGATGGCGTAGTTCAGGCGGAAAAGCCGGCCCGGCGTGCCGTGCCGCGTCGAGAAATAGGAGAACATGTGCTCGCGACCGGCGCAGGAATTGGCGTAGTCGCCTGGCGGCGGCACCGCCGGCATGTCCTCGGTGGCGCCGCCGCTCTCGACCGGCACGAAGGGATAGACGCAGCCGGTCGAGAAGACGGTGATGCGCGAAGCTCTGAACACCTCCGCCACCATCGCCGGCACCTGCACGTTCATCGCCCAGGTCAGCGGCACGTCGCCGGTCGCGCCGAACTTGCGACCGGCCATGAAGACGACGTTGGGCGACTTCGGCAGCGTCTCCAGCGCGGCACGGTCGAGCAGGTCGGCGGCGATGGTCTCGACGCCGGCTTTCTCCAGTGACTCGCGCACGCCCTTCTCGCTGAAGCGCGCGACGCCGACCACGCGCCGCTCGGGCACGGCGCGCTTGGCGAGACGGGCGAGCGTCGGGCCCATCTTGCCGGCGACACCCAGCACCAAGATGTCGCCGGGCGCCTTCGCCAGATCGGCGATCAGCCGCGGCGAGGGCGCGGTCATGAAATCTTCCATCGCCTCGACCGTCTCGAAGCGTGCGGGCAAGGTGCTCATGCGGCGGCCTGCAGTCTGTCGCGGGGCGCCGGCGCCATCGGGCGCAGCGCAGTGAAATCGAGATCGACGCCGACGGCGAAGCCCGGGCAGCCGAGCGAACCCAGCATGATCGTGCCGCCCTTGGCGCGCAGCCGCGCCGGCTTGCCGGGCAGCTTCTCGTAGAGCTGGGGGTGCGCCGCGACGAAAGCGTTCTGCTCGGCCTCCGGCGCGCTCGACATGCCGTCGATAAAATGGTGCGCGTTGCGCTCGATATGGGTCATGCCCAGCAGCGAGACCAAAGCGAGGTCTTGCTGCACGCTGATGCCGGGCTGCGTCGTCAGGTCCTCGGCCGACATAAAGTGGCCCGGCCCGAGCTTCGCCACGCGCGCGGCGTTGAGGATCGACTTGTAGAAGCCCTTGCAGTTCTTGCTCGACACGCCGGCATAGCCCAGCTCCAGCGCGCGCGGGAAGGTCGAGAGCTCGCCGTCCGATTCATCGATGATCACCGGGCGATACTTCGACAGCGCGGTGACCGGCCGGCTGAGCACGCTCTGGCGCTTGATCGGCTGCTCGATGAACAGGGTGCGCTTCACCATGTTGGCGAGCGCGGGCGACTCCTCGACCTTGCGCCACAACTCGACGATGCCCTCGACGTCGTCGTACTGCTCGTTGCCGTCGAAGGTGACGCGGTAGTCGCCGGCGCCCGTGTCGAGCACGGCGGCGATGCGCGTCAGTCGATCGAGATCGGCCGCGACGTTGCCGCCGACCTTGAGCTTGTAGTAGCGGCCGCCGTAATAGGTAACGACCTCCTCCAGGGTTTCCGGCAGGCCATCGTTGACGCGCTCGGAGGCTGGGCGATCGGCGGCGGTCAGCGGATCGACCAAACCCACCGTGTGACGCAAGGCGATGCTCTGCGCCGGCTTCAAGCCCGCGAGGAAGCGCGCGAGATGAGCCGACTCGATATCCGGCGTAAGGTCGGTGGCAGCGATGCGCGGCACGTTGGCCGCGATCATGGTCGCGAAGGACTGGCCGGTCGCCTTGCCGACCGCGTCGATGATCGCGCGATCGAGCAGCGCCGGACCGTAGGACGCGACCAGCGGATTGAGACCCAGCGACTCGCCGCGCGCGATCTGCTGGCGATAGGTGTTGGCGTAGAGGCCGAAGGGCGTGTCCCAGCCGCGCGCCTGGTAGTGTTCGATGGCGATCTGCAGCGCCTGACGTAGCTGGTCGAGGTTCTGCGCGTCGGTAAAGGCCGGGCTCTTCTCGAACCACTTCGCGCCCAGCGCCTCGGCGGCGACGCCCTCGCTGATCCGGCCGTCCTCCAGCGCGATGCGCACGCGCAGGATCGCCTGCGTGCCCTGGGTCACGGTGATCACGCCGAAGCGGAACGGCAGGCGCAGCCTGTGGTCGCGCTCGAAGCGGTCGGCGGCCTCCAGCTTCACTCTCACGACGCGTGCTCCATCAGCCCCTGGACATAGCCGATCATGCGCGCGGCGCAGGTCGGGCCATCGGGTTCGTAGACGAAGGGTTCCATGGCGATCCAGCCGGAATAACCCGTGCCGATCAAGGCGCGAAGCACCGGCGCGAATCTGTCGCCGCCCTGGCCCGGACCACGCCGGTTGCGGTCGTTGAGCTGGACATGCGCCAGCAGGCCCGTGGGCATCCAGCGGCGGATCGCGTCGGCCGGCGGCTCGGGCTCCTCATGCGCAGCCGCCAGCGTATCGATCATCGTGCGCAGCGCCGGATTGCCGTTGCGTCGCACGACATCCGCCGCCTCGGCCAGGGTGTTGACCAGGTTGCAGTCGGGCCGCGCCAGCGGCTCGACGCAGTAGGTCACGCCCGCCTGGCCCGCTTCCGACGCGGCGATGCGCCAAGCCTCTTCCGCCCGCTTGGCGTCGTCGGCGTCGGTGACGCGCCGCTGCGCCGGCGAGCCGTGCACTAGATAGTCGCCGCCCAGCTCGGCGCACAGCTCGACCAGCGCGCGCAGCACGTCGACGCTCTTCTGCCAAACGGCGCGGTCCGCCGTCGTGATCGACAGGCCGGCGGGCGCGGCGAGCAGCCAGTGCAGGCCGCTGACCGCGATACCCGAGGCTTTGCACGCGGCGCGTATCTCGGAACGCTCAGCCGCCGTCATCGCATAGGCTTCGTCGCCAAAGGTAAAGGGCGCGACCTCCAGACCGGCATAGCCCAGTGACGCCGCCAGCGCACATTGGCGCGCGAAGGGTAATTCTCGGATCACTTCGTTGCACAGCGACAGTTTCACGGAATATCATCACTCCGGCGCGGGACGGGGGCGCATGATAGCAGAGAGATCGAGGCGATGACGCTGAGCGCTCTCGTGGGTCGGTACTGGCCGACAGCGGCGCTCTTCGCGCTGCTGCTGGCGCTGTGGCAGCTCGCCGTCAGCGCGCTCGAGATCCGCCCCTACCTGCTGCCGTCGCCGGCCATGGTGTGGAACGCCCTGTGGCAAGCCGGCTTCTCGTGGTGGCCGCATCTGTGGATCACCAGCCTGGAGATCGTCGGCGCCTTCTTCATGGCGGCGATCGTCGGTGTGGCGCTGGGCACCGCCGTCGCCTGGTCGCCGCTGGTCGCCAACGCGCTGATGCCCTTCCTGGTCTTCGTCAACACGCTGCCCAAGGTGGCGATCGCGCCGTTGCTCTTGATTTGGATCGGCTACGGCATCCTGCCCACCATGGTGATGGGCGCGCTGATCGGCTTCTTCCCCGTCGTGATCAACACCGCCGTCGGCCTGTCGCAGGTCGAGACCGACATGCTCGACCTCGGCCGCGTCTTTTCGGCGCCGAAATGGAAGATCTTCCTGAAGATCCGCATCCCCAACGCGCTGCCCTATATCCTGAGCGCCTTGAAGATCACCGCGACGGCGGCCGTGGTCGGCGCCATCGTCGGTGAGTTCGTGGCCTCGCAGGCGGGCCTGGGCTATGTCATCGCCAACACCCAGAGCAGCATGAACACCGCGGTGGCGTTTGCCTCGCTGATCTGGATCTCGGCGATCGGCTTGGCGCTTTATGGTGTGGTGGTCCTGGCGGCCCGCCTGTGGGCGCCGTGGGCCGAAGGCGTGGAGTGAATCGCAACGACGGAGGGCAACATGCTGAGGATGGGATCGATCGCACTTGCCGCGCTGCTGGCGATGGCGGGCGCCGCGTCGGCGCAGGAGAAGGTCACCTTCGCGCTGAACTGGTTCGCGGTCGGCGACCACGCCGCTTATTGGGTGGCGCTGGAGAAGGGCTACTACAAGGCCAAGGGCCTCGACGTGACGCTCGAGAACTCGAAGGGCTCGGGCGACTCGATCGCCAAGGTCGACACCGGCCGCGCCGACGCCGGCCTAGCCGACGCCGCCGTGGTGATCGCCTCGCGCGCCCGCGGCACGACGGTGCAGGTGGTCGGCATGGTGTTCGACAAGACGCCGATGAACTTCTTCAGCCTCACCAGCAAGCCGCTGAAGACACCCAAAGACCTCGAGGGCAAGACCCTGGGCGCGCCGCCGGGCGACAGCCAGCGCCAGATGTTCCCGGCCTTCGCCAAGCTCAACGGCGTCGACGCCGCCAAGGTGTCGTGGGTCAACATCGAGCCGGCGGCCAAGATCGCCGCGGTGGCCGAGAAGCGCATGGACGGCGTCGGCGACTACTCGACTGGCCTGCCGCTCTACGAGAAGGCCGCCGGCAAGGGCAACGTGGTGATGATGAACTGGGCCGATTTCGGCTTCGACATGTACTCGATGTCGATCATAGCCAGCGCCAAGACCATGAAGGAGCGGCCGGCCGTGCTGAAGGCCTTCCTCGAGGCCTCCTACATGGGCTGGCGCGACGTGATCGCCGATCCCAAGGCGGCGATGGAGATCTTCAAGAAGCGCGTGCCCGAGGTCGACGTCGAGCTGATGACGCCCAACATGCTGCTGGGCATCGCGCTCATGAAGACCGAGCGCTACGCCAAGGGCGGCATTGGCGCCATCGACGAGAAGAAGATGTGCGACTCGGTCGAGCTGGTGAACACCTACATGGGCTTGCCCCAGAAGGTCGAGTGCAAGGACGTGTTCAACGCCGCGTTCTTCACCAAGGTCGAGATGCCGAAGTGATGCGCCGTCATAGCTTCCCCCGCTTGCGGGGGAAGGTGCCCGAAGGGCGGTCAGGGGCCGCGGACGGCTCCGCGGGGGTGGCGGTATCGCGGCCAGTCTCCATCGATGGAGTCGTGGCACCAACCACCCCCATCCGGCGCTTCGCGCCACCTTCCCCGGCCAGCGGGGGAAGGTAGGAAACGTGTCGACTTCCCTGATCGACCTGCAGAAGGTCGGCATGACGTACGAGGCGGCGAGCGGGCCGGTCGAGGCGCTCGCCGATATCTCGCTGCGTGTGGGCACCGGCGAGTTCGTCTCCCTGGTCGGTCCCTCGGGCTGCGGCAAGTCGACCCTGCTGCGCATCATCGCCGGGCTGCGGCCCGCGACCAAGGGCATGGTCGAGGTCACCGGCGAGCAGGTGACGCGGCCGATCCCCGATATCGGCATGGTCTTCCAGGCGCCGATCCTGCTGAAGTGGCGCTCCATCCTGCGCAACGTGCTGCTGCCCGCCGAGCTCGCCGGCCGCGACGCCGGCAAGCTGCGCGATCGCGCGTTGGCGCTGCTCGACATGGCCGGGCTGGGCGGCTTCGCCGAGAAGCTGCCGCGCGAGCTTTCGGGCGGCATGCAGCAGCGCGCCGCGCTCTGCCGCGCCTTGCTGCTCGACCCGCCCTTGCTGCTGATGGACGAACCCTTCGGCGCGCTCGACGCCATGACGCGCGACGACATGGCGCTTGAGCTGCTGCGCATCTGGGGCGAGACGTCTGGCGCGCGCAAGACGGTGCTCTTCGTCACCCATTCGATCGCCGAGGCGGTGTTCCTGTCCGACCGCGTGGTGGTGATCACGCCCCGACCCGGCCGCGTCGCCGCCGACATCGCCATCGACCTGCCGCGCCCGCGCACCGTCGAGCTGCGCGCCTCGGAGGCGTTCGGCCGCCTGAACTTCGACGTCTTCCGCGCCCTGACCGGCCGTGCCGGATAGGCTGGAGGGCGCGCGCCCGCTCCGTTATCGTCGCGCGCGACACTTGGTTCGAGGTCCATCCCATGTCGCAAGCGGCCTTTCTCGCGGCCCGTGATTTCCTGCTCGAGCGGCGCCTGGACTACGACGCGGCCTATCGCGACTTCCGCTGGCCCAAGATGGACCGCTTCAACTGGGCGCTCGACCATTTCGACGCCCTGGCGCGCGGCAACGATCGGCCAGCGCTGTGGATCGTCGACGAGAGCGGCGCCGAGACCAGACTCTCCTTCGCCGAGTTGTCGGCGCGCTCGAACCGTGTCGCGAACTTCCTGCGCGCCCAAGGCGTGAAGCGCGGCGATCGCGTGCTGCTGATGCTGGGCAACATCGCACCGCTGTGGGAATGCATGCTGGCGGCGATGAAGCTCGGCGCCGTGATCATTCCTGCGACCACCCTGCTGACGCACAACGACCTCGCCGACCGCTTCGCGCGCGGCCGCGTGCGGCACGTGATCACCAGCACCGAGAACACGGCCAAGTTCGCGGCGCTCTCTGGCGACTATTGCCGTATCGTCGTCGGCGGCGCGGCGCCCGGCTGGCGAGCGTATGAAGCCGCGTCCGAGGTGTCGCCGGATTTCGCGCCCGATGGCGAGACGAAGGCCAGCGATCCGCTGCTGCTCTATTTCACGTCGGGGACGACCAGCAAGCCGAAGCTGGTGCTGCACAGCCACCAGAGCTATCCCGTCGGCCATCTCTCGACCATGTATTGGCTCGGCCTGCGGCCGGGCGACATCCATCTCAACATCTCCTCGCCCGGCTGGGCCAAGCACGCCTGGAGCTGCTTCTTCGCGCCGTGGAACGCCGGCGCCACGGTGTTCCTGTTCAACCAGCCGCGCTTCGCCGCCAGGCCGCTGCTCGACGTCCTCGTGCGCTGCAAGATCACCACCTTCTGCGCGCCGCCCACGGTGTGGCGCGTGCTGGTGCAGGAGGACCTCGCGTCCTGGAAGACCAGCCTCGGCGAGGTGATCGGCGCCGGCGAGCCGCTCAACCCCGAGGTCATCGAGCGCGTGCGGCAGGCCTGGGGGCTCACCATCCGCGACGGCTACGGCCAGACCGAGACCACGGCGCAGATCGGCAACAGCCCCGGACAACGCGTGAAGCCCGGCTCGATGGGCCGGCCGCTGCCCGGCTACGCGATCCGGCTCTGCGATCCCGATGGATGCGAGCTACCGGAAGCCGAGATCAGCCTGCCGCTCGACGCGCCGCCGCTCGGCCTGATGCAGGGCTATCAGACCGACGATGGCCGCATCGCCGGGCTCGAGGGCGACGTCTACCGCACCGGTGACGTCGCGGCGCGCGACGCCGACGGCTACCTCACCTATGTCGGGCGCGCCGACGACGTCTTCAAATCGTCCGACTACCGCATCAGCCCCTTCGAGCTCGAGAGCGTGATGGTCGAGCACCCCGCCGTGGTCGAGGCGGCGATCGTGCCGTCGCCCGACCCGCGCCGGCTTACGGTGCCCAAGGCGGTCATCGTGCTGGCCGCCGGCCACAAGCCCGATCGCGACACGGCCCTGGCCCTCTTCCGCCACGCCCGCGCGCATCTCTCGCCGTTCAAGCGCATCCGACGCATCGAGTTCGCCGACCTGCCCAAGACCATCTCGGGCAAGATCCGCCGCGTCGAGCTGCGCTCGACCGAAGCGACCCGGGTCGAGAACAAGGAGCGCGGCGCGCACGAGTTCTGGGAAGAGGATTTCCCCGACCTCGGCTGACCGCCGCCCGCCTCAGGCCGGCGGGTCGATCTTGCCGCCGGCGTCGAGCCAGCCCTTGAAGCCGCCGAGATTGACCACCTTGTCGTAGCCCATCTCCTTGAGCGTATGGCCGACCAGCGCCGAGCGGCCGCCCGAGGCGCAGTAGGTCACCACCGTCTTCGAGCGGTCGAACGCCTTGTCGTGCATGGCCGAGGCCGGATCGGCGCGGAACTCGACCAGGCCGCGCGGGATCGCCACGGCGCCCGCCACTTTGCCCGAGGCGGCAACCTCGGGTGGCTCGCGCACGTCGAGGAACAGCACGTCGGGCCGGCCGACCAGCGCCTTGGCCTCCTCCGGGCTGATGCGCGGCACCGCGGCGTCGGCGGCGGCGATCATCTGCTGCACGGTCTTCATTGGTCTCTCCTTCTATTCGGCGGCCTTCAGCGAATCATAGCTCTGGCGCTGATAGGCGGTCATGTAGTCGGTGTAGTAGGTCGTCGGATATCTCGGCGGCCGGTCGGGGCCGACGGTGGTCGGCACGGCGGCGATCGGCCAATCGATGTTGGCGTCGCAGAAGAACACCACGGCGTAGCGCTCCGCCCCGCTGCGATTGACCGCGCGATGCGGCGTGGCGAGGAAATGGTCGTTGGTCCAGCGCAGCAGGAACTGCCCGCCATTGACGACATAGGCGTCCTCGATCGCCGGCGCCTCGATCCAGCTGCCGTCCCGGGCGCGGATCGACAGGCCGGGTACGTCGTTGGGCGCCAGCAAGGTGAGGAAGCTGGTGTCGGTGTGCGGCGCGATGCCGAAATCATCGACCGCGTCGGCCGGCTGCGGCGGATAATGCGTCAGGCGCAGCTTGTACTGGCAGTCACGGAACGGCTCGTCGAAGTAGGTCGCCGGCAGATCGAGCGCGCGGGCATAGAGCGGCATCATCCGCAGGACCAGCCGCTCCATGGTGTCGGCATAGGCGACGATCTTCTCGCGGAAGCCCGGCAGATCGGCCGGCCAACGGATGGCGCTGCGATAGGGGCGGTTGGCCAGCACATCGGGATGATCTGAAGGCAGGTCGCGGGCGATGAACAGCGCCTCGTTGAGGTTGGGCCGCGTCACCGTCTGCACCGTCGAGGTGCGCAAGGTGTCGCCCTTCAACGGCAGGTAGCCGGTGACACTGCGATCGAGAGCGATCGCCATCTTCACGTCGAGCGGCTGGGCGTGGAAACGCGCGACCTCGTCGAACACCGCGCGAATCTCGGCGCGCGGCACGCCATGGCCAGTGATGTAGTAGAAGCCGATCTCGGTCAGCGCGTGGCGGACTTGCCGCGCGGTGCGCTCGAGCGCGCCGGCCTCGCCCGCGAGATATGGCCCGAGGTCGATGACGGGGATGGTGTCGGGGCTCGCCATGGCGACGAGCCTAGCGCAAGAAAGCGCGGCGGCGCCATTTCCGTCTCGGCAGCAGTTTTCGTCAGCGCACCGCCGCGGCCCGCCAACGCGCCATTAAAGTGGCGGTGTAGGACGGGGCACGCTCGACGGCGACGCCCTGCTGCGCCAGCCAGCGCGAGAAGCCCGGTAGGTTGCGGCTGGGTACATGCGGGAAGCGGTGATGCTCCCCGTGATTGTTGTAGTTGAGGTGGTGCAGGAAGGGTCGCTCGATGGCGTTGCTCTCATGCGAGCGCAGTCGCCAGGCGCCGCTTTCGCCAGGCATCGGCACGTGCTCGCAGAAGCCGCGGATCTGCGACATGAACAGGCCGACCGTGGCGGCCGCCACGGGGAATACCAGCGCCAGCCAGGGTGTCTGCCCGCCATTGGTCGCCAGGAGCGCCAACCCGCCCTGCAGCAGCACCAGGCCCGCACCTTCGGCGAGCGTCACCGGCCAGGAGCCGCGCAAGCGGATGCGCTCGCGTACCAGGGTCGCCATGTGCATTACGTTCCAGCCGAGCAGTGGGCGCAGCAAGTGCCAGGCGAGTCGCCAGCGGCTGGCGCCCTCAAGCGCGCCATAGTCGAGCAGCTGCGGGTCGTCACTGGCGCCGACGCGCGCGTGGTGATGGCGATGCAGCCGATCGAACGAGGCGAAGTCGACCAGAGTCATCATCCCGCCGACGCGGCCGGCCAGCTCATTGAGCCAGGGTGTGCGGAACAGGGTGCGATGGACGGCCTCGTGCACCAGAAGCGTCGTCTTGGAGATGGCAATGCCCAGCGGCGCCACGGTCGCGACGGCCAGCCAAACCGAGATGTCAGCCAGGGTCGGCAGCGCCGCGATCAGCACCAGCGGCACGCCGAAGAGCCGCAGGCAGGCCCGCGCGCCCCACAGATCGGATCGTTCGAGAAACACCGCCGGTATCTGCAATCGAGCGGCAGATCGAGAATCAGACGTCAAATCAACATCCCTGAAATCGGGCGATACTATTCATGCACGCAATACGATCATTGTAGCACGAAAGTCGCCCGATTGGGATGGCTCAATCGCTCGCCGCGGCCGCCGCCGCGATCTTGTCCTGGGTCTTGGTGTCGAAGTCGCTGGCGTCGTGGCGTTCGTGCAGCTGCGCCGCCGGGTCGCCCTGCATGCGGTTGACGATGCGGCCGCGCTTCACGGCCGGGCGCTGGGCGATCTCGTCGGCCCAGCGGATCACGTTCCTGTACTCGTGCACCGCCAGGAACTCAGCCGAACCGTAGAGCTGGCCCTTGGCCAGGCCGCCGTACCACGGCCACACCGCGATATCGGCGATGGTGTAGGCGTCGCCGCCGAGGAAGCGGCTCTGGGCCAGGCGACGATCCAGCACGTCGAGCTGGCGCTTGGTCTCCATCGCGAAACGGTCGATGGCGTATTCGATCTTGGTCGGCGCGTAGGCGTAGAAATGGCCGAAGCCGCCGCCGAGATAGGGCGCGCTGCCCATCTGCCAGAACAGCCAGGACAGGCACTCCGCGCGCGCGGCCGGCTCGGTCGGCAGCATCGCGTTGCCGAACTTCTCGGCGAGATAGACCAGGATCGCGCCGCTTTCGAAGACGCGGATCGGCTTGGGCCCGGAGCGGTCGAGCAGCGCGGGAATCTTGGAATTCGGATTGATGGCGACGAAGCCGCTGCCGAACTGGTCGCCCGAGCCGATCTTGATCAGCCATGCGTCGTACTCGGCACCCTTGTGGCCCAGCGCCAGCAGCTCCTCGAGCATGATGGTGACCTTCTGGCCGTTGGGCGTGCCCAGCGAATAGAGCTGCAGCGGATGCTTGCCGACCGGCAGCTCCTTCTCGTGCGTGGCGCCAGCGATCGGCCGGTTGATGTTGGCGAAGCGCCCGCCGTTGTCCTTGTTCCAGGCCCAGACCTTGGGCGGGGTGTAGTCGGTGGTCATGGTGTGGCCTCCTCGGTTGCGGCGACGCTGCCACCGGGGGTGAGGCCGTTCAAGACAGGATTCCTTGAGTCCACGTGAGGCCGCATCGCGTTCTTCTCCCTGTCCCCGTAGGGGGGAGGGTTGAGGTGAGGGGCTGAGGCAAGCGACGCACAACCGCCCTGCGCAACCTCCGCCTCCCCCTCACCCCGACCCTCTCCCCGCAGGCGGGAGGGAGGAAGCCGGATCGAGGCCGCGGGCGCGGAAGAGATCGGCGGTCGATGGGGCTGCGAGCAGGTCGAGCAGCGCCCTCGCGGTTTCGGCTTCCGTGCTCGAGGCTTCGATGCCGGCGACGAAGGTCGTGACCATGTGCAGGTCGCCCGGCAGGGTGCCCAGGATCTCGACGCCCGCGACCTCCATCAGCTCGGGCTTCTGCTGCACGGCGAGGTCGACCGCGCCGCTCACCAGCAGATGGCCGACGAGGCCGGCGGGCGGCGGGAAAGTCGTCTTCGCGTTGACGTCGGCGGCGATGCCCAGTCGCTCGATCAGCTGCGCGAAGTAGATGCCGCTGGCGCCGCCCGCCGCCGGGTCGGTGTAGGAAATCGCGCGCGCCGCCAGCAGCGTGCGCTTCAGCGCCTCGGCGGTCGCGATATCGGGTCGCGGCGCGCCGGCGCGGATCGCGAGCGCCGTGGCCGAGCTGGCCAAGGTCACCTCGGAACCCGCAAGCACGCGGCCGGCGCGCGTCATCGTGTCCACGCCGGCGCGATTGAGGATCATCGCGTCGGCGCGCTCGCCGGCCAGCAGGCGCTTCACCAGCACGGGCGCGGTGTTCCAGACGATGTCGAGGCGCACGCCCCGCGTCCGCTCGAAGTCCGGCACCAGCGCTTCGAGCACAGCGCGCACCGCGATGCCGCTGAAGACCTTGAGTTCGCGTGTCATCGGATCACCTCTGTCATTCCGGGCGTAGCGAGGAATCCAGGGACCTGCCTGGATTCCTCGCTACGCTCGGAATGACAGGGAGATTAGGATAACCGCACGACACTTGGGGACTTGAATGAGCAACGCTGCCGATATCGCTTTCTCCGACGCGGAGGTTCGTGCGCTCCGCGACATCGCCGGCACGATGATTCCGGCCGACGCGACACTCGGCGTGCCGGGCGCCGACGATCCGGCGATCATGGCCGATATCGTGAAATCGCTGGGCCGCGACCTGCCCGACGTACGCGCGGCGGTGGCGGCGGTCGGCGCGAAGGCCAACGGCGACTTCGCCAGCCTCGACGTCGATGCCCGCGAGAAGCTGCTCAGCGAGCACATCGCGTCGGGCGGCGCGGCCTCGGCGCTCGCCCGCGTGATCCTCGCCGCCTATTACCGCGACGACCGTGTGCTGATCTCGCTCGGCATGGAGCCGCGCCCGCCTTTCCCCAAGGGCCACGTGGTCGAGCAAGGCGACTGGTCGCTGCTCGACCCCGTGCGCAAGCGCGCGCCGTTCTGGCGCAAGGATCGGTGATGTTGACACCACGCCGCTGTCATCCCTCGCTGCGCTCGGGATGACGGCATGAACGAACGCGTCGACGTACTGATCATCGGCTCGGGCGCCTCGGGCGCGGCGGTGGCCTGGTCGCTGGCCGAGACGAAGATGCGCATCCTCTGCCTCGAGCAGGGCGACTGGATAAAGTCGACCGATTTCCCCGCCAATGGTCGCGACTGGGAAGCCCGGCGCTTCGGTGATTTCGACATCAGCCCCAACAGCCGCGGCCGCGACACCGACTATCCGGTCAACGACGCCAACTCGCTCATGAAGATCGCCAACTTCAACGGCGTTGGCGGCGGCACGGTGATCTACACGGCGCACTGGCCGCGCATGCATCCCTCCGACTTCAAGGTGCGCTCGCTCGACGGCGTGGCCGATGACTGGCCGATCGACTACTGGACGCTCGAACGCTTCTTCGACGAGAACGACCGCATGATGGGCTCGTCGGGGCTGGCGGGCGATCCCGGCGTGCCGCCGCGCAACCCGCCGATGCCGCCGCTGCCGCTGGGCCGCACCGCAGCGCTCTACGCCCGGGCGATGAACAAGCTCGGCTGGCACTGGTGGCCCTCCGACACCTCGATCGCCACCCGGCCCTACGAAGGCCGCGCCCAGTGCATCAATCTCGGCCACTGCACGCCGGGCTGCGCGCAGGGCGCCAAGGCCAGCACCGACATCACCTATTGGCCGCTGGCGATCCGCGCCGGCGTCGAGCTGCGCACGCGCTGCCGGGTCCGCGAGATCACCACGAACGAGCACGGCATGGCCTCCGGCGCGATCTACTACGACGCCGATGGCCAGGAGCGCTTCCAGCCGGCCGAGGTCGTGATCGTCGCCTGCAACGGAGTCGGCACGCCGCGCCTGCTGCTGAACTCGGCCTCCGCGCGTTTTCCCAACGGGCTGGCCAATTCCAGCGGCCTGGTCGGCAAGAACCTGATGCTGCATCCCTGGCCGGTGGTCTCGGGCTATGTCGAGGACGAGCTCGACGGCGGGCGCGTGCCGATCACCTCGCTGTGGAGCAAGCAGTTCTACGAGACCGATCCCCAGCGCGACTTCGTGCGCGGCTACACGCTGCAATTCGGCCGCGGCACCGGCCCGGCCACCGAGGCGATCAGCAACATCGGCACCGGCCGCCTGCCCTGGGGCCGCGCGCATCACCGCACCTATCGCACGATGCTCAACCACCGCGTCGGCATCGGCGTGGCCTGCGAGGACCTGCCGGAGGAGCACAACCGCGTCACGCTCGATCCCGTGCTGAAGGACAGCCACGGCATCCCCGCGCCGAAGATCGACTACACGATCAGCGAGAATACGCGCCGCATGATGGAGCACGGCATCGCGCGGGCAGAGGAGATCCTGACCGCCGCCGGTGCCACGCGCCTGCACGCCTCACGCACGGTGCTCAACTATCCCGGCCACCTGCTGGGCACCTGCCGCATGGGCGACGATCCCGACCGATCGGTGGTCAACGCGTGGGGCCGCAGCCACGACGTGAAGAACCTGTTCATCGTCGACGGCAGCATCTGGGTGACGAGCGGTGGCGTGAACCCGACCTCGACGATCCAGGCGCTGGCGCTGTATGTCGCGGATCAGATGAAGCAGAGATTGGCGACGTTGTTCGATTAGAAAGTCTGAGCCCGCCTATCGCGATTGCACGACGATCCGCAGGCGGCGCCAAGAGAGCTGTTCGAAAAAGCTCCACGCTGATCGACCGTCTGCGGTCGCGACCGAATCAGCGTGAGAGCAAATGGCATGACAACAGCACCGCGCGATGCGTTGCACCGAGGCACTGCGCAACGGACGGGATGATAACCAATCATCCCGCCCTTGCGCTCACACGCCTGCGCTTACCTGGGTGATCGGCCCCCACCGAGTGGTCCAGATGGAATGTTAGTTCAGAGTTGGCCTTTTCGCTAGTTGGAGCGCGGATAGCGAAGCCGGTCGGCGTAGCGCAGCCGGCCACGCGGCTGATGCAGGCATGA
>Ga0194129_10000121_pt1 | contig 152509 bp, 156 predicted proteins | sample TA2KigCa35mmetaG_FD_150862 | JGI IMG/M metagenome (GOLD analysis project Ga0194129, IMG submission 150862) | Freshwater microbial communities from Lake Tanganyika, Tanzania - TA2015038 Kigoma Deep Cast 35m | ecosystem: Environmental > Aquatic > Freshwater > Lake | place: Tanzania: Lake...
GATGTCGGGTGGTATCGAATACTGGTTCGCGTATGTGCTGGCGCTCGCCTTCCTGCTGTTCCGGCCGCAGGGCCTGTTCGGCGAGCGCATCATCGAGCGGGTCTGAGGAGGGCGCCGACGATGTTCTACCGCGAGGCCGGCCAGTACAAGACGAGCTACCGCGCCGATATGGCGGTGTTCCCGATCGCGCAGGACCGGCTGGCGGTCGGCGCCATCCTGGTGATCGCCTTCTTCGTGCTGCCGTTCATCGGCACCGAGTACTTTTTCAGCTCGATCATGGTGCCGACGCTGATCCTGGCGCTGGCGGCGATCGGGTTGAACATCCTCGTCGGCTATTGCGGGCAGGTGTCGCTGGGTTCCGGCGCCTTCATGGCGATCGGCGCCTACGCCGCCTACAACTTCGCGATCCGGGTACCGGAGCTGCCGCTGCTGCTGGTCATGCTGCTGGGCGGCGGCGTGTCGGCGATGGTCGGCATCGTCTTCGGTATTCCATCGCTGCGCATCAAGGGCTTCTATCTCGCGGTCGCCACCTTGGCGGCGCAGTTCTTCTTCGACTGGCTGTTCGCGCGCGTCGGCTGGTTCACCAACTACACACCCTCCGGTGCCGTCTTCGCGCCCAAACTCGATATCTTCGGCTGGACGGCCGACAAGCCTGTCGAGCGTTACCTCCTCGTCCTCGCCATCGTCTCGCTGTTCGCGCTGCTGGCCAAGAACCTCGTGCGCGGCCATGTCGGCCGACAGTGGATGGCGATCCGCGACATGGACATCGCCGCCGAGATCATCGGCATCCGGCCGATGTACGCCAAGCTGACGGCATTCGCCGTGTCCTCCTTCATCATCGGTGTCGCCGGCGTGCTGTGGGCCTTTGTCCATCTCGGCTCGTGGGAGCCGCTGGCCTTCAACATCGACCGCAGCTTCCAGCTGCTGTTCGCCATCATCATCGGCGGGCTGGGTTCGATCGCCGGCTGCTTCCTCGGCGCCGCCTTCATGTGGATCCTGCCGATCTTCCTCGACATCGCCCTGCCGCCGCTGGGGCAATTGGTGGGCTGGACCATCGACAAGGCGACCGTGGCGCATTTCGCGCTGATGATCTTCGGCGCGCTGATCGTCTTCTTCCTGATCGTCGAGCCGCACGGGCTGGCACGGTTGTGGAGCATCGCCAAGGAGAAGCTGCGGCTATGGCCGTTTCCGCACTGAGCGGGGATCGGCGCGACCACCGCCGCGATGTTGCGGCGCAACAAGAAAATACTTCCGCTCCGGAACGCTCGCGTACTGGTTCCGGCGACGGGGGCTTCATAGATTGACACCAAGCCGGCGAACCCGCCGGGAGGAACCACAGGAGGCGAAGCCATGGGTGTGATGGGTAGATGGGCTGCGGCGGCGCTGGCCGCGGCGGTGGGCGGCGCGGCGGCCTTGCCGGCGCTGGCACAGAACGAGCAGTTCATTCCGATGCTGAGCTACCGTACCGGCGCCTACGCGCCGAACGGCATTCCGTTCGCCAACGGCATGGGCGACTACTACCGCATGATCAACGCCCGCGACGGCGGCATCAACGGCGTGAAGATCGTGTTCGAGGAATGCGAGACGGGCTACGCGACGGACAAGGGCGTGGAGTGCTATGAGCGGCTGAAGGCCAAGGGCCCGACCGGCGCGGCGTTCTTCAATCCGCTGTCGACGGGCATCACCTTTGCGCTGACCGAGAAGGCGCCGGTCGACAAGATCCCGATCATCACCATGGGCTACGGAAGGTCGGAGTCGCGCAACGGCGCGGTCTTCACCTGGAACTTCCCGCTGCTCGGCACCTACTGGTCGGCGGCCAACATCGCCATGCAGCACATCGCCAAGGAGATGGGCGGCCTGGACAACCTCAAGGGCAAGAAGATCGCCCTGGTGTTCCACGACTCGCCCTACGGCAAGGAGCCGATCCCGGTGCTGGTCGAGATGGCCAAGCGCCACGGCTTCGAGTTCATCCAGCTGCCTGTCACCCATCCCGGCGTCGAGCAGAAGTCGCAGTGGCTGCAGATCCGCCAGCAGCGGCCAGACTATGTGCTGCTGTGGGGCTGGGGCGTGATGAACTCGACCTCGGTCAAGGAGGCCGCGGCTGTCAACTTCCCGCGCGACAAGATGCTGGGCGTGTGGTGGTCGGGCGCCGAGCCCGACGTGCTGCCGGCTGGCGACCAGTCCAAGGGCTACAAGGCGCTGATGCTGCAGCACGGCTCCGGCAAGTTCCCGGTGCACGCCGACGTCCTCAAGCATGCCGTCGGCAAGGACGGCTCGCAGTCGAAGCCCGAGGACATCGGCGACGTTCTGTACAACCGCGGCCTGGTCAACGCGATGCTCGGCGTCGAGGCGATCCGCACGGCGATGGCCAAGTTCGGCAACAAGCCGCTGACCGGCGAGCAGGTGCGTTGGGGTCTCGAGAACCTCAACCTCACCGAGGAACGGCTGAAGGCGCTGGGCTTCGAGGGCGCGCTCAAGCCGCTCAAGATCACCTGCGCCGACCACGAAGGCGCCCGCTCCGCGCGCGTCCATCAGTGGGACGGCGCGAAGTGGAACGTGATCTCCGACTGGTACACCTCCGACGACGCGCTGATCGGCCCGATGGTGCGCGATACCTCGGACAAGTACGCCAAGGAGAAGAACATCGCGCCGCGCGATTGCTCCAAGGAGAGCTGAGCGCAGCATAGTGTCCGGCCCCGCGCCCTCAGGGCGTGGGGCTCCTTCTTTTCGCGATCGGATGCCGATATGACTGCCGCTCCGGCACCAGCCGCCGCCTCGCCGATCCTCGCCGTCAGCAACGTCGAGGTGATCTACAATCACGTCATCCTTGTGCTGAAGGGTGTGTCGCTGGCGCTGCCCGAAAAGGGCATCGTCGCCCTGCTGGGCGCCAATGGTGCTGGCAAATCGACGACCTTGAAGACGATCTCCTGCCTGCTGCGCACCGAGCGCGGCGAGGTCACGAAGGGTACTGTCACCTATCGCGGCGAACGCGTCGATCAGATGACGTCCAACGAGCTGGTGCGTCGCGGCGTCATCCAGGTGATGGAGGGCCGCCATTGTTTCGGCCACCTCACCATCGAGGAGAATCTGCTGACCGGCGCCTTCATTCATGGCGGCAAGAAAAAGCAGATCGCCGAAGACCTTGAGAAGGTCTACCACTACTTCCCGCGCCTGAAGACGCGCCGCTCGAGCCAGGCAGGCTACACCTCCGGCGGCGAGCAGCAGATGACCGCGATCGGCCGCGCCCTGATGAGCCGGCCCAACACCATTCTGCTCGACGAGCCGTCGATGGGCCTGGCGCCGCAGCTGGTCGAGGAGATCTTCGAGATCGTGCGCCGGCTCAACGAGGAGCAGGGCGTGTCGATCCTGCTCGCCGAGCAGAACACCAACATCGCCCTGCGCTACGCCCACTATGGCTACATCCTCGAGAACGGCCGGGTCGTACTCGACGGTGACGCGGCAAGCTTGCGCGAGAACGAGGACGTGAAGGAATTCTACCTCGGCATGTCGGGCGAGGGCCGCAAGAGCTTCCGCGACATCAAGCACTACCGCCGACGCAAGCGCTGGCTCTAGGCGCGCCGCCGCTCGCGATTTCGTGTCCGTCATCCCGCTGGAATAGGTCGCAGCGCCCGCTGTACTTCCTTGAGTCGGTCGCCGAAGCGGCCGCATTGGGAGGGACAACTCATGACAGTCCGATCGATGGCGACGGCCGTGCTGGCCGCCGCCCTGGCTTTCGCGCTGGCCTTGCCGGCGTCCGCTCAGCTTGCTGATCGCAAGGCGCTGACCCTTGAGGCAGCCAAGAAGATCATGGCGGCGGCCGAGGCCGAGGCGATGAAGAACAAATGGACGGTGGCGATCGCCATTGTCGACGAGGCCGGCGAGCTGCTGATGATGGCCAAGCTCGATGGCACGCAGCCCGCCAGCATCGACATCGCCATCGGCAAGGCGCGCACCGCCGCCCGGCTGAAGCGCGAGACCAAGCTGCTGGAGGAAGCTGTGACCAAGACCGGTCGCACGGTGATCCTCGCCTTGCCGGGCGTCACGCCGCTGGAAGGCGGCGTGCCGATCAAGGTCGGCGACCAGGTGGTCGGCGCGGTCGGCGTCAGCGGCGTGACCTCGGCGCAGGACGCCCAGGTGGCCATGGCCGGTATTGCCGTCATCAAGTAGCGTGAGGCAAGCGCCGGCCGCCTGTTGGGGCGCGGCCGGTGGCTTGGATCAATACCGACGTATCAAGCCGGGAACGACGCATTCACGTCGGGCGCCGCCACGATTAGAGTCGGCGCATGATCTTTGTCGTCCTCGGCCTGCTGCTGGTTCTGCTGATCGTGGCGCCGCAATGGTGGGTCCGCTACACCCTGCGCCGCCATGGCGACGAGCGCGCCGATTTTCCCGGCACCGGCGGCGAGCTGGCGCGCCATCTGCTGGATCGCGCCGGGCTGAACGACGTGACGGTCGAGGTCACGCCGGAAGGCGACCACTACGACGGCGCGGCGCGCGCCGTGCGCCTGACACCGGGTGTGCATGACGGCCGGTCGGTCACCGCCGTGGCGGTGGCGGTGCACGAGGTCGGCCACGCGTTGCAGCACGCCGAGGACATGCCGATCTTCCATTGGCGCACGCGGCTGGCGCGCGTCGGTCTGGTGGTCGAGAAGGTGGGCAGTGTGGTTCTGTTGCTGACACCGGTGCTGGGCCTGGTTACCCGCGCGCCGGTTGTGATCTTTCTCGAGATCGGCATCGGGCTGGCGCTGCTGGGCAGTCGCGTCGTGGTGCACCTGGTCACCTTGCCGGTCGAGCTCGACGCCAGCTTCCGCCGCGCCCTGCCGATGATCCGTGACGAGGGCTATCTGCCGGCGGCCGACGTGCCGGCGGCCGCCTCGGTGCTCAAGGCCGCCGCCTGGACCTATGTCGCCGGCGCGATGATCAGCCTGATCGACATCACGCGCTGGATTCGCGTGCTGCGCTGAGCGGCTGAGGCGGTAGTATCTGGCCAACGCAGGAAAGGCCCCGAGGAACGACCATGTCGAAGTACTACGACGCCCTGGAAACCCGCGACCCGACCGAGCGCGAACGGGCGCAGATGGCCGCCCTGCCGGCGCAGATCGCGCACGCCAAGGCCAACGCGCCGTTCTTCGCCGAGAGTCTCAAGGACGTCGATCCGTCAGGCGTCACCAGCCGCGCGGCGCTCGCCAAGCTGCCGGTGCTGCGCAAGTCGACCCTGGGCGCCTTGCAGAAGGCCAAGCCGCCGATGGGCGGGCTGCTGGGCGTGCCGATGAGCCAGATCCGCCACATCTTCATGTCGCCCGGTCCGATCTTCGAGGTCGACACCGACGAGAAGGATTTCTTCCGTGGCGCGCGCGGCATGTACGCCGCCGGCTTCCGCGCCGGCGACATCGTACACAACACCTACTCCTATCACCTCACGCCGGCCGGCATGATGATGGAGTCCTCGATCCGCGCCGTCGGCTGCGCCGTGATCCCGGCCGGCATCGGCAACACCGAGCTGCAGCTCGACGCCATCGAGCTGATCAAGCCCACCGCCTATGTCGGCACGCCCTCGTTCCTGCGCATCCTCCTGGAGAAGGCAAAGGAGCTGGGCCGCGACGTGTCATCGATCAAGAAGGCGGTGGTCGGCGCCGAGGCCTTCCCGCCGGCCCTGCGCAAGGAGTTCAACGAGCGCGGCATCTTCGCGCTGCAGGGCTACGGCACCGCCGATCTCGGCAGCATCGCCTACGAGAGCGAGGCGATCGAGGGCATGATCCTGGACGAAGGCGTGATCGTCGAGATCGTGCGCCCGGGCACGGGCGACCCCGTTCCCGAGGGCGAGGTCGGCGAGGTCGTGGTGACCACGTTCAACAAGGCCTACCCGCTGGTGCGCTTCGGCACGGGCGATCTGTCGGCGGTGCTGCCCGGCATCAGCCCCTGCGGGCGCACCAACATCAGGATCAAGGGCTGGATGGGCCGCGCCGACCAGCGCACCAAGGTCAAGGGCATGTTCGTCGGCCCCGAGCAGGTGATCGCCGTGCAGAAGCGTCACCCCGAGCTGGCCAAGGTGCGGCTGGTGGTCGACTGGGTCGACAAGCAGGACGTCATGACCCTGCACGCCGAGATCGCCGGCGGCGGCTCGGCCGACCTGGCGATGGCGGTCGAGGCCAGTATCCAGACCCTGTGCAAGGTGCGCGGCGGCGTCAGCTTCGTGGCACCGGCGAGCCTGCCGAACGATGGCAAGGTGATCGCCGACGTCCGCAAGTACGATTGAGGTCAAACACGCCGACTGGCCAGGGGTGAGGGATTGTGACCCTTTGTCGGGTTATCAACGTCACGCGCGCGGACTGTCGATAACGGAAAATCCCTCACAATCCCCTACCCCCCTCGGGGGCCGGGTCAGTTGACGTCGAGCTGTAGACCCTCCTTCTCGATCACGCCCTTCCAGCGCACGATCTGCTGCTCGACGAAGGTGGCGAACTGCTCGGGCGGGCTCCAGGCAGCGTAGCCGGCCATCTGGGCGAAGCGCTCCTTGGTGACCGGCAGCTCGATCCATTCCTTGATCGCTGCGTTGAGCGCGTCGACCGCCGCCCGGGGCACGCCGGCCGGGTAGAACACGCCGAACCAGGCCGAGACGTCGAAGCTGGCCAGCTCGGGCATGGTCTCGCGGATCGGCGGCAGGTCGGGGACCATGGGGTTGCGCTGCGCCGAGCTCAGCGCCAGGGCGCGCAGCTTGCCGGCGCGCACGAACTCGATCGCCGTGGTGAGATTGTCGAAGAAATACTGGGTCTGGCCGGCGACCAGGTCCTGCAGCGCCGGGGCGGCGCCGCGATAGGGCACGTGGGTGGCCTTGGCGCCGGTGAGCTGGAGGAACAGGGCGCCCGAGAGGTGCGGTGACTGGCCGGTGCCGGAGGAGGCGTAGGACACCTTGCCGTCCTGCGCCTTCAGCCAGGCGACGAACTCCGGCACGGTCTTGGCCGGCACCGAGGGGTGGACCACCAGCGCGTTAGGCGTCGCCAGCACGTTGGTGACCGGGACCAGGCTGGAGGGCTTGTACTGGAGATTGCGGTACAGCGAGTAGGCGATCGACTGCGGGCCGATATTGCCCATGAGAAAGGTGTGGCCATCCGGCGCGGCGCGTACGACTTCCATCGTGCCCAGGACGCCGCCTGCACCCGATTTGTTGTCGATCACCACCGATACGCCCCATTTCTGTTGAAGATGGTTGCCGATCAGGCGCGCCAGGACGTCGGTGGTGCCGCCCGGCGCCGCCGGCACGACGATGCGCATTGCCTGGGTCGGCTTCCACGCCACTTGGGCGTGGGCGATGCCCGGCAGGGCGAGCAAGGGCGCCGCGGCCAGCAGGTGGCGCCGGTTGAGAGGCAAACGACTGGGCATGATGACGATCTCCCGAGAACTCCAGGCCGGCCGGTTATACGGGGCGGCGCTGTCGAATGACGACGATGTCCAGGGCATCGGTGCCCGGCACTCAAATCATGGCTGTGCGACTGCAAATCCGCTGGCGGATCGGCCGCATCTGTCTTACATCGTCAATCGCTGGCGGGTCGCGATCGGCGATGCAATCGTACGGTCGGTCCGCCGGTCACTCCTCGTTCCCCAACAGGAGCCTCGGCCCATGTGGCGCTCCCTCAAGACAGTCGCGGTGGCGCTGGTCGCGCTCACCGTTTCCGGCGCCGCCATGGCGCAGCAGATCAAGCCGATCACCCCGGCGCAGATGCCGAACCCCGATACGCTGAACCGCCAGAGCTACATCGACTGGATGAAGGCGAATCGCGGCGAGAGCGAGAAGTGGCTCGGCCAGCGCTGGGACCGCTACGTTGCGGCAGTGCGTGTCGGCGATATCAAGACCGAGAAGGTCAAGCGCGCCTTCCTGATGACGCCGCGCGAAATCTTCGCCGCCGGCAACCCGCCGGTTAAGGAGCGCGGCTACGAGCACGCCTTCCTCGACATGGGCTACGGCGTGACCATGTCCGGCCCGCATCTGCAGAGCCGCATGACCGACGTGCTCGACGTCAAGCCGGGCGAGAAGGTGCTGGAGATCGGCACCGGCTCGGGCACCCAGGCCGGCTACCTGGCCTATCTCACCGACAAGGTGTTCTCGATCGAGATCATCGCGCCGCTGGCGACGCGCACCCAGGGCGTCTACGACCGCGCCGTCGCGCAGGGCTATGTCGAGTTCAAGAACATCAAGGTCAAGCAGGCCGACGGCTACTACGGCTGGCAGGAGAACGGTCCGTTCGACAAGATCATCGTCACCTGCGGCATCGACCACGTGCCGCCGCCGTTGCTCAACCAGCTCAAGCCGGGCGGCATCATCGTCATCCCGGTCGGTCCGCCGGGCGCCCAGCGCGTGATCAAGATGATCAAGCAGCAGGCGCAGGACGGCACCACGACGATGACCCGCGAAGACATCTACGGCGGCAAGATCGTGCCCTTCGTGCCGTTCACCAAGCTGGTCGACGGCCAGATCAAGGGCTCGCACAACCGCTGACGCCCGACGTGATATCGCGAGCCCCCGCGCCGTTCCCGACGGTCGCGGGGGCTTTCGCGTTGTAGTCCCCCCCTCCGAGCCGGCGACCAACGCCGGCCAACCAAGACACTGGATCCACTACCGATGGCCAGCGCCGCCCGTTCGTATGCCGAGGTCGATTTCGACAACCGGCCCACGCTCAGCTTCTATCTCTCGGTCGGCCTGGTCGCCGGCGCGATCATCGCGCTGCAGATCGGCATCATGCGGCTGTTCTCGGTGGGCAGCTGGGCGCATTTCGGCTCGCTGGTGGTCAGCCTGGCGATGTTCGGCTTCGGCCTCACCAGCGCCATCATGTGCGTCGGCAAGACCTGGTTCGAGCGCCACTGGCGCGGCACGGTGAAGATCGCGCTGCTGCTGTTCGGGCCGATGATGGTGGCCTCGAGCCTGATCGCGCAGCAGGTGCCGTTCAACGCCATCTTCCTGGTCTCCGATCCGATGCAGAAGTGGCGGTTGTTCGCCAACTTCATGCTCTACTTCCTGCCGTTCCTGTGCGGCGCCTTCTATCTCGGCGTGGTGTTCCTCAAGGCGCAGAAAACCTTCAGCCGCGTGTACTTCGCCGACCTCGCCGGCTCCGGCGGCTGCGGCCTGATGTTCCTGCTGGCGATGTATGTCTTCACGCCCGAGGACCTCGTCATGGTGCCGCTGGCGCTGTGGCTGGTGGGCACCGTGCTGTGGTTCGTCGCCGTCGGCGACCGCCGAGGCGTCGTGCAGTCGCTGGTCGCCGCCGTGTTGGCGGTCGGCGCGCATTTCCTGCTGCCGGGCGCGCTGGGCATCCCCAAGCTGTTCGTGTCCGAGTACAAGGGCGTGTCCTACGCGCGCAACTTCCCCGACGCGCAGCGTGTCTACAAGACGACGTCGCCCTTCGGCTTCATGGAGGTCTATTCCTCCTCGTACCTGCACTTCGCACCGGGGCTCAGCGACAACGCCGGCTTCAACCTGCCGAAGATGCCGTCCAACGCCTATCTCGGCCTCTACCTCGATAGCGAGGGGCCGATCGGCGTGATGAAGGATCTGCCGGCCGACGAGATCGGCTATTTCCGCTTCCTGCCGATGTACTACCCCTATGTGCTGAAGAAGGACCCCGACGTCTTCGTCGTGCAGTTCGGTGGCGGCATCTCGACCAAGGTGGCGCTGCGCTCCGGCGCCAAGCGCGTGACGGTGGCCGAGGGCAATCCGATGCTGCTCAGGGCCTTCCTCGGCGACACGCCGTTGCGCTCCTTCACCAGCGACATCCTGCGCGAGAAGGGCGTCGAGGTGATCGACTATGATGGTCGCCTCTACGCCGCCGGCACGACGCAGCGCTTCGACGTCGTCGACCTCAGCCTCGCCGATTCGGCTGGCCTGTCCTCGCCCGGCGGCTTCCCGATCATCGAGAAGTTCGGCTACACGCGCGAGGCGATGCGCAACTACATGCGCGTGCTGAAGCCCGGTGGGCTGCTCTCGGTTACGCTGTGGAACAAGGAGGAGCCGCCGAAATCGGTGCTCAAGCTCTACGCCACCATGGTGGCGGCGGCCAAGGACATCGACGGCGGCGAGATCAAGGGTCGCTTCTTCGCGACCTCGACCTATCTGTCGACCGCGACCGTGCTATACAAGCGCGGCGACTTCACGCCGGACGAGATCGACGCGCTGCGCAAGCACTCGCGCCTGATGTCGTTCGACGAGATCTACTACCCCGGCATCGCCTACGACGACGGCCCGCGCGCCGAGACCCTGAAGGGTTACCGCGAGCAGTTCTTCGGCGACGGCACGCAGGACCCCGCCGGCAAGGAGCCGGATCCCGCGACGGCGGCGCCCGCCGCCGATGGCGCGGTACCCGTCGTGCCGGCGACGATCATGGGCCGCATCGCCTGGCAGCACCTGATCCATGGCGGCTGGGACAAGATCGCCGACGCCTATGTCTTCGACACCCGCGTGCTGACCAACCACCAGCCGTACTTCGCCGCCTACATCAAGGTGAAGGATCTCTGGGCCTTCACCGACCGCCTCGAGACGGTGCAGGACGAGTGGGGCTACCTGCTGCTGTGGGCGACACTCGGCATCGCCGCGATCGCGGCGCTGTCGCTGGTGCTGTTTCCCGTCGTGTTCGGCTGGCGCACCATCTTCAGCCGATATCCCGGCAAGTTCGGCACGATGATCTACTTCCTGTGCCTGGGGCTGGGCTACATCATCGTCGAAGTCGGCATGATCAGCCACTTCATCCTGGCGCTCAGCAACCCGACGGTCTCCGCCTCGGTGCTGATCACCGGCATGCTGGTGTTCTCCGGCCTCGGCAGTTTCGTGTCTGAACGCTACCTCGACCGCGCCCGGTCGGTGATGCCCAAGGTGTTTCTCACCATCGGCGTGATGCTGACGGGCTACGCCTTCCTGCTCGATCCGGTGCTCGATGTCATCGGCACGTGGCCATATCCGCTGCGCATCGTCGCCTGCCTGGCGCTGATCTTCCCGCCAGCGTTCCTGATGGGCTTCCCGATGCCGATGGCGATGACCACGCTGGGCCGGCTCGGCAAGGATCACATGTTCCTGTGGGCCTGGGGCATCAACGGCAGCTTCTCGGTGCTGGGCGCGGCCCTGGTGCCGATCGTCTCGACCTCGTTCGGCCTGCCGGCCGTCGTGCTGGTCGGCGCCGCCGCCTATGTCGTGGCGTGGCCGGCGTTCTACCGCGTGCTGCTGCCGCTGCCTGGGCGGCCGGCGGCCGCGTGACGCCATGGCGGCGCGCAAGCGACGCGCGCTGATCGCGGCCACCGCCGGCCTGCTCGCCAGTGGGCTGGCCGGGCGCGCGTTCGCGCAATACCTTACGCCGCCCCCCGCCAAGCCGCCCGCCCCCGCGCCGATGAAACCACCCGCAAAAACGCCTCCGGCCGATCCCCTGGCGATCGTCAGGTCGGCGGTGGTGCGCATGCAGTCCTTCAGCCACGGGCCGTTCCCCTACACGGGGCCGGCCGAGGACGGACGCACGCCGTTCTTCGACGTGGTCGACCCGCTGAAACGGCGCGGCCGTCGCACGGCCTCGGGCGACGTGCTGCTGGAGGGCGTCACCTACAGCGACGATCGCGCGCTGATGTACGTGCCGGCGGGCTTCGATCCGCGCCGACCGGCGCTGATCGTGCTGTTCTTCCACGGTCACGGCTCGATCATCGAGCGCACGGTGATGACCGATACCGACTTGCCGCGCCAGCTTACCGAGTCGGGCGCCAACGCGGTGCTGGTGGCGCCGCAATTCGCCTACGACGCCGCCGATTCAAGCCCGGGTAAGTTCCTGCGACCCGGTGCTTTCGCCCGCTTTGTCGACGAGTCGGCGACCAAGCTGGCGCGCCTGCTGACGCCGCAAGGCGCCGACCTCAGGCGCCTGTCCGGCGTCTTCAACCAGGCGCCCGTGCTGCTGGTGGCGTTCAGCGGCGGCTACAAGCCGGCGGCCTACGCGCTGGCGCGCGGTGGCGCCGCGCATCGCATCCACGGTGTGGCGCTGCTCGACGCGCTGTACGACGAGGAGGACAAGTTCGCGACGTGGTTCGCCGACGCGCGGAAGAGCGGCTTCCTCATCAGCCTGTTCACCGAATCGACGGCGGCCAACCAGACGAAACTGCGCGACCTGCTGGCAAAGCGTCGCATCGCCAGCAGCTCATCGCTGCCGGCGAGCCTGTCGCGCGGCACCGCGGCTTTCGTCGCCGCCGGTGGCATCGATCGTCACGCGCGTTTCGTGCTCGAAGGCCCACCGCGCGATCCGGTCAAGGCGATCCTGGCGGCGATCCCGGGCTATCGCATGAAGCCCGAGCTGCCGCCGGCGAAGCCGCCCGCCGGCAAGCCGACGGCCAGGCGTTAGCGCGGGCGACCGCTGTCGCGGCGGCGCTCGTCGCCGCGCATGAAGCCCATGCCGCCCAACGGATGGCCGCCCTCGCGACGCGGCGGGTGATTGCCGTCGCGGTGGTGATGGGTCCGCTCGCCTTGGGCGTGCTCGCCACGCTCGTGGCGCTCCGGGCGACCATGCTTGTGGCCATGCTGGTGCGGATGGCCGTGCTTGGCGTGGCTATTGCCGTCGCGGTGGTGATGCGCCCGCTCGCCCTGGGCGTGCTCGCCGCGCGGCGCGTCGGCACGCTCGTGCCGCTCCGGCCGGCCATGCCGGTGGCCTTGCTGGGTATGGCCGTTGTGGGGACGCTGATGCTGCGGACGCTTCTTCTGCGGCGGGCGGTGACCCTGCTCGCGCGCGCCCGGCTCGGGCGCCGGCACCGGGGCGCCGTCGCGGTCGGTACGCGCGATGGTCATGCGGATTGTGCGCTCGATGTCACGCAGATAGGCGCGCTCCTCGTGGTCGCAGAACGAGATCGCGATGCCGGCGGCACCGGCGCGCGCCGTGCGGCCGATGCGATGCACGTAGCTCTCGGGGATGTTCGGCAGGTCGAAATTGACGACGTGCGTGACGCCATCGACGTCGATGCCGCGGGCGGCGATGTCGGTGGCGATCAGGGCGCGGCAGTCGCCGTCGCGGAAGCCGCGCAGCGCGCGCTCGCGCTGGCCCTGGCTCTTGTTGCCGTGGATCGCGGCCGATTCGATGCCGGCGCCGGCGAGGTAGCGCACGACCTTGTCGGCGCCGTGCTTGGTGCGGGTGAAGACCAGCACGCGTCGCATCGACTCGTCGCGCAGCAGCTCGACCAGCATCTCGCGCTTCTGCGCCGTCTCCAGCAGGATCACGCGCTGCTCGACCTTCTCGACGGTCGTGGCGACCGGCGTGACGGCGACGCGCGCCGGATCGGTCAGCAGGTCGTCGGCCAGCGCCCCGATCTCCGTCGGCATGGTGGCCGAGAAAAACAGGTTCTGGCGCTTGGCCGGCAGGGCCTTCACCAGTCGGCGGATCGGCACGATGAAGCCGAGGTCGAGCATCTGGTCGGCCTCGTCGAGGACGAAGATCTCGACCAGGTCGAGCCGCGCCGTGCGCTGCTCCAGGTGGTCGATCAGGCGGCCCGGCGTGGCGACGAGGATGTCGACGCCGCCCTGCAGGGCGCGGGTCTGCGGCCCGTAGCTGACGCCGCCGAAGACCGTCGCCACCGACAGGCGCAGGAAACGGCCGTAGACGCGGAAGCTCTCGGCGATCTGACTCGCCAGCTCGCGCGTCGGGCTGAGGATCAGGGCGCGGCAGCCGCCACGCGGCGCGCGCTTCGGATCGGCGGCGAGACGCTGCAGGATCGGCAGCGCGAAGGCCGCGGTCTTGCCGGTGCCGGTCTGGGCGATGCCCAGCAGGTCGCGGCCGGCGGCGACGTGTGGGATGGCCTGCGCCTGGATCGGCGTGGGCGTGGTGTAGCCCTCGGCCGCCAACGCGCGCAACAGCGGCTCGGCGAGACCAAGGTCGGTGAAGTTCGTCACTAGATATACTTTCTCAAACGCGACCACCGGCCCACGCGACCGATTCGGTCGGCGCGGATCGTTCCGGTGGAACTTTCGATAGACGCCCTGCGTGTCAGGCGGCTGGCTTCTTGATTGTTTGTACCCAGCTGGACGGCCGATAAACGTCGGCGCTCACGCGGCTGAATGCTCAAGGCTGCTGAGGCAGCGGCGTGCTTCTCTCACGTCGCGTGTGTCGGGTCAAGCGACCCGCCGTCGCGGGCCTGGCCGCGAGCGGCTATCATGTCGGGCATGAACGCGCTCCATGTCTCCGCGCCGTGGTGGAAGCCCGATAGCGGCCGCACGCTCTCGATCCGCGGCGGTCGACCGCTCGGCGGTACATACCCGGTCAGCGGCGCCAAGAACGCCGCGCTGCCGCTGATGGTCTCGGCCCTGCTGACGCCCCACCTCGTGACCCTGCACAACCTGCCGGCCAATCTCGACGTCGCCGTGCTATCGGCGCTGCTGCAGCGACTGGGCGCCGGGCTGAGCTGGTCAACGGGCGCGTCGGGCTTGTCACTGACCGTCTGCGCCGATCGCGTGCACGCCGAGAAGATCGATCGCGAGCTGGTGGCGCGCATGCGCGCCTCGGTGCTGCTGCTGGGTGCCGTGCTGGCGCGCTGCGGCGAGGCCAGCCTGCCGCTGCCCGGCGGCGACGCCATCGGCCTGCGCGGCATCGACTTCCACATCGCCGGGCTGCGCGCCATGGGCGCCGCCATCGAGCTCGAGGGTGGCATGATCCACGCCCGCGCGCCGCGTGGCCTGCGCGGCGCCGAGATCGCGTTGCCGCTGCCGTCGGTGGGCGCGACCGAGAATCTGCTGTTGGCCGCCGTGCTGGCGCGGGGCCGCACGGTGATCCGCAACGCCGCACGCGAGCCGGAGGTCACAGACCTCGCGACCTGCCTGATCGCCATGGGCGCGCGCATTGACGGCCTCGACACGCATGTGCTGACCGTCGAGGGCGGCGCGCCGCTCGCAGGCGCGGTGCACACGGTGATGCCCGACCGCATCGAGATTGGCACGCTCGCCTGCGCTGCGGCGATCACCGATGGCGCGCTGACTTTGGCGAACGCGCGTCTTGATCTGCTGGGCGCCGCCGGGCCGCTGCTGCGGGCGGCCGGCGTCGAGCTGGAGACGATCGAGGGCGGCGCGGTCGCGCGCCGCGCGGCTGGTGGCCTCGTCGGTGTCGATTTCACCACGCAGCCCTATCCCGGCTTCGCCACCGACCTTCAGGCGCCGGTCATGGCGCTGATGACCACGGCGCGCGGCGCCAGCGCCATCACCGAGACGATTTTCGAGCAGCGCTTCCGTCACGTCGACGAGCTGCGACGCATGGGCGCCAACATCATCGTCCGTGGGCGTACCGCGCTGGTGCGCGGCGTGCCTGGCCTGGGAGGCGCCGCCGTCACCGGCGGCGACGTGCGCGCCGCCGCCGCGCTGGTGATCGCCGGCCTGGGCGCGCGCGGCGAGACTGTGCTCGACGGTCTCGACCATCTCGACCGTGGTTACGACGGCATAACCGCCAAGCTCAAGGCCTGCGGCGCCGACATCACGCGCGCCTAACGCACGGTCAGACGCATCTGTCATCCCGAGCGCAGCGAGGGATCCAAGCATGCCACTAGATCCCTCGCTGCGCTCAGGATGACAGGGAGGTGTCGCCCTAGCGCTCCGGTAGCCCGAGCGCGCGCAACTCGTCGCGGCGCAGCGCCAGCTCGTCGCGCATGAAGAACTCGTCGAGCTGTGGCGGCTTCACCGAGGTGCCCGACAGCATCGCGTGCGCCTGGCCACGATGGTGGATCTGGTGGACGAAGAGGTGGGTCAGCACGTCCTCGACGCGCTCGACCGGTGCCTCGCGGCCGCGCCGCTTCATCACCACGGGAATCGCCAATCTGTCATCGGTCAGGCCGTCGCAGAAGGCCAGCAGACGTCGGTCGCTGGCGCGCTGCGCGGCGTCTAGCGCGGCGAAGTCCTCATGTGGCACGAAGGCATAGGCGCGCTCGACGGCCGCCTCCCGCAAATCCTCCAGCGAGTCGATGTAATAGCCGTCGACCATCAGGATGTGGTTCAGCGTGGCGCGGATCGAGGGGAAGAAGCTCGTGCGCTCCGCCGCGTACTCGGCCGGGCTCAGCCTGGCGCAGGCGTTCAGCAGCCGGTGGTTCGACCAGGCGTTGTTGCGGGCCATGGCGCGCAAGTGCTCGATCACAACAGCAACGCTCCCTCGAAGGCCAGCAGCTTGCGCTTGGTCTCCGTGCCGCCCCGCCCGCTATAGCCGCCCATCTTGCCGCCGGCCGCCATTACCCTGTGGCACGGGATGATCACCGGTATGGGGTTGGCGCCGCAGGCCTTGCCGATGTCGCGGGCGTCACCTTGGCGGGGGTCTTTGCCCACCGCTGCGGTCATTTCGCCATAGGTCATGGTCCCGCCATAGGGGATCTTGCACATGACCTGCCATATCTGCTTCTCTGCCGGCGTACCTTTGGGCAGCAGGGGCAGGTCGAAGACCTTCAGCTTGCGGTCGAAATAGGCGCGCAGCTGGCGCCGCGCCTCCTCGACGATGGGATCGCCATCGGGGATCAGCGGGTCGCCGGTATTTGGCGCGATCCACCGGACCTTGGTGATGGCGCCGCCATCGCCCTCGACCGACAGCCGGCCAACGGGGGTATCGAGATAGGCCGTCATGGGGTCACGCTAGCCCCGGCGACCGCGATTTGCCAACATGGGCGACATCATGGCTTCGACCTCACGTCCGATGCTGATCCCTCGCCGTGCCGCCCTTTTGGGCGGCGCGTCGCTTTTGCTCGGGCCTGCGGCGCTGGCCCAGCAGCAACAGCAACAGCCTGCCGCGCGCCAGGCGCCGCGCCTGCGTATCGATCGCATCCCGCCGATCATCTTCGTGCACGGCAACGGCGATACGGCGGCGCTGTGGCACACGACCATCTGGCGCTTCGAGTCCAACGGCTACCCGCGCAATATGCTGGCGGCGATCGACCTCAGCTATCCGTCGGCGCGCGGCGATGACTCCAAGCCGCAGCCCTTCCGGTCCTCGACCACGGACCAGCGTGAGGAGCTGGCGGCCTATGTCCGCGCGGTCATGACGATCACCCGCCGCCGCAAGGTGGCGCTGGTCGGCTCCTCGCGCGGCTGCAACACCATCCGCAACTTTGTGAAGAACGGCGGCGGCGCCGACGTGGTTTCGCACGTCGTGCTGTGCGGCGGCACCAACCATGGCGTGATCGTGTCCGACACCGTGCTGGTCGGTAGCGAGTTCAACGGCGCCTCGCCCTTCCTCAAGCAGCTCAACGACGGCGAGAACGAGATCGTGCCGGGACCGGCCTTCATGACCTTGCGCAGCGACAAGTTCGACAAGTTCGCCCAGCCCGAGGGTCAGTTCATCGGCCAGGCCGGCAAGCCGACGGGCGTCAGCTACGAAGGGCCCGAGCTGAAAGGCGCCACCAACGTCGTGCTGCCCGGCCTCGATCATCGCGAAGTGGCGTTCCACAAGCTGGCCTTCGCCAGGATCTTCGAGTTCATCGTCGGCCAGCCGCCGACCAGCACCTTCATCGCCGCCGAGCGCGAGGTCGTGCTCAACGGCCGGGTCACTGGCGTCGCGGACGGCACCTACACCAACCTGCCGGTGAGCGGCGCGCAGGTCGAGATCTTCGAGGTCGATCCGATGACCGGTGTACGGCGCAATCGCCTGGCCGCGCATCGCAAGGTCACCGGCGCCGATGGCTGGTGGGGACCGTTCAAGACCAACGCCGAGACCTTCCTGGAGTTCGTGATCGCCGTGTCGGGCAGCCCGACTACGCACATCTATCGCTCGCCCTTCACGCGCTCGACGGATATCGTGCATCTGCGGCCCGGTCAGTTCGGGCGCGACGACGAGAAGGCCGGCGCGGTGGTCTATATGAGCCGGCCGCGCGGCTATTTCGGCCACGGCCGCGACAAGTTCACGCTCGACGGCAAGGTGCCGCCCGGCATCAACGAGGGCGTGCCCGGCGTGTCGATCGGCCGCTTGGCCTTCGACGCGGCGCCCGAGCGCACGATCAGGGCGGTGTTCAACAACGAGGAGATCGCCGCGCGTACCTGGCCGGTGAAGGATGGTCATCTGGTGATCGCGGAGTTCCACAACTGAGCAGTCGAGGAGGCGGACATGGACCAGTATGACGGTCATGGCGTTGCCAGCGCGATTCGCGTGGTGCCGACGGGCGCGGCGCTCGGCGCCGACATCGAGGGCCTCGACATCTCCAGGCCGCTCGATGCCGCGACGCTCGCCACCATCCGCCAGGCCTGGGCCGATCACCTGGTGCTGCGCTTCCGCGGCCAGCGGCTCGACGACGAGCAGCTGAAGTCGTTCAGCGCCCAGTTCGGCACGCTCGATCTCGCGCCGCTGGCGGCCGCCAAGGACGGCCATCGCCAGGAACCCAGCTATATCTCGGTGATCTCCAACATCGTGCGCGACGGCAAGCCGATCGGCGGCCTGGGCGCCTACGAATCGCTGTGGCACACCGACATGTCCTATGTCGACAAGCCGCCGATGGCGAGCGCGCTGTACGCCATCGAAGTGCCGCCTTCGGGCGGCGACACCGGCTTCTCCAACCAGTACCTCGCCTACGAATCGCTGCCGGCCGACACGCGGCGCCGTCTCGACGGGCTGAAGCTGCGCCACGATTCGAGCCTCAACAGCGTCGGCGAGCTGCGCCGCGGCTTTACCGAGGTCACCGATCCGCGCCAGACGCCCGGCGCCCTGCATCCGCTGGTGCGCACGCATCCCACGACCGGTCGCAAGGCGCTCTATCTCGGTCGCCGGCGCAACGCCTACATCGAAGGCCTCGATCTGGCCGACAGCGAGGCGCTGCTCGACACGCTCTGGGACAGCGCCTCCGACGCGCGCTTCACCTGGTACCAGCAATGGCGCGTCGGCGATCTGGTGATGTGGGACAATCGCTGCACCTTGCATCGCCGCGACGCGTTCGACCCGACGACCCGCCGCCTGATGCACCGCACCCAGTTCGCCGGCGAAGCGGTCATGTGACTCTTCCTGGGACCGCCGGCGTCTCGCCGGCGGTCCCAAAGAGTTAAGTCGCCGGAGCGGCCTTCTCCGCCTGTGCCTGGCGCGCGGCCGCCGCCGCGGCCGGATCCATGCCGGCGCCTTCAGCGAGCATCGCCATCGGCCGTGCGAACTTGATGCCGGCTTCGTCGAAGGCCTTCTTGATCATGGCGTAGGCGCGGCGGCGGATGGAGAACTGCTCGCCGGGCTTGGTCATCATCTTGAGCCGGATCTCGATCGCCGAATCGCTGAACTTCTCGACGCCCTGCATCTTGAGCGGCTGCAGGATGTGCGGCTTGAAGTCGGGAATCTCTGCCAGCTCCTTGCCGATGCGCTTGATGATCTTCTTCGCCGCGTCGATGTCGCTGTCGTAGGTGATGCCGATCGTCATCTTGTCGATCACCCAGTCGCGGCTGCCGTTCTGCACCGCGCCCAGCACGCCGAACGGCACGGTGTAGAGCGTGCCCCGGTGATGGCGCAGCTTGATCGAGCGCAGGCTGAAGGATTCGACTGTGCCCTTGTAGGTGCCGGCCTGGATGTACTCGCCGATGCGGAAGGCGTCGTCGAGCAGGAAGAACATGCCGCTGATGATGTCGCGCACCAGCGTCTGCGCGCCGAAGCCCAAGGCCACGCCGACGACGCCGGCGCCGGCGATCAACGGGCCGATCTCGACGCCCAGCGCCGACAACGCCATCATGATCGCCACGGCGAAGACCACGATGCCGAGGATGTTGCGGAAGATCGGCAGCAGCGTGTTGAGCCGCGCGCGCCGGCGCTGCTCCTCCTCGTCGAGCGCATCGCCGGTGACCCGCGCTTCCGCCAGCCGGCGGTCGATGATGGCGCGCAGCACGTGCCACAGCAGATCGGCGACCAGCGCGATGACGACGGCGTTGGCGAGGCCGTGCACCAGGCGCGTCCAGGTCGAATGGCCGGCGGTGAAGTCGTCGACGCCGACGCCCCAGATGCGCGCCAGCAGCGCCACGGCGCCGATCACGATCAGCACGCGCAGGCCGCGTTCCAGCACGACGGTCGCGACGCCGGGAAGCTCGCCGGCGGCGTGTTCCGTGCCGGCCGGACGCAGCAGGTGCGTCACGGCGAGGCTGGTGCCGCGCATGACCAGGGGCGTGAACACCACCAGCAGCAGCGTGCGGAACACCGGCATGGCGTCACCCACCCGCAGCAGCCACAGCGCGACGACGAAGAAGGTCAGCCCCCAGGTCGCGACCGCGCGGCCACGGTGGTGCGCCGGGTCGCCGCCGGGACGGCGCCAGATCGCCTCCAAAGCGATCGCCACGTTGACCAGAGCGGTGGCGGCGCCGATCAGCCGGCGCGCTTCCGACGACAGGCCCAGGGTCTTGAGCAGCGACAGCGTGACGGCGACGAACGCCGTCCAGCCGACGAACACGATCAGCCGGCGATGCCAGAACGCCGCCGTCGGTGTGTCTATCGGCAGGATGCGGAACCGCTCCGCGCCTGCTGCTAGAAAGAAACGCCCGGCGACGACGGCGATGCGCGTGACGAGAAACGCCATCAGATAGCCGAGCACGATCTCGCGCAGCAGTGGCGGCCAGCTGAAGACAAGGAAGGCGCCGACGCTGCCGGCGCCGAACGACGCCACCCAGCTCAGCCCGAATCCCAGACGAGCCAGCATCGCGCCCAGTCGCGCCCGCACGCTGTCCAGCGGCAGGGCCGTGATCCAGGCGCGCAGCCCTTTGCTGCGCCACCAGAACAGCCACTCCGCGCCGTAGCCCAGCGCGACAAAGGCCCCGATCAGCAGCAGCAGCGGCAGGGCCCCGTGCTGATCGAACTCGAGGCCGAGGATCTCCACCACCTTGCCCAACTCGCCCGGCAGGCGTGGCGCGGCCGTCACCAGGCGCCTGATGTGGTCGCGGGCATGGCCAAGTTGGCTGGTGATCACGCTCGACAGGCTGGCGTCGGCGGCTGGCGTCGGCGGCTTGGGCTTGTCGGCCGCGCGCTTCTCCAGCCACGTCCGCACCTCGGGGTCTGCCAGCAGATCCAGCAGCAGGCGCACGCGCGGCGAGGCGTCGTCGGCGGCCTTGCCGCTCTGCGCCAGCGCGGGCGCGCCGAACGCGATCAGCAACGCCAGCACGCCCAAAGCGCGCGCGAGAATCGGCGGCATGAACACCCCTGTGTCTGGTCCGATGCGGACGGCCGATTCTTCCTCGCGGCGGCCCGCGACTCAAGCACGCTCAGGCGGCGGTGACGCCTTCGATCTCACCCGCGACAAGGCGCGTCTCGCTGGCAAGCGGCCCCAGCGCGTCCTAGCAGCCGGTGGCTGCCAGCGTTCGCGCGCCGCCCGACCCCTACCAAAGTCGTGCGGCGCGGGACCCGCTTGAACGCCTATCTTGGCCGTGTAACGTGCGCCAGCGACCGTGCGAGACGATCCAGGGGAGGGGACCATGTCGGACCAGCTTTTGCCCGTGCCGAAGGACTGGGCGGCGAAGGCCTATGTCGATCCGGCGAAGTACCAGGCCCTGTACCAGGCCTCGATCGACGACCCGGTGAAATTCTGGGGCGAGCACGGCAAGCGCGTCGATTGGATCAAGCCGTATACGCAGGTGAAGGACGTCGACTACACCGGCGACGTGCGCATCCGCTGGTATTACGACGGCGTGCTCAACGTCTCGGCCAATTGCGTCGATCGCCACCTGGCCAAACGCGGCGACCAGACCGCGATCATCTGGGAAGGCGACGATCCGGCCGACAGCAAGCGCATCACCTACCGGGAAATGCACGAGCAGGTCTGTCGCCTCGCCAACGTGCTGAAGGCGCGCGGCGTGAAGAAGGGCGATCGCGTCACGATCTACATGCCGATGATCCCCGAGGCGGCCTACGCCATGCTGGCCTGCGCACGCGTCGGCGCGATCCACTCGGTCGTGTTCGGCGGCTTCTCCCCCGACTCGCTCGTCAACCGCATCCAGGATTGCGACTCCAACGTCGTCATCACGGCCGACGAGGGCCTGCGCGGCGGCCGCAAGGTGCCGCTGAAGGCGAACGCCGACGCGGCGCTGAAATCCTGCCCGAGCGTGAAGACCATGATCGTGGTCAAGCGCACCGGCGGCGCCGTCGCCATGAGCCCGGGCCGCGACGTCTGGTACCACGAGGAATGCGCCAAGGTGTCGGCCGACTGCCCGCCCGAGCCGATGAGCGCCGAGGATCCGCTGTTCATCCTCTACACGTCGGGCTCGACCGGTAAGCCGAAAGGCGTGCTGCACACCACCGGCGGCTACATCGTCTATGCCTCGATGACGCATCAATACGTCTTCGACTATCACGATGGCGACATCTACTGGTGCACGGCCGATGTCGGCTGGGTCACCGGCCACAGCTACATCGTCTATGGCCCGCTGGCCAACGGCGCCACCACGCTGATGTTCGAGGGCGTGCCGAACTATCCCGACTCCAGCCGCTTTTGGCAGGTCGTCGACAAGCACAAGGTCAACATCTTCTACACCGCGCCCACGGCGATCCGCGCGCTGATGCGCGAGGGCGAGGCGCCGGTGAAGAAGACCTCGCGTGGCTCACTCAGGCTGCTCGGGTCCGTCGGCGAGCCGATCAATCCCGAGGCGTGGCTGTGGTACCACCGCGTGGTGGGCGACTCGCGCTGCCCGATCGTCGACACGTGGTGGCAGACCGAGACCGGTGGCATCCTCATCACGCCGCTGCCCGGCGCGACCGATCTGAAGCCCGGCTCGGCGACCAAGCCGTTCTTCGGCATCAGGCCGGCCGTGGTCGACGCCGACGGCAAGGTGCTGACGGGCGAGGCGCAGGGCAACCTGATCCTCACCGATTCCTGGCCGGGCCAGATGCGCACGGTCTACGGCGACCACAAGCGCTTCGTCGAGACCTACTTCTCGACCTACAAGGGCAGCTACTTCACCGGCGACGGCTGCCGGCGCGACGCCGAGGGCTACTACTGGATCACCGGCCGCGTCGACGACGTGATCAACGTCTCGGGCCACCGCATGGGCACGGCCGAGGTCGAAAGCGCCCTGGTGGCGCACCAGAAGGTCGCCGAGGCCGCTGTCGTCGGCTATCCGCACGACATCAAGGGCCAGGGCATCTACGCCTACGTCACGCTGAAGGTCGGCGTCGAGCCCAGTGAGGAGCTGCGCAAGGAGCTGGTCGGCTGGGTGCGCAAGGAGATCGGCCCAATCGCGCAGCCCGACCTGATCCAGTGGGCGCCCGGCCTGCCCAAGACGCGCTCCGGCAAGATCATGCGCCGCATCCTGCGCAAGATCGCCGAGGACGAGTTCGGCAATCTCGGCGACACCTCCACGCTCGCCGACCCGGCGGTCGTCGACGACCTGGTCGGCAACCGCATGAACCGGCGGTAGAGCGAGAGGGCTGGAGTTCCGCCAGTCCCCGGCCGCCCCGCTGTTCTGCAGTGGGTGATGTGATCCGGGGTATCGCGCGCGTCGTAAGCCCTGCATGAGGAGCGTGCTCGCGACCATCGCGTTGTGGACGGGATTGATTCCCGCCGCGCGCGCCGGCGATCTGACGATCACCGTCGAGCGTCTGCGCAGCGCTTTTGGCGCCATGTTGGTCGCGGTGCACGACGATCCGGCGCGCTTCCCGTCGGATTGGAACGGTGCGGTCGCGCTGGCACGCATCGCCGCCATCCCGGGGTCCGTGCGCGTCGTGCTGCCCGGGCTTGCGCCCGGACGCTACGCCGTGATCGCCGTGCACGACGAGGATGACAACGGCGAGATGTCCAAGGGGGCTTTCGGATTTCCGCGCGAGGGATTCGGAACGTCCAACAATCCCGTTTTCGTGGGCCCGCCGCGCTTCGGCCCGGCACTGATCACCGTCACCGGCGACGCGTCGATCTCGATCAGGATGGCCTACTTCTGATGCGGCGAGCGGATGTTCTATTCGCCGCCTGCGCCGTCGTCCTTGGCGCTTCGGCGATCTTCGATTCGCGCGTGCTGCCGAACGGTGAGAACACCTGGCTGAAGCCACTGCGGTTCGCGATCGCTTTCGCGGTGCACGCGTTTACGCTCGACGTCCTGCGGCGCCTGTGCAGACGCGACGAGGCTCGCGATCTTTGGTTCGCGCTGGGACGTCGCGGGCAGATCTGGGCGATGGTGGTCGAACTAGCTTGCATTGCGATGCAGGGCGCGCGTGGCGTGCCGAGCCATTTCAACACGTCGACGGCTTTCGACGCCGCGATTTTCACCGTCATGGGACTGGGGACGCTGGCCTTCTTCGCCGGCTACGCCGCCATGGCCTGGAGCTTGATCCGTCGTCCCGGCCCGTCGCGCCTGATCGATGTCGCGACCATAGCGGGCCTCGTGCTGTCGATCGCCGGCGGCCTGGTCGGTGTGGCGATGGTGTCCGTTTTTGGCGGACACGGCATCGGCGAGGGCGGCGGATCGCTGCCGCTTTTCGGCTGGCGGGTCGCGGGCGGCGACCTGCGTGTTCCGCATTTCGTCGGCATCCATGCCTTGCAGGCGTTGCCGGCCTTGGCGTGGCTGGCCGAGCGATACCTGCGGCGTGGTCGTGGCGCCGTGCTGGCGGTCGGATCCGCTGCTTACCTGCTGCTGTTCGCGGGCGTCGTCCATCTGACGCTCGCCGGCCGCTCTCTCTCGGATGTGTTCGCATGAGCGCCGACGTCATCTTCGCGATCGCCAACGGGCTGGCGTTGTGTGGCTGGCTGTTGCTTCTGCTGGCGCCGGGCTGGCGGACGGGTCGGCGATGGATCGCCGGATTCGCACTGCCGGCGGTGTTCTCGCTCACTTACCTGATCGTTTTCGTGCCGCAGCTCTTCACTTCGCGCGGCGGCTTCGGATCGCTCGAGGCTTTGACGACGCTTCTCAACGACGATCCACGCGTGATGCTGGGCGCATGGCTGCACTATCTGGCTTTCGACCTTCTGGTCGGCGCGTGGATGTCCGAAGAGGCGGATCGGCGCGGTATCGCCCACGCCGCGATGGTGCCCGCGTTGATCCTGACATTCCTCGCCGGGCCGGTTGGCTGGCTGCTGTTCCTCGTGGTGCGCGCGCGATACCCGTCGTCGATCCGTGGCGCGCCATGAATGGCCCCGGGCCTGCCAAATTACTTTGCCAGCGCGCGCCCCAGCGAACCGGCACGTGTGATCTTGACGGTTTCGAGGCCCAGCCAGTCGGCCATCAGGCGTAGTTCGGCGCGCAGGGGCTCGGCGATCTTGGCCGGCTTGGTGCCGGCCTCGGCGTGGGCGGCGTGCACCAGCAGGCGGCTGTTGGCGCGGTCGGCCTTGAGGTCGACGCGCGCGACCAGGCGGTCGCCGAGCAGGAAGGGCAGCACGTAATAGCCGAACTGGCGCTTCTCGACCGGCGTGTAGATCTCGATGCGATAGCGGAAGCCGAACAGGCGTTCGGCGCGGTCGCGCTCCCAGACCAGCGGATCGAAGGGCACGAGCAGGGCGCGCGCCTCGATCGCGCGCGCGAAATGCGCCCGCGGATCGAGATAGGCGGCGCGATCCCAGCCCTCGACCGTCACCGGCAGCAGCTCGCCGGCCTCGACCAGCTCGGCGAGGCGCGCCTTGGTGTCCTGGGGGCCGAGGCGAAAATAGTCGCGCAGGTCGTATTCGGTGGCGACGCCCAGGGCCTGGGCCGCCCTGAGCAAGAGCGCGCGCTGCGCGGAGCCCTCGTCGGGCGTGGGCCGCGCCAGCACATCCGCCGGGATCACACGCTCGGTCAGATCGTAGACGCGCTCGAAGGCGCCACGCCGGCCCGAGGTCGTCACGTCGCCGGCGACGAACAGCCATTCCAGCGCCTGCTTGCCCTCGCTCCAGCCCCACCATTTTCCGGCGCTCTTGCCGCCATCGGTGAGGTCGGCGGCGGAAAGCGGGCCGCGATCCTCGATCTGCCGACGCACCGCCTCGATGAAGGCGCGGCGCTCCCGGCCATAGCGCATCAGATAGTTCTTGAAGCCGACATTTCCGGCGGCTGCGCGCCCCATTCGCCAGCGCAGCAGGGGCTGCGCGTCGAGCGGCAGCAACGAGGCTTCGTGCCCCCAATACTCAAACAGCGTGCGCTTGCGCCCGCCCCAGGCCTGCCGGTCGAGCAGCGCCGTGTCGTACGGCCCCAGCCGCGAGAACAGCGGCAGATAATGGGCGCGTACCAACACATTGACTGAATCGATCTGCAGCAAGCCCAGGCGATCGATCATGCGCCGGAGCTGGCGCACGCCGACCGGGCCATCGGGCCGATCCTCCGCGAATCCCTGCGCCGCCAGGGCGATGCGACGCGCGGTCGCCGCGGACAGGTTTTCGCGTCTGCGTGCCATGGCACGGCGCTCCCACGATCCCGGCCGTGCTGTCAATCGTATTGCGGGGCGACCGTTCACTTGCCGGATCGATAGCGCTCAGGGCACCATGCCGGGCTTGGAGCACGGCGACGTCGCTGGGGGGAGAATGTTCAGGACCGACCTGTCGCGCGCGAACAGCCTCGTGCAGCTGGCCGGCCGCGCTCGTCGTGTCACGCCGTGGTACATCGCCCCGTTCGTCGCCGTCCTGGTCTTCGGCGGGCTCGCGCAGTTCACCGATCTGTTCGGCTACAAGCCACCAAAGGACATGCCGGGCGCCACGCTGTGGGGTGGCCTGGTGCAGTTCCTCGCGCCGCACGCGGCCAGGCCGGTCGTCGTCTGGCTCAAGGGCATCTCCGATCGAACCTATACGATGTGGATCGGGCCGTTCTTCATGCTGATCGGCTTCGGCATCGCCTGGCTGCTGCTCTACCTCTGGGTCCGCCTGGTCGAGTGGCGGCCGTTCCATACCATCGGTCTGGGCCTGCATCGCGCCGGCGTGTCGTTGCTGATCGGCGTTCTGCTGGCGTTGTTCATGACCTCCGCGGTGATGGTCGGGCTGATGATCGGCGGCCAGCTGCAGCCGCGTATCGCCGCGCCGGGCACCACCGGCGCCGTCGCGATGGCCGGCATCACGTTCATGCTGGTGGCCTTCACCGTGCAGGCCTCGAGCGAGGAGGCGCTCTATCGCGGCTTCCTGATGAGTGTGATGTCGTATCGCGCCGGCTTGGCCGCGGGCATCGGCGTCAGCACCCTGCTCTTCGCGCTGGCGCATTCGCGCAACCATGGCTTCGACGCGCTGGCGGGGTTCAACCTCGTGCTGTTTGCGTTGTTCGCGGCGCTCTTGTCGCTGCGCACCGGCTCGATCTGGGCCGCCTGCGCCTGGCATACGGTGTGGAACTGGTCGATCGCCAATCTCTGGGGCCTGGCGATCAGCGGTCATCCGCCCGATGGCGGCTCGATCATGGCCTGGGATTCCAAGGGCCTGAATCTGTGGACCGGCGGCGACTGGGGACCCGAAGGCGGGCTGGCGGCCACCATCGTGCTGGCGATCGGCACGCTGGCGTTGTTCTTCTGGCGCGGTCTGGGCGAGCCTGTGGCGAAAGGGGTCCACGCATAGCGGCCGCGCTCTGCTATAGTGCGATCACCCTCTTTCAAACAACGGTACGCCACGATGCGTTCCCTCATGTTTCCGCTCGTCGCCGTAACTCTGCTGGCCAGCGCGGCCTTCGCGCAGACCACGCCTCCCGCCGCCCCGACACCTGCCAATCCGCCACCGGCCACTCCGGCACCCGCCGCGCCGCCCGTCGCGGCGGTACCGCCCGCGCCCGCCACGGTTCCGGCCAAGACCGAGATCCTGTGGGACGAGGAAGCCGAGTTGGTGCGCGGCGATCATCCCCTCATCTGGCGTCGGCTGAAGGGCAAGCGCGGGTCGCTGAAGATCGTCGACGAAGGTGGCCTCTGGAAGATCAGCGGCCGCCATCAGGGACAGACTCCCGAGACCAAGGACGACTATGTCACCATCAAGGGCGTCATCACCTCGATCACGTCGGGCACCTTCGTGGTCAACGGCGAGATCGAGTTCTTCGCCGCCAAGATGAACAAGGGTGCCGCCTGCCGCATCGCCGGTGAGTCGCGCTTCTATCGCCGCGGCAACGAGCAGATCTGGCGCCTGCAGGACGGCAACAATCCCTGCAGCGGGCCCAAGGAGGCGCTGGACGTCGCGTTCCGACCCGACCAGGTCGCGGCCCGCCCCAAGCCGACCAAGACCGCGCCGACGCCGGTGCCGCCCAAGGTCGCGCCTGTGTCGCCGACGGTGAAGGAGTAGCGCCGCGGTGGCCGGCGGATCCGCCCGCGATTGGCACGACGCGCAGGTCGCCTACTGGGCCGGCGCCGGTGGCCAAAGCTGGCTGAAGGGCGCGGTGCGCACCGAAGCGGCGCTCGCGCCGCTGGGCGATCGCGCGCTCGCCGCGGCGGCGGCACGACCAGGCGACCACGTCATCGATATCGGCTGCGGCACCGGTCCAACGAGCTTGGCTCTGGCGCTCGCCGTGGCGCCTGGCGGCGGGGTGCTGGGATGTGATCTATCACCGATTCTGACCGACGAGGCACGGCGCCGCGCTTTGGCGGCCGGTGTGAGCAATGTCCGCTTCGCAGCCGGCGACGCCTCGACTTATGCCTTCCAGCCGGCGGCCGCCGACCTGCTGTTCTCGCGCTTCGGCGTGATGTTCTTCGGCGATCCGGTGGCGGCCTTCCGCCATCTGCGCGGCGCGCTCAAGCCGCGTGGTCGGCTGGTGTTCCTGGTCTGGCGGCCGTTCAAGGAGAATGGCTGGGCCTTCGTGCCCTTCGCCGCCGCCGGCCCGCTGCTGCCGCAGATGCCGCGCCCGGCGCCCGACGAGCCGGGGCCGTTCTCCTTCGGCGATCCCGAACGGCCGCGCGCCCTGCTCACCCAGGCGGGCTTCGCGGATATCCGTATCGATCCGATCGACGCGACCATCGCGCTGTCGCGCGGCGGCCTCGACGAGGCGGTCGAGTCGGCCGTCGAGATCGGTCCATTGTCGCGCCTGCTGAAGGAGGCGCCTGAAGATGTGCGCGACCGCGCCGTCGCCGCCGTGCGCGCGGCGCTCGCCCGTCACGTGACGACCGAGGGCGTCGTTCTGCCCGCCGCCTGCTGGCTGATCACCGCGCGCAACAGCGCCGCGTAGCGCATCGAGCGTTAAGTCGGACGCACCTGTCATCCCGAACGCAGCGAAGGATGACAGGGCGATGCCGATTTGCGACCCGCTTCGCTACGGCTGCAGGCGATAGCCACCCTTGTCGGTCAACAGGATCTGCGCCTGCGTCGGATCCTTCTCGATCTTCTGGCGCAAGCGGTAGATGTGCGTCTCCAAGGTATGCGTGGTGACGCCGGCGTTGTATCCCCACACCTCGCCCAGCAGTTGGTCGCGGCCGACCGAGCGCGGGCCGGCGCGGTAGAGGTATTTCAGGATCGAGGTTTCCTTCTCGGTCAATCTGACCTTCTTCTTGCCGCCGTTCTCGACCAGCATCTTGTTCGCGGGCTGGAACTCGTAGGGACCGATCTGCAGGATCGCGTCCTCGCTGCGCTCGTGCTGGCGCAGGTGGGCGCGCAGCCGCGCCAACAGCACGTTGATGCGGAACGGCTTGGTGACGTAGTCGTTGGCGCCCGAATCGAGACCCAGGATGGCGTCGGCGTCGGTATCGGCGCCGGTGAGCATGATGATTGGCGCGCGCACACCTTGGCGGCGCATCAGCTTGCAGATATCGCGGCCGTCGGCGTCTGGCAGGGCGACATCGAGCAGGACGGCGTCGTAGAGCGCGCCCTTGGCCTTCTCCAGGCCCTCGGCGCCCGTCGCCGCCGCCGTGGTGACGAAACCGTCGTACAGATCGAGCTGCTCCGCGAGCACGGCGCGCAGAGCGGCGTCGTCGTCGACCAGCAGGATCTTCTTGCCTTTGGTCATGACACCATCGAGTACGGGTTCAAGGGGTGAAACGGATGCGAGGCGATGCGACGACATGCTTATACCATCCTGGGACGCGACCCGGCCATGGTGCGCCAGGTATCGTGGAAATACGCGTCACGTCGCATCACGGATTGGTCACGGCACGATCAGCCCCCGCAGTTCCTCCCAGACCGGCCCGTGCGGGTCGAACAGCCGGTCGAGCACGGAGAAATGATTGTCGCCTGGTGTCTCGATCACCTGGGCCGGCGCCACACCCGCTCTGGTCAGGGCCTGGGCATAGTCGCGCGTCTGGCGCACGAGCTCCGGCAGCTCGGCCGCGCCCACGACGAGCACCATCGGCGGTGCCAGCCGGCCGATGTGGTGGATCGGGCTCAGCCGCCGCGCTTCGGCCGCGTCCATGCGGCAGGCGTCGTTGAGGTAGCACAGGCGGATCGGCTCGAGATCGAACAGGCCCGATAGCGGCAGGGCGCCGGCCAGCGCGGCGGCGGGCAGGCCGTAGCTGGTCCAGTCGGTATGCGCGAGGGTGGCGGCGATGTGGCCGCCGGCGGAGTGGCCCGCCACGACGAGCCGCCTGGGGTCGAGGCCGATACTGGCGGCGTTGCCGTGCAGCCAGACCACCACTGTGCGAACCTGCTCGACCAGCTCGCTCATGGTCACATCAGGGCACAGGTCATAGGTCGCCGCGATGTAGAGCGCCCCGCTGCCCGTCACCAGCGGCGCGGGGAAGCTGTAGCCGTCCTTGTGATTGCCCTGCCAATAGCCGCCATGGAAGTAGAGCAGCGCCGGCCGGCCACCGGCCGGGGCCGGCCCGGCCGGACTGAACACATCGAGCCGCTGACGCGGCGAGGGGCCATAGGCGAGGTCAAGCCGGCAGGGCACGGCTTGCCGCGCCGCCACGCTGGCGGCCTGCCAGCGATCGACGTAGCGCTGGAAATCCGGCGTATGGGCGCGGTTGTTGTAGGCGGCGTCGAGCCCGGCGCGGTCGAAGGAACGGTAGATCGCGGTCATGATAACCCCTTGATGGCACTGGCTGTTTCGGCCGGGAAACAGTCTCGCTGGGCGAGTGTCCTGTTGCGCCGACCCCGTGACTTGGGCGCCTCCTTCGCCTACATATCACGCCATGTCCGTCGCCTCGCTTGCCACGCCTGACGCCACCACCGTCGCTGCCGCCATCGCGGCGGTCGAGCGGGCGATGGCCGAGCTGCGGCGCGGCGGCATCGTCGTGCTGCGCGACAGTCAGGGCCATGTCGCGCTGGTCGCCGCCGCCGAAGCGATCAGCGGTGCCACGTTCGAGCGGCTGCAGGCGCTGGGCCGCGACGCGCCCGTGCTGGTGACGACACGTCGCCGGGCCGAAGCGGTCGGCATCGACATTCCACCGCATATCGCCGGCGGTCTGGGCGACGCCAACGGGCCGATCACGCTCGAGCTGCCCGGCGGCGTGCCGCCCGACATCATCCTGAAACCCAACGAGCCGGAGAGCGGCGGCCACGCCGCGCGCCGGCATCTGTCGCGGCCAGTGGCGAGCCATGCGCCCAAGATCGCGCGCGCGGCGATCGAGCTCGCCAAGCTGGCGCGCCTCTTGCCGGCGGTGGTGATCGGGCCGATGCCGCGCGACGCGCAGGCCAAGCGCCGCGCCTGGGCGGTCGAGCAGGATCTGATCTACGTCGCCGCGCGCGACGTGCTCGACTACGAGGAGCATTCCGCGCGTGAGCTGCGCGCCGTGGCCGAGGCGCGCGTGCCGCTGGAGAACGCCGAGAACACCCGCATCCTCGCCTGGCGTCCGAGCGACGGCGGCAAGGAGCATCTCGCCATCGTCATCGGCGAGATCGACGCGATGGAGCCGGTGCTGATCCGCCTGCATTCGGAGTGCTACACCGGCGACTTGCTGGGCAGCCTGCGCTGTGATTGCGGCGAGCAACTGCGCGGCGCTATCGCCGAGATCGCGCGCCACGGCTCGGGCGTGCTGCTCTATCTCGCGCAGGAAGGCCGCGGCATCGGCCTGGTCAACAAATTGCGCGCCTACCAATTGCAGGACGCCGGCTTCGACACCGTCGACGCCAACGAGCAGCTCGGCTTCGACGCTGACGAGCGCGTCTACCGGCCGGCGGCGACGATGCTCGCGCGCATGGGCATCAAGCGCGTGCGGCTGATGACCAACAATCCACTCAAGATCGGCCAGCTCGAGCAATACGGCATCGAAGTCGCCGAGCGTGTGCCGCACATCTTTCCGGCCAACGGCCACAACGAGAAATACCTGCGCACCAAGGCCGAGAAGAGCGGGCATCTGCTCTGACAAGACGTCCCGCGCCGACCAGCCGCGGCGCGATCCGGGCGGCGCATCAGGCGCCGCCCGCGCTCAGACTATTGTCCCTGGCCGAGCGAGAAGCCGGGCTCGCCGTCGAAGGTGTAGAGGTGCTCGGTCTTGACGAAGCCCACCCCGGCGGTCGCGAGCTGGCGCAGCAGGTCGGCGACCATGTGGCCATTCACTGTCATGCCGGCGTTGACCATGAAGCGGCAGCGCCAGTGGTCGGTGCGGAAGGTCTCGGGCAGGCCGGCTGGCCAGACCTTCACGCCGCGGTTGGTGATCATGGTCAGGCCGAAGCCCGGTGTCGTCGCGCCCTTGAGACCGGCGGCCAGCACGTCTGCGTCGGATCCGGACCAGTCGACGAAGACGTCGATGCCGACCATGGCCTTCTTGGCCGGCTTGGGCCTGATGTAAGGCGCGACCTGAACCGCGCCGGCCGGCGTCGAGGAGGGCGCGATGGCGGCCAGGGTCCGCGGCGTCTGGCCGAGTCGCTCGATCACCGCGGCCGTGAAACCCTTGGTGCCGACGAGCGCGCCCGAAACTCCTTGGGCGAAGACGTCGGCGGTGTGGATGCCGTCTTCGAGGGTGCGTAGCCAGGCGTTGTGGATGCGCGCTGCGACTTCGGGTTGCCCGATGTGGTCGAGCATCATGACGCTGGCCAGCAGCAGACCGGACGGGTTGGCGACGTCCGTGCCGGCGATCGTCGGCGCGCTGCCGTGGATCGCCTCGAACATCGCGCCATGGGCGCCGATATTGGCCGAGCCCGCGAGCCCGACCGAGCCCGCGATCTGCGCGGCGATGTCCGAGATGATGTCGCCATAGAGGTTGGAAGTGACGATGACGTCGAAGTCCTCGGGCGTGTCGGCGAGCCGCGCCGCGCCGATGTCGACGATCAGATGCTCCCGCGCGATCGACGGATACTGCGCGCCGATCTCGTCGAACACCTTGTGGAAGAGACCATCGGTCATCTTCATGATGTTGTCCTTGGTGAAGCACGTCACCTTCTTGCGGCCATGCGCCTTGGCGTACTCGAAGGCGTAGCGCACGATGCGCTCGCAGCCCGGCCGCGAGACCAGCTTCAGGCACTGGTAGACCTCGTCGGTCTGCCGGTGCTCGATGCCGGCGTAGAGGTCCTCCTCGTTCTCGCGCACGATCACCACGTCCATGGTCGGATGCTTCGTCGCCACGAACGGGTGGTACGACACGCAGGGCCGCACGTTGGCGAACAGGCCGAGCGACTTGCGCAGGGTCACGTTCAGGCTCTTGTAGCCGCCACCCTGTGGCGTGGTGATCGGCGCCTTGAGGAGGACCCGGGTGCGCCGCACGCTGTCCCACGCGTCGGCGCCGATGCCGGCGGAGTTGCCCGCGCGGTAGACGCCCTCACCGATGTCGATGGCCTCGATCGCGAGCCGCGCGCCCGCGGCTTGCATGATCTCGAGGCAAGCGACCATGATCTCGGGTCCGATGCCGTCGCCCATGGCGACGGTGATCGGCACCGGCGCGCTCTGCGACAGGGCGGTGGATTCGAGGTGCAGCGGCTTGAGGGCGGTCAGCGTGTTCATGACGATCTCCCGGATGGCGTGGTAGCCGGGAGATAGGCTATCGACGGCATTGACAGAAATTGATAGTAAGCCGGTCAGTCATTGACTGCACAAATGATTCACCGATGGCCACGCCGCGCAATCTCGATCTCGACCTGGTGCGCGCCTTCGTCGGCGTGGCCGACTCCGGCAGCTTCACGCGCACCGCCGAGCGCCTGCTGCGCACGCAGTCCACGCTCAGCCTGCAGATCAAGCGGCTGGAGACACTGCTCGGTCGGCGCCTGCTGGAACGCACGCCGCGCATGGTGCGGCTCACGCCGGAGGGTGAGGCGGCGCTGCCCTGGGCCCGCCAGCTGCTGGAGATCAACGACAAGGTCCTCGCGACCATCGGCGAGCCGGCGCTGGCCGGCGTGGTGCGACTGGGTACGCCGGAGGACTTCGCCACGACGCACCTGCCCGACGTGCTGGCGCGCTTCGCGCGCGCCTATCCGCAGGTCCAACTCGAGGTCACCTGTGACCTGACGCTGACGCTGCTCGACAGGTTCCGCCACAAGGCGTTCGATCTGGTCCTGATCAAGCGCGAGCCCGGCCGCGACCGCGGCGGCGAGCGCGTCTGGCATGAGCCACTGGTCTGGGTCGCCGCCGGGCGTACCGCCCTCGACGCGCGGGCGGCTCTGCCCCTGGTCGTCTCGCCGCCGCCTTGTGTCTATCGCAAGCGCGGCATCAGCGCGCTCGACGCGGCGCGTCGGCGGTGGCGCGTCGCCTATGCCTGCGCGTCGCTTGCCGGGCAGCAGGCGGCGGTGAAGGCCGGTCTTGGCGTCACCGTGCTACCCAAGGAGATGGTGCCGGTCGGGTTGACGATTCTCGGCGACGATTCCGGGTTGCCCGATCTCATGGACACGGAGATCGCGCTGCTCGCGGCGCGCACGCTGTCGGCGCCGGCACGGCGCCTGCGGGAGCATATCGTGCGCTCCCTGGAGGTACGGTAGACATCGGCGCGGGGGGGCGGACATGGCGCAGGTTCTGGATCTGGTGGGGTTGGTGTCGGCGGCCGCGGCGGCCTGGCTGTGGTTCCGCGCCAGCCAAAGGCGGTTGCGGCGCTTGACGCGGGAGGAGGAGCTCGACGCCGCCGACATCAACCGGATCGTTGTGGCGTTCAATCGCTCGAACATCCTCAACGGCCGCGCCGCGTTGGCGACGGCCCTATCGGCGCTCGCCATCGCCGTGCGATTCGCCGCCAACCTGGCGGGACTGGCGTGAGGCCCCGCAGCTTTGTGTGGCGTCTGTCACCCGAAGCGGGTTAATCCAACGGCCGTCAGATCCTTCGCGCGTCGGTGATCCCATGCCTCTGCCCACCATCGCCCAGATCTCGGCCGATCTCGCCGCCGGCCGCACATCCAGCCGTGCGCTGACCGAGGCGGCGCTGGCGCGCATCGAGGATCCCAAAGGCGAGGGCGGCCGCGCCTTCATCAAGGTCTACCGCGCGCAGGCCATGGCCGCCGCCGATGCCAGCGACGCGCTGCGTAAGGCCGGCGTGGCGCAGGGACCGCTCGCCGGCATCCCGGTGTCGATCAAGAATCTCTGCGACGTCGCCGGCGAGACCACGCTGTCCGGTTCGAAGGCGCTCGCGGGCGCGCCGCCGGCCAAGGCCGACGCGCCGGTGGTCGAGCGCCTGCGCCGCGCCGGCGCGGTGATTGTCGGCAGCACCAACATGAGCGAGTTCGCCTTCTCCGGCATCGGGTTCAACCCGCATTACGGCACCCCGGGCAATCCCGCCGACCGCCAGCGCGTGCCCGGCGGTTCGTCCTCGGGCGCCGCCGTGTCGGTGGCCGACGGCATGGCCGTCGCCGCGCTGGGCACCGACACCGGCGGCTCGGTGCGCATTCCCTCGGCGCTCTGCGGCATCACCGGCTTCAAGCCCACGGCACGGCGTGTGCCGATCGACGGCGTCGTGCCGCTGTCGACCTCGCTCGACTCGATCGGCCCGCTCGCCGCCTCGGTCGCATGCTGCGCCGTCGTCGACGCGGTCTTCGCCGACGAGCCGGTCGACGTGCCGGCGCCGGCGCGCCTCGACGCGCTGAGCGTCGCGGTACCCAAGCACTACGTGCTCAACGACATGGACGCCATGGTGTCGAAGGCCTTCGACCGCGCGCTCAAAGCGCTGTCGGCCAAGGGCGTGCGCATTGCCGAGATCGACCTGCCGATGCTCGACGAGCTGCCGGCGATCAACGCCAAGGGCGGCCTCGCCGCAGCCGAGGCCTATGCCTGGCATCGCGATCTGATCGCGCGCAAGAGCGACGTGTATGACCAGTTGGTCGCCGTGCGTATCCAGCGCGGTGCGCAGATCTCGGCGGCCGATTACATCGAGCTGCTGGCCCGGCGCGCCGATCTGCAGCGCCGCGTGGCGGCGATCACGCGCGACTTCGACGCCGTGGTCATGCCGACCTGCCCGATCGTCGCGCCGACGCTCGCCGACATCGCCACGCCCGAGGGCTTCACCACCAAGAACCTGCTGGTGCTGCGCAACTGCACCGTCGGCAACTTCCTCGACCGCTGCGGCACGTCGATTCCCTGCCACCAGGCCGGCGAGCTGCCGGTGGGCTTCATGGTGATGGGCGAGACGATGAGCGATCGTCGCACGTTGGCGATCAGCCGCGCGGTCGAACAGGTTTTGCGCTAAGGGAAAGAGACGATGGCCAAGACCGTGGAGTTCCACTTCGACTTCGGCAGCCCCAACGCCTATCTCAGCCACAAGCTGATCCCCGATATCGAGAAGCGCACGGGTGCGACGTTCACCTACGTGCCGGTGCTGCTGGGCGGCGTGTTCAAGCTCACCAACAACGCCTCGCCGATGGTCCAGTTCAAGGACGTGCAGCACAAGCTCGCCTATCAGCGGCGCGAGATGCAGCGCTTCATCGCCAAGCACGGGCTGACCAAGTTCCGCATGAATCCGCACTTCCCGGTCAACACCGTGCAGATCATGCGCGGCGCCGTCGCCGCCCAGATGGACGGCAAGCTCGCGCCCTATGTCGAGGCGGTCTATCGCGCGATGTGGGAGGACGGGCTGAAGATGGACGACGCCGATGTGATCAAGGCCGCGCTCGATTCCGGCGGCATCGACGGCGCGCGCATCCTGGCGCGCGTCCAGGACCAGGACGTCAAGGACGCGCTGCTCAAGAACACCGAAGCCTCGGTGGCGCGCGGCACCTTCGGCAGCCCGATGTTCTATGTCGGCGACGAGCCGTTCTTCGGCAAGGACCGCCTGCGCGAGGTCGAGGAGGAGATCGTGGCATGAGCGAGCAGGCCAAAACCGGCGCGGTGCGGAGCTTCGACGAGGGCCGCGTCCGCCGGATCGTCATCGACAACGCGGCCAAGCGCAACGCGTTCTCGCCCGACATGATGCTGCAGCTGTCCGACGCGCTGACGCGCTTCGACGCCGACGCCTCGTCGTGGGTTGCGGTGCTCAGTGCCGAGGGCGATCACTTCACCGCCGGCCTCGATATGCCCAAGTTTTTCGGGCCGGGCGCCACCTACAAGGGCGCGCCCGAGGGCAACATCGATCCGTTCGCGCTCAAGCGCCGCACGAACAAGCCGGTGATCACCGCGGTGCAGGGCATCACCTACACCATCGGCATCGAGATGATGCTGGCCGGCGACATCGTCGTCGCCGCCGACACCGCGCGCTTCTGCCAGATGGAGTCCAAGCGCGGCATCGCGCCGCTGGGCGGCGCGCATTTCCGCTTCCTCAGCCGCACTGGCTGGGGCAACGCGATGTACCATCTGATGCTGTGCGACGAGTTCGACGCCGCCGAGGCGCTGCGCATCGGCCTGGTGCAGGAGGTCGTGCCGGCCGGCCAGCAAGTCGAGCGCGCGCTGAAGCTCGCCGCGACCATCGCCGCCAACGCGCCGCTGGGTATCCAGGTCATGAAGGAATCGGCGCTGAAGTACATCGCGGCGGCCGAGGCCGCCGCGATCGCCATGCTGCCGACGATTCGCGAGCGGGTGCTGGGTACCGAGGACGCCAAGGAGGGCATCCGCTCCTTCGTTGAACGCCGCGCCGCGAACTTCCAGGGCCGCTGATCACGCCTTGAGCCACACCCAGGGCCGCGCGGCGCGGTCCTTGGCCTGCCAGGCCGCGATCGCGTCTCGATGCGTGAGCGTCACGCCGATGTCGTCGAGGCCCTGCAGCAGCGCGTCGCGGCGGTTGGCTTCGACCTTGAACGGCAGCTCGCGGCCGCGCGGCGAGACCACGATCTGGCGCTCGAGATCGACGGTGACACGCGCGTTGCCCGGCGAGGCGCGCATCTCCTCGGCCAGTTCCTCGATCGCCGCGATCGGCAGCTCGACCGGCAGCATGCCGTTCTGGAAGCAGTTGTTGTAGAAGATGTCGCCGAAGCTGGGCGCGATCACGACGCGGATGCCCATGCCGGCCAGCGCCCAGACCGCCGCCTCGCGCGAGGAGCCGCAGCCGAAATTGTCGCCCGCCAGCAGGATCGGCGCGCCCTTCCAGACCGGCTGGTTGAGCACGAAGTCGGGGTTCTCGGTGCCGTCGCCATTGAAGCGGAACAGCGCGAAGCCGGAGGCCTCGATGTCGGCGCGGCTCGTGCCGACCAGCCGCGTCATGGGGATGATCATGTCGGTGTCGACGTTGGCGCGCAGGAACGGGGCCGCGACGCCTTCCAGCTTCGTGAATCTATTCATCGGATGCCCCCGTCAGATCCGCCGCACGTCGGTGATGGCGCCGGCGATCGCGGCCGCCGCCGCCATCGCTGGCGAGGCGAGATGGGTGCGCGCGTCGGGGCCCTGGCGCGAGGCGAAGTTGCGGTTGGACGTCGACACCGAGCGCTGACCCGGCGGCACGGTCTCGCCGTTCGACGCCACGCACATCGAGCAGCCCGGCTCGCGCCAGTGGAAGCCGGCGGCGAGGAAGACCTTGTCGAGGCCCTCGGCCTCGGCCTGCTCCTTCACGCGCCGTGAGCCCGGCACAACCCAGGCCGTGACATGCGCTGCGGTCCTGCGGCCCTTGGCGATCGTCGCCGCCGCGCGCAGGTCGGAGATGCGGCTGTTGGTGCAGGAGCCGATGAACACCCAGTCGACCCTGGTGCCGGCGATCGGCCGGCCGGGCTCCAGCCCCTGATACTTCAGCGCGCTCTCCCACGCCGCCTTGCGGTTGGCGTCGGGCGCGCGCGCCGGGTCGGGGATCGCCTGGTCGACGGCGATGACGTGCTCCGGGCTGGTGCCCCAGGTGATCTGCGGCGCCACCTCCTTCATGTCGATGACGTGCTCGGCGTCGAAGCGCGCGTCGGCATCGGAGGGCAAGGTGCGCCAATGGGCGATGGCGGCCTCGAGCGCGGCGCCCCGGGGCGCGAAGTCGCGGCCGTCGATATACTGGTAGGTGGTGTCGTCGGGTGCCACCATGCCGATCTTGTTGCCCATCTCGATCGACAGGTTGCACAGCGTGAAGCGCGCCTCCATCGGCAGGCCGCGCACCGCCGAGCCGGCGTACTCGACGGCGTAGCCCGTGCCGCCGGCGGTGCCCAGCCGGCCGATGGCGTGCAGGATCATGTCCTTGGCGGTGACGCCCGCGGGCAGCGCACCCTCGAAGCGCAGGCGCATGGTCTTGGGCGTGCGCTGCGCCAGGGTCTGGGTGGCCAGCGCATGCACCAGCTCGCTGGAGCCGATGCCGAAGGCCAGCGCCCCCATGCCGCCATGGGTGCAGGTATGGCTATCGCCGCAGACAAGGGTCACGCCGGGCAGGGTGATGCCGAGCTCCGGGCCGATGACATGGACGATGCCGGTGCCGTCCTGGTCGAGGTCGAACAACCGGATACCGTGCTGCGCGGTGCGCCGGCGCATGGCGCGCAGCATCCGGCCGCCAACGGGGAACGTGTCCTCGGTGCGACCAGGCTGCGTCGACACCGCGTGGTCGGGCGTGGCGAAGACAAGCTCCGGCCGCGCGACGCGATGGCCCTTCTCCTCGACCTCCTCGAGCGCGCGGGCGCCGGACAGATCGTGCACGAGGATGCGGTCCAGGTGCAGCAGGGCGAAGCCGCCGCCGAGGTCGGCGATGACGTGCGGTCGCCAGATCTTGTCGAACAGGGTCAAGCCGGCCACGCGGTCCTCCTTCTCGTCGGGCGGACGATGGTGCGGCACGCGGCCGCTTGCAACGGCCGGGTTCGGGCTTCGTCGCACCGGATGCGCAATTAAGAGTTGAAGTCGGCTGACGAGGGCGCTAGGACACGAATATACTCTTGGTTGTATCCGGCACCCGTGGCTCGTCGGTTCGGGAGTGAAGTTTGGCCGTCCGTCGCGAACTTGGTGCGCCGCTGTATCAGCAGATCTTCCTGGTGCTGCGCGAGGCGATCCAGGAAGGCAAGTACCCGGTCGATACCGCGCTGCCCAGCGAGGCGGCGCTGTGCCGCCAATACCGTGTCTCGCGCATCACCCTGCGGCGCGCGTTGGCGCACCTTCAGCAGGCGGGGCTGATCGAGCGCCGCCAGGGCAGCGGCACCTTCGTGCTCCGCTCCGCGCCGCTGCAGATTGGCTTCGAGATGGGCGGCGTGATCCGCGATTTCACCGAGTTCACTTTCGGCACCCGGCCGAAGACGCTGGAGTTCGAGTATCGGGCGCCGCCGGTGCGCATCCGCGCGCTGTTCGACACCGATGTCGGCGAGCGCATGCAGCGCGTCGTGCGCTTGCGCTCGCGCGGCCGCGTGCCGCTGGCGCAGATCGAAACCTGGGTGCCGGTATCCGTCGGCGAGCGCTACACCGTCGACGAAACCGACAAGGCGCCGTTGACCCAGCTCATGGAGCGCGCCGGCACCATCCTGACCAGCGGGCGGTTCACCGTCAGCACGACACTCGCCGATCCGATGATGGCCGACCGGCTGCACATCGAGGTGGGCGCGCCGCTCCTGAAGTTCTCGCGCGTGATGTACGACCAGAACGGCCGCGTGGCGCAGTACGCCGAAATGCTGTTGCGGCCCGATCACATACAGATCGTCTTCCCGGTCCATGGCGAGGATCTGCCGCGACGAACCTGGGCTACCGACGCTCCAGAAGCTCCCGCACCGCGGCGTCGATGAAGGCGATGTCGACCGGATTGCCGCGCGGATTGCCGGCGCGATGGCCCCACATCGAGGGAATCTCCAGGAGGCGGCCGCGCTTGAGGTGCGGCAGCTCCAGCCGGTTGTCCTGGGTCTGGAAGTAGAGATCGGTCGCCGACGGCATCAGCAAGGTGTCGGCCTCGATGGCGCCGAGCGCGGCCGTGAGGTCACCGCCGAAGCGTTCGTCTTCGGCGATATCGCCATTCTGCCACGTCCAGAGCTGGCACAGCAGATCGTTGGCGTCGCGCCTCAGGAAATTGCCCTCCCACGAGCCGACGAGGAAATCCTCCAGGCTGGCGAAGCCCAGTTGCCGCCACATGCGCTCGCGATAGAAGGTTTGGCTGAGCGCCCAGCCGGCGTAGACGCGGCCCATGGCGCGCAGGCTGCGCTCGGGCTTGGCGGTGAAATGATCGCCGGTCCAGTGGGGATCGGCGGTCAGCGTCGCCTTCACGCCCTCGAGGAAGACCACATTGTGCGGCGATGTGCGCGCCGAGCCGCAATTGACCACGATGCGCTCGACATCGGCGCCGAACAGCGCACCCCAGTGATAGGCCTGCTGCGCGCCCATCGACCAGCCGTAGACCATCGCCACGCGCTCGACGCCGAACACCTCGCGCAGCAGGCGGCGCTGCTGGCCGACATTGTCGTGCGTGGTGATGCGCGGAAAGCGGCCCTTGTCGTAGGGCGGCGTGGCGAGGCTGGGCGAGGTCGACAGCCCGTTGCCGAACATGTTGGGGATGACGATGAAGTACTTCGTCGGATCGAGCGCGCGGCCCGGCCCGATCATCCACTCGATGTCGGTGTGCTGTGCGCTGTAGCTCGTCGGATAGACGATGACGTTGTCGCGCGCGGCCGACAGCGTGCCGAAGGTCTTGTAGACGATCTTCGCGCCCGGCAGGGTCATCCCGCGCTTGAGCGTGATGTCGCCGCAGTCGAACGTCGCGACCTGGGTGGGATAGTCGGTCATGTCGTTGGGACCGCGCCGCTCCAGCGGCGCCTCATGGCATGGATGGAAGAGCGCCGCTGGAGCGGCACGGCCCGAAGACGGCTCAACTCAGCCCCGCAAGCACCTCGCGGTTGGCCCGGACGTAGCCCGGCGTCACTACCTGCATGTGCGCGCGCAACGCCTGGTGCGCGTCGGGCAGGCGGTGGAAGGGGATGTTTGGTAGTAGATGATGCTCGGCGTGGAACGGCATGTTCCACATGATCAGCCGCACCAGGGGGTTGGTCAGGGTCGTGCGGGTGTTGGTGAAGCCGTTGTCGTCGTGCGTGCAGCCATTGTGCTCGACCACGAGATACGCACGCAGCAGCGGCGCACCGAAGAACGCGGGGATGATCCAGCAGGTGACGGCGATCCAGCTGCCCGTGGCGACGCTGGTCGCGGCGATGGCGGCATAGAACAGCGCTTGCAGGCGCGCCGAGCGCACGATCTCCGGCCAGGCCGAGGGATGGATGAAATCGAGGCCCGCGACCTTGCCAAAGGGGAAACGCGCGATCTGATAGACCCGCGTCGCCCAGAACGGGATGGCCGAGATCCGCCAGAGGTAGTCGCCAATCGTCTTCGGCTCGGGCTGCGCGATCAGCTCGGGATCGCGCGCCGGATCCTGGGTGTAGCGGTGATGGGCGAGATGGAAATGGCGGTAGTAGGTGCCGATGTTGAAGATCGCCGCCGCCGACAGGAAGGCCGCGACGTCGTTGAGCCAGCGGCTCTTGAACGCCGTGTAGTGCGCGCTCTCGTGCATCGGCGCGAACAGCGCCATCACCAGCATGCCTTGCAGCAGCCAGGCCGGCGCCAGCCACCATGTGCCCCAGGCGAGGTGGATCAGCCAGCCACCGGCCGCCAGCAGCGCGACATGGATCGTCCAGCGCAGCAGGCCGGCCGCGTCGGAACGCCGGTACAGAGCCTTCAGCGTCTCGGTCGGCAGCACGCGCATCTGCCTGGCGCGTTCACCGGTTGCTCTATAGCTCACGTCGCTCATGACGCCCGGCGATGCAAATGCCGGGCCTACTTGATCGGTTCCCAGAGCCCGTCGCGATAAGCGCGCGCGGAGCGCTCCTCGGCGGCGTCGCGTGTTGGCTGATCGAGGCCGACCTGGTCGCCGATCATGCAGATCAGCGTGGGGAAAACCTTGCGATCGATCCGCGCGGCGGGATCCCACAGCTTGGAACGCATGAAGGCCTTTGGGCAATGCATGTAGGCCTGACGCACCTCGACGACGATCGCCGAGCGCGGCGGCTTGCCTTGCACCGCCATCGACGCCAGCAGTTCCGGATCGGTGCTCAGCCGTGCCACGCCGTTGACCCGCGTGGTCTCGTTCATACCGGGGATCATGAACAAGAGGCCGATATTGGGGTTGACCAGCAGGTTGCGCAGCGTGTCCAGCCGGTTGTTGCCCGGCCGGTCGGCGAAGGCGATGGTCTTCTCGTCGAGCACCTTGAACGAACCCGGCGGGTCGCCACGCGGCGTGACGTCCTGGCGGCCCTCCGCGTCGGCCGTGGAGACGGCGCAGAACGGCGACATCTCGATGAAGCGCTTCATGTGCGCGTCGATGCGGCCGATATCCTTCTTCGCCGCTACCGGGGAGACCTGGCCGTAGCCTTCGACCAGGGCGCGCGCGGCGGCGTCGTCGAGCAGGGCGGGGCGCGCGCTGGGCGCAAGGCTGTCGGGCATCGTGGGCTCCGCGGCGGGAAAGGCGGCATCCTATCGCCTTTACCCGTTCCGACCTATCGAGAATCGCCTACACTGGCCGGGCAAAGCGAATGCACAGGAGGAAACGACAGATGATCAGGACGAACAGGCGCGCGCTGATGCGCATGATGGCCGGCGGCACGGCGGTGCTGGCGAGTCCGGGCATCCTACGCGCCCAGGCGTCGTGGCCCGCCAAGCCGATCACCATCGTCGTCAATTTCGCCCCGGGCGGCCTGACCGACGGCATCGCCCGCGTCTTCGGCAACGAGGTGATGAAGAAGACCGGCCAGCAGGTGATCATCGACAACAAGCCCGGCGCCGGCGGCAATATCGGCGCCGGCATGGTCGCGCGCGCGCCGGCCGACGGCCACACCTTCCTGCATACGGTGTCGGGCACGATCGTGCAGAACCGCGTGCTCTACGATCAGCTGGGCTTCGACCCCGACAAGGATTTCGTGCCGGTCTCCGCCACGTCCTCGGGCGAGCTGCCGATCGCCGTGCACAAGTCGGTTCCCGCCAGCAACATCAAGGAGCTGATCGAGTACGCCAAGACCAACCGCGTGAGCTTCGGCTCCTGGGCGCCTGGCTCGGCCGCCCATATCGTCTGCACCAAGCTCAACGAGATCTACGGCGTGAAGATGGAGATCGTCCACTACCGCGGCGAGGGGCCGATGTGGATCGACATGGGCTCGGGCTCGCTGCAAGCGGCGATGGGCAGCTACCAGGCGCTGCAGCCGCTGCTGGCCAAGGGCGACATCAAGGTCATCGCCTTGCCGGCCCGGCGCCGCAATCCCAAATTCCCCGACCTGCCCACGATGACCGAGCAGGGCTATACCCACATGGCATTCAGCCTGTTCGGCTGGCTGGGTCTGTTCGCGCCGGCGGGCACCTCGATGGATATCGTCAAGAAGATGTCGGCGATGTGGGTCGAGGCCGCCGACTCCGAGGGCGGCCGCAAGATGTACGAGAGCTTCGGCCTGCACGAGAAGCCGCTGAATCACGAGGAGATGGCCAAGGACCTCGAGGTCCTGAAGGGACGCATGATCCCGCTGGTCAAGGAACTCGGCGTCAAGCTGGGCTGACGAAATGGGCCATCGGTATTCTACCTTCCCCCCTTCCGGGGGAAGGTAGTGCTCGACGGCTCTTGGGACGCTTTGACTACTTCTTCTCCTCCAGAGCCTGGATCCGTCGCTCGACCGCCGCGCGCGCCGGTGCGCTCGCGGGCATCATGTCGCGCAGCTTGCGCAGGCGACTGATCGCGCCGTCGCGGTCGCCCGCTCTCTCCGCCGCCTCGGCGAGATAGAACAGCGCCAATCCGCTGTTCGGGTTGGCCTTCTCCAGCCGGCGCAACACCACCAGTGTTGGCTCGGGCAGCTCTGTCGTCGGGCCGGCGCCGCGCAGCAGCGCCTCGGCCCAGGTCGCCAGGATCTCCGGATCGTCGGGCTTCAGGCGATCGGCCTGCTTCCACGCCTCCGCTGCGCCGGCGTGGTCGTTGAGCACGCCGCGCGCGCGACCCAGGCGGCGCCAGCCGTCGAGATCGTCGGGCGAGTCTTTCAGCCGGTCGGCCAGGCGATCGACCATGCCCTTGATCGCCGCTTCGCGCTCCTGTGGCGAGAGCTTCTCCATGCGCGCGATGTCGTCGGCGCCCGGCTGCGGCATCGCCGGATCGGCCGTCTTCGGCGCCTTGCGGTCGGGGCGGATGGTCTTGGGATCGATGCCGGCCTGCTTGGACACGCGCTCGATCTCGGCCGCCAGGGTGGCGAGCCACGGCGCGTCGGCGGGCGAATCGGCTTCGAGATCGAGCCAGCGCGCGAGCGCGGCCTTGGCGTCGCCGGCCTGCAGCTCGGCCAGCCCGATGTAGTAGCGCGGGCCGGCGAGCTTGGGGTCCTTGGTCAGCGCCCGCTCGAACAGCGCCCGCGCCGCCGGCGTGACGCTGCCCTGCGCCTCGAAGGTCAGCGCCTCGGCCAGCGCCATCAGCACCTCGACATTGTCGGGCGCGAGCCGCTCGGCCTCGCGCAACGCGGCCGCCGCCTCGCTCGACTGGCCAACACCCAGCCGCAACCGGCCCAGCGCCAGCCAGGCCGCGACGTCCTTGGGATCGCTCTCCAGCCGCTGCCGCAGCTGCTCCAGCGCGGCGCGCACGCGCGCCTCTGTGTCGCCGGTCATCACGGGCGTCGGCCTGACGCGCGACGCCAGCGGTTGCGCCGGCAGTTGCGGATTGCCGATCTCGACATAGAGACCCAGCGCCAGCAGCGGCAGGCCCACGCCGATGATCGCCGGCAGGAAGCGGCGCGGCTTGATCTCGGCGATGCGCGCGGCGGCGCCTTCGGCGTCGGCGGCGAGGATGCGGCGCTCGATCTCGATGCGCGCGGCCTTCTCGGCATCGGCGCCGATCGCGCCCGAGGCGGCCTCGCGCTTCAGCTCCGCGAGCTGGTCCTTGTAGATTGCCAGGTCGTGCGCCGCGCGCGATTCGACGCGGTAGCGCCGACGCAGCAGCGGCGTCAGCAGCGCCAGCAGCGCAAAGGCGGTGAGCAGGGCGAGCGATAGCGGCAGGATCATCGCCGTCCAGCCTCGTCGTCGCGCAGCAGCGCGTCGAGACGCCGGCGCTCGGCGGCCGAGAGGTCGACCGGCGGGGCCTTGACCTGCGCGGCGCGCCGCTTGGCGCCGCGGTAGAGCAGCCGCGCGGCCAGCAGCAGCAGCAGCGGTCCGCCTAGCCACAATAGCCAGGTGCGCGGATCAAAAGGTGGGCGCAGCAGCACGTAGTCGCCGTAGCGCGCGCGCAGGAAGGCCACGACGGCGGCGTCGCTGTCGCCCTTGGTCAGGCGATCGCGGATGGCGCGGCGCATGTCGCGCGCGATCTCGGCGTTGGAATCGTCGATCGACTGGTTCTGGCAGACGACGCAGCGGATCTCCGCCGAGATCGCGCGCGCCCGCAGCTCCAGCGCCTTGTCGGCCAACACCTCGTCCGGCTCGACGGCGAAGGCGGGTGCCGCGAGCAGGGCGAGGAGAAGGAGAATCAGCGTCATCCTGAGCGCAGCGAAGGACCTTGCGGTATTGTGGCCAGACGCGTGTGGTCGCCCCACCGCGAGGTCCTTCGCTGCGCTCAGGACGACACCGAGCGTCACTTCGCCAGCTCCTTCACCAGCGCGCGGATGCGCTGGGCGTCGTCGGGCGTGAGCGGGCGGCGCAGGTGCAGGCGCACGACGCCTGATTTGTCGATAACGAAGGTCTCGGGCACGCCGCTCAGGCCGAACTCGACGCCGGCCTTGCCGTCGGCGTCGACGCCGATGCGCTCGTAGGGATCGCCCAGCCGCGCCAGCCACGGCTTGGCATCCTCCGGCTTGTTCTTGTAGTTCACGCCTTGCACGCGCAGGCCATCGCGCGCCATGCGTACCAGCAGGGGATGCTCGACCTGGCAAGGCGCGCACCACGAGGCGAAGAAGTTGACGACGCTGACCTGACCTTTCCAGTCGGCCGCCGTCAGCCGCTTTCCGCCCTCGTGCAGCGGCGCCAGGTCGATCGCCGGCGCCGTCTTGCCGACCAGCGGCGAGCCGATGTCGTCGGGGCTGCGCCCGGCGAGCAGCGCGTAGCCGAAGAATCCGCCCAGCAACAGCGCCATCAGCAGGGGCAGCGCGAACAGCCAGCGATTGGACACGAGCGCTACTCCGCCGGCTGCGCCGCAGGACGGCGCGCGCGCAACGGCGCGCCAACGCGCAGACGGCGGTCGGTCAGCGACACGAAGCCGCCCAGGGCGCAGAACGCCGCGCCCAGCCAGATCCACGGCGCCAGCGGGTTGTGGTAGAGGCGCACCGTCCAGCCGCCCTTGCCGTCGCTCTCGCCCAAGGTGGCGTAGATGTCGGCCAGCAACGTGGTCTTGATCGCCGCCTCGGTGGTCTGCCGGCGCGTGGTCTTGAAAATGCGCCGCTCCGGCTCGAGCACGGCGGCGACCTGGCCATCACGTTTGAAGGTGATCCGGCCGCGCTCGGCGACGAAGTTGGGGCCGTCGATCTCGCGCGGCGTTTCCATCGACACCTCGAAGCCGGCATGACGCAGCGTGTCGCCCGGCTTGAGCAAGGCGATGGTCTCGACCTGCCACACCGAGACGCCGATGATGCCGGCCGTGCAGATGCCAAGCGAGGCGTGGGCGATAGTCATGCCGATCGAGGCGCGCGGCAGGCCAACGAGGCGCCGCAGCGAATCGCCGACGGGGATCTCGAACAGCTTGATGCGGCGCGCCAGCTCGTAGATCGCGCCGAGGATCAACCAGGCCGACAGCCCGCAGCCGATCGCCGCCAGCGTGACGTGGCGCTGGGCGACGAAGCTGATCAGCACGCCGACGGCGATCGCGACGGCGCCGACGGCGGCGAGCTGACGCGACGCGCCGAGGATGTCGCCGCGCTTCCACGCCAGCAGCGGCCCGAAGACGACGGCGGCGAGCAGCGGGAAGGAGAGCGGAATGAAGGTCGCGGCGTAGAAGGGTGGGCCGACCGAGACCTTGTCGCCGCCCAGCGCGTCGAGCAGCAGCGGATAGAGCGTGCCGAGGAAGACGACGACGGTCAGCACCGCCAGCAGCAGGTTGTTGAAGATCAGCCCGCCCTCGCGGCTGATCGGCGCGAACAGACCGCCGCCCGCCAGCTTCGGCGCGCGCCAGGCGTAGAGCGTGAGCCCGCCGCCGGCGACCAGCACGATGAAGCCCAGGATATAGAGGCCGCGCGCCGGATCCTGCGCGAAGGCGTGCACCGAGGTCAGCACGCCGGAGCGGACCAGGAAGGTGCCGAGCAGCGCCAGCGAGAAAGCGAGGATCGCCAGCAGCACCGTCCAGCTCTTCAGCGCGTCGCGTTTCTCGGTGACGATGGCCGAATGCAGCAGCGCGGTCGCCAGCAGCCAGGGCATCAGCGAGGCGTTCTCGACCGGATCCCAGAACCAGAAGCCGCCCCAGCCCAGCTCGTAGTAGGCCCACCAGCTACCCAGCGCGATGCCCAACGTGAGGAAGCACCACGCCGCCAAGGTCCAGGGCCGCACCCAGCGCGCCCACGCGGCATCGACGCGGCCTTCGATCAGGGCGGCGACGGCGAAGCTGAACGACACCGACAGCCCGACATAGCCGAGATAGAGCAGGGGTGGATGGAAGGCGAGGCCGGGGTCTTGCAGGATCGGGTTGAGGTCGTTGCCATCGAACGGCGCCGGGTCGAGCCGATCGAAGGGGTTCGACGTGAAGAGGATGAAGGCGTGGAAGCCCAGGCCGATCAGGCCCTGCACCGCCAGCACGCGCGCGCGCAGGGTGGTTGGCAGGTTGGCGCCAAAGGCAGCGACCGCGGCGCCGAACAGCGCCAGAATCAGCACCCACAGCAGCATCGAGCCTTCGTGGTTCCCCCACACGCCGGTGATCTTGTAGAGCAGCGGCTTGCTCGAATGACTGTTGGCCACGACGTTGAGCAGCGAGAAGTCGGAAACGACATAGGCCCAGGTCAGCGCCAGGAACGACAGCAGGGTCAAGGCCGCCTGCGCCAGCGCCGCCGTGCGCCCGAGCTCCATCAGGCCGGGATCGCCCTTGGCCGCGCCGGCCAGCGGCAACGTGCCCTGCGCCAGTGCCAAGACCATCGCCAGCACCAGCGCGTAATGGCCAACCTCGGGGATCATGGCCCGCCTACCTTCCCGCGAAGGGCAGGGCTATCGCCCATGAGCTCTCCTCTACCTTCCCCCGGAGGGGGAAAGTGGGGCGAAGCGCCGGATGGGCGCACCTTCCCCCTCCGATGGAAGGTATGAGCGGCGGCGTCACTTCCCGGCGTCCTTCTTCCAGTGGCCGGCGTCCTTGAGCGCCTTGGCCACCTCGGGCGGCATGTAGGTCTCGTCGTGCTTGGCGAGGATCTCGCGCGCGAGGAAGACGCCGTCGGTGCCCAGCGTGCCTTCGGCGACCACGCCCTGGCCCTCGCGGAAGAGATCGGGCAGCTGGCCGCGATAGCTCACCTTCAGATTGGCGCGGGTGTCGGTGACGACGAAGGTCGTGGTCAATCCGTCGCTGCCTTTCTCCACGCTGCCCGGCGCGACCAGGCCGCCGACGCGCAGGCGCTGGGTCGGCGGCGGCTTCTTGTCGGCGATCTGCGTCGGCGAATGGAAGAAGACGAGATTGTCGTCGAGCGCCACCAGCACCAGCGTCACGGCCAGCGCGAACGCGCCCATCGAGCCCAGCAGCAGCCACAGGCGTTTGCGTTTGGGCTTCACGACTTCGCTCCACGTCGATCGAGGCCACGCGCGCGCAGTTCGCGGCGCACGCGCGCTCGGGCGAAGAGCGACATCAGGGTCACCCCGCCCAGCGCGATCAGCGCTGCGGCGTAGGCCGGCCAGACATAGGCGGCGTAGCCGCCCATCGCGAAAAAGCCGCTCACGGAGTTTCCTGCCTGTCCCTGGGGCGGCCGGAATATAGGGTGGCCGCCCGCCGATGTCGCGTGTGAGGCCGCCGCGACATACCCGCTCACTCCGCTGCCAGCGCGGCCATCTCCAGGCGGCGTCGGCCGATCTCGGTCTCGGTGCGCATCAGCACCAGGGTGACGAACAGCATGAAGAAGGCCACCGCCATCACCAGCAGCGGGATCAGGATGCTGGAATGGATGGTCGTGCCGCCGAGCTTCATGACAGAGGCCGGCTGATGCAGCGTGTTCCACCAATCGACCGAGAACTTGATGATCGGCAGGTTGATCACGCCGACCAGCGCCAGGATCGCCGCCGCCTTGTCGCCGCGCTCGGGTGAATCGAAGGCGCGGCTGAGCGCGATATGGCCGAGGAACAGGAAGAACAGGACCAGCATCGAGGTCAGGCGCGCGTCCCACACCCACCAGGTGCCCCACATCGGCCGGCCCCAGAACGAGCCGGTGATCAGACAGGTGGCGGCGAAGGCGGCGCCGACTGGTGCCGCGGCACGCGCCATCAGCGCGGCCAGCGGATGCTTCCAGACCAGGAGCGCGGCGCCCAGCCCGGCGAGAAAGGCGTAGCCGGCCATCGACCACCACGCCGCCGGCACGTGCACGAACATGATGCGCACGGTCTCCTTCTGCTGGTAATCGGGCGGCGCCACGAAGAACGCCATGTACAACCCGACCAGCAGCAGGATCGCCGTCAGCCCGGCGCTCCACGGCAGAGCGCGGGCGCTGAAGCGCTGGAACCGCGCTGGATTGGCCAATGCGTGCATGCCCGCCATGAACGCGATCCTCCGCCGCCTATTCCGTCCTGTCTACTCGACCGCCTGCCGCAGCGCCGCCGCGATCGCCCAGGGCGTGCTGGCCAGCGCCACCAGGAAGAAGGCCGCCAGCAGCACCAGCGCGTTGGACGAGCCCGCGCCGCCGGCCAGCGCCTCGACCGCGCCGACGCCGAAGATCAGCACCGGCACCGCCAGCGGCAACACCAAGAGCGACATCAACGCGCCGCCGCGCCGCGCACCCAGGGTCAACGCCGCGCCCAGCCCGCCCAGCAAGGACAGGCTGGGTGTGCCCAGCAGCAGTGATACGGCCAGCACGGCGATTTGCGATCCATCCAGCCCGAACAGCAAGCCCAGTGCGGGTGACATCAGCGTGAGCGGCAGGCCGCCGGTCAACCAATGCGCCAGGCATTTGGCCAGCGCCGCCAGCTCCAGCGGCAGCGGCGCCAGCACCAGATGCTCCAGCGAGCCGTCGACGAGGTCTTCGGCGAACAACCGGTCGAGCGACAGCATGGCGGCGAACAGGGCGGCGACCCACAGCACGCCCGGGCCGATGCGCTGGAGAATCTGCGGCTCCGGCCCGACGCCCAGCGGAAAAAGGCTGGCGGCCAGCAGGAAGAACGCCAGCACCAGCAACACATCGCCCGGCCGCCGCCAGGCCGTCAGCAGGTCGCGCGCGACCAAGTGGCGGAACCGGGTCATGACTCGCTACTCCCTGCCCCCGCCAGCGGGGCAAGGGAACGGCACAACGCCCTCACGACCAGTCCTCCGCCAAGGCGTCTGCCGACGGTGCGAATTCCCCGAGGTCGATCGGTCGTGCGCTGGGCAGGTGAATGTCGCCGTGGGTGGAGATCACCGCCAGGCCGCCGCTTTTCATGTGCTCGCGCAGCGTCAGATGCAGGGCGCCGCGCGAGGGCTCGTCGAGACCGGCGGCGGGCTCGTCGAGCAGCCAGATCGGCGCGCCGCTCAGCATCACCCGCGCCAAAGCCGCGCGGCGGCGTTGGCCGGCGGAGAGATAACGGCCGGGCCGGTCGGCGATGGCGGTTAGATCGAAGCGGCCGAGCGCGTGGTCGAGGCTGTCCAACCGGCCTTTGCGCAGAAGCTGGGCACCGGCGAGAGACTCACGCACCGTGAGGTCGGGCTTGATCGCGTCGGCATGGCCCAGCCAGGCCAGCGCCAGCCGCCAGGCCTCGGGCTGCTCGGCGACCTCGATTCCCGTCCAGGTCAGGCTGCCGCGCAGGCGCGGCGTCATCAGCGCCAGCAGGCGCAGCAGGCTGGACTTGCCCGACCCGTTGCGGCCGGTCAGCAGCAGCGCCTCGCCCTGCTCCAGGCCGAAGCCGAGGCCGGTGAAGACCAGTCGCCCGCCGCGGCGGCAGGCGAGGTTTTCAGCGTTAAGGGCGGGCATGCGGCGGGGCGGCTCGGGGCATGGGTCGAAGGCTGTTTCTAGCACGCCATTCCTGTCGCCAAGCGCCCGAAAAAGCTTCGGAAATCGGACCCGCATGGTATAGTTCCAGACCGTTTCCAGCGGCGGCACTCGGCCTCGTGACGAAGCGGTTCCGACCCCTCCCCTGGGGGTCCTCAACGACGTCAGACGGGCGGTCATTTCGACCATGAAACTCACGATTGAACGGGCTGCTTTGCTGAAGGCTCTGGCCCATGTGCAGAGTGTCGTCGAACGGCGCAACACCATCCCCATCCTCTCCAACGTCCTGCTCAACGCCCAGAAGGGCAAGCTGACGCTGTCGGCCACGGATATGGATCTGGCGGTGACGGAAGCGGTCGAGGCCACCGCCGGCAAGACCGGCTCGGTCACGGCGCCGGCGCACACCATGTACGAGATCGTGCGCAAGCTGCCCGACGGCTCGCAGGTCGAGATCGAGACCGGCGCCAACAGCGACCTCACCATCCGCGCCGGCCGCTCGCGCTTCACCCTGCAGTGCCTGCCGGTGAGCGATTTCCCCGTCATGAATGAAGGCGACCTACCGCACAAATTCCAGCTCGCCGCCACCGACCTCAAGCGCGTCGTCGACCGCACGCGCTTCGCGATCTCCACCGAGGAGACGCGGTACTACCTCAACGGCATCTATTTCCACGCCGCCAAGTCGAACCAGACCGACGTGCTGCGCGGCGTCGCGACCGATGGTCATCGCCTGGCGCGTGTCGAGCTGCCGCTGCCCAAGGGCGCCAGCGAGATGCCCGGCGTGATCGTGCCGCGCAAGACGGTGGGCGAGCTGCGCAAGCTGATCGAGGAGTCCGACGCGCTGGTCGATATCGAGCTGTCGGAGACCAAGATCCGCTTCGCCTGCGGCCAGATCGTGCTGACCTCGAAGCTGATCGACGGGACCTTCCCCGACTACGAACGGGTGATCCCGGCCGGCAACGACAAGGAGCTCACGGTTCCCTGCAAGGAGTTCGAGTCGGCGGTTGATCGTGTCTCGACGATCTCCACCGAGAAGTCGCGCGCCATCAAGCTGGTGCTGGGCAAGAACGGCCTGACCTTGTCGGCCACCAGCCCGGACGCCGGCAGCGCCACCGAGGAGCTCGAGGTCGTCTACGACAACGCGCCGATCGAGATCGGATTCAATTCCCGCTATCTGCTGGACATCACCCAGCAGATCGGCGGCGGTGACGCGCGCTTCCTGATGTCCGACGCCGGCTCGCCCACCATCGTGCGCGACGCCGCCGACGACAGCGCGCTCTACGTGCTCATGCCGATGCGGGTATGAACGGCGGCGCGGTCCACGCTCTCGCCCGGTCGTCCGCATCCGCTCCGCCGCCGATGTCGGCGGCGATCGCTGGTGCCATGGTTATCAGGCAATTGCGGCTCACGGAGTTCCGCAACTACAGCCGCCTGCGATTGGAGCTCGACGCCACCCCGGTGCTGCTTACCGGCGACAACGGCGCGGGCAAGACCAATCTGCTCGAGGCGGTCTCCTTCCTCACACCCGGCCGCGGCCTGCGCCGCGCCCGGCTGGACGAGGTCGGCCGTCGCGCGCGCGGCGGCGAGAGCGCCGTGGCCGCGCCATGGGCGGTGGCTGCGACGCTCGATCTGCCGGAGGGCCGCGTCGCCATCGGCACCGGGCTGGAGGCGGCGGCCAACGGCGATGGCGAGGGCACGGCGATGCGCAGGGCCGTGCGCATCGATGGCCGCAACGCGCAAAGCCAGCTGGCGCTGGGCCAGCACGTGGTGGCGATCTGGCTGACGCCGCAGCTTGACGGGCTGTGGACCGGCGGGCCGGGCGATCGCCGCCGTTTCCTCGATCGCATGGTCGCGGCCTTCGACCCGAATCACGCCAGCAGCGTCGCCGCCTACGAGCAGGCGATGCGCCAGCGTGCGCGGCTGCTGGCCGAGGGCAAGCTCGACCCGCACTGGCTCACCGCGCTCGAGGACACTATGGCGCGCCACGGCGTGGCGTTGAGCGTCGCTCGGCTCGACCTCGTGGCCCGTCTCGACCAGGCGGCGCGGCTGGGCGTCGGGCCGTTCCCGCGCGCGGCGCTTTCGCTGGCGGGCGAGGTCGAGGGCTGGATCGCCGGCATGGCCGCGCTCGACGCCGAGGACCGGCTGCGAGAGCGGCTGGCGGGCCAGCGCCGCATCGACGCCGAGGCCGGCGCCACGACCATCGGGCCGCACCGCTGCGACCTTGTGGTGCGTCATCTCGATCGCGACATACCGGCGGCGCAGGGTTCGACCGGCGAGCAGAAAGCCGTGCTCGTGGCGATCGTGCTGGCGCACGCCAGGCTGGCCGCGATCGCGCGCGGACGGCCGCCGCTTCTGCTGCTGGACGAGATCGCCGCGCACCTGGACGCGACCAAGCGGGCGGCCTTGTTCGACGAGATCGAGGCGCTGGGCTCGCAGGCCTGGATGACCGGCACGGACGCCGAATTGTTCTCAACCCTGCGCGGGCGCGCGCAGTTCTTCCGCGTGGCTTCGGGCGACCTCTCGCCGGGCTGACGCGACGGACAGGATCATGAGCGATAACACGGACGACACGCCGCGACCGGAGGTCGTGGACAACGGCGAGGAATACGACGCCGATTCGATCAAGGTGCTGCGCGGGCTCGACGCCGTGCGCAAGCGGCCGGGCATGTATATCGGCGACACCGACGACGGCACCGGCCTGCACCACATGGTCTACGAGATCGTCGACAACGCCATCGACGAGGCGCTCGCCGGCTGGTGCGATCTCGTCGAGGTCACCTTGCAGGGCGACGGCACCGTCATGGTGCGCGACAACGGCCGCGGCGTGCCCGTCGGCATCCACAGCGAGGAGCAGGTCTCGGCGGCGCAGGTGATCTTCACCCAGCTGCACGCCGGCGGAAAGTTCGACCAGAACTCCTACAAGGTCTCCGGCGGCCTGCACGGCGTGGGCGCCGCCGTGGTCAATGCGCTCTCCGAGAAGCTTGAGCTGCGCATCTGGCGCGACGGCAAGGAGCACTTCATGCGCTTCCGGCTGGGCGATCCGGAAAGCGATCTGGTCGTGGTCGGCGACGCGCCGGAGGGCAAGCGTGGCACCGAGGTGGTGTTCCAGCCCTCGTCGGCGACGTTCACGAAAACCGAATTCGACTTCGCGACGTTGGAGCACCGTCTGCGCGAGCTGGCGTTCCTGAACTCCGGCGTGCGCATCCTCTTGACCGACGCGCGCGGCGTCGAGCCCAAGGTCGTCGAGCTTTACTACGAAGGCGGCGTCGAGGCCTTCACGCGCTATCTCGACCGCAATAAGCAGGCGCTGGTGAGCCCGATCTCGATCAAGGGCGAGAAGGAGGGCATCACGGTCGAGGTGGCGATGGAGTGGAACGAATCCTACCACGAGACCATGCTGTGCTTCACCAACAACATCCCGCAGAAGGACGGCGGCACGCATCTCGCCGGCTTCCGCGCCGCGCTCACCCGCAGCGTCAACAAGTACGCCGAGGAAAGCGGCATCGCCAAGAAGGAGAAGGTCGCGCTGTCGGGCGACGACATGCGCGAGGGCCTGACCTGCGTGCTCTCGGTGAAGGTGCCCGATCCCAAGTTCTCCTCGCAGACCAAAGAGAAACTGGTGAGCTCCGAGGTGCGGCCGGTGGTCGAGGCCGTCGTCGGCGAGAAGCTCTCGGAATGGTTCGAGGAGCATCCCGGCGAGGCCAAGCGCGTCGTCTCCAAGGTGGTCGAGGCCGCCGCTGCGCGCGAGGCGGCGCGCAAGGCGCGCGAGCTCACGCGGCGCAAGGGAGCGCTCGACATCTCCTCGCTGCCGGGCAAGCTGGCGGATTGCCAGGAGCGGGATCCGGCGCTCTCCGAGGTCTTCCTGGTCGAGGGCGATTCGGCCGGCGGCTCGGCCAAGCAGGGCCGCAACCGCGCCAACCAAGCGATCCTGCCGCTGCGCGGCAAGATCCTGAACGTCGAGCGCGCGCGCTTCGACCGCATGCTGAGCTCGCAGGAGATCGGCACGCTGATCACGGCGCTGGGCACCGGTATCGGCCGCGACGATTTCGACATCGCCAAGCTGCGCTACCACAAGGTCATCATCATGACCGACGCCGATGTCGACGGCAGCCACATCCGCACCCTGCTGCTGACTTTCTTCTATCGCCAGATGCCGGAGCTGATCGAGCGCGGCCATCTCTACATCGCCCAGCCGCCGCTCTACCGCGCCGCGCGCGGCAAGTCGTCGACCTACCTGAAGAACGACCGCGCGCTGGAGGACTACCTGATCGACGGCGGCACCGAGGGCGCCCTGCTGACGACCGGCGACGGGGCACAGATCACCGGCGCCGATTTGCGCCGCACCGTCGACATCGCGCGCTCGGTCGCCAATCTGATCCAGCCGCTGGCGCTCAGCCGGCGCGTCACCAGCCAGCCGGTGATCGAGCAGGCGGCCATCGCCGGCGCGCTCAATCCCGCGATCCTCGCCGATCGCGAGCAGGCGACGGCGACGGCCGCCTACATCGCCCGTCGTCTCGACATCGTCAGCCCGCCGCTGGAGCGCGGCTGGCGCGGCGCGCCGACCGACGATGGCGGCCTGGCCTTCGAACGCACGCTGCGCGGCGTGACCGAGCGGCACATCATCGACGCCGCGCTGATCCGCTCGGCCGAGGCGCGCCGGCTCGACGCGTTGACCGGCGAATTGCAGTCGGTCTACGAGCGGCCGGCGACCTACACCTTGAAGGAGCGCGAGACCAAGATCTACGCGCCCACCGAGCTGATCGCCGCGGTCTACGACGCCGGCCGCAAAGGCGTCGCCGTGCAGCGCTACAAGGGCCTGGGTGAGATGAACCCCGATCAGCTCTGGGAGACGACGCTCGATCCGCTGGCGCGCACGCTCCTGCAAGTGAAGGTCAACCACGCCGACGAGGCCGAGGAGATCTTCTCGACGCTGATGGGCGACGTGGTCGAGCCGCGCCGCGCCTTCATCCAGGACAACGCGCTGAAGGTCGCCAATCTCGACGTGTGAGGCGTGATGCGGACCTGGCTGGTCGCGGCGCTGATCCTGGCCCTGGCGTCCACCGGGCCCGCGCGGGCGCTCGATCCGCCGGCGCCCGGCGATCAAACCGTCTCGGCACCGGTGACGCACGCGCCGACCGGATTGAGATTTCCGCCGGCGATCGCCGGTGTCCCTTTCATCCGCTCGATCGACTACGCCCGCTCGGGCGACGATCCCGGCCTGGGCGTCGGCTACACCTACGGCGTGCCCGGTCGGCTGCTGGTCACCATCTACGTATACGACCTCGGCCGCCGCGCGCCGGACGGGCATGACTCGGCGATCGTCGCCGCGGCGTTCGAGCAGTCGCTGTCCAGCATCCGGATCGCCGCGACCCGGATCGGTAAGTATCACGACCTGCAGATCGAGCCACCGGGCGCTTGCGGCTATGGCGCCGTCACCTTCCGCTGCGTGACTTTCACGGCGATCTCCGCCGATGGGAGCCAGCCGCTGTTCGGCAAGCTGCTGCTGACGGGATATCGGGGATACTTCCTCAAGCTGCGCGCCGACTGGCGCCGCGACGCGCCCGACGACACCGACGCGGTGGAACGCGTGGTGCAGACCTTCGTCGGCACGGCGTTGCGGTGATTCTCCCCCTGCCCGCGCGCAGGGAGAGGGAAGTAAGTTGAGCACATGACAAGTCCCGCCGACATCGCCACCCTCGAACATCTCGGCTTCAACGCCTGGCCGGCGTTGCGCGTCGTCGTGCAGGGCAACTGGCTGCTGCGCTTCGCCAACGGCTACACCAAGCGCGCCAACTCGGTGAACGCGCTGGGCCTCGAGCGCGGCGTGCCGGCCCCGGAGCTGGAGCGCCGCGTCGACGCGGCCGAGGCGCTCTACAGGCGGCAGGGCATTGCTTCCACCTTCAAGCTCTCACCGCTGATGGATCGCGGGCTCGACGCCGTGCTGGCGGCGCGCGGCTACACCTATCTCGACGATACGCTGATGATGGTCGCCGACCTGACGCGGGGGCCGGGCGCGGTGGCGATGCCATCAGGTGTCGATGTCGCCATCGAGCGCGGCGCCGTCTGGTCGCGCACCTACAGCGGCTTCAACAACGTCCCCGCCGCGCGGCAGTCGATCCACGATCGCATGCTCGACAGCCTCGTGCCGGTGGGCGGCTTCGCGCTGGCGACGGACGATGGCGCGCCGGTCGCCGCCGGGCTGGGCGTGCTCGAGGGCGAGCATGTCGGGCTGTTCGACATCGTCGCCGACCCGGCGCGCCGCCGCGCCGGGCACGGGCGGCGCGTGGTCGAGGGCATCATGGCCTGGGGCAGGGCCTTGGGGGCGACCAAGGCCTATCTCATGGTGGTCGCGGCCAACGCGCCGGCGATCGCGCTCTACGAGCGGTTGGGCTATCGCGAGGTCTATCGCAGCCACTACCGTATTCCACCGGCGCGACAGAGTTAGTTGAACCCCGATCACAGGTGAGAATCGCCGCCCGCGCGATTCAATGCCATAGTTCGCCTCCGCGATGCGGACCGTGAGAGAAGCCGGCATCGCCCCAGGAGGAGACGAACCCATGAAACGCAGGACGCTGATCCATGGCCTTGCCGGTGCGACGATCGCCGCGCCGCTGGTGGCGCGCGCCCAGGCGCCGATGACGCTCAACGGCGCGGTGCAGTTCAACGACGACCACGCCTTCACCAAGGCGCTGATGAAGTTCGAGGAGCTGGTCAAGAAGTACTACGGCAAGCCGATCAACTTCGTCCTGCACAAAAACTCCGCGCTCGGCCTGGAGAAGCAGTATTTCGAGTACATGGCGCAGGGCAAGGCCGTCGACTACGGCATCGTCTCGCCGGCGCATATGTCGACCTTCTCCAAGGCGGCGCCCTTCATCGACGCGCCCTTCCTGTTCCGCGACCTCGCGCACTGGAACAAGGTGCTCGACGCCGACATCCTCAAGCCGGTGGCCGACGAGATCGCGCAGAAGGCCGACGTCATGCTGATCGGCTACGCCGGCGGCGGCGTGCGCAACATCTTCATCAACAAGCCGATGTCGACCCTGGCCGAAATCAAAGGCCTGAAAGTGCGCGTGCAGGGCGCGCCGATCTGGAGCAGGACCTTCGCCGCCGCCGGCATGTCGCCGACGGTGATCGCCTACAATGAAGTCTACAACGCCATCCAGAACAACGTGATCTCCGCCGGCGAGAACGAGGCGGCGGGCGTCGAGACGATGAAGTTCTTCGAAGTCGCGCCCAACCTGGCGATGACCGAACACGCCATCACCATCCGGCCGATCTGCTTCGCCGGCAAGACCTTCAAGGCGATGCCCAAGGACCTGCAGGAGGCGGTGCTGAAGGCCGGCAAGGAGGCCGGCAAGCACGGCCGCGACATCGAGAGCTCGGAGGACGCGCAGAAGCTGGAGGCGATGGAGAAGGCCGGCAAGCTCAAGCGCATCCCGTTCAAGGATCGCGCGCAGATGAAGAAGCTGGTCGATCCGGTCATGGAGGCCTACGCCAAAGAGATCGGCGCCGACGCCATCTTCGCCAAGATCGTCGCGCTGAACTGAGGCGCGCCCGCGGCTCCCTCTCCCCGCAAGCGGGGAGAGGGAGGAAGTGCCCTCCTGCTGGAATATCGATGTCCCTTCCCGATGCCGCGCCGCGCGGCCTGTGGCGCCGCTTCACCGCCGTCTATGCCCGGTCGCTGACCGTGCTGCTGGCGCTGTCGGTGGCGATCCTGGTCATCCCCGTCACCCTGCAGATGGTGTCGCGCTACACCGCGCTCATTCCGTCCTACATCTGGACCGAGGAGATGGCGCGCTTCCTGTTCATCTGGCTGATCCTGATCGGCTCGATGGTGGGCGTGCGCGAGGCCTCGCATTTCGAGGTCGATGTCTGGCCGACCCTGGGTCGGCGCGGCGAGGCCGCGGTGCGCATCGTGGCGCGGCTGGGCGTGCTGGCGATGGCGCTGGTCTTCGTCGTCGGCGGCTACGCCTTCACCAAGTTCGCCTGGCATCGCACGTCGGAGCTGGCCGAACTGCCGCTGTGGCTGATCCATATCGCCTGGCCGATCGCCGGCGTGACCTGGATCGTCTTCCTCGGCGAGCAGTTTCTCGACGAGCTTGCGGTGCTGTTCGGAGCGCGCCAGCCATGACCGGCAATGTCTTCACGGCGGGCGAGGCGGCGTCGATCCTGTTCGGCGTCTTCTTCGTCCTTCTGATCCTGCGCGTGCCGGTGGCCTTCGCGCTCGGCCTGGCCTGCCTGCCGCTGTTCTACTTCGAGCCGCGGCTGTCGGTGATGGCGCTCGCGCAGGAGACTTTCAACGCTTACAACTCCTTCATCCTGCTGGCGGTGCCGTTCTTCCTGCTGACCGCCAATCTGATGAGCGTCGGCGGCATCACCAACCGCCTGGTGGCGCTGTCGCGCTCGCTGGTGGGCTGGATGCCGGGCTCGCTAGCGCAGATCAACGTCATGCTCTCGGTGTTCTTCGCCGGCATCTCCGGCTCCTCGACCGCCGACGCCGCTAGCCAGAGCAAGATCTTCATCGACGCGCAGACCCGCGAGGGCTACGACCTTTCCTTCTCGATCGCCATCACCGCCGTCTCGGCGGTACTCGCCGTGGTGATGCCGCCCTCGATTCTGATGATCGTCTGGGGCGGGCTGATCTCGACCTCGATCGGCGCGCTTTATCTCGCCGGCGTAATTCCCGCGCTGCTGATCGCCGGCGCGCAGATGGCGACGGTGCATGTCTACGCGGTGAAGCGCGGATATCCGACCTATCCCTGGGAAGGCTTCCGCGCCCTCTTGTGTGCGCTGTGGATCTCGCTGCCGGCGTTGTTCACGCCCTTCATCATCGTCGGCGGCATCCTGCTGGGCTGGTTCACCGCCACCGAATCGGCCTGCGTCGCGGTGCTCTACTCGGCGCTGCTGTCGATCATCGTCTATCGCGAGATGGGCGCCAAGGAGGTCTATGGCGCGCTGCTTGAGACCGGCAAGCTGGCCTCGGTGGCGCTGTTCTGCATCGGCACCGCCTCGGCTTTCGGCTGGCTGCTGGCCTATTACAAGATCCCGCAGGTGCTGCTGGCCGACGTCACGAGCTGGGGCCTGGGCGCGATCGGGGTGGGCTTCTTCATCGCCTTCGTCTTTCTCATCGTCGGCTGTTTCCTCGACGCCATCCCCGCCATCATCATCGTCGGCACGGTGCTGGAGCCATTGGCCAAGTCGGCGTCGCTGCACCCCGTGCACTTCGCCATCATCGCGATCGTCTCCCTGGCCTTCGGCTTGGTGACGCCGCCCTACGGGCTCTGCCTGATGGTGTCCTGCGCCGTGGCCGGCGTGCGGCTGCGATTCGCGCTGAAAGACACGTTGATCATGCTGGTGCCGATGGTCCTGGTGCTGGTGGCGATGATCATCTTCCCCGACATCGCGCTCTTCCTGCCCAAGCTCATCGTGCCGCATCTGATGAAGTAACGCCCTTTCCCCCCGCGCGGGGAGAGGGTCGGGGTGAGGGGGAGTCTCAGGTTGGGCAGAGAGGTGGTGCGCCACTCGACTCAGCCCCTCACCCTAACCCTCTCCCCGCTTGCGGGGAGAGGGAACTACGCCGCCAGCCGGCGCAGCCCCAGCCACTCGAAGATGGCGAGGTCGGCGACCACGAGCGCCAGGCCGATGATCAGGGCGAAGCCCCAGCCGGTCAGCGTCGGCGCGGCGAGCGCGAGCAGCAGCGCGCTGCCGGCGACCCAGCCGATATCGGCCCACAGGATCATGCGCGCGAGCGCCAGCGGCATCCGCCCGCGGCTGGCGATGAACCAGCAGATCGCGCCGAAGCCGATCACGCCGATGCCCAGCAGCAGGATGGCCGTGCCGAGCGGCAGGCCCAGCAATGTGGCCGGGCCGACGACGGTAGCCTGAGCCAGGGAGCCGGCGAAGAGCGCCAGCGCGGCGCCACTCAGAACGGAGAACGCGGCGTTGCCGTAGAGCGTGCGACGCAGCAGCTGGTCGGGGGATCGCGAAACTTCGGACATCTCAACCTCCATGCGCCTTCCGTTAGGCGTAACCCCAAACTGGGCCGTCGGCGTCGGCATCTCAAATACGTGGGAGGTAATCGCCAGCGCGATGCCACGGTGCTACCTGATGGACGATCTGGAGGAGTGTCCCATGCGAGAGACCTCGGTCGCCGAGCGCACGGAGTCCGGCTTCGGGCCCATGCTGCGCGAATGGCGCCGTCGCCGCGGTGCCAGCCAGCTCGAGCTGGCGCTGCGCTCGGGCGTGTCGCAGCGCCACGTCTCGTTCCTCGAATCCGGCCGCGCGCGGCCCAGCCGCGAGATGGTCGGCCAGCTCGCTGGCGCGCTCGACGTGCCGCTGCGCCAGCAGAACGCGCTGATGCTGGCCGCCGGCTTCGCGCCCGTCTACCGCGAGCGCGATCTCGGCGCGCCGGAGCTGGGCGTGGTGCGCCAGGCGATCGACCACATGCTGAAGCAGCAGGAGCCCTATCCGGCGGTGGTCGTCGATCGCCTGTGGAACCTGATCAACGCCAACGAGCCGGCCAACCGCATGACCGCCTTCCTGCTCGACGGCGTGCCCGGCGCGGCCAAGCGAACCGGGCGGCCCAATCTGTTGCGCTCGATCCTCTCGCGTGACCTGCTGCGCACGCGCATCGACAATTGGGAGGACGTCGCGCGCCATCTCGTGCGCTCGACCTATGCCGAGATCCTGGCCGATGGCGGCGACGAGGAGGCGCTGCGCTTCATCGACGAAGTGATGACGCTGCCCGACGTACCGCGCGCCTGGCGCCATCAACGCTTCGACGAGACGCCGACGCCGATGCTCTCGGTCGATTTCCGCAAGGGCGATACCAGGCTGCGCCTGTTCACCACCATCGCCACCCTGGGGACCCCGCAGGACATCACGCTGCAGGAAGTGCGTGTCGAATGCTTCTTCCCCGCCGACGAGGCCACCGAGCGCTTCTTCCGCCGGTCGTAGGGGGCGGCGATACCGCGAGGTCCTTCGCTACGCTCAGGACGACAGAGTGGTTCGGAGCACGCGTCAGAACGCCCCGGCTCGCGAGCGTTCGGCTTGCTTCAGGCGGATAGCGTGGAAGCCCTCGACGGTACGCTGGATGATCTCGGCCACCGGCAGCACCTCGTGGATCAGGCCGGCGGTCTGGCCGGCGAGCGCGATGGAGCATTCCATGTCGCCGCCGAAATACAGGTCCTTCACGCTGCCCAAGGTCGAGCGGTCCATCACGCCCGCCTTGTAGATCGCCTTCGACGTTTCGGTCTTCAGCGCTCGCACGCAGGGCGTGCCGGAGCGGTTGAGCATCACCGTGCCGGTATCGGCGGAGTCGAGGATCGCGCGCTTGTAATTCGCGTGCACCGGGCTTTCGGCCGCGCTGACGAAGCGCGTGCCCATCTGGATGCCCTCGGCACCCAACGCAAACGCCGCCGCCATACCGCGGCCGTCGCAGATGCCGCCGGCGGCGATCAGCGGCAGGTCGACCTTCTCGCGCACCGCCTGGAGCAGCACGAGCGTCGAGACATCGTCGGGATTCTTGAAGCCGCCACCTTCGCCGCCCTCGCAGATCAAGCCGTCGACGCCGGCCTCGGCCGCCTTCAGTGCCGCCGAGAGCGTCGGCACGACGTGGTAGACGATCTTGCCGGCGGCCTTCAGCGGCCCCAGCAGCTTGCCCGGCGAGCCGGCCGAGGTGCTGACGAAGCGCACGTCGCTCTCGCACACCATGTCGATCATCCTGGCGTCGCGCAGGAAGAGCAGCGGCAGGTTGACGCCGAAGGGCTTGTCGGTGAGATCCTTCATGCGGCGGATCTCCTGGAGGCAGGCCTCGGTCTCGCCGCTCGAGGTCTCGATGATGCCGACGCCACCGGCATTGCTGACGGCGCTGGCGAGCTGGCTGCGCGCGATCCAACCCATCGGCGCCTGGACAATGGGATAGGTTGCGCCGGTATGGGCGAGAACGCGGTTCATCGGCAGGGTCCGTTGTTCGACAGGACTTGGAGTCTGCCATATCAGTGATTACCTAGGCACCCATGAGCGATCCCTCCCAGTCCCCGGTGTGGCACGGCACCACGATCCTGTGCGTGCGCAAGAATGGCGGCGTGGTGTTGGCCGGCGACGGCCAGGTCAGCCTCGGCCAGACCGTGATCAAGTCCAATGCGCGCAAGGTGCGGCGCATCGGCAACGGCCAGATCGTCGGCGGTTTCGCCGGCGCAACCGCCGACGCCTTCACGCTCTTCGAGCGGCTGGAGGCCAAGCTGGAGCAGCATCCCGGCCAGCTCACGCGGGCCTGTGTCGAGCTGGCCAAGGACTGGCGCACCGATCGCTACCTGCGTCGGCTGGAGGCGATGATGGCGGTGGCCGACAAGTCGGTGTCCCTGGTGCTGACCGGCACCGGCGACGTGCTGGAGCCCGAGGACGGGCTGATCGGCATCGGCTCGGGCGGCAACTATGCGCTGGCCGCGGCGCGCGCGCTGATCGACGTCGACGGCCTCGACGCCGAGGCGGTGGCGCGCAAGGCGATGAAGATCGCCGCCGACATTTGCGTCTATACCAACACCAACGTGATCGTCGAAAAGCTCTAAGCTCGTTTCGACCGAAGCGGCAGAGGCGCGCCTCAGGGGTGCCCGCGCCGCGCATCGCGCCTCGAGGAGGGCGACATGGCTGAGTTTTCTCCCCGTGAGATCGTCTCCGAGCTGGACCGCCACATCGTCGGCCAGAACGACGCCAAGCGCGCCGTCGCCATCGCGCTGCGCAACCGCTGGCGCCGTCAGCAGCTGCCGGAGGGGCTGCGCGAGGAGGTGCTGCCCAAGAACATCCTGATGATCGGGCCGACCGGCTGCGGCAAGACCGAGATCGCGCGCCGGCTGGCGAAGCTTGCCGAGGCGCCGTTCCTGAAGGTCGAGGCGACCAAGTTCACCGAGGTCGGCTATGTCGGCCGCGATGTCGAGCAGATCGCGCGCGACCTGATGGAGGTGTCGATCGGCATGACGCGCGAGCGCCTGCGCAAGGACGTGCGGGCCAGGGCCGAACTGGCGGCCGAGGAGCGCGTCGTCGAGGCGCTGGTCGGCAACAGCGCCAGCAGCGATACCAAGCTGCGCTTCCGGCACAAGATCCGCGATGGCGAGCTCAACGACCGCGAGGTCGACATCGAGGTCGCCGACACCGGCGGGCCGGCGACCTTCGAGATCCCCGGCATGCCCAACGGCTCGGTGGGCATGGTCAATATCGGCGACATGCTGGGCAAGGCGCTGGGCGGCGGCCGCACCAAGAAGCGCACCATGACGGTGAAGGACGCCATGGAGCTGCTCACCCGCGAGGAGAGCGACAAGCTGCTCGACCAGGAGCGCGTCATCCGCGAGGCTAAGGACGCGGCCGAGCAGAACGGCATCGTCTTCATCGACGAGATCGACAAGATCTGCGCGCGCTCGGAGTATCGCGGCGGTGGCGATGTCAGCCGCGAGGGCGTGCAGCGCGACTTGCTGCCGCTGATCGAGGGCACCACCGTCAACACCAAGCACGGGCCGATCAAGACCGACCACATCCTGTTCATCTGCTCCGGCGCCTTCCATCTCGCCAAGCCCTCGGACCTGCTGCCCGAGCTGCAGGGCCGCGTGCCGATCCGTGTGACGTTGCAGGGCCTGACGCAGGAAGATTTCCGCCGCATCCTGGTCGAGCCCGAGGCCAGCCTGCTGAAGCAGTACAAGGCGCTGATGGGCACCGAGAAGGTGGCGCTCGACTTTGCCGACGACGCCATCGACGAGCTGGCGCGGCTGGCGGCGGAGATCAACGCCTCGCTGGAGAATATCGGCGCGCGCCGCCTGCACACGGTGCTGGAGAAGCTGCTCGAGGAGATCAGCTTCACCGCCTCGGATCGCGGCGGCGAGAGCGTGACGATCGACGCGGCCTATGTGCGCGAGCGGGTCAGCGCGCTGGCCAAGAACGCCGATCTCAGCAAGTACATCCTCTGATGGCGCGCCGCGCGCCCGCCGCCGGCAAGGCCGCGCACGACGCCCGCTATACGCATGTCGTCACGCTGCCGACGCAGCCGCCCGCGCGCGTGGCGGAGATCGACGCCGAGGCGCGCCGTGCCTCGGCCGGGCGCTGCGGACGTTGGGCCTCGCCGGGCAAGCTGCATGTCGGCTTCGCCGAGGCGGCGCATCGCGACGCCTTCGTTTTGTGGCTGACACTGTCTGGGATCGAGCGCGGTTAGGACGAAGTCTCTGGGAGCGCCGGCGAGACGCCGGCGCTCCTAGGAAGACTCAGAAACAGAACACCGAGCCGATATCGAGCAGGATCGAGGCGCCGCGTTCGGCCCATAGCCACGCCGCCAGCACGGCGACGCCGAGCGCCGGTGTGCCGAGCGCGATCAACAGCGCGCGGTTCGAAGACTCGGTGGCGGGCGAACTGGCGTCCATGGCGTGACTATGGGCTCAGGCCGGCCTTGCGGCAAGATCGCGGGCCACGGGCTGTTCGCGGATCGGCCAGTTCAGCGCCGCCGCAGTCAGGCCCAACCCGATCGAGATCCACCACATCAGGTCGTAGTTGCCGGTGGCGTCGAACAAGCGGCCGCCGCCCCAGCCGCCGACAAAGCTGCCGACCTGGTGGCTCATGAAGACGACGCCGGAGAGCATCGCGGCATTGGCCGGGCCGTAGATGTACATCACCAGCCCGTTGGTCAGCGCGACCGTGCCCAGCCATAGGAAGCCCAAGGTGGCGGCGAAGATCAGCACCGAGGCGCCCGACAGCGGCAGCACGAGGAAGACGATGAAGGAGAGCGAACGCATGAAGTAGAGCAGCGCCAGCATGTCCTTGCGCGGGTACTTGCCGCCCAGCCAGCCCCACAGGATCGTGCCGGCGATGTTGAACAGGCCGACCAGGCCGATCGCCCAGCCGCCCAGTTCGGCCGGCGAGATCGCCTTGCCGAACAGCGCCAGGCCGACGCCCTTGTCGGCGATGTAGGGCGGCAGATGCAGGCCCACGAAGGTGACATGGAAGCCGCAGACGAAGTAGCCGATGGTCAACAGCCAGAAGGCGCGCATGCCGAAGGCTTCGGAGAGCGCCTCGCGCGCCGACTGCTTGCGCGGCGCGCCGGCGGCGGCGGGCGCCGCCTTGGGTCCGCGCAGCGCCCAGGCGAGCGGGATCATCGCCAGCGAGATCAGGGTCAGCACGAAAAGCGTGAAGTGCCAGTCGTTGTAGCGGTCCTGCAGGATCGAGGCGAAGGGCACGATGGCGAACTGGCCGATGGAGCCGCCGGCGGTGGCGATGCCCATCGCCAGCGAGCGCTTGTCGGGCGGCGTCATGCGGCCGACCGCCGCTAGGATGGTGGGGAAGCTGGCGGCGGCGATGCCGATGCCCGAGAGGATGTTGCCGGCGATCAGCGCCACGCCGCCGGTGGCCTGGGAGATGATGAACAGGCCGGCGACGTTCACCGCGGCGCCGATGGCGACGACCTTGGCGGTGCCGAATCGGTCGGCCAGGCCACCGACGAAGGGCGAGAACACGCCCATCAGCAGCATGGCCAGCGCGTTGGCGAAGGACCACAGCTCGCGGCCGACCTGCAGGTCGGCCGCGATCGGCTTCTGGAAGATGCCGAAGCTCTGGCGGGCGCCCAGGCCGATGGACAGGATCAGGCCGCCGCAGAAGACGGCGATCCAGAAGTTACGCTGCTGCGCGGTCATCTGAAGAGTGCTCCTCGGGGCGTCCCCGCCCGGCGCCGGCAATCTGACCGCCGACAGGTGCATATACAACTATGTCCTGCTCGCCTACCCGTGAGCGGGATTTGTGCGAGCCCGGCCGGGGCGGAAATAGTCTGAGGGGCGGTGGTCGCGTACACTCCACCAAGGTTGGGGGCGACCGGTGCGGCAATAGTGGTTCGTCTGACCATGTCAAACCATGTCAAAGTTGTCAGCTTTCTGATTGTCGCCCTGTTGGCGTTCGCGGCCTCGGCGTCGGCGCAGGGCGTGCCGCGGATCGAGGACAAGCCCTGCTGGTTCAAGCCGCCGCGCGGCGAGCAGGCGCGCTGCCTGGTGCTGACGGTGCGCGAGAACCGCCAGCTCGACACGAGCCGCCTGATCCGCCTGCCGGTTGCGATCCTCAAGGCGCGCGGCTCGGCGCCGGCGGCCGATCCTGTCCTGCATCTGTCCGGCGGCCCCGGCGACTCGCCGCTCTCGGCGTCGGAGCCGGGCGGTGACGCGATGAACGACGGCGACTGGTGGAACAGCACCGTCGAGCTCCGGCGGCGCCGCGACTACATCATCATCGGCCAGCGCGGCGCCAAGCTGTCGGAGCCCGAGCTGCGCTGCGAGGATCTCGACGTCCAGCGCTCCTTTCTGACGCGGGCGGGTCGGCCCAGCGAAGCGGTCGAACGCGAGCGCGCGGCGATGGCGCGCTGCGCCCAGCGCCTCAGCACCTCAGGCGTCGACCTGGCGCAGTACAACACGCTCAGCCTGGCCGACGACGTCGCCGATCTGGCGCAGGCGTTGGGGCTGCGCCAGATCAACCTGCACGGCGTCAGCTACGGCACGCGTTGGGCGCTGGAGGTGATGCGCCGGCATCCGAGCCTGGTGCGCTCGGCGGTGCTCGACGCGGTCTATCCGCCGCATATCGTCGCCGACGACGGCGAGGCCGATATCGTGCGCGGCGTCTTCGAGCGGCTCTATGCCGATTGCGCCGCCGACGCGCGTTGCGGTCGCCGCCATCCCCATCTGCGCGCGCGGCTGGAGGGCCTGATCGAGCGCATGGAGGCCGAACCGGTGCCCTTGAAGCTCAACCTCGCCGACGGCAAGACAGAGGTGGCGATGACCGGCGGCAAGGTGCTGCTGACGCTCCTGCACATGATGCGCCTGGGCGGCACCGAGATCGGCCGGTTGCCTTACGTGATCGACCGTACGATTCGCGGCGACTACGTGCCGCTGACCTTCTACGCCACCGACCTCGAGGAGAGCGAAGGCGGCCTGGCCGATGACGGGCCGCCCGAGATGGGTGGTCTCTACAACGCCGTGGAGTGCCGTGAGAACAGCCAGCTGGTCGATCCCGCGGCGCGCCGGCGCGCCATCGAGGCCAACGGTATCTACGGCCTGGTGCCCCGGCTCAACACGGCGCCCGACACCTGCCCGGCATGGCGCGTGCCGTCGGCGCCGGCGGCGCAGCGCCAACCGGTGCGCAGCGCCATCCCGACCTTGCTGCTGAGCGGCGCCTACGACTGGCTGACGCCGCCGGCCTGGGCGGTCGACCAGTTGCGCTACCTCGACAACGCACGCCACATCGAGTTCCGCGCGCTCGGCCACGCCACCGTGGTACAGGGCAACTGCGCCGCCCGCCTGGTCGATTTCTTTACCCTGCACGCCGATCCCAAGCGCCTGCCGTCCTGCATCGAGCGCAACAGCCCGCCAGCCTTCATCGACAGCCTGAGACGGTAGCGTTACCCGTCGCCGACGAGTCCTCTACGGTTTCCAACGCAGGAAGTTGGCGATCAGCGTGAGCCCGGTGCGCTGGCTCTTCTCGGGGTGGAACTGCGTGCCCGCCATGTTGTCGCGGCCGACCATCGCGGTGAGCTTGCCGCCATAGTCGGTGCGCGCCAGCACCGTATCGGGGTTCTCGGCGCGCAACGCGTAGGAGTGCACGAAGTAGGCGTGATCGCCGGGGGCGATGCCAGCAAGCAGCGGATGCGTCTTGGCGAGATCAACCAGCTCGTTCCAGCCCATATGCGGGATCTTGAGCGACCGGTCGGCGGGCTCGATGCGGACCACCTCGCCCGCGATCCAGTCGAGGCCGGGATGCGTGCCGTATTCGACGCCGCGCGTGGCCATCAGCTGCATGCCGACGCAGATGCCGAGGAACGGCTTGCCGCGCTCGATCACCTCGCGATTCAAGATTTCGACCATGCCAGGCACGGCATAGAGGCCGGCGCGGCAATCGGCGAAAGCGCCGACGCCGGGCAGCACGATGCGCTCGGCGCGCTCGACGATCTGGGGATCGCCGCTCACGACAATGTCGTGGCCGCTGCCGGACTCGCGGGCGGCGCGCTCGAAGGCCTTGGCGGCGGAACGCAGATTGCCGGAGCCGTAGTCGACGATGGCGACGGTTGGCATGGGACGGCTAGAGCACGCCCTTGGTCGAGGGCACCGCTTGCGCCGCGCGGGGATCGATCTCGACCGCCTGGCGCAGCGCGCGTGCCAGCCCCTTGAAGCAGCTCTCGACGATATGGTGGTTGTTCTCGCCGTACTGGTTCCAGACGTGCAGCGTGAGCCCGCCCATCTGGGCGAAGGCCTGGAACCATTCCTTGAACAGCTCGGTGTCCATCTCGCCCAGCTTGGGCCGCGAGAATTGCACCTTCCAGACCAGATAGGGCCGGTTCGAGGCGTCGAGCGCCACGTCGGTGCGCGTCTCGTCCATCGGGATGATGGCCGCGCCATAGCGGCGGATGCCCTTGCGGTCGCCCAGCGCCTTGCTGAGCGCCTCGCCCAGGGCCAGGCCGACATCCTCGGTGGTGTGGTGGAAGTCGATATGCAGGTCGCCCTTGGCGCGCACCTTGATGTCGAACAGGCCGTGCTTGGCGAGCTGGTCGAGCATGTGGTCGAGGAAGCCGATGCCGGTTTGCACATCCGATGTGCCCGAGCCATCGAGGTTCATCGACACCTCGATATCGGTCTCCTTGGTCTTGCGCGCCACCGTAGCGACACGGGGCGCGGGCGCGCTGGACATGGAACTCCTCACCGCGAAAGCAGCGTCCCTATATCAGAGCGGTACCGGTGGGGCCACTGAGGCGGTGCTGCCTCGGACCGCGCGCCGAAGCGGGACATGTGGGGTGGCTGGAAATATGTCCCGCTCCGGCACGCGATCCGAAGCAGCTTGGGGATCACGCGCTCGCTGTCGCGGATCGAATTCGGGGCGGAAAGACGCCGTGGCGCACGCGGTCGAAACCCGGGAGACGTCCCATTCATCGTTGCCTGTCAGCCACATGCCAGCCGCCCGAGAGGAGAGTCGAGAGGGCGGTCCGGGTGGAGCACAGACTTCCCTCACGGCCGGACGATGGGTAGTCGCCGGGACGAATGGGACGCTGGTCCGGGGATTTCAACGCACGCGGTCTGTGGAAGTGGACCGCGATTGGTGCATCGGTACTATCAGTTCTTTCCTATGCCGTTCGTTAAAACACCCGAGCCGAAAATCAGGGGCTCGGTACGCTTGTATGAACTCAACGCTACTCTTTATGCGGATGGTATGAACCATCTCATATCTACCTGAAAATACAGGTTCCATGTATGTAACGAATCTCGCGTCTTGAGTCAATTGGCATGCATAGTGTTCTGTTTTTATTCGTCGATCACTGTCTGTGCATGATGTGCCGAATGATCCTTCGGATCACCGCATCAGGCCAGGCGTCGTAGACGCGCGGCAAAGAAGCCGTCCATCCCCGATCGATCGGACCACATCGACGGCAGGGTGCGCAGGTCGCCCTCGGGCGTGATCGCCTCGGCGAGACCCCCGACCTCCGCCGGCGTCAGCGGTACGCGCTCGACGATGCCGGCGTTCACATGCTCCGTCACGCGCGCGGGCCCTTCCTGCGGCTGCAGAGAGCAGACCGCGTACACCACCAGCCCGCCCGGCCGCACCATGGCGATCGCCTGATCGAGCAGCTTCGCCTGCACCGCCACCAGGCGCGCGACATCCGCGTCGCTCTTCAGCCAGGCGATATCGGGATGGCGCCGCATCGTGCCGGTGGCGCTGCAGGGCGCGTCGAGCAGCACCGCGTCGGGCGGCGAGTCCGGGCGCCATGTCGCGCCGTCGGCTGCCACCAACGTGGCGGTCAGGCCGACGCGCCCGAGATTCTCCGCCACGCGCTTGAGCCGCTTGGCCGATAGATCGACCGCGATGACGCGCGCGCCGGCGGCGGCAAGCTGCAAGGTCTTGCCGCCCGGCGCGGCGCAGAGATCGACGACTTGGCGGCCGGCCACATCGCCCAGCAGACGCGCGGGCAGGGCGGCGGCGGCGTCCTGCACCCACCACGCGCCCTCGGCGTAGCCTGGCAGCTCTTCGATCCGGCCGCCGGCGGCGCGACGCAGCGTGCCTGTTGGCAGAAGCTCGGCCTGGAGGCGCTCGGCCCACAGGGCGGGCTCGGCCTTGGGCGTGATGTCGAGCGGCGCCTCGAGGAGATGCGCCGCGGCGATCGCGCGCGTGGCCGACTCGCCATAGGTGGCGATCCAGGAGTCCCAGAGCCAGGCCGGGCAGTTGAGCCGTGGACGATCGGTGCCCGCCCAAAGGCCATCGCCTTCCTGCGCGACCCGGCGCAGAACGGCGTTGACCAGTCCCTTGTAGGCGCCGCTCTCCAAGGTCGCGGCGAGGCTGACGGCGGTGTCGACGGCTGCGTGCGCCGGCGTGCCGAGGAAGGCAAGCTGGGCCACCGCCAGGCGCAGCACGCCGCGCACGAGATGGGCGCGCGGTGCCAGCGGCTTTTCCATCAGACGGCCCAGCGCCGCATCGATCTCGCCCAGCCGGCGCAAGGTCGTGGCCACCAGCAGGCGCACGAAAGCGCGGTCGCGCGGCGCCAGGCGCAGGAAGTCGCCATGCGCCGTCAGCGTGTCGTCGAGCGGCTGACGCGCGCGCAGCACGCGGTCGAGTACCGAAAGCGCCACGCGGCGTGCGGCCAGTGGATCGTCGGTGGGGGCCGTCCGCGGTTCGCTCATCGGCGCGGGTCTTAGTACGTGCGCGCGCCGTGGGCTACAGTGATCCTCCCGTATCCGGAGCCCCGGCATGAAGCGAACCAGAGAATTCCTGCGCGACCTGATCTTTCTGGCGCGACCTTACTTCACGTCTGAGGAGCGCTGGTCGGCGCTGGGCATGCTGACGCTCGTATTCGGATTGACGTTGGTGCTGGTCTGGCTGGAAGTGGTTTTCAACAGCTGGTATGGCCGCTTCTACAATGCGCTCGAGACCAAGAACGAAGTCGAGTTCTTCCGGGAGTTGAAGGGCTTCACGGTCATCGCGTTCGGCTTTATCGCCGTTTCGGCGCTTGAGGCCTTGGCGCAGCTCGGGCTGCAGTTGCGCTGGCGCCGATGGATGACCCGGCGATATCTGGCGCGCTGGTTCACGCATCGTGCCTACTATCAGATCGAGCTGGAACGCAGCGCCGACAACCCCGACCAGCGCATCGCCGAGGACATCCGCCAGTTCATCGAGTCTTCGATCTCGCTGACGCTGGGGTTGCTCAGCGCCATCGTCACCTTCGTCACTTTCGTGGCGTTGCTGTGGGGCCTGTCGGGCCCGTTGACGTTCGCTCTGGGTGACGGTCCCATCACCATTCCCGGGTACATGGTGTGGGTCGCGCTGATCTATTCCGTCGTCGGCACGGTTCTCGCCCATGTCGTCGGCCGACGGCTGATTCCCCTGACCTTCCAGAAGGAGAAGGTGGAGGCCGACTTCCGCTTCGATCTCGTGCGCGCGCGCGAGAACGCCGAGGCGATCGCCCTGTATGGCGGCGAGCGGCACGAAGCGCCGGCGCTGCGCGACCGGTTCCAGCGGGTGCTGGACATCTGGTGGTCGCTGATCAAGGTCCGGGTCCAGTTGGCGACCTACTCGATCAGCTATTCCCAGATCGCCATTATTTTTCCCTTCGTCGTCGCCGGCCCGCGCTACCTGGCCGGCGCGATCACGCTGGGCACGCTGATGCAGATCAGTTCCGCTTTCGGCAAGGTGCAGAGTTCGTTGTCGTTCTTCGTCAGCTACTATCGCAGCCTCGCAGAATGGCGCGCGGTGATGCATCGCCTGCGTGGCTTCGACGACGCGGTCGCGGCGGCGGAGGCTCGCGAGGGCGGACCCGAGATGCGGCGCGACGCGGCGTCGACCGTCGCGATCGACAAGCTCACCTTGGCGCTGCCCGACGGTCGCAAGCTGGTGGAGGGCGTGTCGTTGTCGTTCGAGCCCGGCGCGCGGACCCTGGTGATGGGGCCATCGGGCTCGGGCAAGAGCACCTTGTTCCGCGCCTTGGCGGGCATCTGGCCGTTCGGGGAGGGCCGCGTGCACATTCCCACGGGTGCCCGCACGCTCTTCCTGCCGCAGAAGCCCTACCTGCCGATCGCCTCGCTGCGCGATGCGGTGCGCTATCCCGATCCCGCCAACAACGCCGGCGACGACACGTTGCGTGAAGCGCTGCGTGCGGTGCGGCTGGGCCATCTGGAGGATCGCCTCGACGAGGTGGCTCATTGGGGTCAGCGCCTGTCGCCGGGCGAGCAGCAGCGCCTCGCGATCGCGCGGGCGCTGCTCTACAAGCCGGATTGGCTGTTCCTCGATGAGGCCACCGCCTCGGTCGACGAGGAGATCGAACGCCACCTCTACGGTCTTCTGCGGGAGCGCCTGCCGAACACCACCATCATCTCAATCGCCCATCGCCCCTCGTTGCGGCAATGGCACGAGAAGATTCTGGCCGTGGGCAGGGACGCCGCGGGCAGGGGGACGATCGCACCAGCCGCCGCGCCGGCGTGACCGGTTCGTCCAAATGACCGCGGCGCCGGATTCTCTCCGGCGCCGCTTTCCGCTCAATGGCGTGTTGGTGGCTTAACCCCAGGGGCCGCGCGGACGGGGCTGCCGCGCGCCCCAGGGCGAGGACGACGCGGCCGACGCGTAGCCGCCGGATACCGGGCCGTGGCTGCGCGCCATCGCCTCCAGGCGCGCGATGCGGTCCTCCATCGCGGGGTGCGTCGAGAACAGGCTGCGCAGGCCGCCACCCGACAACGGGTTGGCGATGTACATGTGCGCCGTCGCCGGGTTGCGCTCGGCCTGATAGTTCGGCACGCCGCCGCGCACATTGTTCTCGATGCGCGCCAGCGCCGATGCGAGCCACAGCGGGTTGCCGCAAATCTCCGCGCCCAGCCGGTCTGCCTCGTACTCGCGGCTGCGGCTGATGCCCATCTGGACCAGGGTGGCGCCCAGCGGAGCCAGGATCATCAGCGCGATCGCCGCGAGCGGATTGGGCCGATCCTCGGAGCGGCCGCCGAACATGCCCGAGAACATGAACAGGCTGCCCAGCATGCCGATGGCGCCGGAGATGGTGGCGGCGATCGACATGGTCAGCATGTCGCGATGCTTCACGTGCGCGAGCTCGTGCGCCATCACCCCGGCGACTTCCTCGCGGCTCAGCTGGTTCAGAAGGCCGGTGGTCGCCGCGACGGCGGCGTTGTCGGGGTTGCGGCCGGTGGCGAAGGCGTTGGGCTGATCGCTCTCGATTATGTAGACGCGCGGCATCGGCAGCTGGGCGCGCTGCGCGAGCTGGGCGACGATGCCGTGGAAGTCCGGCGCGTCGTGCGCCGATACCTCGCGCGCGCCACTCATCGACAGGACCATCTTGTCGCTGAACCAGTAGGCGAAGAGGTTCATGCCCGCGGCCATGACCAGGGCGATGATCATGCCCTGCTGTCCACCCAGCACGTGACCGACGACCAGGAACAGCGCGGTCAGCGCCGCCAGCAGCAGGCCGGTCCGGAAAAAATTCATCGAGTCCTCCACGCGCGCGCCGAGGAGCCGTCGCGCGACGCCTGAGAGATAAGGGCCGTCGTCAGCGGGTCAAGGACTTGCCCCCGCGACCAGCGGGGCCATATTGCTGACTCATGAACGCTTCGGACGATACAAAACCCGCCAACGAGCCCGCGGCGACGCCGTTCGTGGAGCATCGCGTCGAAAACGCGAAGCCGAAGCCGGCCGCCGGTTCGGAAGATGGCGCGAAGAAAACGCCGACAGCGACGTCGGTGAAGGTTCGCGAGATCGGCGGCCCGCCGGGCCCCGAGCCGACGCGCTACGGCGATTGGCAGTTCAACGGCAAGGTCACCGACTTCTAGGCCGTTGGTGGCGATCATCGACGTTTGGTCTCTGGAGTGCCCCGCAATCTCCTGATTCGGCGGCTGGAATCTCACACTCACGTCGGTGTGACCAAAATATCACAGAAACGCCCCATTTGGGCCTAGCACCGGCCACCCAGGGTTCCTATCTCCCTCGTGTATCTCCCCCGAACGTGGTTCCCCCAAGCCACGTTCTAGCCTCGCAAGAGGCTTTGGCCGTCGTTCCAACTCCCCCCGGAACGGCGGCCTTCTTTTTTTTGTCCGTACTCACTCGTCCTGAGCGCAGCGAGGGATCTGCAGCGAGCGGGCACTCATTCCGAGGAGATCCTTCGCTGCGCTACAGGGGCCGCGGACGGCCCCTGCGGATGACGGGGTGTACAGATCAGCCCTGCAGCATGCGCTTCAGCAGCTCGACGTCCTCGTTGATCGTGTTGTCGCTGCCGCGCAGCTCCTCGATCTTCCTGACCGCATGCATCACGGTGGTGTGGTCGCGGTTGCCGAACTTGCGGCCGATCGAGGGAAGGCTGGCCTGCGTGAGGTGCTTGGCGAGATACATCGCCACTTGGCGTGGCCGCGCGACCGAACGCGAACGCCTGGGCGAATGCATCTCCGCGACCTTGATGTTGTAGTGCTGCGAGACGCGCAGCTGGATCTCCTCGATCGTCACGCGCCGGTCGGCGGCGCGCAGCACGTCGTGCAGCACTTCCTGCGCCGTCTCCAGCGTGGTGTCGCGCCCGACCAGCGTGGCGTGCGCGATGACGCGGTTCAACGCGCCTTCGAGCTCGCGCACGTTGGTGGCGATCTTGTGCGCGAGGAACTCCAGCACGCGTTCGGGGACACGCACGCCGGCCTGCTCGACCTTGCTCTGCAGGATGCCCAGGCGCAGCTCGTAGGTCGTGGCGTGGATGTCGGCGACCAAGCCGTGCGAGAGGCGCGAGCGTACCCGCTCCTCAAGGCCCTCGAGCTCCTGCGGCGACTTGTCGGACGACAGCACGATCTGGCGGTTCTGGTCGACCAACGCGTTGAAGGTATGGAAGAACTCCTCCTGGCTGGTGTCCTTGCCGCAAATGAACTGCACGTCGTCGATCATCAGCACATCGACGCCGCGAAACTGCTCCTTGAAGCCCTGCGTGCTCTTGGTCCGGAGCGCCTGGATGAAGCGGTTCACGAAGGTCTCGGCCGAGAGGTAGAGCACGCGGCGCTGCTGGTCGCGCCCGCGCACGGCGCTCCAGATCGCGTGCATCAGATGCGTCTTGCCCAGGCCGACGCCGCCATAGAGAAACAGCGGGTTGAAGGTCGGCGCGTCGGTCTCGGCCACGCGCCGCGCCGCGGCGTAGGCGAACTCGTTGGGCTTGCCGACGACGAAACTGTCGAAGGAAAAGCGCGGATCGGGCTGGCCGACCAGATCGTCGTAGACACGCTCCGCCGAACGCGACACCGGTGGACCGGTGCGCGGCATGGGTAACGAGGCGGGATGGCCATTGGCCGCCGCCGGCAGCGGACCCGGCTCGACCGAGGGGGCGTCGGCCAATTCGGGTCCCTTGCGTCCGGCCGATGCGGCCGGTTGCACGATGATCTCGACGACGCGCAACTCCGGGTTCTCTTTGGTCCACAGCGACTGGATGCGATCAAGGTAGTGACCAACGACCCAGTCGCGCATGAATCGCGTCGGTGTCGCCAGCCTCAGCCGGCCGTCGCGGACTTCACTGAGCCGCAAAGGCTCGAGCCACGTCTTGTAGGCCTTCTCGCTGACATCCTGCTGCAGACGCTCCTGCACCCGCTTCCACTGCGCATCAAACGTCCCCCTGGAACGGTCGCCCATGCCTAACCCCGTCGCTTGGCCGTTTTCCGGCATATCTTCGATTCCTCGCTACCGAACTCAGGAACTACGTCACTCGACCTAATCTACCCCTTGCGCCGACCTCCTTTATCTCTGTCGCCATGGCAGACCATCGCTCTTCCATCCGGCGACGCCACCGCGTCGCCCCGAGGGATCGAGCGGCCCTTCGAATCCGTTGGCGACGTTGAAGCTGTTGGCGTAGCCCGATGCGGTCATGATGGCGGCGGCGGCGGCCGAACGCGCGCCGCTGCGGCAGATCATCAGGATGGGCGCGTCATGCCGGCCACCGAGGCGCTGGTCGAGCTTGCCGGCGAAATCCGGGTCGACCTTCATCGCCGGAAAGGCCTGCCACTCGATCTCGACCAGTTGCTTGCCGACGGACGACAGATCGGGGAAGCCGACGAAGTTCCACTCGGCCGCGGTGCGCACGTCGACCAGGATGGCGTCAGGTAGCTCGCTCAGCATCCGCCACGCGGTGCGCGGCGAAACATCGCCCGCGTAGCCTGTGGCGGGTGCGATGCCGTAACGGCTTGCGAGATCCTTGACGTCAGGCATCCGCTCCCACCTGCTCCATCATCATCCTGCGTGGAGCGGTGTCGCGGATCGGTAGCGGCTCGCGAAAGGCGGAACACTCGTGCGTACGATCGACACAGCGGAGCGACAAAGCTCCATGACGATACGTCGGCCCGACTGTCCTCCGGTCTTAGGCTTGCGCTTGTTGTTTCGACGGTGTTCCGTCGATCCGATCCGTCAGGCCATACCCCACGCATCGCCTGCGAACGAAATCGACACTAGCGACGGCATCGGGATGCCGCAACGACTTCGCGACGGCGGCGATGTGTTTTTTTTGGCACGCGCGACCATGGTCGCGGTTGACATCAGCGCCTCGACGGAGTCGCCGAACGTAGTTCGTGTCGGACGAACGTGATCGCTTCCAACATCTTGCGCGCGTCGCGCGCGCGACAAACAAATTGAGCGATCAGGGCTCACGTCGTCGTCACGAACAGGGGCGAGTGGATGATGTGTGGATAGTCCTGCGCTTGAACATTATGCGGCGCGCCGAAAAAGAAAACGCCGCTTCGTCGAAGCGGCGTCGGTGTCTCGCTAGAGCGCTGACCGCTCGCTCATGCGGGCGCGCCGACCGCGTTCACGCGCTTGGCGAGTCGCGATGTCTTGCGCGCCACCGTGTTGCGATGGGCGACGCCCTTCGACACACCGCGCGCCATCTCGGCCTCGGCGACGCGCATCGCCGCTTCGGCCGTCGCCTTGTCGCCGCTGGCGATCGCTTCCTCGACCTTGCGCACGAAAGTGCGGATGCGCGCCTTGCGCGACTGGTTGACGGCCGTGCGGCGCTCGGTCTGGCGCGCGCGCTTCTCGGCGGATTTGTGATTGGCCATGCTGGTTCCATCCGGCGGGCGGCGCCCGCATGAAAGTCTGGGTCGTTTGACGAAAGCGCGGCTTATAACGATGGCCAACAGGGGCGTCAAGGGACCGGAAAAAGGCCCCGAACCCCCTGATCTGGGCCGATTTATCCGCTCCTGCGTCATTCCGAGCGGCGTGAGGAACTCAGGCGGTCGACCGTGAATCCTCGTGTCGCTCGAAACGACAGGGCGCTACCGATGCTTCCAGCCCGGCTTGCGCTTCTCGGCGAAGGCGGCCATGCCCTCGCTCCGGTCGGCGAAGGCGAAGGTGGCGTGGAAGGTGCGGCGCTCGAAGCGCACGCCTTCGGATAAGGTCGTCTCGAAGGCGCGGTTCACCGACTCCTTCGCCACCATGGTCGCGGGCAGCGACATCGCGGCGATCTTCTCCGCCGTCTTGACCGCCTCGGCCATCAGTTCGGCCAGCGGCACAACTCTGCTGACGAGGCCGCAGCGCTCCGCTTCGGCGGCGTCCATCATGCGGCCGGTGAGCACCATGTCCATCGCTTTGGACTTGCCGACGAAGCGCGGCAGGCGCTGCGTGCCGCCGGCGCCGGGGATGGTGCCGAGCGTGATCTCGGGCTGGCCGAACTTGGCGTTGTCGGCGGCGATGATGAAGTCACACATCATCGCCATCTCGCAGCCGCCGCCCAGTGCGTAACCCGCCACTGCCGCGACGATTGGCTTGCGCACCTGGCTCACCTTCTCCCAGCCGACGGTGATGAAGTCCTTGAGGAACACGTCCTGGTAGGACTGGTCCTTCATCTCCTTGATGTCGGCGCCGGCGGCGAAGGCCTTGTCGCTGCCGGTCAGCACCATGCAGCCGATATTGGCGTCGGCCTCGAACGTATCGAGCGCCTGGCCGAGCTCCTTGACCAGTGCAGCGCAGAGTGCGTTGAGCGCCTGCGGCCTGTTCAGGCGAATGATGCCGACGCGCCCCTGGGTCTCGGTGGTGATGTTCTCGTAGGTGGCCACGAAGCCCTCCGTCTCGAAGTTGTACTAGATTAAAGACGACTCAGCGCTGGCAGCGCGCGCAATAGAAGGTCGAGCGACCCGACTGCACGATGCGCCGCACGGCGCGCCCGCAACCCGGCGTCGGGCAGGTGGCGCCCTCCTTGTCATAGACCGAGAAGCGCGTCTGAAAATAGCCCAGCTCGCCATCGGGCTGCACGTGATCGCGCAAGGTGGAACCGCCGTCGCGGATCGAACGGCCGAGCACGTCCTTGATCGCGGCCATCAGCCTGACGGCGCGGTCCTCCTTGACGGTGTGCGCCGATCGTCGCGGCGAGATGCCGGCGTGATAGAGCGCCTCGCAGGCGTAGATATTGCCGACGCCGACCAGCACGCGCTGATCGAGCAGCGCCGCCTTGATCGGCGTGCGCTTGCCCTTCAGCCGCGCCGCCAGCGCCCTGCCGTCGAAGGCCTGATCGAGCGGCTCGGGCCCGAGGCCGGCGAACAGCTTGTGGCCTTCGATCTCGCCATCGGCCAGCAGCAGCACCAGGCCGAAGCGGCGCGCGTCGTTGAAGCGGATCTGCCAGCCGTCGTCGGTCTCGAAGACGACGTGGTCGTGGGCGTCGAAGGGCTTGGCGTTGGCTTCCTTCGCCGGCACCAGGACCATGCGGCCCGACATGCCCAGGTGCACGACGATGGTCTCGCCGCCCTCCAGGCGCCACAGCATGTACTTGGCGCGGCGTTCGAGGTGGCGCACACGGCGACCCTCGACGCGCTGGGCGAATTTCGTGGGCATCGGCACGCGCAGATCCTTGCGCCGCTGGATCAGCCTGGCGATGCGCCGCCCCTCGAGGCGCGGGGCGAGGCCGCGCATCACGGTTTCGACTTCGGGGAGCTCGGGCATGGCTGATGCGGCGGCGACAGATCGCGGGAGCGGATGGTATTGGGCCGCCCGCCATAGCACACTCCCTGATGATGCGCCGCCCGCTCTCGCCGATCGTCCGTCCTGTTGTCGGCGCGCTGTGGCTGCTCGCGGCGCTGGCGCTGGCCGGCCGCTACCTGGTCGCGGTCGAACTGTACAGCCACTTCCAGCCATCGCTGCTGCTCGCCTGCGCGGCGGCGACGCTCGCGGCGCTCGCGCTTCGCCGCTGGAGCGCGGGCCTCGTGTCGGCCGCCTTGGCGCTGGCGCTGGGCTGGAGCGCCGGGCCTTATCTGTGGCCCCCGCCGGCGCTGCCGGCGGAAGCCGGGCCACAGCATGTGCGCTTTCTGTGGTCCAACCTGCGGAATTGGTCGACGTCGAGTGAGGCGCTCGACGTCGTACTCGACGATGCCCGGGCCGATATCGTCATGCTAACCGAGCTGTCGGCCCGACATGCGCGCGCGGTCGAGCGCGCCCGTGCGCGCTGGCCATACCAGACGCGCTTTCCGCGTGGCTCGGCCTTCGATCTGCTGCTGCTCAGCCGCTGGGAGCCGCGCAACCTGCGCATCCACGAACCCTTCGGCGATCAATTGCCGATCTTCGACGCGCTGATCTGCCCGGGTGTCGATCTCCAGGACTGGGCCGAGGCGTGCGTCGCCGTAATCGCCTTGCACGCGGTGCGGCCGGCGCTGCCGGGCGGCTTTTTCGGCGTGCCGCCGACGCGGCGCGACACCATGCTCGCCACCGCCGCGGCGGCGGTGCGGCGGCGGACCGCCGAAGGCCATCGCGTCGTGCTGATGGGCGATCTCAATACGACCCCGTGGTCGGCGAGCTTCCGCCGCGTGCTCGACGACAGCGTCCTGCTCGACAGCGCCACGCGACCCGCCGAGCGGCCGCGCTGGCCGCGGCCGACCTGGTTCTCGTACTGGCCGGGAATCGGGCTGCCGATCGACCACATCCTGTTGTCGCCGGGCTGGCGCATCCACGAGCGGCGGCTGGGGCCGTTCTTCGGTTCCGACCATCGCCCGCTGGTGATCGAGCTCAGCCCAATCGGCCGCAGCGGGTGAGGTGTTGGTGCCATGGCGGCAGGGCAGGCGGCGGTCTATATCCAAGATATGAGTGGGGAGCCCGACCCGTCCGGCACGGCGCCGTTCGGCCTGCGCGACGTGCCCGTCGCGGACAAGGCCGGCTTGGTGCGTCAGGTCTTTGACAGCGTGGCTGGACGCTATGACCTGATGAACGACCTGATGTCGCTGGGCGTGCATCGGTTATGGAAAGACACGCTGGTCGACCGGTTGGCGCCGCGCGCCGGCATGCGCTTCATCGATGTCGCCGGTGGCACGGGCGACGTCGCCTTCCGCATCGCCAGACGGTTGGGCGCGGCCGCCGACATCACGGTCTGCGATATCAACGCGACCATGCTTGGCGTCGGGCGCGACCGCGCTGTCGACCGCAACCTGCTGCATGGGCTCGCCTGGGTCACCGGCGACGCCGAGGCGCTGCCGTTCCCGGATCGCAGCTTCGACGCCTATACGATCGCCTTCGGCCTGCGCAACGTCACGCGCATGGAACAGGCGCTGCATGAGGCGCGCCGCGTGCTTAGGCCGGGCGGGCGCTTCTTCTGCCTGGAATTCAGCAAGGTCGGCCTGCCGGCTCTGGCGGCGGTCTATGAGCGCTACTCCGCGACCGTGCTGCCGACCATCGGCGGCCTGGTCGCCGGCGATCGCGAGTCTTATCGCTACCTGCACGAAAGCATCCAGCGCCACCCGCCACAGCGGGAGTTGGCGGCGATGATGGAGCGTGCCGGGCTGGCGCGAGTGGGCTGGCGCGACCTGTCGGGCGGCATCGTGGCGCTGCACGGCGGGTGGCGCGTGTGAGCGGGCGCTGAATGCTGCGACCCCTGCGCAATTCGCTGCGCCTGGCGCGCCTGGCCTACACGCTGGCGCGCCACGACGCGTTGTTCCCGCTTGAGGTCATGGGCGTGGCGCCCGGAATCGTGGCGCTGGCGCGCCTGGTGCGCCGGCGCGGCGATCGACGAAGGCCGGGCGAGCGCCTGACGGCGGCGTTCTCGCAGATGGGGCCGAGCTTCATCAAGTTCGGCCAGGCGCTGTCGACCCGTGCCGACCTCTTGAGCGAGCAGGTCGCGCTCGATCTCGGCCAATTGGTCGACCACCTGCAGCCCTTCTCCGGCGCCGAGGCCAAGCGGACCATTGAACTCGAGCTCGGCAAGCCGATCAGCGATCTCTTCATGCGCTTCGACGAGGTGCCGGTCGCCGCCGCCTCGATCGCGCAGGTGCACTACGCCGAGACCATCGCCGGCGAGAAGGTCGCGGTGAAGGTGCTGCGGCCTGGTATCGAGGCGGCCTTCGCGCGCGACCTCGATCTGTTCTACTGGCTGGCCGGGTTGGTCGAGGTGGCGCGCCCGCAATACCGCCGGCTGAAGCCGGTCGAGACCGTGCGCGCTTTCGCCGAGGTGACGCGCACCGAGATGGATCTGCGCATGGAGGCGGCCGCGGCGCAGGAGCTGGGCGAGAATTTCGCCGACGATCCGGGCTATCGCACGCCGCGCATCTACTGGGACCTCTCGGCCCGGCGCGTCATGACCATGGAGCGCATCGAGGGCATCCCGATCGGCGAGCGCGAGCGGCTGCTGGCGGCCGGCCACGACGTCAACGAGGTGCTGCGCAAGAGCGCCGAGGCGTTCTTCTACCAGGTGTTCCGCGACGGCTTTTTCCACGGCGACATGCATGGCGGCAACGCCTTCGTCGAGGCCTCCGGCGCCATCGTGCCGGTCGATTTCGGTATCATGGGCCGCGTCGATGCCGACACGCGCGGCTATCTCGCGGAGCTGCTGATCGCCTTCCTGCGCCGCGACTATCGCGCCGTGGCCGAGGTGCAGTTCCGCGCCGGCTTCGTGCCGCTCGACCAGTCGGTCGAGCTGTTCGCCCAGGCCTGCCGCTCGATCGGCGAGCCGATCTTCGGCAAGCCCTCGAACCAGATCTCGATCGGCCGCCTGCTGGCCCAGCTGCTGCGCGTCACCGAGCGCTTCGAGATGGCCGCCCAGCCGCAATTGCTGCTGCTGCAGAAGACCATGCTGATGGCCGAGGGCATGGGCACCAAGCTCAACCCCGAGGTCAACATCTGGGAGCTGGCGAGGCCGCTGATCGAGGACTGGATGCGCCGCCATTTCGGCCCGCGCGCGCGGATCGAGCGCGCCGTCGCCGAAGCGCTGGAGGGCGCGCGTCGCGTGCCGCGACTGCTGCGCACGCTCGAGAGCCTCGCCGAGGGCGAGCGCCATCGCGCGGCGGCGCCGGCGCGCTGGGCGGCGTGGCGACCGACCTGGAGCGGCGCGCTGGCTGCCCTCGCCCTGCTGGCGGCGGCACTGGCGTGGTGGCGCTGAGCGTCCGCCGCGCTAGAATGTGCGTCCGGAGGACGCGTCCATGGAACTGATTCCGCTGGCTACCGGTTTCGGCGTCGAGGTGCGGGGCGTCAATCTGATCGACGTGGCGTCGAGCGACGCGGCATATCAGGCGGTGCGCGCGGCGTTCGAGGAGCACTCGGTGCTGCTGTTCCGCGATCAGCGGATCAGCGACGACGTGCAGGTCGCCTACTCGCGCGCCTTCGGGCCGCTCGAGCTCTCGAAGGTCGGCTCGATCGGCCACGGTTCGTTCTACGGCGTGCTGCGCAATGTCGACGCCGACGGCAGGATCGTGCCCGACGACCACAAGGAAGCGCTGCGCGCGCGCGCCAACCAGCTCTGGCACACCGACAGCTCCTTCAAGCGCTCGCCGGCTCTGGCCTCGGTGCTGTCGGCGCGCACCATCCCCGATCGCGGCGGCGAGACGCAGTTCACCTCGACCCGCCTGGCTTGGGAACGCCTGCCGCCCGCCACGCGGGCGAAGCTCAAGGACCTCGTGGTCTGGCACAGCTACGCCAATTCGCGCGACCAGATCTCGCCCAAGCTGATGTCGCCGGCCGAACGCGAGGCGCTGCCGCCGGTCGACTGGCGCATGACCTGGCGCAACCCGGTGAATGGCCGCACGGCGCTCTACATCGCCTCGCACGCCAGCGCGATCGACGGCATGGGCGACAACGAGGCCAAGGCCCTGCTCGGCGGCTTGATCGAGGACGCCACGCGCGAGGAATACACCTATCTGCATGTCTGGCGGCCGGGCGACGTGGTGATGTGGGACAACCGCGCCACCATGCATCGCGGCCGGCCATGGCCCGGCGACCAGGTCCGTCACATGGTGCGGACGACGATCTCGGCGACCGACGCCGACGGCGTGCCGCACGTCCTGCCGATGGCGGCCTAGCGACCGCGACTTGGCGGCCCTTGCGGATCGTCAATTCCCTCCTTAATCAGGGTGGAATTGGTCTGGCGGCGACCTGAGCGGAGGGCCTCGGCGATCCATGCTGACCGGCAAGCGTATTCTGCTGATCCTGAGCGGTGGTATCGCCGCGTTCAAATGCCATGACCTGATCCGTCGCCTGCGCGAGCGCGGCGCTTCGGTGCGCTGCGTTCTGACCCCCGCGGCCGCGAGGTTCGTCACCCCGCTGTCGTTGCAGGCGCTGAGCGAGGACAAGGTCTACAGCGACCTGTTCTCTCTGACCGACGAAAGCGAGATGGGCCACATCAACCTCTCGCGCGAGGCCGATCTTCTGGTCGTGGCACCGGCCAGCGCCAATATCTTGGCGCGCATGGCGCAGGGTTTGGCCGACGACCTGGCCACCACCGTGTTGCTGGCCACCGACAAGGCGGTGCTGGTCGCGCCGGCGATGAACGTCCGCATGTGGCTGCATCCGGCGACCCGGGCCAATGTCGCGACCCTGCGGTCGCGCGGCGTGGCTTTTGTAGGCCCCAACGAGGGCGCGATGGCCTGCAACGAGTTCGGGCCGGGCCGCATGTCGGAGCCGCTGGAGATCGTCGCCGCCATCGAAGCCTATTTCACGGGTCGCCTGCCGGCCGCCGAGCCGCCGCCGCTGATCTCCGGGCCCTCGGTGATCCGCATGCCGCCCGAGCCCATGGGCGGTGCGATCGCGCACCGGCCGCTGATGAGCCGCCGCGCCATCGTCACCTCGGGGCCGACGCGCGAGGCGATCGACCCGGTGCGCTACATCTCCAATCATTCCTCCGGCAAGCAGGGCCACGCCATCGCCGGCGCGCTCGCGGCGCTGGGCGCGGAGGTCACGCTGGTGACCGGCCCGGTCGGTGTCGCCGATCCGGCCGGGGTGAAGGTCGTGCGGGTCGAGTCGGCCGACGACATGCTGGCGGCGTGTCGCGCGGCGCTGCCCGCCGACATCGTGGTCTGCGCCGCCGCCGTCGCCGACTGGAAGGTGCGCAACGCCGCCAACGGCAAGCTGAAGAAGGTGCCCGGCGCGGCGCCGCCGGCGCTCGAACTGGTGCCCAATCCCGATATCCTGGCGAGCCTGGCCGCGTCCGGCCCGCAACGCCCGGCGCTCGTGGTCGGTTTCGCGGCCGAGACCGAGAACGTCGTCGCCAACGCCGTGGCCAAGCGCGAACGCAAGGGCTGCGACTGGATCGTCGCCAACGACGTGTCACCGGCCACGGGTACCTTCGGCGGGGATCGCAACACCGTGCACCTGGTGACGGCGTCGGGTGTCGAAGCCTGGCCGACCTTGGCGAAGGATGCCGTGGCCGAAGAGCTCGCGCGTCGCGTCGTTCGTCACTTTGGCACGAGCGGCGTAGTGGCCGCTTCTTGAGGCCTGGAATGGAGTTGGGGCATGGCTAACGGGGATCTGGGCGCGGCGGCGGGGGTCGATGTGCGTGTCGCGGTGACGCGCCTGCCGCACGCGGCCGACCTGCCTCTGCCGGCCTACGCCACCGATCAGGCCGCCGGCATGGATCTGCTGGCCGCGGTCACGTCTGACATCGTGCTGCCCTCGCTGGGCCGGGCCATCGTGCCAACCGGCCTTTCCATCGCGCTGCCGGCCGGTTGGGAGGCGCAGGTCAGGCCGCGGTCGGGACTGGCGGCCAAGAACGGGGTCACCGTCGCCAACGCGCCGGGCACCGTCGACGCCGACTACCGCGGCGAGGTCGGCGTCATTCTCGTCAATCTCGGCACAGAGCCTTTCACCATCACGCGCGGCATGCGCATCGCCCAGATGGTGATCGCCCGCCACGCGCGCGCCGCCTGGGACGAGGTCGAGGCGTTGCCTGAAAGCGTGCGCGGCCCCGGCGGCTTCGGCTCCACCGGGCTGAAAGGCTGAGGAGGGCCGCGCGGTGCCACGCCTCAGCAAGAAGACGATGTTCGCGATCGAGGCGGTGCTCGACGTCGCCTTCAATGCGGGCGAGGCGCCGGTGCGCAGCGGCGATATCACTCGCCGGCAGAAGATCCCCAAGCGCTACCTCGAGCAGGTGCTGCAGCACTTGGTGCGCGCCGGCATCCTCGCCGGCAAGCGCGGCCCGCGTGGTGGCTACAAGCTGGGCCGCGAACGCCGCTTGATCACATTGGGCGAGATCGTCCGCGTCGTGCGTACCCTGGAGGCGGAAACCGAGCCGGACGACGATACGGGATCGGCGTTGGCGCACGAGGTCGTATGGCCGACCTGGCACCGTCTGCGCGAGGAGCTGATGAGCAAGCTCGACGCCATCACCATCGAGGATCTCTGCCGCGACGCGCGCGAGCGTGGTGTGAAAAGCGAGCCGGGCGACCGGCTGGAGTTCCACATATGAGCGCCATTCCCAGCGTCACCCTGCCGTCGGGCGCGACCATGCCGGCCTTTGGCCTCGGCACCTGGCGCATGGGCAACGAACGCGGCAGGCGCAAGCAGGAGACCGACGCCATCGCCCATGCCATCGACATCGGCTACCCGATGATCGACACGGCGGAGATGTACGGCGAGGGCGTCGCCGAGGAGGCGATCGCCGACGCGCTGCGGGGCCGCAAGCGCGACGCGATCTACCTCGTCAGTAAGGTCTATCCGCACAACGCCTCGAAGCTGGGCACGGTGGCGGCCTGCGAGCGCAGCCTCAAGCGGCTGAAGACCGACCGCATCGACCTCTACCTGCTGCACTGGCGCGGTCAGCACGCCTTCGCCGACACGATCGAGGGCTTCGAGCGCCTGCGCCGCGACGGCAAGATCAACGATTGTGGTGTCAGCAATTTCGATCGCGACGACATGGAGGAATGGGCAGCGCTCGATGGCGGGCGCTGCGGCACCAACCAGGTCATGTACAACCTGGCGCGTCGCGGCATCGAGTACGACCTCGTGCCCTGGCAGCGCCAGCATCGCATTCCCGTCATGGCCTATTCGCCGCTCGACCAGGGCCCGCTGCTGCGCCACGCCACCCTGAAGACGATCGCCGAGCGCCACGGCGCCACGCCGGCGCAGATCGCGCTGGCCTGGCTGCTGCGCCAGGAGGGCATGGTGGCGATCCCCAAATCCGCCGATCGCGCCCGGGTCAGCGAGAACTTCGGCGCGCTGAAGGTCAGGCTCACCGAGGCCGATCTCACCGACCTCGATCGCGCCTTCCCGCCGCCCAAGCGCAAGACGTCCTTGGCGATGAGCTGATCTTTCCTTCTCCCCGCCTTCGCGGTGAGAAGGAAAGAAATCAAGCGTAAGGATCGGCGATACCCATTGTCGCCAAGAGGCGTGTCTCAAGCCTCTCCATACGTCTTGCCTGGCGCTCGCTGCGCTCGTGATCGTAGCCGAGCAGGTGCAGAGTGCCGTGCATCACGAGATGTGTGAGGTGAGCGGCCGGCCGTTTTCCCTGATCACGCGCCTCGCGCAGCACGGTCTGGCGGGCCAGCACGATGTCGCCGAGGAACGGCTCGGCACCCGGGAAGGATAGAACGTTCGTCGGCTTGTCCTTGCCGCGATAGGTGCGGTTGAGTCGACGCACGGCGGCGTCGCTGTCGAGCGCGACGACGATGGAGACACGATCGGGCAGGCGCTTGCCGCCGCCGTCGATGGCGGCCTGTGCGGCGCGGCGGCAGATCGAGCGCGCCGTGCGCAGCGACTCGAGCCAGCGCGGATCGAGCACCTCGACGTCGATGGTCACGTCGTCGGCTGGCCGGCGGCGCGGCGGCGGTCGCGCGCGTCGTAGGCGCGCACGATGCGGGCGACGAGGTCGTGGCGCACCACGTCGCGGTCGCTGAAATTGATGAAGCGCACGCCCTCGACGCCGTTCAGCGTGTCGATGGCGTCGCGCAGGCCCGACGGCACGCCCGGCGGCAGATCGATCTGGCTGAGATCGCCGGTGATCACCATGCGCGAGCCCTCGCCGAGACGCGTGAGGAACATCTTCATCTGCATCGCCGTGGTGTTCTGCGCCTCGTCGAGGATGACGAAAGCATGGGCGAGCGTGCGGCCGCGCATGAAGGCCAGCGGCGCCACCTCGATCTCGCCCGACTCCAGCCGCTTGTCGATCTGGTCGGCCGGCAGCATGTCGTGCAGCGCGTCGTAGAGCGGGCGCAGATAGGGGTCGACCTTGTCCTTCAGGTCGCCGGGCAGGAAGCCCAGCCGCTCGCCGGCTTCGACCGCCGGCCGCGACAGGATGATGCGCTCGACGCTGCCCGCCGTGAGCATCGACACCGCCATGGCGACTGCGAGGTAGGTCTTGCCGGTACCGGCGGGTCCCAGCCCGAATACCAGGTCGCGGTCGCGGATCGCCTCGACATAGTCGCGCTGCGTCGGCGTGCGCGGCTGGATCACGCGCTTGCGGGTGCGGATGGTCACGGCGTCGCCGGCCGCCGCGCCGCCGCCGACCTGGGCGAAGCGCACGGCGGCGTCGACGTCGCCGGCCTCGACCGTCTGGCCGCGACGCAGGCGTTCGTAGAGCGCGCCGATCGCCGCGCTGGCTTGCGCGACCGAGTCGCTGGCGCCGGCGATGGCCAGCTGATTACCGCGACTGTCGATGCGCACGCCCATGAGCTGCTCGACGCGCACGAGGTTGCGATCGTGCTGGCCGACCAGTGTCTGCAGCAGCGCGTTGTCGTCGAGGGTGATGCGGCGCACGTCGTTGCCGCGCTGCGGGCTGTCGTCGCTCACGCCGCCACCCCGAGGTTGGTGACCACCTCGCCAGCGAGGCTGTTGGCGTGGCCGCTGGTGACGCGCACCTCGACCAGACGGCCGATCAGCCGCTCCGGCGCCTGGGCGTGGACCGACTGTAGCCAGGGCGACTTGCCGATCAGCTGGCCCTCGCGCCGGCCGCGCTCCTGGAACAGAACCTCGAGTGTCCTGCCGGCGGTGCCCTCGTTGAACGCGGTCTGTTGCGCGCGCAGCAACGATTGCAGCGCGGCCAAGCGTGCCTCCTTGACCGTTTCGGGGATCTGGTCGGCCATCGCCGCGCCCGGCGTGCCGGGCCGCGCGCTGTACTTGAAGGAGAAGGCCGAGGCGAAGCCGACTTCCTCGATCAGCCGCATCGTGTCGTCGAAATCGGCGTCGCGCTCGCCCGGGAAGCCGACGATGAAGTCCGACGACAGCGCGATGTCGGGCCGCGCGGCGCGCAGTCTCTCAACGATGCGCAGGAACAGGTCGCGACCGTGCTGGCGATTCATCGCGTCGAGCACGCGGTCCGAGCCGGACTGCACCGGCAGATGCAGATAGGGCATCAGCGCCGGCACGTCGCGATGGGCGGCGATCAGCGCGTCGTCCATGTCGCGTGGATGCGAGGTCGTGTAGCGCAGGCGGCGCACGCCCTCGATCTCGGCCAGAGCGTGGATCAGCTGCGCGAGGTTCCAGGTCGAGCCATCGGGCGCTTCGCCGTGCCAGGCGTTGACGTTCTGGCCCAGCAGGGTGAGTTCGAGCGCGCCCGCCGCGACCAGGCCGCGCGCTTCGGTGAGGATCGCGGCGACCGGCCGCGAATACTCCGCGCCCCTGGTGTAGGGCACGACGCAGAAGGTGCAGAACTTGTCGCAACCCTCCTGGATCGACAGGAAGGCGGAACCGCCGGTCACCGCGCTGGGCGCCGGCAGGAAGTCGAATTTCGGCTCGGCCGGGAATTCGGTGTCGAGCACGCCGGCGCCACGACCGCCGCGGCGTGCGCCGGCGGCGCGCTCCGCGCGCGCCACCATCTCGGGCAGGCGGTGATAGGCCTGCGGGCCGACGACGATGTCGACCATGGGCGCGCGACGCAGGATCTCCTCGCCCTCGGCCTGCGCGACGCAGCCGGCGACGGCGACCACCAGATCGGCGCCCTCGGCGCGCCGTTCCTCGCGTCGCAGGCGCAGGCGGCCGAGCTCGGAGAACACCTTCTCCGAGGCTTTCTCGCGGATATGGCAGGTGTTGAGCACCACCATATCGGCGTCGTCCTGTGTCTCGGTCGGCGCGTAGCCGAGCGGTCGCAGCAGGTCGGCCATACGCTGCGAATCGTAGACGTTCATCTGGCACCCGTAGGTGCGGATGAAGAGCTTACGGCGCGGCGCGGCCTTGGTCGGCTGGGTGGTCTCGGTCATGCGTTCGGGTCTGGGCCGCGCACGCACCGTGCGCATCGCGGTCGGCGCCTCCTTATCACCAAGGTCGGGGGGCGTCGAGTCGGTGCCCATCACGGCATCGCGCGTCATGCCTCAGCGCTCCCCAGCGCCAAACCGGCGCGGCCGTTGATGGGGCGCCGTCCTCGCTGCTAGCGTCCGAGGCGGAGCCAGGGAAGGGGGAAACACATGGCGGCTTACTTCATCGTGCAGAGCACCATCAGCGACGAGGCCCAGTACCAGAAGTATCGGGATGCGGTCATTCCGCTGATAGCGCGATTTGGCGGGAAGAATATCGTTCGCGGCGCGAAGTTAGAGGCTCTGGAGGGACGACACGACGGGCGCAGGATGGTGATCTACGAGTTCCCCTCGATGGACGCGATTCACGCCTTCTGGGATTCGCCGGACTATGTCCCCGTGAAGAAGATCCGGGATGGCGCTGCTGTTCTCGATATATGGGCGGTCGCGGGTGTCTAGCCCTGCGCCGATCGAGCGCCCATCCATCACTCCGCGGCCTTGGCCACCGGTGCCGGCGGCTCGCCGCGGTTGATCGATTGCAGGCCTTGCGAGACGACGCGGAAGCAATGGTCGCTGAGCTTCTTGCGGTCGCCGAACATGGTGATATCGACCGGGTTGTGGAACTGGATCACCACGCTGCACTCGCCGAGCTTGCAGACGTTCCACAGATGGCCGGCCAACTCCATGTCGCCGTACCAGGTGAAGTAGGGCCGCCAGTAGCGGCCCAGTGGAATGCCGTCGAGCCTGGTGTAGGCCACCGTGAAGGGCTGCACGCGCAGCGGCTTGTCGCCTGGTTTGACCTGGGCGGCGGCGAACAGCGCGCTGCGGAACGGCAGTACACGCGTGCCGTCGCTGCTGGTGCCCTCGGGGAAGAGGATCAGGCTGTCGCCGGACTCCAGACGGCCGATGAGGCTGTCGCGGCTCGCGCGCGTGGCGCGCGTGCGGCGCTCGACGAAGACGGTGCGCTGCAGCTTGGCCAGCACGTTGAAGAAGGGCCAGGTCGACACTTCCTGCTTGGCGACGAAGGAGGCGGGGATGTTCGAGCCCAGCGTCTCGATGTCGAGATAGGAGACGTGGTTGCCGACATAGAGCGTCGGCGCCTCGGTCGAGCGCCGGCCGCGCACCTCGACCTTCAGGCCGACGATGACGCAGACGAGGCGGTGGTAGAAGTAGGGAATGCCGCGCGCCAGAAAGCCGATGCGCAGCAGCACCGCCATCAGCTGGAACGGAATCAACGTCAGCGTCAGCAGCGCGTAGGCGATGAGGCGGATGGTGGCGCGGCCGGACGAACCCAACGACGGCGCGGCCTCGCGGAAGGCGCGATTCTCGGCCGAGATCGGTGACTTCATTCAGAGTCGCGCTGGGCGCGCTCGTAGTGCTTGAAGTACTTCTCGGTCACCAGGTCGGTCTTCACCACGATGCAGACATCGACGGTGTTGAACTGGTCGTCGATCACGGCACCGTCGCCGACGAAGCCGCCCAGCCGCAGGTAGCCCTTGATCAGCGGCGGCACCATGCGCTCGGCCAGCTTCACGTCGTAGGTGCCCGGCTGCAACAGGTTCATGTCGACATAGCGTTCGGGCAGCGCGCGGGCGCGCAGCTCGGGCGGCGCCAGGTGCTTCTGGCTGAGATAGGACAGCGGCAGGGCCAGGCGCTGTAGATCGTTGCCCGGCAGGCTGGCGCATCCGAACATGATCTCGATGTCGAAGTGCGAGACAAAGGTGGCGATGCCGCGCCACAGCAGGTTCATGGTCGACCCGGTGCGCGCCGAGGCCTCGACGCAGGAGCGGCCGACCTCGAGCACCTCGCCGGGCCAGTTGGCCAAGCGGGAGATGTCGTATTCCGCCGCCGAGTAGAAGCGGCCATAGGCCGCCGCCGCGCTGCGCCGGATAAGGCGGTAGGTGCCGACGATCGACTCGGCGCCTGTACGACGTCGGTCGATCACCAGCAGGTGGTCGCAGAGCTCGTCGAAATCGTCGAAATCGCGTCGCCGCGCCCGCATCTCAGGCGTCGCATGCGCGGCCATCTCCTCGTAGAAGACTCGGTAACGCAGCGCCTGCGAGGCGTCGAGGTCGGCCTCGTCACGCGCCAAGCGCACCTCGAAATCGCCGGCGACGATCGGGGGTAGGCTGCTGTCGAACCGACGCGGCACAGGGCTGCGGTCGATGGCGGCGCTGCTCATGCGGCCATTATCGGGCGGCGTGGCCCAGCGTCCACCGGTTTTTATCGGCCGGTGGCTTTCTTTCCGCCGCCGTCCTCGGCCTCGACCGGCACGGCGTAGAGCTCCAGCCGGTGGTCGACCAGCCGATAGCCCAGCTTGCGCGCGATGGCGCGCTGCAATTCCTCGATCTCTTCATTGTTGAACTCGACCACCTTTCCAGAGTGCAGGTCGATGAGGTGGTCGTGATGCGCGTGGGTCGCTTCCTCGTAGCGCGAACGGCCATCGCGGAAATCGTGGCGCTCGAGGATCGCGGCCTCCTCGAACAGCCGCACCGTGCGATAGACGGTGGCGATCGAAATGCGCGGGTCGATCGCCGTGGCGCGCTTGTGCACGGCCTCGACATCGGGATGGTCGGCGGCCTCCGACAGCACGCGGGCGATCACCCGGCGCTGCTCGGTCATCTTCAGGCCCTTGTCGATGCAGCGCTGCTCGAGGCGCGATTTGGCCGATGTCGGCACGGCGGGGCTCCGTGGCTGGAGGTTCCAGTCCTCGGCCCCTCTATACAGCGTTCGGACCGTGCGTCGCCACCCGACTGGCGTCACCGCGTCTGATTCTCGTCATGTCCCCAGTGGACGTCAGGCTTTTCCCGCCCGCGCGAGGCGCGCGCGCATGCGCTTGGTGCCGAGGCCGACTTTCTTGGCGAGCGCGCTGCGGACCTTGGAGTAGCTCGGCGCCACCATGGGATAGTCGGCGTCCAGTCCCCACTTCGCCCGATACTGATCGGGAGTCATGCCGTAGGCGCTCATCAAATGGCGCTTCAGCATCTTGTGCTTGGAGCCGTCCTCGAGACAAACCAGGTAGTCCTTGGTGATCGACTTCTTGATCGGCACCGCCGGGTCGCGCTTCATCGCGATGGTCGGGCCGGCGCCCTGCACGCCGTTCAGGGTGGCGAAGACCTGCTCGATCAACTTCGGCACATCGCCGATCGACACCGTATTATTTGACAGGTGTGCTGAAACGATCTGCGAAGTCAGTGCAAGAATATCGGCCGAGGCCCCGGTGTTTTCCGCCATCTTGTCCTTCGCCATGATTTGTCCCAACTGGAAGCCGAGCCCCTATAGTCTGGTATTCGGCCAGGATCAATCCGACAGATGACGAACTGATGGCGATTTGACGATGCGGGTCGGCGATGAAACGGTAATCGACATCACGTCTGACGTGTGTCCGATGACTTTCGTGCGCGTCAAGCTGGCGCTGGAGCGCATGGCGCCCGACGCCACGCTGATCGTGCGGCTCAACGATGGCGAGCCGTTACGCAATGTACCGCGGTCGGCGCGCGCCGAGGGCTATCATGTCGAGGAGCTCGGGCCAGAGAGTTCCAGTGGCCGTGTCCACCGGTTGCGCATCGCTCGCCGGTAGGTTCACGCGTCACGCCAAAGATCACGCCTCATGACGCGTGCCGCCACGGCTGGCGCCGCGCCACGCGCGTAGTATGACGGGCGCGCACCTACCTCGCTGAAGCCCCGCCGCGCGTAGAAGCGCCGCGCCGGTTCGTTGTCGTCGGCGACGTCGAGGTAGAGCGCGCGCACGCCGCGCGCCGTGCACTCCACCAGCGCCCGCTCCAGCAACCGCGCGGCGCCGCCGCGACGGCGAAGTTCCGGCGCCACGCCGATCGTCAGGATCTCCGCTTCATCGGCGGCGACGCGCACCAGAATCAGCCCGCACGGCCGATCGTCTCCGCCGTCGACGAGCACATGGCCGAAGCAGCCGGGCGTCGCAAGCAACGCTGTGAACTCGGCGGGCGACCAGGGTCGCTCCCAGGGCTGTGGAAAGATCGTACGGAACAGCGTCGCGGCGTCGTCGCCGCGCGCCACCGTCAGCGCCTCGATCCGCCAATCCACCGCGACCACGCTCAGCGCACGAGGTCGGCGGTGGTGCGGGCGCCGTCGGCGAGCGTGACGTCGGCGCCGCGCAGGTAGAGCGGGCGCGGCGGGTCCCGCCGGGCCCAGAACTCGACGCCCCGATGCAGGGCGTGGGCGGCCAGTCGGGCCGGATCGATCGACGGCGATGACACGCCGACGCTCGCCTGAACACCAAGCGCCCGTAGCGCGCCGGCCAGACGCGATGCGCCGTCGCCGATGAGAATCGCGCATCGATCCCCCAGGCGCGTCGCCAGGGCCGAGGGGGTTCCGGCGAAAGGCGATGCGCCGTCGATCGCCATGAAGTAGTCGTCGCGCCCGGACTCGATGGCGGCCACGAGCGCGCCATCGGCGCCGACGCGATCCGCGGCCGCGGCGCCGAGGAACAGGGCATCGGTCGTCGTGACGCCCGCGACGGGCACGCGCAGCGTCATCGCCAAGCCGCGCGCCATGGCCACGCCGATACGCACGCCAGTGAAGCTGCCAGGGCCGATCGTCACCGCCACGAGATCGAGGTCTGGGGCCAGCCAAGCCGAGTCGTGCAAGGCTTTCTCGATCATCGGCGTCAGCGCGGCGGCGTGACCGCGCGTCATCGCTTCGGCTTCCGACGCGACCACGGTGACGGCTTCGCGTCGCTCGGCCAACGCCACCGCGCAGCGGGCGAAACAGGTGTCGATCGCCAGGACACGCCAGGCCGCGCCGGAACGTGGCTGGCGTATCGACGTTTCGCGCGGCATCTTGCCATCCATGGACATCGTAGAGATCGCCGCTCCCGCTTTCGACGTCGACATCGCGCTCGCCTACGCGACGCCGGCCAACATAACCGGACGACCGGTCTACCGGAACGCCCGCTGTTACCTCAATGGCGACGCCGCGCGGCACCTGGCGCGCGCCATTGCGCTCGCCGCGCCGCTCGGATTGCGCTTGCGCATTTTCGACGCGTTGCGGCCGGTCGAAGCGCAATGGGCGTTATGGAACGCCGATCCGAATCCGGAGTTCCTCGCCGATCCGCGCAGGGGCTCGCCACACTCGCGCGGCGCGGCGGTCGACCTGACGCTGATCGACAGTGAGGGGCGCGAACTCGACATGGGCACGACCTTCGACGCCTTCACGCCGCTGTCGCATCACGGCCGCACCGACGTGTCGGTCGCCGCGCAGCGCAATCGCTTCCTGCTGATGGGTCTGATGACCGCAGCGGGCTGGGATTTCTACCGGAACGAATGGTGGCACTACCAACTGTTTGATGCCCGCCGATATCCGCTGGTCGCTGATTCCGACCTGCCGGCGCCTATGATGCGCTGAAGCGCGCTAAAGTCCTCGCCGGGACCGCCGCCGGTCCCGGGAAGATGCTCCAGAGCGGATGGCGTTCAGCTCGGCGACAGCCGCGCGCGGTCGAAGTCCGAGAGCTGGTTCTCGCGGATGATGTTGCGCACGTAGTTGATGTATTGCATGCCGAGTTCCGAGTAGCGCAACAGCTGGCCGATCAGCCTGAAGCCGTCGGGTTGCGCGCCCTGGGCGCGCTGCTGCGCCCGCTCGGCGCGGAACGAGGCGTAGGCGAAGTGGGTGTTGAGATTGAGGAAGTAGGCCTCCACCGAATCGGCGACGGTGGCGAAGGGTTGCGGCATCGCCGGGCCAGCCTTCCATGGGACATCGACGGCGTGGCGACCGCTGACCTGGATCTGCCCGAACAGCGAGTTGCCGACACGCGCGGCGTAGGAGGTGCCCCAGCCGCTCTCAACGCCGGCCTGGGCGATCGCCATCGACGGCGGCACGATGTCGACCCGCAACAGCATCTCCGCGAGGTTGCTGGGATCGGCGCCGTAGCGCTCGGCGAGATTGGCCAGCCACATCCGTTCGGCGACGCCGGGCTCCTTGCCGGCGGCGGCCATGTCGCGCAGGCGCAACAGCTCCTTGCGCTCAGCCAGGATGCGCTCGTTGACCTCGAGGATGATCGGCAGCAGCGCCTTGATGAACAGCCACTTGCGCTCGTTGCTGTCGCGCAGCGAGCCAAGATCGGCCGGCACGCGCTCGATCTGCAGCGCCGGAATAGGCTGGCCGCGACGGGCATGGTCGAGCGAATAGTCGTGCGCCTGGAAGACGCGCGCCAGCTGCTCGGTGTTGGACACGCGCATGGCGACGACGCGGCTGCGGCGCTGGCCGGTATAGGCGTGCGACAGCCAGCCGTGCATCGGCCGCGCCTCGACGACGGGTGCGTGCGGCGTGGCGACAATGCGCGCCAGCGCGGCGTCCACCGCCCGCGCGGCGCCGCGCGCCATGTCGTCGTAATCCTCGAGCACGGCGGCCAGCGCTTCGACGACGCCCGATGGCCGCGCGAGTTCGAGCGCGGACACTGGCGGCGGCGCGACGGGCTCGGGCAGCGCCGCCGCGAGCCGCACAAGCGCCTGGGCTGGACCGGACCGCTTGATGTCGTGGGAGGCCTCGTCGGTGGCCTTGGCCGGCACCAGCGCGAACGCGGCGACGGCGCAGGCGCCCAAGGCGCCGATCAACGAATATTGGCGTCCGACGTCGGACACGCGATGAATCATCATCATGGCTGACCGCCTGGTATTGCCTTTATTGCGACGAACGAACGATCCCTTCGGCTTCCGGCATGCCGGAAGCCGCCCAACGCTTCGTTGTCCGTTACGCTTGGACTACGTGACCGAGCGGACCTCGACCACCTCGGGCACGTAGTGCCTGAGGAGATTCTCGATCCCCATCTTCAGGGTAGCGGTCGAGCTGGGACAGCCCGAACACGAGCCCTGCATGTGGAGGTAGACGACGCCGTCGTCGAAGCGGTCGAACACAATGTCGCCGCCATCCTGCGCCACGGCCGGACGGATGCGGGTGTCCAACAACTCCTTGATCTGCGTCACCACCTCGTCGTCGTCCGCCGCGTCGTCCCCTCCCGACGCCGCGCCGGCCTGTTCGTAGAGCATGGGCTCGCCCGAAGTGTAGTGCTCCATGATGCCGCCCAGGATGGCCGGCTTCATGATCTGCCAATCGACGTCGTCGCCGCGCGTGACGGTGACGAAGTCGGATCCAAGGAACACCCGACGCACGCCTTCGACCTCAAACAGGCGCCGCGCCAGCGGCGAGCGCTTGGCGGCGTCGGAGTCGGCGAAGTCGGCGGTGCCGTTCGGCAGGACCACCCGACCCGGAAGAAACTTCAGGGTCGATGGATTGGGGGTCTGCTCGGTTTGGATGAACATCGCCGGTCTTGTGTCTTTCGGATATCGCGGGAGGCCCCTCTCGGCCGTCGCGATCATCGCGAGTTAGTCAGCGGTCAGATTGGCTTCAAGATTATTTTTATGAGTAATCGGTCATATGTTACGGAAAATATCTGTTTTGCACTGAGTTATCAACAGCCATTCGGCGCTCGTTTTTTATTGTGCTTTTTCAATGATTGTTCGAGTCAAGGATAAAAACTGTGGATAAATCCAACGACTTACCGCTTTGCACACAAACAATCTGCAGAAAGACTTAGGAAATCGCGTCGATCTGCGCGTCGCTCAGGCCGCCGGGCACGATGGTCAGGGCGCAACGCAGGCCGCCGGCGTACTTGCCGGCGAGCGCGGAGACCAGCGGGCCGGGGCCCTCCGAGCCGGTGCCCGCGGCCAGCACCAGGACGGAGATCGTCGCGTCCTCGGCCAGCAGCTTCAGCAACTGCTCGCGCTGGCCGCCCTCGCGCAGATGCAGGATCGGCGGCCGGCCGAGCAGGCCGGCCACCTCGTCGCCGACAGCCGCCAGGCGCGCCTCGGCCTGCTGGCGGGTTTCCTCGCGCAACAGGTCGCCGATGGCCGCCCAGCTCTGCGGCTCGGGTGGGTCCATCACGTTCAGCAGGGCGACCCGGCCGCCCACCCGCTTGGCGCGGCGGCAGGCGTAGCGCAGCGCGACGTGCAGCTCTGGCGTGTCGTCGACGACCACGAGGAAGACGCGTTCGCCCAGGGGCTCGGCGGCGCTGGTGTCGGACATGGTCACTTCCTCTCCGTGTCGGGCCCGCCGCCGGCTAGAGCCGCCGCGCCAAGGCCCCGGTCACCCAGCCTACGAGCAACGCCATGGCGATGGCGAAGCCGCCGTATAGCGGCGCCTCGTCGCGCGCCCACTCCGAGATCTCGGCGCTGAAGCCCGCCTTGCTGACGATCAGCGGCTTGGACACCGCCGTCACCGGCTGGCCGTCGCGCAGCACATAGGCGGTGATCTCGTAGTCGCCGACCGGCAGGCGCGAAGGGAATTGCAGTTCGGCGCGGAACAGCCGGCCGGCCAGCACGGTGATCGGCGCGACGCCCTCGGGATAGAGCCCGTCGCGCCTCTTGGCCTCGATCAGGCCCTGGACGAAGGACTTGAGCTCCTCGGACGAGCGTCGCCCGGCGCCCCTGGCCTGGATCGCCGCCAGACGTTCGGCCAGGGTGAGCGCCACGCCGGGTACCCCGTCGGCGGGCAGGATCTGCGCCAAGGGCTTGGTAGCGGCCACGGCGTAGTAGACCGGCACGTCGTCAAAGGTCTGCCGCGCGCCGGTGACCCACAGGCCCAGCACGCGCTCCTTGCGCAACACGGTCTGGCGCGAGGGGGCGCCGCTGACGGTCACGATCACGTCGGCCGGCGCGTCGAGCGCGCCATAGACCAGGATGTCGGTGCCGGCGAAGGCCGAGGTGATCGACACCCTGGGCCGCGACAGGTCGAACAGCAGGGTCTGGGCACCGGCCGGCAGGGCGGCGGCGAGCAGGACGATGCCGGCGAGCAGCGGGGCGAGGCGGCGGATCATGACCCGCGCCCCGGCTCGCCCAGGCTGTAGATGGCGCTGGGCCGAGCGAAGAGCTCGAACAGCAGTTCCGCCGCCATGGCCAGGATCAGGAGCGCCAGCATGCCGCGCAGCTGGAAGCTCGGCAGCTTGGCCGCCACCCGCCCCCCGATCGGCGCGCCGATCGCGCCGCCGATGATCAGCAGCAAAGCGAGTACGAAGTCGACGGTCTGGTTCTGCGTCGCCTGCAGGAAGGTGACGTTGATGGCGACGAAGACGATCTGGAACAACGAGGTACCGATCACCATCAGGGTTGGCATGCCCAGGATGTAGATCATTGCCGGCACCAGGATAAAGCCGCCGCCGATGCCCAGGATCGCCGACAGAATGCCGATGACGAAGCCCAGCCCCAGCGGCAGCAGCGCGCTGATATAGAGCCTGGACTTGTAGAACCGGATCTTCAGCGGCAGGCGGTGCACGAGATAGTGCTGGTGCAGCTTGCGTCGGGGCGCCTCGGGATTGCGCCGCCGCCGCCAGGTGCGCACGCTCTCGACCAGCATCAGCACGCCGATGCTGGTCAGCAGCAGCACGTAGCCGATGGCGATGGTCAGGTCGATCTGGCCGATGCGCTTGAGGATGCCGAAGATCCAGATGCCGGCGGTCGAGCCGAACAGGCCGCCCAGCAGCATGATCAGGCCCATGCGCACGTCGACGTTGCCGCGCTGCCATTGGGTCAGCAGGCCCGAGACCGAGGTGGCGATCACCTGGTTGGCCTGGGTCGCCACCGCCACGGCCGGCGGCACGCCGACGAAGATCAGGAGCGGGGTCAGCAGAAAGCCGCCGCCGACGCCGAACATGCCTGCGAGCACGCCCGCCACCGCGCCCAGCGCCAGCAGCAGCGGCCAGGTCAACGAGAGCTCGGCGATAGGGAGGTAGACTTCCACGACGACGCTTCCAGGGCGCGCCGGTCCATCTGCGGCGACACCGATTCCCTTGTGCGCGCTTCGACGCGCCGATGCAATGGAAGCCTTTCAAGAAGGCGTGACCACCGACCGCGATGCCGCCGCAATCCGGTGGTTGGCTATACGCGGGGAGGACTTCATGACCTTGTCACTCGTTTCGCGCCGTACCCTGCTCGTGGCTGCCGCCGCGCTGCCGTTCGCGCCCCCGGCCTTGGCACAATCCGGCTTTCCGTCGACCGAGGCCGGCGCCCGCGCTGTGGCGGCGCAGTTCCTCGCCACGTCGGGGGTCGATCAAGCCGCGGCGATGAAGAGGCTACGGCCGACCCAGGCCGATTATCTCGCCGTCTACAAGGAGCCGGTGGCCGGCGCGCTGGAGGCCGAGAACGACCGCCATTGGGAGAAGGGCGAGACCCTGCGGGTCGGCGCCCAGCGCACCGAAATCCTGATGATCGTCGTGCCGACCGACGACCTGATCGACGGCAAGCCCGTGCTGTCGGAGTTCCCCGGCGGCTACCGGCGCGTGCTGCCTTACCTCAAGCGCGGCATCCCGATCGCGCGCTTCAGGTATGTCGAGCCGGGCAAGACCACGGGGCTGGCGGTCGACGGCCTGGTCCACGTCAACGGCCGCTGGGTCTTGATGCCCAAGCCGTGGACGGTGGTGAAGGCGGAGTAGCGGGCGCTACAGCACCTCGTGGAAGCCGATCGCCACGCCGGTCGGCGCACGGGTGGCGACGCCGATGAACACCGCGTCCTGCATCCAGGTCAGCGCCGGATCGGCGGTCTCGAAGCGCGGGCTGGTGCGAAAGTAGTAGCTGGCGGGTGCCACGACCTCGCCGCGCCCCAGCGCCGCGAGGATCTCGGGCGAGGCCACCCGCACGCCGTCGTTGCGCACATAGACCAGCCCACCCGAGGCGGCCCTGATCGTGTAGCGCGCCTCGACCTGAATCGCGCCGTCCGGCCGCACGACCTGCCAGTCCGCGCCGCCCGGCAGGATCTCGCCGCTGAGCCGCGGCCCGGACACCTCGCCGCCGAGGATATCGATCACCCGGCGATGGCCGACCGAGGTGACGCCGAGGTCGATCATGGGCGCCACCTTGACCTTCACCATGAAGGCGAAGCGCAGGCGGGGGGAGGTGGAGAGGAAGGTGTCGAGGTCGGTCATGTGATGTCGTTAACGTCGGTCTGTCGTTGAAGGCGCCCGACGGAACCCTTCCGGGCAATCGCGATAACCCACTATCGACTCTTCGGTCGGAATCCACACCGTAATCTCGACACGACGATTGTCAGGGGCATGTGGGTTGCCCGGGATCAGCAGTCTCGAGGCGCCGTGGGCGACTATGGAGATGCGAGTTTCCGAAATACCCGCTGCCACCAAGGCCTTTCGTACGGCCTCCGCGCGACGCCGAGATAGATCGGCATTGACGTTTCCGCCGCCCGTGGAGTCGGTGTGCCCTTCGAGGGCAATGGTAGTCGCGTCTGGCCTGGTTGCGTACTTCAGCGCTGAGCGAATCGTTTCGTGCGCCGTCTCGGACAGCGTGGAAGACCCCGCGTCAAAGAAGACCATGAACCCTGGGCGCGGGTCCCCAAAGTGTTCGAGCAGCCCCGGCGAGCAGTCGGCCATCGGATCGCAGCCGGCCAGCACGGTAGCGGCGGCGACAAACAGGGCGGCGCGCCGAACATCCATCAATGAATCTCCGGCTCCGGCACCTTCGGCCCCGCGTCGGCGCGCAGGAAGTCGAAGTCGCAGCCTTTGTCCGCCTGCTGCACGTGCTTGGCGAAGATCCAGCCATAGCCGCGGCCATAGACCACCGGCTTCTCCTTCCAGCCGGCGCGGCGTAGCGCCAGCTCCTCGTCGCTGACCTTCATGTTCAAGGTGCGCGCGGCGACGTCGAGCTCGATGATGTCGCCGGTCTTCACCAGCGCCAGCGGGCCGCCGACATGGCTCTCGGGCGAGACGTGCAACACACAGGCGCCGTAGCTGGTGCCGCTCATGCGGCCATCGCTGATGCGCACCATGTCGCGTACGCCCTGCTTCAGCAGCTTCTGCGGGATCGGCAGCATGCCCCATTCCGGCATGCCCGGGCCGCCCAGCGGGCCGGATTGCTTGAGCACCAGCACGGTGTCGGCGGTGACGTCGAGGTCGGGATCGTCGATGCGCGCGGCCATGTCGTTGTAGTCCTCGAAGACCAGTGCCGGACCCGAGTGCTTGTGCAGGCGCGGCTCGGCGGCCGAGGGCTTGATCACCGCGCCGTCGGGGGCGAGGTTGCCCTTGACCACGGCCAGCGCGCCGTCGGCCTTCAGCGCCTTGTCGACGTCGAGAATGACGTCGGGGATCAGCGTCTCGGCGCCGGCGATGTCCTCGCCCAAGGTCTTGCCCGACACGGTGCGGGCGTCGAGGTTCAGCATCGGCCGGAGCTTCTCGAGAAAGGCGCGCAGGCCTCCGGCGTAGAAGAAGTCCTCCATCAGGTACTGGCCCGAGGGGCGGATGTTGGCGATCAGCGGCGTGCTGCGCGCGATCTCGTCGAAGCGATCGAGGGTGAGCGGAATGCCGGCGCGGCCGGCGAGCGCCACGAGATGTATGATGCCGTTGGTCGAGCCGCCCATCGCCATCAGGGCGCGGATGGCGTTGTCGAAGGACTTCGCCGTGAGGATATCGGACGGCTTCAGATCCTCCCACACCATGTCGACGACGCGCCGGCCCACCAGGCTGGCCATGCGGGCGTGATTGGAATCGGCGGCGGGGATCGACGAGGCGCCGGGCAGGGTGAAGCCGAGCGTCTCGGCCATCGACATCATCGTCGCGGCCGTGCCCATCACCATGCAGGTGCCGAAGCTGCGGGCGATTCCGTCTTCCATCTCGTCCCAGTCGGCGTCCTGGATGCCGCCGGCCTTGAGCTCCATCCAGTACTTCCAGACGTCGCTGCCCGAGCCCAGCGGTTTGCCGCGCCAGTTGCCGCGCAGCATCGGGCCGGCCGGCACGACGATGGCGGGGATGTCCATGGAGATCGCGCCCATCAGCAGGCCGGGGATGTTCTTGTCGCAGCCGCCCAGCAGCACCGCGCCGTCGATCGGATTGGAGCGCAGCAACTCCTCGGTCTCCATCGACAGCAGGTTGCGGTACATCATCGTGGTCGGCTTCATCAGCACCTCGCCCAGCGAGATGGCCGGCATCTCGATGGGATAGCCGCCGGCCTGCCACACGCCGCGCTTCACCTCCTCGGCGCGCTGGCGCAGGTGGAAGTGGCAGGAATTCGCCTCCGACCATGTGTTGATGATGCCGATCACCGGCTTGCCCGCCCAATCCTCGCGCGCGTAGCCCATCTGCTTGGTGCGCGAGCGATGGCCGAAGGAACGCAGGTCGTCGGCGCCATACCAGCGATGGCTGCGCAGCTGCTCGGGAGTCTTGCGGCGGGTGGTCATCGGCGTTTCCATGGCGCGGTTGATGTCGCGGGCCTATCGTAGGCTGTGACTCGGTCGCGATGGAAGGACACTCCCGTGCGCATCGTCTGCAGCGAGCTGACGCCTGAGCTTTGGTCCGATCTCGAGACGCTCTTCGGCCCGCGCGGTGCCGTCGGTGGCTGCTGGTGCATGTTCTGGCGCCAGAAGAAGGGCGAGAAGTGGGACGCGGTGAAAGGTGACGAGAACCGCCGCCGCTTCGAGGGCCTGGTCTGCGGCGGCCACGCGCATGGCGCGCTGGCCTATGCCGAGGGCGAGCCGGTGGGCTGGGTGTCGTTCGACAAGCGCCCCGATTTCGACAAGCTGGACCGCGCGCCGAGCTTCAAATGCGCCGACGCATCGGAGGTCTGGTCGATCCCCTGCTTCTTCATCAGGTCGGGTTTCCGAGGCAAGGGCGTGGCCTCGGCGCTATTGGGCTTCGCTATCGCCTGCCTGAAGAAGCGCGGCGCCACGATCATCGAGGGCTATCCCGTGAAGCCGGCGAAAGACGGCGCGCCGTCGCCAGCGGCCTTCGCCTGGACCGGCACGCGTCGCCTGTTCGCCGCACACGGCTTCAGGATCGTCGGCAACCGCGACGGCGGCAAGCAGCGGGTGCGGTTGACGGTTGGCAAATGACGTCGTGACCTCGTTCCCTCTCCCCGCAAGCGGCGAGAGGGAGGAGCGCTCTACTTCTGCAGTATGTCGACGATCTCGCGCAGCTGGGTGCGGGCGCGCATGACGTAGAAGCCTTGTGACGCCAGGTGGCTCGGCAGCAAGGTCGAATCGGGTCGGCCGTTGATCACGACCGGCGGCTGCAGGTAGGCGGCGGTGCGGAAGGAGTCGAGCATCTGCGCCCAGGCCGTGGTGAGCTGCCGGTCCGCGATCACCTGCTTGAAGTCCTCGCCTAGCTCGCGCAGCAGGATGAAGGTGCCGTAGAGCCGGCCCTTCACCGAATAGAAGATGTCGTCGCACCGCATGTCGAACAGGTCGCCACCGCGTTCCAGGATATGCTGGTCGATGCGCGCCGATTCCGAGCCGAGGTCGTTGGCGAAGCGTTCGAGCAGGGATTGCAGATTGTCGGCGCGGCGATCGTAGGTCGCCTGCCCGGCGCCGAGCCGTTTGTTGTAGGCGATCAGCGCGCGATAACCGGCGCGGTATTGCTGTGCCGAGGTCGCCGAGGGCCAGATCGAGATCTGCGGATCCCACACCCAGCGATCGCCGCGGAACTGGAACTGGCCGGCGGCCTCCTGCAGGTCGCGGTCGATCTGGCTGGAGCCGCGGGTGCGGCCGAGCTGATCCTTCAGCTCGGTGGTGAAGCGCGCTACCGAGGCCATGATGCCCATCTGAAAGTTGGGCATGTTGTCGAGCGGCCAGGCCGGCAGGAAGAATGGATCACTCGCCACCCAGCGATGCTGGTCGACCTCGCGCGTCACCAACGCCGCCGCCGCCGCCACCGCGCGGCTTTCGCCGGGCGGCACGTTCTGCGGCCGGAACTCCACGTTGTCGTCGATGGTGTGCACGACCAGCATGCCGATCGTGTAGTAGAGCAGCGGCACGACAGGGATCAGCAGCCACCAGCGCCAGCGCCCCTTGGGCATGGCGGCGGCGAGGCCGGCGCCGCCCAGGCGCGGTCGCCAGGCCAGCACACGACGCCACAGGGGTTGGGCTACGACGGCCGCCGCGGGGCGGGGTTCCGGATCGAACGACATGGGCGCGGGCTGTCTCGCGGTCCTTCTCGGGGGCGCCGTGGCGGGAACGCCACTGTAGCACGCCGGCCATGATCATATGGAGACGCTTTGCCGTTGCGCCAGTGCGGCGAAGATCGCCATCATCCGTGCGACGTCAGGGCTATCGCATATGGCTTTGCACAGCCTTCCTTCTCCCCGCGCAGGCGAGGAGAAGGGAAGAACGCCATATGCGTTAGCTCTGGTACCGACCTGGTTCAACGACGAAGAGGACCCGCGCGATGGCGCTCGACCCGACCATCCGTCTGCTGCTCGACGCGGCGATCGCCGCCGGCCGGCCGGCGCTGCACACGCTCTCGCCGGCCGACGCGCGCAAGATGATGCGCGACACCCGCGCGCCCATCCAGGGGCCGATCCTCGACACCGTGTCCCAGCAGGACCGCACCATCCCCGGTCCGGCCGGCCAGATCCCCGTGCGCATCTACCGCCCGAAGGCGGCGGCGACCGACGCCAAGCTGCCGGTCCTCGTGTTCTTCCATGGCGGCGGCTGGGTAATCGGCGATATCGAGACTCACCACACCGTTTGCCAGCGCTTCGCGCAGGACGGCGACCTGCTGGTGGTCTCGGTCGACTACCGCCTGGCGCCGGAGCATCGCTATCCCGCCGCGGTCGACGATTGCTGGGTGGCGACGCAGTGGGTAGCGGCCAACGCCGCCTCGATCGGTGGTGATGCCGCGAAGCTGGCGGTCGGCGGCGACAGCGCCGGCGGCAATCTCGCGGCCATCATTGCGCTCATGGCGCGCGACGCCGGCGCGCCCAAGGTCGGCTATCAGTGCCTGATTTATCCTGCCGTCGACGCGCTGGCCAACACCGGCTCGATGGCGCGCAACGCCGAGGGCTACCTGCTGACTACGGCGGCAATGACGTATTTCTACGACCACTACGCGCCGAACAAAGCCGACCGCTCGGACTGGCGCTGCTCGCCGTTGCGTGCGGCGACGCTTGCCGGTGTGGCGCCGGCGATGGTGATCACAGCGGGCTTTGATCCGCTGCGCGACGAGGGCGCCGACTACGCGCGCCGCCTGGCCGCCGATGGCGTGCGGGTCGAGTATGTCGAGTATGGCAGCCTGATCCACGGCTTCTTCGGCATGCCCGGCGTGCTGCCGCAGGCGCGTCGCGGCATCACGACGGCGGCGCAGGCCGTGCGCGAAGCGCTGGGCGGCTGAGATGGCGCTCGACCCCGAAGTCAAACGCCTGCTCGACATCGCCGCCAAGCTCAACCCGCCGGCCTGGGAAAGCGTTGGCGCGCCCGCCGCGCGCGAGATGTTCCTGAAGTCGCGCGGCGCGTCGGGTGGCAAGCGGCCTGACGGCGTGGTGTCGAGCGACCGCACGATTCCCGGCCCGGCCGGCCCGATCCCTGTGCGGCTATATCGTCCAGCGAACGCACCGGCCGACCAGGCCCTGCCGGCGCTGATCTACGTGCATGGCGGCGGCTGGGTGATCGGCGACCTGGAAAGTCACGACGTCACGGCGGCGCGCCTCTGCGTCTTTGCCGGCGTCGCGGTGATGTCGGTCGACTATCGGCTGGCGCCGGAGCATCCGTTCCCCGCCGCCTACGATGACGTGGTGGCGTCGTTGCGCTGGTTGGTCGCCAACGGCGTGTCGGTCGGCATCGACGGCGCGCGCCTGGCGATCGGCGGCGACAGCGCCGGTGCCAACATCGCCGCCGCCGTGGCGATCCTGGCGCGCGACGAGGGCATCTCGGCGCTGCGTTTCCAGTTGCTGTCCTACCCGGTGACCGACGCGGTGACGACGACCGAATCATATCAGCTCTTCGCCACCGGCTACGGGCTGACCTGCGCCAACATGCAGTGGTTCATCGACTGTTACCTGCCCAACGAGGCGGATCGCATGGACTGGCGCGCCGCGCCGCTGCACGCGCCGTCGCTGCGGGGCGTCTGCCCGGCCTTCGTCATCACCTGCGGCTACGATCCGCTGCGCGACGAGGGGCGTTCCTATGTCCACCGACTGAGCCGCGCCGGTGTGCGCGTCGATCATGTCGAGTTCGGCGGCATGAACCACGGCTTCCTCGGCAGCTACGCGCTCCTGCATACGGCGCGGCGCGCCATCGCGACCTCGGCGCTGGCGCTGCGCGAAGCGCTGGTCGAGCGGTCCGCCTGAGCGCGAGCCCATCCGCCCGCCCGGTGCCGATGGCGGTGCCGGCGCTGGTCATCGCCCTGGCGCAGATGGGCGATTCGCTGATCTACGCCGTGCTGCCGCTCTACGCCGACGCCTTCGGCGTCTCGCTATTCGTGGTCGGCATCCTGCTGTCGCTCAATCGCTGGGTCAGGCTGCTGGCGAACTCCATCGTCGCGCATTTTACCCAGCGTATCGGTGTACGGCCGATGATGATCGTCGCGGCCACCACGGCGACGCTGTCGACTCTCGCCTATGCCATCGCCACGCACGAGGCGGTGCTGATGGGCGCGCGCATGCTGTGGGGCGTGTCCTTCGCCGCGCTCAATCTCGCGGTGCTGGCCTACGCCGTCTCCGACCGCGCCAACGCGGGCAAGCGCGTCGCGGTCAATCGCACCACGCTCGGGCTGTTCCAGGTGATCTCGCTGGCCGGCGGCACGGCGCTGGTCGCCTTCGTCGGCCCGCGCGACGTGTTCCTGGTCATCGCGGCCTTCGGCCTCTTGGCGATGCTGCTGTCGCTGTGGCTGCCTGCGCTCGATATCGACGACGGCAAGGCGGCGGGCTTCACCTTGCCCAAGCCAGGACGGCTCGACCTCTGGGGCTTCGCGCTCGGCCTGATCATCGACGGCGTCTTCATCTTCACCCTGGCCCTGCTCATGAAGGACACCAAGCTGCCCGTAGCGCCGGTGGTCGCGACGGGTCTGCTGCTGGCGCTGCGCTGGGGCATGGAAGTCGTAACCGCGCCGATCGGCGGCGTGCTGGCCGACCGCTTCGGTGCCCGGCCGCTGGCGATCATCGGAGGCCTTGCCCTGATCGGCGGGCTGGCGTTGATCGCGTTGGATCACGATCTGGCCGGCAGCATCCTTGTGGTCACGATGCGCGGCCTGTTCAACACATTGGTGCCGGTCATGGTGGCGGAGCGCGCCAAGACCGGGCTACTCGCGTCACAAGCGACCTACTCGACCTGGCGCGACCTTGGCGCGGCGGTCGGGCCTCTGGTCGCCGGCGCGATATTCGCGGCCGTGCCGCAAGGCCCACTCTACGGTACCTGCGCCGCGCTGATGGCGTTCGGCCTATGGTGGTGCGTCGCGCGTACCCGTTAGGGCTCTACGCTTCCCGTCTTGTCTCCCTCTCCCCGCACGCGGGGAGAGGGAGGAAAACGTCAGTTACGGCTTCAGGAATCCCACCGTTCGGTAGACCTCGGCGAGGATCGGCTCGGCGATGGCGCGGGCACGCTCGCCGCCGTTGCGGAGCACCGAATCGACGTAAGCGGGATCCTTCATCAGCCGCTGCATCTCCGCGCCGATCGGCCCCAGCTTGGCGACCGCGACCTCGGTCAGCGCATTCTTGAAGGCGCTGAATTGCTGGCCGGCGAAGCTGGCGACGATGTCGGCCCGCTCGGCATCGATCAGGGCTGCGTAGATGTCGAGCAGATTGGCGGCCTCGGGTCGCTTCTCGGCCTCGGCCTCGCTGTCGGGCATCGGCAGCGGATCAGTCTTCGCCTTGCGGATCTTCTGCGCGATCGTGTCGGAATCGTCCGTGAGGTTGATGCGGGAGTAATCCGACGGGTCGGACTTGCTCATCTTCTTGGTGCCGTCGCGCAGGCTCATCACCCGCGTCGCCGCGCCCTGGATCAGGGGCTCGGTGATCGGGAAGAAATCCGGCACGGCGAAATCGTTGTTGAATTTGATGGCGATGTCGCGCGTCAGCTCGAGATGCTGCTTCTGGTCCTCGCCGACCGGCACGTGCGTGGCCTTGTAGGCGAGGATGTCGGCGGCCATCAGCGAGGGATAGGCGAACAGGCCCAGCGAGACGTTCTCGCGATCCTTGCCAGCCTTCTCTTTGAACTGCGTCATGCGGCTCATCCAGCCCATGCGCGCCACGCAGTTGAACACCCAGGCGAGCTGGGCGTGCGCCGGTACCAGCGACTGGTTGAAGATGATGTGCGTCTTGGCGTCGATGCCGGCGGCGAGGAATGCCGCGGTGATCTCGCGCGTCTGGTTGGTCAGCTCCTTGGGGTCCTGCCAGACCGTGATGGCGTGCTGGTCGACGACGCAGAAGATGCAGTCGTAGCTAGACTGGAAGCGCACGAAATTGCGGATCGCGCCGAGATAGTTGCCGAGGTGCAGGTTGCCGGTGGGCTGCACGCCCGAGAAGATGCGACCGGCCAAGCCACGGGCGTTGTACTGGGCCAGATGCGGATTGGCGGCGTTCGCCGCAACGGCGTCGGGCATGGATGTGGACTCCCGCATATCTGTGGGTGGGCCGCCGGAGCGACCCGCACCGCGCCGTGGAAGGCGTCGGCGGGCGGGGTTATAGCAGAACGGCGGTGGCTGCCAATCGGGACAGGGCTATCGCCCATCGATCGCCAGTGTCTTCCTTCTCCCCGCGAAGGCGGGGAGAAGGAAAAACATCCATACGCGATGGCCCTACCCTTCGGGGAAAGGTAGATCAATATCCAGATGGGATAGCCCTGCCAATTGGGGGACTCGATGTTCGGAATCCGGTATCTCAAGAGCGATCCGACCCAGCACGTCCTGCAGATGCGCGACGGCCAGGTGGTGCGCGACGGTCTGGGCCTGTCGTTCTTCTACTACGCGCCGAGTAGCTCGATCGTGCTGGTGCCGACCGCCAGCGCCGATGATCCGTTCATGGTCGAGGAGACCACGGCCGACTTCCAGACCATCTCGGTGCAGGGCCAGGTGTCCTACCGCGTCAGCGATCCCAAGCGCCTGGCGCAGATGATGAACTATAGCCTCGACGCGCGCGGCCAGTATGCCTCGGAGGACCCGCGCAAGCTGGGGCAGCGCGTGCTCGATCAGGTCCAGGTGCTGATGCGCTCGCGCATCCAGGCGCTACGGCTCGACGAGGCACTGTCGGGCGGCGACCGCCTGGGACAGGGCGTTGCCGAGGCGCTGGCGGCCAGCGCCGTCACCGCGGCGCTCGGCCTGACGGTGCTCGGGCTGTCCGTGCTGGCGGTGAAGCCCAAGCCCGAGACGGCCCGCGCGCTGGAGGCGGAGGCGCGCGAGGCTCTGCTGCGGCGTGCCGACGACGCGACTTATGCGAGACGCAACGCCGCCGTCGAGCAGGAGCGCAAGATCAAGGAGAACGAGCTCAATACCGAGATCGCCGTCGAGAACAAGCGCCGCCAGGTACGCGAGGCGCAGATGGACGCCGAGCGCTCGGTGCGCGCCAAGCAGCAGGAGATGGAAGCCGAGGCGATGGAAGGCAAGATCACCCTGGAGGAGCGTAATCGCGCGCTGGTCGCGCTGGCGGCCGAGAACGCGCGCGCCCAGGCCGACGCCAAGGCCTATGGCGTGGCGGCAGCGATGAAGGCCTTTGCCGGTGTCGAGCCGGCCGTGATCCAGGCGCTGTCGACAACCGGCATGCAGCCCGACCAGCTCGTGGCGCTGGCCTTCCGCTCGCTGGCCGAGAACGCCGGCAAGATCGGCGAGCTCAACATGTCGCCCGAGCTGCTGCGCGAGCTGATCAAACGCGACAACAAGAAGGGCTGAGCGCCAATATGGCGCGGCTGACGGAGCGGCGGCTGGTCATCGTCGTGCGGCCGACGCGGCTCGACGAGCTGCTGGCGCGCTTCAACACCCGCGAGCAGGCGCGCTTCTACGTCGAGAGCCTGGGCGGCGACTTCGCCGACTATGTCGCCGAGCACGCGCATTACGAGGCGGCTTTGACGCGCACGGAGCGGGCGCTGGAGGAGATCGGCCGCGTGCATCGGCTCAAGCGCGCGCATGTGCCGAGCTATCTGTTCGGGCCCGACGACGTGGTAATCGCGCTCGGCCAGGACGGCCTGGTGGCCAATACGCTGAAGTATCTCGATGGTCAGGCCATCGTCGGCGTCAATCCCGACCCGGCGCGTTGGGACGGCGTGCTGCTGCCGTTCGCACCCGACGATGTCGGCAATGCGGTGCGTGAGCACGTCGCCGGCGCGCGCGGTCTGCACGAGGTGGTGATGGCGCGCGCCCGGCTGAACGACGGGCAGGAGCTCTACGCGGTCAACGACCTGTTCATCGGCCCGCGCAGTCACGTCTCGGCGCGCTACACCATCGCCATCGCCGGTCGCGAGGAACGCCAGTCGTCGAGCGGAATCATCGTGTCGACCGGCCTGGGCTCGACCGGCTGGCTGCGCAGCCTCTACGCCGGCTGGGCCGGCATGAGCGCCGGGCTCGCGGGCACGAAGCCCAGCCTGCCCGGCGACGGGCGGTTCGACTGGAACACGCCGGAGCTGCGCTTCTGCGTGCGCGAGCCATATCCGAGCAAGTGGACGGGGGCCGAGCTGGTCTATGGCGTAGTCGATGGACGGCATCCGCTGCGCATCGCCTCGCTGATGCCCGAGAATGGCGTGATCTTCAGCGATGGCATCGAGGCGGATTGCCTGGCGTTCAACAGCGGCGCCGTGGCGACCATCGCTGTCGCCGATCGGCGCGGCCTGCTGGTGGTCTGAGCCGTCGCCCGCTATATCGGGGCATGGCCGACGAAGAGCATCATCCCATCGAGTTCGATTTCCCCGACATCTCCCGTTGGCGCCAGTCGGCCAGCGGCGCGGAGTACGTGCACGTGCTCGACAGCGGCGAGCCTGGGCCGGTGGTGATGGTCAACGCGCTGACCCACGGCAACGAGGTGTCCGGCGCCATCGTCGTCGACGCGCTGCTGTCAGCGGGCCTGAAGCCCAGGCGCGGCGCGCTGATCCTGAGCTTCGCCAACGTCGCGGCCTATCAGACCTTCAAGATCGAGACGCCGTTCAAGTCGCGGATGCTCGACGAGGATTTCAACCGCGTCTGGGGCCGCATCGACATGCCGCACAACGGCGAGGCGGAAACCCGGGAGATGACGCGCGCGCGGGTGCTGCTGCCCTTTGTGCGGCGTGCCGATCTACTGCTCGACCTGCATTCCATGCACGACGATTGCGTGCCGCTGATGCTGTGTGGGCCGCTCGACAAGGGAGTCGCGCTGGCGAAGCAGGTTGGCACGCCGATCGATGTGGTGCGCGATCGTGGTCACGCCGCCGGGCGGCGCATGCGCGACTATGGCGGCTTCGGCGACGCCGACAGCCCGAAGAACGCGCTGCTGATCGAAACCGGCCAGCATTGGCGCGCGTCGTCGGTGGTTGTGGCCAAGGACGTGACGGCGCGGTTCCTCGATTTGAGCGGCGTCGTCGAGGCGGGCGATCTTCCCGTGGGTTGGCGGCAGCCCGATCCGCCGGCGCAGCGCGTCGTGCAGGTGACGCAGGCGGTGGCGACCAAGCGCGGCGACTTCAAGTTCGTGCGCCGCATGCACGGGCAGGAGGTCATCGCCGCGGCCGGCACCTTGCTGGGCCATGACGAGGGTGAGCCGGTGCACACGCCCTACGATGATTGCGTGCTGGTCATGCCGGCCAACCATCGGGTGCGGCCGGGCGTGACCATCGTGCGGCTGGGCCGCATCGTGGGATAGGACGCGGCCCGTGCCCCGTCTGTTCGTCGCCCTGCCGATTCCCGAGGACGTCGCCGACCGGTTGAGCGCGCTGCAAGGCGGTGTGCCCGACGCCAACTGGGTGCCGTCGGAGAATTTCCACATCACGCTCGCATTCTTGGGCGAGGTTGATGGCGGCATGACCGAGGACATCCACGAGGCGCTGGTGACCATCGACGGGCCGATCCTCGATATCGCGCTGTCGGGCGTCGACCATTTCGTCGATGGCCAGCAGCCTCGGGCGCTCTATGCCGGCGTCGTTCAGGAGGATCGGCTGACCCGCCTGCGCGAGAAGGTCGTGCGCGTGCTGCGCGGCGAGGGCGCCAGGATCGAGCGCGGCAAGTTCCGGCCGCATGTGACCCTGGCGCATTTCAACCGCCGCGCCGAGATCGGCCATCACCTGGCGCAGTTCGTCGCCTCGCACAGCCTGTTCCGCGCCGGCCCCTTCGAGGTCGACCGTTTCGCCCTTTACTCCAGCACCCTGCGCCCCGACGGCTCCGTCTACGAGATCGAGGCAGAGTATCCGCTCGGTTACTGACTTTCGAATAGAGACACGATCACTTCGATGCGCTCACCGACCAGCGGCTCCCGTACCAGCAACGGATAGAGCTGGTACAGCGCGCACCGCGTCTCCGCGAAGCCGGGCGGCGGCGGCGCGATGTCGAGATAATGTCGCAAGAATCCGGGTCGAAACCCGCCAAGAAGCTGGCTGGAGGCGAGCTCGATCTCGGGATGGCCGTATGCGATCGCCGGGTCGATCAGCGCCACGGCCTTGCCGCCGCGGCAGAGCACGTTGGCGATCCGGAGGTCGCCGTGCAGCAGCGCCGGTCGCGGCGGCTCGTGCAGCCAGTCGCGTAGGCGCTCGCCCAGGCGCCACAGGCGTTCGTTCAGGTCGGGGGAGATGTGGCCGCGCCGCATGGCCAGCCAGGCGGCGACGTCGAGGCGCTTCCAGCGGAAGAAGTCGATCCAGCTGGCGAAGCGCTCGTTGATCTGCGGCAGGTCGCCGATCATGACGTCGTAGCCGTGGCCGTATTCCGGGGCGGTGTTGGCGTGCAGCGCGGCCAAGGTCTCGGCCAGCACGCGAGCGCCGCCGTCGCTCAACCCGGCGCCGTCGGTCTCGACGTGGTCCATGACGATGAGCCGGTCGTCGCCGTAATGGACCCGCGGCACAGGCGCGCCGGCGGCGGCGAGGTCGGCCAGCATGCGGCTCTCGCTGGCGAGGTGCGAAGGTGCCGCCTTGGCGATCAGGATCTCGCGGCCGACATTGAGCCGCCAGACCCTGGCGCCAATTCGGTCGAGGCGCTCGGGCCGGCGGCCCAGCGCCGCCTCGATGCGGTCGGCGAGAGACTCCGCGTTCACGCCGTCAGCGAGCTGGCGCGCAACTGCTCGAACAGGGCGGCGCAGCCGGCCTCGATGATATCCAGCGCGCGCTCATAGTCGGCCGCGTCGCCCATCCAGGGGTCAGCGACCTCGCGCAGGCCCAGATGCGGGGCGGTGTCGAGGAACAGGCGCGGCTTGCCGGTCAGGCCCTTAGGCGCCAGCTTGCGTAGCGCGGCCAGATGCGTGCGGTCCATGCCCAGCACATGGTCGAAGGCGACGATGTCCTCGACGGTCACCGGCCGCGCGCGCAGCGCGGTGAGATCGTAGCCGCGCTTCTTGGCGATGGCGATCGCCGGGCCACTGGGCGGCTCGCCGGCATGGCCGTCATAGGTACCGGCCGAATCGATGCGGAAGGCGCCGCCCATGCCCTCGCGCTCGACCATGGCGCGCAACACGCCCTCCGCCGTTGGCGAGCGGCAGATATTGCCGGTACAGACGAACAATACGCCGATCATGTCGTCTCCACGCTTCCGCAAGGCGGGAGGCTACCGTACACCCGCTGGGGCGGACCGGGTATGGTCGTCGCCACCACGAGTCAAGCGCCATGCATCAGGAATTCGGGCATCCCAAGATCGTCGTCCTGACCGGCGCCGGAATCTCCAAGGAATCCGGCATCGACACGTTCCGCGACGCCGATGGATTGTGGAGCAGGGTCAACCTCGAGGAGGTCGCCACCATCGAGGCCTGGCACCGCGACCCGGCCAAGGTGCTGGACTTCCACAACGCCGGCCGGGCCTTCTTCGCCGGCCGCAACATCACGCCCAACGCCGCGCACCGCGCGCTGGCCCGGCTGGAGCACGAATGGCCGGCCGAGGTGCTGGTGGTGACCCAGAACATCGACCTGCTGCACGAAGGCGGCGGCTCGAAGAACGTCCTGCACATGCACGGCCAGGCCGGCAAGCTGCGCTGCATGGCCTGCGAGACCATCGCCGACTCCGACGCCGAGCTGTCTGTGACGACGGCCTGCGCGGCCTGCGGCGTGGTCGGCCAGACACGCCCGCATGTCGTGTGGTTCGGCGAGATGCCGCTTCACATGGACGCGATCATGGCCGCGCTCGATTCCTGCGGCCTGTTCATCTCGATCGGCACATCGGGCGCGGTCTATCCCGCCGCCGGCTTCGTGCAGCACGTGCGCCGCAAGCGGCGCGCGCACACCGTCGAGCTCAACATGGAGCGCTCCGACGGCTACCAGACGTTCCATGACGGGATCTACGGCCCGGCCACGGAAGTGGTGCCGGCCTTTGTCGACGATCTGTTGAGGGGAAGGACATCGCATGCCTGACGACAGCGCCCGCTGGCGGCTCGAAACTGCCAAGCCCTTCGGCGCGCGGCACATCGCACCCGACTGCCGCGGCCAGAACTTCTATCGCGTCGATTCCAGCTTTCGCGACCTGCTCTCGCTCTACATGGACGAGGACTGGCGCACGCGCATCGAGCCGCATTTCGATCGCATGGGCGAAATCGCCGGCGGCGAGCTCGACGAGCTGGCCGACGTCGCCGACAAGCACGGCCCCGTGCTGCATCCGCGTGACCGCTTCGGCCGCGACGAGGAGTGGATCGAGTATCATCCGAGTTATCGCGCCATGGAGAAGATCGCCTTCGGCGATTTCGGCATGCACGCCATGAGCCACCGCGCCGGCGTGCTCGGCATGCCCGAGAGCGCGCCGCCGTTGGTGAAGTACGGCTTCACCTACCTCTTCGTGCAGGGCGAGTTCGGGCTGATGTGCCCGATCAGCGTCTCCGACACCTCGAACTTCGTCATCAAGAAGTACGGCTCCGCCGCGCTGAAGGCCAAGCTGCTCGACCGCCTGCTGTCGACCGACTTCGCCACGATGCTCAAGGGCACGCAGTTCATGACCGAGAAGGCCGGCGGCTCGGATGTCGGCGCGCTGGAGACCGAGGCCGAGCCGCTGGGCATGGGCGCTGACGGCGTCGAGCGCTGGAAGCTTCACGGCGACAAATGGTTCTGCAGCCACGCCGACGCCGATGTCGCGGTCATGCTGGCGCGGCCGCGCGGCGCGGCCGCTGGCACCAGAGGGCTGGGCCTGTTCGCCCTGCCGCGTCATCTCGAGGACGGGTCGCGCAACGCCTACCGGATCGTGCGCCTGAAGGACAAGCTGGGCACGCGCTCGATGGCCTCGGGCGAGATTGTGCTCAACGGCGCAACCGCCTACCTGATCGGCGACGCACGGTCCGGCTTCAAGCAGATGATGGAGCAGGTCAACCTGTCGCGCCTGTCGCATGGCGTGCGCGCCGCCTCGATGATGCGTCGCTGCCTCAACGAGGCGCTGATGGTGGCGCGCCACCGCCGCGCCTTCGGCAGCACGATCGACGCCTTCCCGCTGATGCGCCGGCAGCTGATGAAGATCATGCTGCCGACCGAGCAGGCGCTCTCCATGGCCATGTGGTCGGCCGCCACCATGGGCCGTGCCGACAAGGGCGATCACGCCGCGGCCGACCTGCTGCGTATCCTGACGCCGGTGTTCAAGTACCGCGCCTGCCGCGACAACATCCGCGTCGCCAGCCATGCGCTGGAGGTGCGCGGTGGCGTCGGCTACATCGAGGAATGGGTCAACGCCCGCCTCGTGCGCGACGCGCAGATCGGCACGATCTGGGAGGGCACCAGCAGTATCAACGCGCTCGACGTGGTGAGTCGCGCGGTGGGCAAGTCGCAGGGTCATCGCGTCATGCAGGACGCGCTCGCCGACATGCTGGGCAAGGCGTCCGACCTGCCCGGCCAGTTCCGCGGCCAGCTCAACGCCGCGATCGGCCGCGCCGCCGATTTCGCCGAACGCGTCGCCGCCGATCCCGACCTGGAGAACCGCGGCCGCGTCGCAGCCGGCGGGCTCTATCACGCCGCGACGGCGGCGCTGCTGGCGGCCGAAGGCGCGGCGCTGGGCGCGCGCGGCGGCGATGCACGGCGCCTGTTGCTGGCGCGGCTGGTGCTGGAGCATCGGCTCACGGCGCAGGATCCGTTCTCGCTGGCGAAGAACGCGTGGGAGGAGAAGGCGATCGACCTGCTGCTATCCGACTGCCCTTTAGCGCTCGCGGCGGCGCAGGCACTCGTCGTCTGACACTTGGGACGGCATACGATCAATCAAGAGGCAGAGTCGTGAGTGTATCGCGTCGTTCGATCATCGCCGCTTCGGGTGGGGTTCTCGCCGCACCGTTCGTGCTGTCTGCCGCGCGTGCGCAAGCCTGGCCGTCGCGTCCACTCAGGCTGGTGATTCCCTTCCCGCCGGGCGGCGCGCAGGACAATGTCGGTCGCCTCGCCGCCGCCAAGCTGCAGGAGCGGTTGGGCCAGCAGGTGATCGCCGACAATCGGCCCGGCGCCAGCGGCGCGCTGGCGGCCGACATCGTCAAGAACGCGCCGGCCGACGGCTACACCGTGCTGCTCGGCAACATCTCCTCGCACGCGGTCAACCCGCATACGCTGAAGATCACCTACGATCCCTTCACCGACTTCACGCCGGTGGCCATGGTCGGCTCGCAACCCAATCTTCTGTGCGCCAATCCGTCGTTCCCGCACGACACTATCGCCAAGCTGGTCGCGGCGGCCAAGGCCGAGCCAGGCAAGATCCACTACGGCGCCTCGGGCACCAGCACCTCGCCCAGCCTGTCGATGGCGCTGTTCAAGCTCAGGGCTGGCATCGACCTGACCTTGGCGGCCTATCGCGGCGCGGCGCCTGCGTCGACCGACGCCATGGCCGGTCACATCCCGCTGGTGATCGCGAATTACGACAGCCTCCGGGCCCTGGCGCAGCAGGGCAAGCTTAAGCCGATCGCGGTCACCGGCGCCAAGCGCTCGCCGACCTTGGCGGACGTGCCGACCTTCGCCGAATCGGGCTATCCCGAGATCGTGGTCGACGCCTGGGCGATGTTGTTCGTGCCGACGGGTACGCCGGCGGACATCGTGGCGAGGATGCACGGCGCGATGAACGCGGCCCTTGACGACAAGGATCTGGTCGAGCGCTTCGAAACGATGGGCGTGGTCGCGACCAAGATGAAGGCGGAGGAGCTGACGCCCTATGTCCGCGCCGAGCACAAGCGCTGGGGCGAGGTGATCCGTGCCGCGGGCATCAAGGCGGATTGAGACGCCACCCCCGCATCTCGTGCCCGACGTGCTGGCGCCGGGTCTCGATCTCGTGTTCTGCGGCACGGCGCCCAGCCCGATCTCGTTCAGGCGCCGCGCCTACTACGCCAATCCCGGCAATGCTTTCTGGTCGACGCTGCATCGAGTCGGCCTGCTGCCGGAGCGCCTCGAGCCGGAGCGCTACGCCGAGGTGCTCGGCCATGGCATAGGGCTCACCGATCTCAACAAGACCGAGTATGGCAGCGACCACGAGCTTTCGCCCGAAGCGCTCGACGCCGCGTCGGTGCGCGCCAAGCTGCGGGCGCACAGGCCGGCGGCCGTGGCTTTCACCAGCAAGAACGCCGGCGCGCTGTTCTTCGGCGTGCGCGACATCGGCTATGGCCGTCAGCCGCCAGCGCTGGTCGACACCTTGGATGCCGCGCTGCGCGACATCGCCTATTTTGTGCTCGCCTCGCCTTCGGGCCGCGCGCGCTCGTGGTGGCGCATCGAGCCCTGGCAGGAGGTCGCTGCCTTCGTCGAGGCGCGGCGGCGGGCGCGCCGGTGATCGTGCGGCGCGCGGCGCTGGCTGGCATCGCGGCCACCGCGCTGGCCCGTCCGGCGATCGGTCAATCGGGCCTGCGCGCGCTCGGCGAGCTGGCGCGCCGCGCGGCGATCTACGCGATCCCGATCCAGGAACTCTACCGACGGCGCTGGCGTGAGACCGTCGATCTCGCCAACCCACAGCCCCTTCAGCTCAACCGACTCGAACACGCCGCGGCGCCGTCCGCCGCGGCACCCGACGCGCTGCTGTCCTCGGCCTGGGTCGAGCTGACGGGCGAGCCCATGTTCCTCACCCTGCCCGACATGGGCGCGCGGTCATACTCTTTCGCCGTCGTCGACATGTTCGGCGACACCATCGACCATGTGTCGCGCCGCCACTATGGCGGCAGGCCGCCGCCGCATGTGCTGTTCGGTCCGAGCTGGGCGAATCCGCCGCCCTGGGGCGTGCGGGCGATCCACGCGACCAGCAATTTCGTCCAGCTGGCCGGCCGCATCGTCGTCGACGGGCCGCCGGACCTCGGCGCTTCGCGCGCGGTGCAGGCCAGGGTGCTGTTCGAGACGCCGGCGACGCGCAACGAGCGGCGCGTCCGGGAGGCACGCGAGCTGATGCCTTCGGGAACCGTGGCGCCGGACGAGCCGGTCGCGAGCTGGCCCGAGCCGCGCGACGGTGATCCGTGGGACCTCTTCGTCGTCGCCGCGCGTGTGCTGGGCGAAAGCCCGGTGCCGGCGCGCGACGCCGAGGAAGTGGAAGCGTTCGCCGCGCTGAAGCTGCGGCCGGGCCGGCGCTTCGACCTGCTGGGCTTCTCGCCGGGTGAGCGCGGCGCGATGCTCGAGGGCATCGCCGCCGCGCGCGCCGAGATCGGCGAGGCGACGGCGCGGTCGATCCGCCGCATCGGTGCCTGGCGTTACCCGTCGCCGCACCCCGGCGACTTCGGCGATGATCGCCTGCAACGCGCTATCGTCGCGACCAACGATCCCCTGATGCCCGCGACCGCCGAGGCGATGACCCTGGTCGCTCAAACTGATGACGGCGGCGCGCCACTCCACGGTTCGCGACGCTATGTGCTGCGTTTCTCGCCCGACGGTCCACCGCCAACCCGCGCGGCCTGGTCGCTATCCGTTCAAGGCGTGACGCTGGGCGGCGCGCGGCGCGACAGCGGCGATCCTGTCGACATTCCACCCGGTCAAGCCGACAACCTCACGATCGCGCTGCACATCGTCGAGCCGACCGGCCCACTGCTCGATGGCGCCTGGCGCCCGCCGAGCGTCGTGCCCGTCGATTGAACGTTCTTCCTTTCTATCCGCCAGCGCGGGCTTCGGCCTGGGCCTCGATGGCATCCATGTCCTCGTCGCTCAGCCCGAAATGATGGCCGATCTCGTGGATCAGCACGTGGCGTACGACGTGGACCAGGTCCTCGCCGGTCTCGCACCAGTAGTCGAGGATCGGTCGGCGATAGAGGAAGATGCGATCGAGGTCGTTGGCGACGTGATCGACGCTGCGCTCGGCCATCGACACGCCTTGATAGAGGCCGAGAATGTCGAACGGGCTTTCCAGTCCCATGGTCTTCTCGACGTCCTCCGTGGGAAAATCGTCGACATGGATGTGCACGTTGGCGGTGTGGCGGCGGAAATCCTCGGGAATCGACGCCAGCGCCTCGCCGGCGATCTCCTCGATTTCCTCGAGCGTGGGCGCCGTCGTGAAGCTGCGCGCGGGCGGTCGGGCGCGGTAGGATGCCATGCGCTTTTCCTAGCGGCGCTCCGGTCGGCGCACAAGCGCACGATGGATCACAGGCGCCGCGCGGGCTAGGCCCGCGCGGCGCTCCGGTCAAGGGAGAAGACGATGGTAGCGAAGCTCGATGGCGCGCGACGCGCGCAGGCACTGGGTGAGCTGAAGGGCTGGCGCGAGGTTGCCGGCCGTGACGCAATCTTCAAGTCGCACAAATTCGCCGACTTCAACGCCGCCTTCGCCTTCATGACGCGCGTGGCGCTGGCGGCGGAGAAAGCCGATCACCACCCCGAATGGTTCAACGTCTACAACCGCGTCGACATCACGCTCTCGACGCACGACGCTGGCGGGCTGAGCGAGCGCGATATCGCGCTCGCCAAGTTCATCGACTCGCTGGCCTAGGCGCCGTTCGGGCCGCGCCGCTGGAGCGGCGCGGCCCGACGACAACTCAGCGCGGCGCCATGCGGATGGCGCCGTCGAGGCGGATGACCTCGCCGTTGAGCATGCGGTTGGCGACGATGTGCGACGCCAGCGCCGCGTACTCCTTGGGATCGCCCAGGCGCGAGGGGAACGGCACCTGCGCGCCTAAGCTCTTTTGCGCCTCGGCCGACAGGCCCATCATCATCGGCGTCAGGAACAAGCCAGGCGCGATGGTGCAGACGCGTATGCCGACCGAGGCGAGATCGCGCGCGATCGGCAGGGTCATGCCGACTACGCCGCCCTTCGACGCCGAGTAGGCGGCCTGGCCGATCTGGCCGTCGAAGGCCGCCACCGAGGCGGTGTTGATGATCACGCCGCGCTCGCCATCGTCCCTCGGCTCGGCCTGCGACATCGCCCAGGCGGCGACGCGGATGACGTTGAAGGTACCGATCAGGTTGACGTTGATGACCTGTGCGAACATGTCGAGCGCGTGCGGCCCGGTCTTGGAGATGGTGCGCGCGGCGCGGCCGATGCCGGCGCAGTTCACCGCCACGCGCGGCGCACCCAGCTTCGCGACGACCTCGGCGACGGCGGCCTCGACGTTGGCGGCGTCGGCGACGTTGCACTTCACGTAGAGCCCGCCCAGCTCGGCCGCCTTGGCCTTGCCGGCCTCGTCCTGCACGTCGAAGATCGCGACTTTGGCGCCCGACGCGGCGAGCGCGTTCGCGGTGGCGCCGCCCAGTCCCGATGCGCCGCCGGTGACGATGACGGCCTGACCCTTGACGTCCATGGGGTTCCCCCTCCCGTTGGTTCGGATACGAAAGCGACGGCGCTTTTAGCAGAGGGTTTCGAGCGGCGCGACCTCTTGCGCTGGCGGCCGGCGGGGCCATATGCCACGTCATGGAGACCGCCCAGACCGACCAGCAGCAGCGCGACGCCGCGACCGTTCGGACCGGATTCTGGCCCAAGATCAAGCAGGTCGCCCGCCGTGTGCCGTTCGCCGAGGACGCCATCGCCGGCTGGTACGCCGCCAACGACCCGGCGACGCCGAGCTGGGTGCGCGCCATCCTGATCGGCGCGCTGGCCTATTTCGTCGTTCCGATCGACGCCGTGCCCGACGTCTTCGCGCTGCTCGGCTACGCCGACGACGCTGCGGTGATGCTGGGCGCGATCAAGGCGGTGGGCAGCCACATCACCCCGGGCCATCGCGGCCGCGCCCGCCGCTGGCTGGACTCGACCGACTTGGCCTGACGCCACGCGCATTCGGGCGGGCGATCGGGATCGCCCGAAGCGATTTGAACCGCCGGGCGTGATCTGCGATTCTGCTCCGCCGAACGGACCTCCAGAGTTCCGCCGATGCCCCCGCTCGAAATCCGCCTTCCGTCGCTCGAAGTCCTTCTGCCGATCATCGCGATCGCCGCGCTGGCCCTGGGTCTGCTGATCGGCTGGCTCGCCCGCGGCGGTCAGGTTCGCCGCCATGCCGAGGACGCGCAGGCTGTGAAGCTGCAACTCGCCACCGCCCAGGCGACAGTCGGGCGTGTGCCCGAGCTCGAACGACGCCTGGAGGACGCCGAACGCGACGGCGACGTGCTGCTGGCCGAGAAAGCCCGGCTGATGACCCTGGCCGAGCGGCTGCGGCCAGCCGAGGACGAGCTGATCCTGCTGCGCGGGCGCGTCGAGGCGCTGGCCTCGGCCAAGACCAAGCTCGAGGAGACCCAGCGCAACATGGAAGCCGCGCATGTCGAGAAGACCGCTGCGCTGACGGCGCTGCGCGAGGATATCGACGCGCGGCTAAAGGCGATGGCCGACGCCGCGCTGGGCCAGAGCCAGAGCAAGCTGATCGAGGTCGCCGAGCAGTTGCTGAAGAACCATCACGCCTCGAGCGACGCCGATCTCGCCAAGCGGCAGGTGGCGATCGACGCGCTGGTCAAGCCGGTGACCGAGACCTTGGCGGCCTATCAGAATCGGCTGGCCGAGCTGGAGCAGCGCAACGCCGAGACCTACGGCGCGATGTCGGCCGAGCTTAGGAACGTCGTCGCCGGCCAGGAATCGGTGCGCGGCGAGGCGGCGCGGCTCACTCAGGCGTTACGCGCCGCGCCCAAGACACGCGGCCGCTGGGGCGAGCAGCAATTACGGCGCGTCATGGAACTGGCCGGCATGAGCGAGCATGTCGACTTCGTGCTCGAGCACAGTGTGGCCACCGAGAGCGGCCGGCTTCGGCCCGACGCGGTGATCCGCTTGCCGGGCGGGCGCAGCATCGTGGTCGACGCCAAGACGTCGCTGTCGGCCTATCTGGAGGCGCTCGACGCGGGCGACGAGGCGCTGCGCGATGGCAAGCTCACCGAGCACGCGCGGCAGATCCGCCAGCATGTCACGTTATTGGCGGCCAAGGACTACTGGTCGCAGTTCGACGACGCGCCGGACTTCGTGGCGATGTTCGTGCCGGGCGAGAATTTCTACAGCGCCGCCGCCGAGCGCGATCCCGACCTGTTCGAGTACGCGATCGCGCGGCGCGTGCTGGTATGCACGCCGACGACCTTGGTGGCGCTGGCCAAGGCCGTCGCCTATGGCTGGGGCCAAGTGAAGGCCAACGAGAACGCCGCCGAGATCGCGCGGCTGGGCAACGAGCTCTATGGCCGCTTGGCGGTGATGGCCGAGCCGATCATGGCGTTGGGCAAGAGCCTCGAGGCCGCGGCGGGCCAGTACAACAAGTTTATCGGCAGCATGGAGGGCCGCGTCTTCCCAACGGCGCGGCAGATCCGCCAGCTCTCGCCGGGCGACAGCCCTAAGCCGCTACCCGATCTCAAGGAGATCGAGACGGCGGTGCGTCAGCCGCGCACCGACGGCGACCTGCTGCCACCGATCAATCCGGGCTGACGCGAGGCGCACCCACGCGCGGGGCGATCGCATGTGGCCTGGAGCTTCCCTTCCCCCGGGCACAGGCGTTCGGAGACTTCGCTCACACCCGAACACGTTGACCATGAGCCCCATGTCACGCCGAGATCACGGGGCTCTCGGCGCGGGCTTTCAGGGCTTCGTTCATCGCCACGAACCCGCGTCGCGTCGCGGGCATCGCACCGCCGAGAAGCCCTGACAACAAGCCGGTGAAGGTTTCGGTGTGATCCAGCCGGCAGCCGTCGGCGGATGGGCTGAGCTGGAAGACGTGTTCACCGTCGAACAGGCCGGGCATCAGCAGTCGGCCGCGCCAGCGCAACTCGACATCGGGCGTCGCCGCCAGCACCACGGGCCTGAACATCATCGCCTTGCGGCCGGGCGGTTGGATGGTGACGACCAGGCGGCCGCCGACGACGGGCACGCCGGCGATGCGTGTGATGAACGGGTTCCACTCGGGGTAGGCGGCGAAGTCGGTGAGGACCGACCAGACGCGCGACGGCGACGCCGCGATGTCGATCGAGGTGTCGATCGTCGGCATCGCGCGACAGTCAGGCCGCGATCTTGGCGCCGATGGTGAGCTTGGCCTTGGTCTTGGCTTTCACCTCGTCGACGGTGACACCGTCGGCGAGCTCCACGAGCGTGACGCCGCCCGCGCCCTTCTTGTCGACGCTGAAGACGCCGAGCTCGGTGATCACCATGTCGACGACGCGCTGGCCGGTCAGCGGCAGCGAGCACCGGGCGAGCAACTTCGACGCGCCGTCCTTGGAGACGTGCTCCATCACCACGACGACGCGGCGCACGCCGGCGACGAGATCCATCGCGCCGCCCATACCCTTGACCATCTTGCCGGGCACCATCCAGTTGGCGAGGTCGCCGTTCTCCGAAACTTCCATCGCGCCCAGGATGGAGAGGTCGATGTGCCCGCCGCGGATCATCGCGAAGGAATCGGCCGAGGAGAAATACGACGTGCCCTTGACCTCGGTGACGGTCTGCTTGCCGGCGTTGATGATGTCGGGATCCACCTCGTTCTCGAGCGGGAAAGGCCCGACACCCATCATGCCGTTCTCGCTCTGCAAGGTGACGTCCATCGTCTCCGGCACGTAGTTCGACACCAAAGTCGGAATGCCGATGCCGAGATTGACGTAGAAGCCGTCCCGCAGCTCCTTGGCGGCGCGGGCGGCGATCTGGTCGCGGGTCCAGGGCATGGTGCGCTCCTTATGCCTTGCGAATCGTGCGCTGCTCGATGCGCTTCTCGTGCGGCGAGCCGTCGATGATGCGTTTGACGAAGATGCCGGGCGTGTGGATGTGATCGGGATCGAGCGTGCCGGCGGGCACCAGATGCTCGACCTCGGCGACCGTGATCTTGGCGGCGGTGGCCATCATCGGATTGAAGTTCCGCGCGCTCTTTCGATAGATCAGATTGCCGGCGGTATCGCCCTTCCACGCCTTGACGATGGCGAGGTCGCCGACGATGCCGCGCTCCATCACGTAGCGCTCGCCGTGGAACTCGCGGATCTCCTTGCCCTCCGACACCAGCGTGCCGACGCCGGTTTTGGTGAAGAAGGCGGGGATGCCCGCACCGCCGGCGCGGATACGCTCGGCCAGGGTGCCTTGCGGGTTGAACTCAAGCTGCAGCTCGCCGGACAGATACTGCTGGGCGAAGAGCTTGTTCTCGCCGACATAGGACGAGACCATCTTGGCGATCTGCTTGGTCTCCAGCAGCAGGCCCAGGCCGAAGCCGTCGACGCCGGCGTTGTTGCTGACGCAGGTCAGGTTTTTCACGCCCGACTCGCGGATGGCGGCGATCAGTCTCTCGGGAATGCCGCACAGGCCGAAGCCGCCAGCGAGCACGGTGATGCCATCGCGCAGTAGCCCGTCGAGCGCCGACTTCGCGTCCTTGTAGACCTTGTTCGCCATGACTTTCCCAACCCGTCGATGCTGCGCTGCACAAAGATAGGCTGATATCGGCGAGATCTGGAAGCGTCAATCCCGGGCGGCTGGCCCCATGCGTAGCGAAGGCCTAGGCTCGGACGGTGGCAGAGGGAGTTTGCCGATGGATTCCTCGTACTTCCGCGTCTTCGCCGACTACAATCAGTGGGCCAATGCCCGGCTTTACGACGCCGTGGCGAAGCTGCCGGATGTGGAATATCGCAAGCCGCGCCAGTCCTTCTTCAAGTCGATCCACGGCACGCTGAACCATCTGCTGGTCGCAGATCGCATCTGGCTGAGCCGGATCGAGCCGCCGCAGGTCGCGATGCCGTTGAACTCGATCCTGTACGAGGATTTCGCCGCACTGCGTATGGCGCGCGAGGCGGAGGATCGTCGCGTCGTGTCGCTCGTCGGCGCGATGACGACCGAGACGCTGTCGGGCGATCTTGTCTACACGAACAACAGCGGTGCCGCGTTCACGACACCGATGGCGCAGGTGCTGGCTCATCTGTTCAATCACCAGACCCATCATCGAGGCCAGGCGCACGATCAGCTCAGCCAGACCGACGTCGCGCCGCCCGAGCTCGACCTGATGTACTATCTCCGCAGACGTCAGACCTAGGTGGCCGCCATGAACGCACCGTCGAACTACTCGCTCACGCCCACCGTCGGCCGCGGCATGGTCGCGGGGCGGCCCGACATCGCCGGCACGCGGCACATGGCCTCGGCCGGTCACTACCTCGCCTCGCTCGCCGCTTTCCATGTGCTGGAGGATGGCGGCAACGCGATCGACGCTGGAGTCGCGGCGGGCTTGGCGCTGGGCGTAGTGCAGAGCGATCTGGTGAACGTCGCGGGTGTCGCGCCGATCATGATCAAGCTGGGCAAGACCGGCGAGGTGGTGACGATCTCCGGTCTGGGCTGGTGGCCCAGGGCGCTCGATCCGACGCTCTTCCAGCGCGAGCACGACGGCCACGTGCCACGTGGCATCCTGCGCCAGATCATTCCCGCCGCGCCCGACGCGTGGCTGCTGGCGCTCGAGCGCTACGGCACGATGAGCTTCGGCGAGGTCGCGACCTCGGCGATCCGCCTCGCCGAGGGCTTCGTGATGTATCCGCTGATGGCCGACTACATCGCGACCTTCCAGAAGGATTATGCTGAGTGGTCGGCCAACGCCGCCGTCTACCTGCCCAAGGGCGCGCCGCCAAAAGCCGGCGAAGTGTTCACCCAGCCCGATCTCGCGCGCACCCTGCGCTACATGGCCGACGAGGAACATAAGGCCTCGGCCAAAGGCGGCCGCGTCGCCGGCCTGAAAGCGGCGCGCGCGGCGTTCTACGAAGGCGACATCGCGCGCGCGATCACCAAGCACCACGAGGCGAATGGTGGCTTGCTGCGCATGGAGGATTTCGCTGGTTACCGCAGCGCCATCGAGGCGCCGGTATCGATGAAGTTCAACCAGCATACGGTCTATGCCTGCGGCCCGTGGTGCCAGGGGCCTGCGCTGTTGCAGGCGCTGTCGGTGCTCGACCCCGACGCGTTGAAGGAGATGGGCCACAACAGCACGGCCTATCTGCACACCGTGACCGAGGCGCTGAAGCTCGCCTTCGCCGATCGCGAGCGCTTCTACGGCGATCCGCGCTTCATCGACGTGCCGATCGAGCGCTTGCTGTCACCCGAGTACGCCGCCGAGCGCAAGCGCATGATCCGGCCCGACGAGGCGTGGCAGGAGATGCCGCCGGGCGGCGCGATCGAAGGCTATCCGCGGCCGCGCGCCTCGACCGGCGATCCGCAGCTGCCGCTCGACACCAGCTACGCCTGCGTCACCGACCGCTGGGGCAACGTCTTCTCGGCCACGCCCAGCGACGTGTCGAACTCCTCGCCGATGGTGCCGGGCACCGGCCTCGTGCCGTCGTCACGCGGCTCGCAATCCTGGGGTGATCCCAGGCATCCCTCGGCCGCCGCGCCGGGCAAGCGCCCGCGCCTCACACCGAACCCCGCCATCGCCATCGGGCCCAACGGCGAGGCGATGCCCTTCGGCACGCCCGGCGGCGACGTGCAGAGCCAGGCGATGCTGCAGGTTTTCCTCAATCGCACGGTCTTCGGCATGACCTTGCAGGAGTCCGTGGAAGCCCCGCGGCTGGCCAGCTTCAGCTTCCCCGATTCCTTCGAGCCGCACACCTATCTGCCGGGCAAGCTGATGCTCGAAGGACGGTTGGCGCGCTCGGCACTGGGCCCGCTGCGCCAACTCGGCCACGACGTCGACGAATGGCAGGACGGCACCTGGCGCGCCGGCGCGGTGTGCATCATCGAGGCCGACGCGAAGAAAGGCCTGCACGTCGGCGCCGCCGATCCCCGGCGCCCGTGCTACGCGGTGGGGTGGTAACTCCTCGTCATCCAGAGCGCAGCAGAGCATCTCGCGATATCGCGGTCACACGCCAACGCCGTGACTGGTCGCACCACCGCATGGTCCTTCGCTGCGCTTAGGACGACGCCGTGGTCAATCGCCCTTCAACCCCGCTGCCTTGATCAGCGGGCCCCACTTCGCGCGCTCGGCCTTCTCCAGGGCGACGAGCTGCGCCGGCGTCCCGCCGACCGGCTCGATGCCCATCTGCAGCAGGCGCGCGCGGGTCTCGGGCTCGGCGAGGATCTTGGTCATCGCCGCGTTCAGCGCCTCGACGATCGCCGGCGGCGTGCCCTTGGGTGCGTAGAGCGCGTTCCACGCGGTCATCTCGAAGCCCTCGACGCCCTGCTCGGCCACCGACTTCACGCCGGGCATCAGCTCGGTGCTCTTCAGCGACGTCACCGCCAGCGCCTTGAGCTTGCCGCCCGCGACCTGTCCGCGGGTCGCGGTGATGGTGTCGATGGTGAGCTGCACCTGGCCGCCGATCACCTCGGTCATCGCCGTCGCGGAGCCCTTGTAGGGCACGCCGAACAGCGGCGCGCCGGTACGCGCCTTGAGCAGCTCGTAGACCATGCGCGCGCTGGTGCTCGGCATGGCGATGTTGATCTTGTCGGGATTGGCCTTGGCCGCGGCGATCAGCTCGGGGATCGAATTGGCCGGGAAGGCCGGATGGGCGGAGATCGCCAGCGGCACGATGCCGGTCAGGATGATCGGCGCGAAGTCCTTCTCCGCGTCGAAGCCGGTCTGGGGATACATGAACTCGTTCATCGCGTGCGTCGCCACGGTGCCGACCAGCAAGGTGTAGCCGTCGGCCGGCGAGCGCGCGGCGACCTCGGTGCCGATATTGCCGCCGGCGCCCGGCTTGTTATCGACGATGAAGCGCTCGCCCATCGCGGTCGACAGCTTGTCCGCAAGATAGCGGGTGATGACGTCGGTGCCCTGGCCCGCCTGGTAGGGCACGATGATGCGCACCGGCTTGTTGGGATAGGTCTGCGCCGTCGCGGCCGTACCGAAGGCCATGCCCGCGATCAGCCCGAGGGCGATCGCCACACCTCTGCGCCTCATCGTTTCCTCCGTTGTCCCGTGCTACTGCTTCGGCAGCTCGACCACACCCGTGCCGAGGATCGACAGCTCGTTGTCCTGGTTGTGCGCCGCCTGCTCGATGGCCACCAGATGGCGGCCATTTTCGACGTACTTGCGCGTCACCTTGCCCTTGATGAAGAGCATATCGCCGGCTGGATTGTGGCGGCGGATCTTGCAGGTTGCGGCGCGCAGGAAGCCGTCGTCGCCCATCCAGTTGGTCATGTGGTGCGTCAGCCACGAGGCGCGCTCCGGGCCGTAGTCGTAGGCGCCGGGCGCGCCGACTTCGTGGGCGAACTCCTCCTCCCAGTGCACGCGCTCCGGACAGTCGGGGATGCCGAACTTGTTGGCGATGCCGAGGCCGGGATGCGCGTCGATCAGGCGCCAGGCCAGCTTGTTGGCGCGGATGTAGAGCCCGCCCCAGCCCTGCGCGTAGGCAATGAAGCCCGTCGCGGTCATCGGCCCTTTGAGCATCGTCGGTAGCGCCTCGTCTTCCTTCACGTCGTCCCAGTAGCGCGGCGTGGCGCCCTGGATCTTCTCTTCGCGATAGAGGCTGTAGGCGTCGGCCAGCTCCTTCTCGCTGTAGCGGCGCGGCGGACGTGTCTTCGCGTCGGTGTACTTGGTGCCCTTCTCGCGCGCGTGATCGCGCTCGGTGCGGAAGCACCAGCTGTCGGCCGAGGCCACCATGTCGCCATGCTGGTTGAAGAAATCGACGTGGTAGATCTGCTGGACGGCGCGGCCGGCGAACTTGGTCTGGTGCTCGACGATGTCCTTCAGCCACGACTCCGTGCTGATCTCGTCGTTGCGCCGCACTGTCTTGTGCCACTGCCAGTCCGAGCCCGACCACATCGCGTGCACGCCGGGCAGGCCGCCGACATACCCTGATATGATGCGGCTGGTGGCGAACAGGAAGCTGGGCAGCGCGACGATGCCGCCATGCCTGGTCTTCGCGGCGTACTCGGGCACGCACCACAGCGGGTTGTCGTCGCCGATGCCGTGTGCGTAGTGCCTGATGTTGTCGCGCGTGGCTTCGTGGCACCACGGCTCGGCGGTCTGGCCGATCTTCACGCCGATGCGGTCGCGCAGGACGTCAAGGCCTTGCTCGGTGATCTTGGGAAAGCTGCGTTGGGTGGCTGAAGACATCAAACCGTCTCTCTCTGTTCGCGCTCGCGCAGGACCTTGCGGTTGACCTTGCCGGCGGGCGTCTTGGGCAATTCGGGGACGAAGGCGACGAGGCGCGGGTACTCGTGCTGGCTCAGGCGGTCGCGCACGAGGTCCTGGATCTCTTGGGCGAAGCGCTCGTCGCCGGCGCGCGGCGAGACGACGAAAGCCTTCACGATCTGGCCACGCAACGCGTCGGGCACGCCGATCGCGGCGGCCTCGCGCACATCGGCGTGCTTGAGGATCGCGTCCTCGATCTCGACCGCGCTCATCGTCCAGCCGGCCGAGATGATCACGTCATCGGCGCGGCCGGCGTGGAAGAAGTAGCCGTCGGCGTCTGTACGCCCGAGATCCTTGGTCGCGATCCAGCTGTTGCGCCGCCAGACCTTCAGCTCGCCGGTGACGCCGGGCGGGCAGGGCTTGCCCTGGGCGTCGTGCACCTCGACCCGGCAACCAGGCACCGGCTTGCCAAGCGAGCCCGGCTTGACCACGAAATCCGCCGCGCCGGGATAGGAAGCGAGGATCACGCCGATCTCGGTTGTGCCGTACATGCTGCAAACGGGATGACCGAAATGCGCCTTGGCGAACGCCGCGGTCTCGCCGTCGATCGGCTCGCCGGTGAAGGAGAGCTTCTCCAGATAGCTGCGATAGCGAGGCGCGGCGCCCGACACGCGCACCATGCGGTAGTGCGTCGCCGCCGCCGACAGGTTGGTGAAGCGATGATCCTGCAGCGCTTTCAAAAGGCGCTCGGCGTCGAACCTGCCGGCATAGGCGCCGATGGTGACGCCCAGCGCCAGCGGCGCCAGGGTGCCGTGCCACAGACCATGCCCCCAGGCTGGCGAGGAGGGGCAGAAGAACCGGTCGCCCGGGCGGATGCCGGTGCCGTACAGCGCCGCGACCATCAAAGTGACCACGGCGCGGTGCGTGTGCTTCACCGCCTCCGGCAGCTCGCGCGTGGTGCCCGATGTGTACTGGAAGATCGCCATGTCGTCGGCGCGTGTATTTGGTGTGAAGCGCGGCTCGAAGCGTTCGAGGTCGGCGATGAAGGCGTCGTCGGCGACGACGCTGCCCGCCACCATCGGTGCCTTCTCCGCATTGGTGACGAACAGGCTGGGCTTGCAGTCGTCGATCCGCAATCGCACGCCGTCGGGACCGAACAGCGTGAACAGCGGCACGGCGATGGCGCCTGTCTTCATCGCGCCGAACACCGCCATGTAGAAGGCGCGTGACGGCTCCAGCATGATCGCCACGCGATCGCCCGCGCCCACGCCACGCGCTTTGAGATAGTGGGCGAAGCGCGCCGAGTCCTCGGCGATCTGCCGGAAGCTCAGCACCTCCTCGCCGCCGCCGGCCTGCGCGACGATCACCGCCGTGCGTTCACCTGCGACATGCCGGTCAATGCACTCGTGCGCGATGTTGAGCGTCCGCCGATCGCCGTCGAATAGCTCCCACAGCTTCTCGCTGGAGAACTGCGCCTGGGCGTCGGCATAACGCGTGTACTCGGTGAGCATGGCCATCGCCGCCAAGGCTAGAGGCTCGGCTGGGGAAATGCAAAAATGGTGACAATGGCGACTGCTTTCAGCGGCCCGGCCGCAAGCGCGCCGCCATCAGCCAAATCGACGCCGCGCCGATGATCGCCGCGCCGGCCCATTCGCCCCGGGACATCGTGGGCGCCTGGGTCCAGCCGAAACCGGCGCCAGCGAACTCGAAAGCGATGGTGAAGATCGGCATCAGGGTGAGCGCGATCAGGTAGCCTTGCGTGCCGGCGACGCGCAGCGCGTAGAAGCTGAACCACTGGCCCGGGCCGCGGAAGACGAGGCCGACGCCGATGCCCCAGACCCACAGCATGGGGTCGCCGAACGCCCGCGCGCCGGCGTCCCAGGGCGAGCGTGTGACGCCGATCAGGCCGGCGACGCTCCAGGCGAGGATCAGCACCAGCGAGGTGACGATCAGCGTGTCGCCGGCGAAGCGGCTGCGCTCGGCGATGTCCTCGCCGCGGTTGCGGGGGTGGCGCTCGACGGCCAACGCGGCGACCACCACGCCGCTTTCCGACGCCAACAGCCACAGCGCGCCAGCGTAGGCGGTGGTGGGCGACAGGAAGATTGTCATCACCGCCAACCCGGTTGCCAGCAGGACCAGCGCCACGCGCTCGTTCTTCGGCGCCGCGACGCGATGGACGAACCACGCCGCGGCCGCGCCCAGCAGCACGTTCATGGTCGACAACAGCGTGCTCTGGGTGGCGACGAGGTAGACCAGCGCGGCTGAGGACATGCCGGTGATCCACACGCGCAGCATGCCGTAGCCGATCATCCAGGGCGTCAGCAGGCCACGCCAATCGGCCGGCGCGCGCCGGCCGAGCCACAGCAGCACCAGGCCGCCGACTAGCACCTGCACCAGGGTGTAGGCCCACGGATCGAAGCCGGCGGCGCCCACGATATGACGCGTGATCACCAGGTACAGCGCCCAGAGGACGGAGGTGCCGAGCGCGATGGCGAAGCCGACGGACATCAGCTCATCCTACCTTCCCCGGAGGGGGAAGGTGCTCGCAGGGCGGTTGGAGGATGTCGAAGACGGACACCGCTGACGTTGGAGCATCCCCCATCCGTCGCTCCGCGCCACCTTCCCTCTCCGGGGGAAGGCAAGACCTAGCGGCCGGGCCGGAACCGCAGCAGGATGTGGTTGATGCCGTTGAGCACGACGTAGAGCTGCTCGAACTGGTCGCGGAAATCGTCCCACAGCGGCTGCGAGCCGGAAGCGCCCATCGCGGTATAGATCTCGGCGATGGTGCGGCGGCCGTCGATCAGCGCGACGATCTGGTTGGCCAGCGGCGGCAGGGTGGCGCGCCACGGGAAGCCATCGAGATTCGCCACCAGCGGCATGCCCGGCCGCAGCCCCTGGGCCAGCTGCGCCGCGTCCAGCTCGCGCAGGACGGGGATGGCCAAGGTGTCTTCGGGTCGTGCCACCGTGTCGTAGCCCGCCTTGGTGGCGTAGAAGACATGCGTGCGCAGATTGCTGGCGAGGCGCTCGGCGAAGGCGGCGCGCTCGAGGAAGGGCATGTCGGCGAAGCGGCGCGAGATCTGCGGGTCGCTCATGTAGGTCGCGGGCTCGTAGCGCAGCGGCTCGGCGAAGCCGACCAGGCGCAGCCCGGCGTGGCGTGTCATCTCGGCGATCTGCGGCACGGTGTAGGCGCGGTCGCGGCTGTGCAGCAGCAGGTCGTAGAGCGCGCCGTCATTGCCCGAGACGTGGTCGCTGAGGAACGGGTTGCGGCGGAACAAATTGGTCGGCGGCAGGAAGCGGATCAGCCGCTTGGCCATGGCGACACGCTCGGCCGGATCGGACTCCTCCGGCACCAGCGCGCGCAGCATATCCTGCATGGGATAGACGCCGGCGCGACCATACTCACCATAGAGCATCACGCCCATGCCGCCTTCCGGCTGCAGAGCGTTGGCCAAGGTCTTCATACCGGCGGCGGGATCGTCGAGATGGTGTAGCACGCCGGTGCAGTCGATGTAGTCGAACTGGCCCAGGCCCAGCGACGGCAGGTCCATCAGCGAGCCGGTCACGCAGCGTACATTGCGCAGGCCGCGCGCCGCCAGCCGCGACTCGCACACCGCGCGCGAAGCGGTGGAGATGTCGAGATAGACGATCTCGGCCGGGCAACGTTGGTCCTGCAGCTGCTGGCTCAGCATGACGCAGGCGTCGCCGGTGCCGCCGCCGGCGATCAGGGCGCGCAACGGCATGCGGAAGTCGCGCCGGCCGGCGAACAGATAGTGGTTGATCTCCAGCCAGTGGCTTGGCGAGCCGACGACCAGCCGGCGCGCCTCGTCGGCGGGATCGCGCGGCGGGTAGGGCATCGCCTCGTATTGCGCGCGCACGCGCGCGTCTGCCGCCGCGGTCGAACCGTCGGTTGGGGGCGGAATGTCGCTCATGGCGCGGGGAGGCGGGCAGGGGGCAAGGGCGGCGGCGCGACTGTCGCGCGTGCCCAGGACATGCTAAGCGCCGCGCTGCGGGAATGTATGGGTTGTTGTGCCCCAACTCGGGTGGCGATGAAAGGCTATTTCGGCATCGGTGTGGACGGCGTGAGCAAGGCGATGAACGTCGGGACCCTGTTCCGCACGGCGCATGCCTTCGGCGCCAGCTTCGTCTTCACCGTCAACGCCCAGTACCGCCGCCGCGAGGGCGCGCTGTCGGATACCTCCGACACGCCCGCGACGGTGCCGACCTATCACTTCGCCGATGCCCGGGCGCTGGCCCTGCCACAGGGCTGCGCCCTGGTCGGTATCGAGATCACCGACGAGGCGGTGGAGCTCCCGAGCTTCCGCCACCCGCGCCAGGCGGCCTATGTGCTGGGCTCCGAACGCGATGGCCTGTCGCCGGACGTCCAGGCGCTGTGCGATCACATGGTGCGCATTCCCAGCCGGTTCTCGATCAATCTCGGCATCGCCGGCGCCATCGTCATGTATGACCGCATGCTGACCCTGGGCCGCTTCGCGCAGCGGCCGGTGGCGCCCGGCGGCCCCTCGGCGCCGCTGCCGGTCCCCGTCTTCGGCGAACCAATGTGGAAAAAGAAGGAACGCCGCCGGCAGGCCAAGGCCGACGCTGGCGTGGCGCGCTGACGGCGGTGCCTGTAGATTGATCGCGATGAGGAAATCGGCTCTGACGGGTGCCTTGCTGGCCGCCCTGCTGACGGGTGCGGGGACCATGAGCGCGTGGGCCCAGGCCGACCAGCCGCGCCAGATCGCGGCGATCGTGCAATGGCGCGCTCTGGCGGCGGGCCCGCCGGACAACCCGGTCTGCTACGTCACCCACCAGCCCGGGGCGGTCCTGCAAGCCGGCCAGCGCGTCGGGCCGCGGCCGATGCTGATGGTCGCGTGGCGACCGGCCAAAGCCAGCGCCAACGTCGTGACGGTCTTCGCCGCCTACCGTTTCAAGGCGGGATCCGAAGCGATCCTCGAGTTCTCGCCCCGGCTGTCTTACAAGCTGTTCACCAACCGCGACACCGCCTGGGCGACGAGCGCCGAGGACGACGCCGCGATCGTCGAGGGCATGCGCGGGGCCCAATTCGTCGTCGTGCGCGGCACTAACGAGGCCGGCGCGCCGATGGCCGACACGTACTCCCTGATCGGCTTCACCGCCGCCGCGGCGAGCGCCATCCAGACCTGCCCGCCGCGCTGAGGTTGCGCGCCGGGCCGGCCGAGACTATCTCACCGCCCATGTCCGTCCTGCCCACCGAGCCGCTGCAGATCGTCGAGCCCCTGCGCCGCAACGACACGCGTCGCAACCTCGTCGGCTTGAGCCGCGCCGAGCTCAAGGCGCTGCTCGCCGAGCACGGGCTGGAGGCCTTCCGCGCCGGGCAGATCTGGCACTGGATCTACTGGCACGGCGCGCGCGACTTCACCGCCATGAGCACCATCGCGCGCAAGACGCGTGAGCGACTGGAGGAGCTCTTCGTCATCGACCGACCTCAGATCGCCACCGAGCAGCGCTCGAGCGACGGCACGCGCAAGTGGCTGCTGCGCCTGGTCGACGGCAACGAGGTCGAGTGCGTCAATATCCCGGAGGAGGATCGCGGCTCGGTCTGCGTGTCTAGCCAGGTCGGCTGCACCTTGACCTGCAGCTTCTGCCACACCGGCACGCAGCCCCTGGTGCGCAACCTCTCGGCGGCGGAAATCGTCGGCCAGTTCATGGTGGCGCGCGACAGCTACGGCGAATGGCCGACGCCGACCGAGACCACGCGCATGCTCAGCAATATCGTCATGATGGGCATGGGCGAGCCGCTGTACAATTTCGACAACGTCGCGGCGGCGTTGAAGATCGTCATGGACGACCAGGGCATCGCGCTCAGCCGCCGGCGCATCACGCTGTCGACCTCGGGCGTCGTGCCGATGATCCCGAAGGTCGCCCAGGAGCTCGACGTCAACCTCGCAGTCTCGCTGCACGCCGTGAGCGACGAGGTGCGCGACCTGCTGGTGCCGCTCAATCGCAAATGGCCGATCGCCGAGCTGCTCAAGGCCTGCCGCGAATTCCCCAGCGCCAAGAACAGCCGGCGCATTACCTTCGAATACGTGATGCTCAAGGGCGTCAACGACAGCGACGCCGACGCGCGCGAGTTGGTGCGCCTGCTCAAGCCGATCCACGCCAAGGTGAACCTGATCCCGTTCAACCCGTGGCCCGGCGCGCCCTACGAGTGCTCGTCCAATAACCGCATCCACCGCTTCGCCGAGATCGTCAACGACGGCGGCCTGTCGGCGCCGGTGCGCACGCCGCGCGGCCGCGATATCCTCGCCGCCTGCGGCCAGCTCAAGAGCGCTAGCGAACGCGACCGCAAGACCAAGGTGCGCGATCTCGAAGTACAGGCCGGTGCCCGCTAACAGATGGCCGTTAGCCCTGTAGTCGGCCGGAGCTTAGGGCACGACTTCGAATGTCCCAGCGGCTGGGCCACGTCCGTTCGCCGCAATGTGAATGTCGTTTCCGGACGACAGCGAGCTCACAACCATTGACTGTCCCATTTGAAGCGTAAACTTCGCTGTCGAAGTGATCTCAATAGGGCCCGGGCCATTGTTCGTCACGACCATTCGAACTGAACCCCCGCCACCGGCGACGGTCTGCCCTTGTCCCTGTGCTAGCGCCCATGGACGTATCGCCATCACTGCCTCCTGCTTGGTCACCTGCGCATTTTTTGCACCAGATGAACCGATACACGATCTGGTTGCAAGTGTCGATTAATCGACGCACCAGCAGGAGTGGCGGTTCCCTCACGAGGCCAATTGGACAACACGATGCGGGCATTCGCCCACATCGTGTTGTCGCAGTTGGTGGAGTTCAGACGCCGAGCTGGGTGATGAACTTGGTGTTGAGGTACGCCTCGATCGCCTCGCTGCCGCCTTCGGAGCCGTAGCCCGAATCCTTCACGCCGCCGAAGGGCACTTCGGGCAGCGCCAGGCCGTGGTGGTTGATCGACACCATGCCGCTTTCGAACGCCGCGCCGATCGCCGCTGCCGTCTTGGCCGACTTGGTGTAGGCGTAGGCGGCGAGGCCCCAGGGCAGGCGGTTGGCTTCCTCGACCACCGCGTCGAAATCGCGGAACGACGCGATGGGCGCCAGCGGGCCGAACGGCTCCTCGTTCATGATGCGCGCGCTCATCGGCACGTCGGTCAGCACGGTGGGCTCGTAGAAATAGCCCTTGTTGCCCTGGCGCTTGCCGCCGGTGCGCACCTTGGCGCCCTTGGCCACGGCATCGCCGACGAAGGCGTCCATCGCCTGCAGGCGGCGGTCGTTGGCCAGCGGTCCCATGCGGGTCTCGGGATCCAAGCCGTCGCCGACCTTCACCGCCTTGGCCGCCTCGGTGAAGCCGTCGACGAAGCGTGCATAGTGCTTTTCGTGCACGAGGAAACGCGTCGGCGAGACGCAGACCTGGCCGGCGTTGCGGAACTTGTTGGCGCTGAGCAGCTTGATTGCGCTCTCGACATCGGCGTCCTCGAAGACGATGGCCGGCGCGTGGCCGCCCAGCTCCATGGTGACGCGCTTCATGTGCTGACCAGCCAGCATCGCCAGGTGCTTGCCCACGGGCGTCGAGCCGGTGAAGGTCACCTTCTTGATGATGGGATGCGGGATCAGATATTCACTGATCTCCGACGGCACGCCGTAGACTAGGTTGATCACGCCCGCCGGCACGCCGGCGTCGACGAAGGCCTGTAAGAGCGCGGCGCAGGAAGCCGGCGTCTCCTCCGGACCCTTGACGATGATCGAGCAGCCCGCGGCCAAAGCCGCCGATGTCTTGCGCACCACCTGGTTGATCGGGAAGTTCCAGGGCGTGAAGGCGGCGACCGGGCCGACCGGCTCCTTGACCACGAGCTGGTAGACGCCCTCGGCGCGCGCCGGCACGACGCGGCCATAGGCGCGCCGCGCCTCCTCGGCGAACCAGTCGATGATGTCGGCGCCGGCCAAGGTCTCGCCCTTGGCCTCGATCAGCGGCTTGCCCTGCTCGGCAGTCATGATCGGGCCGATCACGTCGACGCGGCTGCGCAGGATGTCGGCGGCCTTGCGCATGATCTTGTAGCGATCGAAGGGCGAGACCTTGCGCCACTGCTTGAAGCCCTTGTCGGCCGCCGCCAGCGCGCGATCGAGATCGGCCTTCTCGGCGTGGGCCACCTGGCCGATGACCTCCTCGGTCGCCGGGTTGAGCACGGGGATGGTCTTGCCGCCAGCGGCCTTCGACCACGCGCCGTCGATCAGCAAGTCGGTGTTGGGGTACATGGCTCTCTCCCGGTCCTGCGAAAACGCGGCGCAACCTAGCCGTTCCCGCACGCCAAGAGAACAGCGTCGCTGTTGGGGTTTTGTCTCGAATGTCGTAGCGAAAGATCGTGTTCGGCCTCGCGCCGCGGGTCCCGCTTGTCAGGAGGCCCGTGAGGCCGCAGGATCAATGGGGCGTCTGTCTCTTGCCGGGAGGCGGTCATGGATATCCGATCGAGTGTCATCCGGGATCGTCGTGCTGCCGCCAGTGACGAGTCGATATCTGTAGCGGGGAGCCAGATATTCGGGCGTGGCAGCCACGCGCGCGGCCGGGGAGCGGCGGGCGCCACCGGCGATCGCCCGGCGCAGCAGATCACGACCATCGTGCTGCATCAGACGGCGGGCGCGATGATTCGGGGCGATTCAATCGTGTCGGTGGACTCGGCAATCACCAGCCATCACCGCGTCGACCGCATCGCGGCTCATTTCGTCATCACGGTCGATGGCCAGGCGATCTACCTACGCGACGTCGAGTTCATCATGAACAATGCCGGCGGGCGCCGGGGAATCGACATCGAGTTCTGTGGGCGCTACCGGAACAGCCCGACGCCCGAAGGCAATCGCCTGACGCCCGAAGCGATTCGCGCGGGCCGGCAACTTGTCGCCGACCTCGTGGCCGCGATTCCGACGATCCGCCACATCCATCCGCACGGCCAGGTGCAGTCTACTCCAGCGAGCCACGACGAGGAGCCAGGGCCGAAGTACCACTCCTGCTGTGGTCCCGACGTCTGGGTGAATGTCGGCATGTGGGCCGAGAGCAGCCTTCGCCTGCTGACGGCGGATACAGCGCCGGGGTATCCCAATCACGGCATCTCGCCGCGCCAGTCGAACGTGGCGTGGCGCCAAGAGGTTTGAGCGGTGGCGATTTAGCCCCGCTCGAACACCATCACGCGCGATAGGAACGCGACCTCGGTCTCGAGGTGCCGCATGCCGCCCTTGGCGAACAGCGCCTCGGGGTCGCTGGCGACCCAGTCGGCGAAATAGGGTTCGTGGAAATAGTAGGGGAAGACGTCGAGCAGGCCCTTCCATTCCGGTCGGTCGGCCTCGGTGATCGAGTCGACAACGATGGCGCGGCCGCCGGGCTTCAGCACGCGCGCCATCTCGGCGATGACTTCCGCGCGCACCTTCTTTGGCAGCTCGTGGAACAGGAAGACCGCCGTGACGATGTCGAGCGAGGCGTCGGTGAAGGGCAGCCGTTCGGCCGCGCCCTCGAGCCATTTCAGGCGTTTCGACGCGCCGATGTGGCGGCGCGCGTGGTCGAGATAGGTCGGGCTGAGATCGAGGCCGCTCAGCCGCATGCCCGGCCAGGCATGCGAGACGAAGCCCAGCAGTCGGCCGGTGCCGCAGGCGATGTCGAGCAGGCGCACCTCGCGCTGGTTCCGGCCTTCCAGGTAGGTTGCGACGGGTTTGAGCGCGCGGCGGCGCATGACGTCGGCGGCGCCGGTGAACAGCGTCTCGACCTGGGTGTCGTAGAGCTTGGCCGATTCCTCGGTTAGCCATCCGCCGGACTGGTAGTGGAAGTTCTGGCGGTAGTAGCGCGGCAGGCCATCATGCGCCGGGTCCTGGAACGGCTCGTCGTTGACCCCGGCGTGGCGGCGCGCATCGACCTGCGGCAGGTCGCGGAAATATGCGACGCTGCGGTCGATCAGGTCGAGGGGATCGGCGTCGAGAGAGGGGGGCGTGGGGTACAGACCGGCCTCGATCTCCGCCCATTCGCGCTGGAAGAGCGCGCGCATCTCGCGCATGAGCTCGGCGCGGTCGGGGAAGCGGCCGACCGGGAATTCCGGGTCGGGCATCGGCTTGAGCCGCCGCCGCCCGGCGACGTAATGCGCCATGTACCAGCCGACCCGCGCGGTCTGCTGGGTGGCATAGGCGATGCGGTCAAGGGCGCTGGGCATGGGCGCGATGATACGCCTGCCATTGTGGCGGTCACGCGGCCTCTCGACGCGGGCAAACGCCGCTTGCCGGGCGGGGGGCGGCGCCTATACTCCGCGCGCTTTGCCGGACCCCCGATTTTTCGGTCTGGCGTCCGAACGAGGCTTCGATGGCTGTCTCCGTGCAATACACAGGGCCGCACAAGCGCGGCGACATCAAGAAGGTGGTGCTGGCCTATTCCGGCGGCCTCGACACCTCGGTGATCCTGAAGTGGCTGCAGACGACCTATGGCTGCGAGGTCGTCACCTTCACCGCCGATCTCGGCCAGGGCGAGGAGCTCGGGCCGGCGCGCGCCAAGGCGATCAACCTCGGCATCAAGCCCGAGAACATCCACATGGACGACGTGCGCGAGGAGTTCGTGCGCGACTTCGTGTTCCCGATGTTCCGCGCCAACGCGCTCTACGAGGGCCAGTACCTGCTCGGCACCTCGATCGCCCGCCCGCTGATCGCCAAGCGCCAGATCGAGATCGCGCGCAACTGCGGCGCCGACGCCGTCTGTCACGGCGCCACCGGCAAGGGCAACGACCAGGTGCGCTTCGAGTTGACCTATTACGCGCTGCAACCCGACATCAAGGTGATCGCGCCATGGCGCGAGTGGGAGCTGACCTCGCGCACCAAGCTGCTGGAGTTCGCCGAGCAGCACCAGATCCCGATCGCCAAGGACAAACGCGGCGAGGCGCCGTTCTCGGTCGACGCCAACCTTCTGCACTCCTCCAGCGAGGGCAAGATCCTCGAGGATCCCTGGGAGGAGGCCGACGAGATGGTTTACCAGCGCACCATTTCTCCGGAAGCCGCGCCCGACAAGGTGACCTACATCACCATTGATTTCGAGAAGGGCGACGCCGTCGCCATCGACGGCGTGCGCATGTCGCCGGCGACTCTGCTCACGAAGCTCAACGAGCTGGGCAAGGCCAACGGCATCGGCCGCCTCGATCTCGTCGAGAACCGCTTCGTCGGTATGAAGAGCCGCGGCATCTACGAGACGCCCGGCGGCACCATCCTGCACGCCGCGCATCGCGGCATCGAGTCGATCACCTTGGATCGCGGCGCCGGGCATCTCAAGGACGAGCTGATGCCGCGCTACGCCGAGCTGATCTATTACGGCTTCTGGTACAGCCCGGAGCGCGAGATGCTGCAGGCGGCGATCGACCGTAGCCAGGAGAACGTCACCGGCACGGTGCGCCTGAAGCTGTACAAGGGCCACGCGCTGGTCGTCGGCCGCAAGTCGCCGAAGTCGCTGTACTCGATGCAGCATGTCACCTTCGAGGAGGACGCTGGCGCCTATAACCAGCGCGACGCCGAGGGCTTCATCAAGCTCAACGCCCTGCGCCTGCGGCTGCGCGGCGTCGGCCAGGGCGGGCCGAAGGTCTGACCGAGGAACGCGGCGGCAAGCGCGATATGCCCTTCGATCATCGCGACTTTCCCGACGCGCCGCCACCTCGGCGCGAGCCGGCGATCAACCTGCCGCCTGTCACGCTGGGGCTGATCGTCTTCCTGCTGGTGCTGCACGGGCTGCGCCAGCTCCTGTCGGCTGATCTCGACGAGGCGCTGGTCTTCACCTTCTCGGTGATCCCGGCGCGCTTCACCGGCGCGGTGCCCAGCGATATCGAATCGGTGGTGCTGGCGCCGCTCACCCACATGCTGCTCCACGCCGACTGGCTGCATGTCGGCGTCAACGCCGCCACGCTCGCTGCCTTCGGCTCGCCGGTCGAGCGGCTGCTGGGCGCCTGGCGCTATCTGCTCCTCTTCGTGCTGGCCGGCCTGGCCGGCGCGGCGTTGCACGTCGCGTTGTATCCCAACGATCAGTCGGCGATGCTGGGTGCGTCGGGCGCGATCAGCGGCCTGTTCGGCGCGTTGCTGATCGTGCTACGCGCCACCGGCCGGCTCACCGCGATGGTGCCGTTCACCATCCTCTGGCTGGCGCTGCAGGTCGGCATCGGCCTGTTCACCACCACGCCCGGGGGCGATTCCATCGCCTGGGCCGGGCATATCGGCGGCTTTGTCGCCGGCCTCGCGTTGTTCGTGCCGATCGCGCGCCTGCGAGCCTGAGACTCGATCACAACGGCAAGGCGCTGCGGCCGATGAACCAGCCGTGGCCGAATAGCAGCACGACATAGACGACGATGGCGATCGCCAGCCGGCGCAGGCCGAGCTTCGCGAAGTTGAAGCGTGTGCGGCCGTCGAGCATGGCGGCGAAGGGGATGTTCGAGGTGTGCGCGACGAAGGCCGGATAGGTCTCGGGGAAGTCGCGGCTCTTGCGCGCGTCGATGCCGACCATGCCGCCGAAGGCGAGCAATGCGATACCGCCGGTGAGGATCACGGTCGCGGCATCGCCGTTGGCGATCATGTGGCCCAGCGCCCACAAGGCGAAGCCCCACAGCCCGGGATGGCGCACGATAGCGTGGATACCCAGGCCGTCGGCGTAGTCGAACGGCTTCTTCTCGGCACCCGCGGTGCCGGGGCTGGGCGTGCCGTTGCCGATCACCACCAGCAGGGTCGAGGGGATCATGATCAGCAGCAGCAGGTGACGCGCCCAGATCGGATCGCCCCATAAAGCGACATAGGGCGCGCGGCTATGGGCGAAGATCATCCAGGCCAGGCCGATGCCGACGATCACCGCGTAGACGCCGGGGAAGGCCTTGGCGCCGACAAGGCGCTGCAGCGGGCCGCGCAGGGGATGCGACATCAGGAAGTGCCCGCAGACGAAGAGGGTCGTCGCCAGGGCCATGGCCAGGACGGAGCCCGCCAAGAGGGTCATCGCTGTTTCTCCTGCGCTTTTCATCAGTGAACATCGTTAATATAACATGACCAGCGCCGGCCGCACGACTTGGCGTAGGCTCGGACCAGCTACCGCGGAGGAGGCCTCGATGCAGATGCGCACGCTGGGCAGGACGGGCCTGAAGACGTCGGTGCTGGGCTTCGGCTGCGGCGCGGTCGGCGGCCTGATGACCAAGGGCGACCCGGCCGACCAGGAGCGCGCCGTGGCGCGCGCGCTGGAGGCTGGCATCAACTATTTCGACACGGCGGCGATCTACGGCAACGGCGAATCCGAGAAGAATCTTGGCCGCGTGCTGGCCAGGCTGAAGCCCGATGTCGTGGTCGGCACCAAGGTGCGGCTGCTGCCCGAGCAGATGTCGACGATCGGCGCGGCGATCGTGGAGGCGCTGGAGGCCAGCCTCAGGCGGCTGGGCCTGGAGTCGGTCGACCTGTTCCAACTGCACAACCCGATCGAGACCAGCGGCCGGCCCGGCTCGATCAGGGTCGAGGCGGTGCTCGACGAGGTCGTGCCGGCCTTCGAGCGGCTGCGCCGCGCCGGCAAGATCCGCTTCGCCGGCATCACCGCCACCGGCGAGTCCGGCGCGTTGCGCCGCGTCGTCGACGCCCAGGCCTTCGACACCGCGCAGGTGATGTACAACATGCTCAATCCCAGCGCCGGTGGGCCGATGCCGACGCACGCGCCGGGACAGGATTACGGCCGCCTGCTGGAGCACACCAAGAAGGCGCGCATGGGCGTGATCGGCATCCGCGCGCTGGCCGGCGGAGCGCTGAGCGGCAGCGAGGCGCGCCATCCGCTGGCCATGCAGGTAGTCGATCCGATCGGCTCGGGCCGTGATTTCCGCGCCGATGTCGAGCGCGCCAGGCGGTTCGAGGCGCTGATCCGCGAGGGCATCGCCTCGAGCCTCACCGAGGCGGCGATGCGCTTCGCCATCGCCCATGACGGCATGACGACGATGATCATCGGTTACTCGACTATGGATCATCTCGAGCAGGCGATCGCCGCGGCCGAGAAAGGGCCGCTGCCGCGCGCCGCGCTCGATCGCGTAGCCGCCCTCGCCGCGCAGCGATGAGCTTCAAGCTTCCGGAATCGGTGCTGGTGGTGATCCACACGCCCGATCTAAAGGTCTTGATGATGGAGCGGCGCGATTGGCCGGGCTGGTGGCAGTCGGTCACCGGCTCGCGCGAGGCGGCCGACGCGTCGCTCGCCGATACCGCCCGCCGCGAGGTGCTGGAGGAGACCGGCCTGGACGTCGGCGCGGCGCTGAGCGATTGGCGCCTGGTCAACCGCTACGCCATCTACGGCCGCTGGCGGCCACGCTACGCCCCCGACGTGACCCACAACATCGAGCACACTTTCGGCGTCGAGGTCGCGACTCCGTTCGCCGCGACACTGCATCCCGAAGAGCATGTCCGTTACCTGTGGCTGACCTGGCGCGACGCGCTGGGGCGCTGCTACTCCGGCACCAATCGCGCGGCGTTGGCCAGGCTCGCCGAGCGCGCGCGCGCGATCTGAAGGTTGACCAGTACCTGCCCCTGGAGGGGGAAAGGTGGTGTCTTGGCGCTCAAGCCGGCCGGCGCACGCGGCGCGACCACAGCAGGCTGACGATGATCAGCAGGGCACCGCCGCCGATCATGCCCAGCGCGATCTGCCCGCCGTAGTCGGCGAAGAAATCCTCCGCGTCGGGGTCGCGCGGCTTGAACACCGCTGGCGGCTTGCGCGGCTTGGGGGCGGGCTCGGTGAGGATCGGCGGACGGGCGCTGTCAAAGCGCCGCGCGCGCTCGCCATTGGCCGACAGCAGCCGGTCGACATGGTCGCGCTGGTCGGTCTGCATCCAGTCGAACGCCGCGCCGTCGCCCTCGTAGGGCACGACGACCTCGATCAGGATCGAGCGGCCGGCGGCGATGGTCCAGGCTCGCAGCGACGCCATCTCATGCTGCTGGCCGTCGATCACCACGACCACCGCGTCGGCCGATATTACAAAGCGGTCGGTGCGCTCCATCAGCGCGATGTGGCCGTAGCGATATTCACCGGCGCTGGCGGGCGGACCGTCGGCCGCCTTCTTCAGGGTCGCGTCGCGTCCGGCGATCGGTCGGCCAGCGACGATGCCGGCGACATAGGCGGCGCGGCCGCGATCGGCCGGGCCGGCGGCCGGATCGTGCAGCATCTGCACGATTTCGATCGGATCGGTGTCCTTGTCCTTGCGCCAGCTCTTCAGCTCCTCGCACGGCGCCAGGCGGCGCAGCACCTGACGACCGGCCGCCAGCTTGTCGAGCGCGTCGATCAGCTGCGCGTCGCGCTCCTCGGTCGCGTCGAGGTCGCAATACTGGAACGGCGCCGGGATGGATACGTCGCGACCGTCGACCGGCACGCGCTCGGTCTTGGGCGAATCCTGCTGCGCGAGCGCGGGCGTGCTCCACAGCGCGCCAAGCAGAAGGAATGCGCAGAGGCGATGAAGGACGCGGCCGACCATGACGCCAATATAGGCGCAGGCTCAGCGTAGCGCGATCTCGATGTAGTCCTGGACCCACAAGCGCAGCCCGAAGATATGGTCATCGACACGGTTAACCCGCTGATAGCGGTAGCCAATGCCAAGCTTGAGCCAGTCGGTGAGGTCGCGGTCCAGCGAGACGGCGAACAGCCGATCACGGACATCGGCCGAGCCGGGTACAGCCGTTGTGTCGCGCAGCGTGCCCGATAGCCACAAGGCCCAGGGGCCGTGCTCGAGGCCGACACCGAGGGTGAGGTAGTTGGTAACCCCGGGATTGCCGCCGGGATTGCGCAGATGCACCCACTCGGCCAGCGGCAAGACCCTGGTCTCGGCTCCCCATGCCGTCGTCGCGAATCTGTAGTCGATGGCGACGCTGTAGCCGGTCTCGTCGCGAGTCTCGCTCCCCGCGGCCAGGCCGGCGGGGCTAGCGCGCAACAGACGGAAGCCCAGCGCGTAGCCAAGGTTGGGCAGCACATCGAAGCCGCGCCCCGCCAGCGCCAACGCGACACTGTCGGGACGGTTGGTGTTGGCTAGCCCGCCGTCGGCCAGTCTCCGGTTTCCCAGTCGGCTGAACGACGTATCGGTGGATCCCGGCGTGGTGATGATCGAGTGGTTGAGGAATGTCGTATCGACCGAGAACAGGTGCACGGCGAACGCATGCTTGCCCAGGCCGTACCGCGTCAGATCCGGCCGAAGGATCATGCCAAAGCCCAGCATTTCGGTGAGCTCGTAGGCCACGTTCAGGCCGACCGCGCCCATCCCCCGCAGGAATTTCTCGTTGTGGGCGACGGCGAAGGTCGGATTGAGCTTGCCGATACGGAAGCTTGCCTCGTCGATATGGGCCTCGACGAACAGCTCTTCCATGTACATCCCGAAGCCGCGGAACCAAGCATTGCGACCCGGCAGGGGCGGGCGCACCGCGCCGGCCGCGATATGCGCGCGCAAGGTCAGCCAGTCCGTCCCGTGCAGGCCGAACTCGAGATCGCCATGCTCTATGAAGAGCTGTTTGATGCGGTTGCCGGCTCTGTCCGAGGCGACGGTCCAGTCGAAACGCAACTGGAGCGACGCATCGATCGAGATCCACGGCGCCACCAGCTCTTGCTTCTTCTCCTGGGCGTAAGGCTCGTGCGCTCCGAGCACGAGCACGAACGCGAGCGCAATGCCCGCCCGTATCCTCGACATGCCCGCTCTCCCCATCCTTCATTGAGGATGGTGGTAGCAGGCAAACCTCACGCCTCCATGACGACGCTAGTTCTTTGCCATGCCGGCGACCAGTGCCGTGACGTTGTGGCGGAGCATCTTCTCGTAGCTGTCCGCCGGTCCGCCCGGCGCCGACAGCGCGTCGACATACAGGGTCGGGCCGACCACGCCGCCAGCCTCGCGGGCGATCTGCTCGATCAGTTTCGGGCTCGACATGTTCTCGATGAAGATCGCGCGGATGCCCTCGCGGCGGATCTGCTGGATCAGGGTGGCGACGTCCTTGGCGGAGGCCTCCTGCGCCGTGCTCAGCCCCTGCGGCGCGCGGAAGGTCACGCCGTAGGCGCGCGCGAAATAGCGGAAGGCGTCGTGGCCGGTGATGACCCGTCGCTTGGCCGCCGGCACCGTCGCGATCTGCTCGCGCACCCAGGCGTCGAGCTCGGCCAGCCGCTTGTCGTACGTCGCGGCGCGCTGGCGGAAGGAGTCGGCGCTGGCGGGATCGGCTTGCGCTAGTCCCTCGGCGATAGCGCCGACATAGCGGCGCGCCAGCGCCACGTCCTGCCACATGTGCGGATCGCTGCCGCCGGGCTTGCCGTGGCTGTGGCCGTGGCCGTGGCCATGACTGTGGCCGTGGTCCGCGAGGTGGCGCTCGCGCGGCACCGCCGACGTCGCGACGATTCGGCGACCCTTGAACGGCGCGGCACCGGCCAGCCGGTCGGCCCAGGACTCGAAGCCCAAGCCGTTGGTCACCAGGACCTGGGCGCCCGCGACGGTGCGGCTGTCGCCGGCCGTCGGCTGGTAGGTGTGCGCGTCCTTGTCGGGGCCGACCAGGGTGGCGAGTTCGATGCGTTCGCCGCCGACCGTGGCGACGAAGTCGGCGACGATGGAGAAGCTGGCCACGACCTTCAGCTTCTGCTGGCCAAAGGCTGGCAACGCTGTCCACGCGCCGCCGATCGTCAGAGCGGCGCAGAGTCGCCGCCGGGAGATTTGGTTCATCAGGCGACGGTAAGGTTACATTATAACATCAGTCAAGCGCCAGAATCATCGGCGCGTGGCCGGTATGGGCGAAGAAGCGGCCGAGATCGTCGCCGCTCAGCCCCGTGGTCATGGTGTTGACCAGCGGATGCGCCCAGGCCCGCGGCGCCTCGAGGATCACGCGGTCGACCGCCAGACGCACGGCGTGCGCGCTGTCGTTGATCAGCGCGAAGGGTGTCACCGAGCCCGGCCGCACGCCGAGATACTTCATCAAGCGCTCGGCGCTGCCGAACGAGGCGCGGCCCAGGCCGATGCGCTCGCCGAGCTTCTTCAGATCGATCGGCCGGTGCGCCTCGGCCACCACCAGCCACATCTCCTCACGCTTGTTGCGCAGGAAGAGGTTCTTGATGTGCACGCCCGACGTCAGCGCCGGATGCAGCGCGTTGACGCGGCTCGACTGCTCGACGGTGAACACCGCCTCGTGCCGCACCGTCTCGTGCGGTATGCCGAGCGTGGTGAGCAGCGCCAGCAATGTCTCGGGCGTGGTCGGCAGGTCGTGGCCGTCGGGCGGCGTTTCGGTGTCCATGGGCGGCTGCTTAGCAAGCTTGCCAAGCCGGTGGAAAGCCGCTATCTCCCGCCCCCGTCGTGCGATTTCGGTCGCGCGGCACCGCGAGGAGCGCGGGCGTAGCTCAGGGGTAGAGCACGACCTTGCCAAGGTCGGGGTCGAGGGTTCGAATCCCTTCGCCCGCTCCAAACTTTCGTTCGGGATCGAATGTCGCTGACGATCACCAAGACCACGCCGAAACCGACCACCTCCGGTGGGGCGGTGAAGGTGCGCGCGCGGTAAACGATACGACAGCGAGCAACACTTCCAAGGCCCCGCCGATCGACGGGGCCTTTGTCGTTCAAGGACGCCCGTCTCCGGCTCACTCAAGGAGAAGCGTCCATGTCTTATGCGGTTGGAATTGTCGGCGCGACCGGATTGGTCGGCGGGCTGATGCGGTCGATCCTCGAGGAGCGGAACTTTCCGGTCTCCGCGTTGCGCTTGTTTGCCTCGTCCCGCTCGGCCGGCACCGCCATCCACTGGAAGGGCCGCGACATCGTCGTCGAGAACGCCGAGACGGCCGACTACGCCGGCCTCGACATCGTCTTCTTCTCGGCCGGCGGCTCGACCTCGAAGCAACTGGCGCCGAAGGTCGCGGCGGCGGGTGCCATCGTCATCGACAATTCCTCGGCCTGGCGGGGCGACCCCGACGTGCCGCTGGTGGTGTCGGAAGTCAATCCGCACGCGCTGAACTCGATCCCCAAGGGCATCGTCGCCAATCCCAACTGCACGACCATGGCGGCGATGCCGGTGCTCAAGCCGTTGCACGAGGCGGCCGGGCTGCGCCGCCTGATCGCCAGCACCTATCAGGCCGTGTCGGGCGGCGGCATCGCCGGCGTGCGCGAGCTGGAGGAGCAGGTCAGCGGCACCAGCGAGGGCTCCGACGCGCTGGCGCATGACGGCCGCGCGCTGGCGTTCCCCGCGCCGCAAAAGTGGGCCGTGCCCATCGCGCACAACGTCGTGCCGCTGAACTACCGCATCGTCGAGGACGGCTACACCGAGGAGGAGATCAAGCTGCGCGACGAGAGCCGCAAGATCCTCGAGATCCCCGATCTGCTGGTCTCGGGCACCTGCGTGCGCGTGCCGGTCTATACCGGCCACTCGCTGTCGATGAATGTCGAGTTCGAGCGGCCGATCTCGGTTGAGCAGGCGGCGGCGCTGCTGGGCTGCGCGCCGGGCGTCGTGTTGAGCGACGTGCCCAATCCGCTGGAGGCGACGGGCCGCGATCCGGTTTACGTCGGCCGTATCCGCCGCGATCCGACGGTGGCGCACGGGCTGGTGCTGTTCTGCACCGGCGACAATCTGCGCAAGGGCGCGGCGCTCAACGCGGTGCAGATCGCCGAGGTGCTCACGCAAGCCGCGGCTTGGCGGCCGGCGGCGCGGCGCGCAGCGGGCGGAAGGTAAGCGCGATCGCTACCGCGCCCAGGCCGACGCCGAAGGAGCCGATATAGAGCCAGTTGTAGCTCTGGAAGGTGTCGAACGCCCAACCGCCGGCCACCGGTCCCAGCGCCATGCCGAGGCTGGCCATGGCCGACACGCCGCCGAACAAGGTGCCCATGATGCGCGGCCCAAAATAGTCGCGCACCAGCACCGCGTAGAGCGGCATGACGCCGCCATAGGCGATGCCGAAGACAACGCTGAGCGCGTAGAACTCGCCTAGCGCGCCGACGAAGAGGTAGGTGCCGGCGGCCGCCGCCTGCACCAGCAGGCCGGCGACCAGCACGGGCTTGGCGCCGATGCGGTCGGCGGTGACGCCCAGCAGCACGCGACCGCCGAGGCCTGAGAGGCCGGCGAGACTGTAGACCGTGACCGCCGTCATGGCGCCGATACCGCAGGCGGTGGCGTAGCTCACCATGTGGAAGATCGGGCCCGAATGCGCCGCGCAGCAGCAGAAATGCGTGAGCGCGATGGCGATGAACTGCGGCGTACGCAATGCCTGGCCAGCGCTCAGTGTGTAGCCGTCCGACGGCGCGACGAGTCCAGGCGCGGTTGGCGCGGCCGAGGGCGGCCGGCGGATCACCATCGCGGCCGGGATCAACAGCACCCACAGGCCGATGCCGATGACCAGCATCGCTGTGCGCCAGTCATAGGCGTCGAGCAGCGCGCGCGTGGTCGGCGCCACGATCAGCGGCGAGGCGCCCATGCCGGCCGAGATCAGCGCCACGGCGAGGCTGCGGTTGTTCTCGAACCAGCCCGAGGCGGTGGCCATCAGCGGCGCGTAGAAGGCGCCGGCGGCGACGCCGACGATCACGCCGAACATGATCTGGAACTCGAGCAGCGAGGTGGCGCGGCTCGCCAGCACCAGGCCGAGGCCCTGCAGGACGCTGCCCGCCAGCACCACGGCGCGCGTGCCGAAGCGGTCCGACAGCGCACCCCAGACGAAGGCGGAGAAGCCCATGCACAGGAAGTCGATCGTCATCGCCGCCGACACGCCGGTCTGCGACCAGCCGGTGGCGGCCGACAACGGATCCTTGAACACCGCCAGCGAGAACATCGAGCCGACGCTGAGGCAGGTCAGCAGCATGCCGGCGCCGACCACCGCCCAGCCGTAGGACAAACGCATCGCCCGCACTCCGTTCCCTCGCTTCTTGGCGGTGACTAGGGTCGAGACTCATAAAATCCACCAGACGATAGCAGCGACGAGGCAGACAG